>Ga0209203_1000855_pt1 | contig 24108 bp, 18 predicted proteins | sample AD_UKC109_MetaG_FD_184423 | JGI IMG/M metagenome (GOLD analysis project Ga0209203, IMG submission 184423) | Active sludge microbial communities of municipal wastewater-treating anaerobic digesters from Hong Kong - AD_UKC109_MetaG (SPAdes)... | ecosystem: Engineered > Bioreactor > Anaerobic >... | reverse complement strand
TATTCTCATAAAATAAGTGATGGCCGCCGCGCGGCCATGCGTGCTCTCGTGTGTCTTACGCCCGACCCTGAACTCTTTCGGAATCCATAGCCTTAGACTATTAGTACCGGCGGGCTGAACGCCTCGCGTTAGCTTGGCGCTTACACCCCCGGCCTATCGACCACGTCTTTTGCGTGGGTCTTCGTCCCCGGCCGGCGTTGATGTCACCATCCCCGCCACATAGGACGTTAATATATTAACCTACCATGTTACCCTTTTGCCGGAGAGTGGATGTCTCTTTTTGCGGAATGCTTCGAGCTTAGATGCTTTCAGCTCTTATCACCTATGGCGTAGCTGCCCTGCGATGCCTTGTCAGACAACAGGTAAACCAGAGGCCACGGCAGCCTGTTCCTTTCGTACTGGGGCCACCTTCCGCTCAGACGTCCAACACCCCCAACAGATAGCATCCAACCTGTCTCACGACGGTCTAAACCCAGCTCATGTTCTCCTTTAATGGGCGAACAACCCCACCCTTGGGTCCTGCTGCAGACCCAGGATGGAAAAAACCGACAGCGAGGTAGCAAGCCTCGGGGTCGATATGTACTCTTGCCCGAGACCACTCTGTTATCCCCGGGGTAGTTTTTCTGTCAGAACAAGCCCTCACTACTAAGGCATTGTTGTTCGCTAGGCCTGGCTTTCGCCTCTGGATCCGTTGCTTTGCTGGATCCAGTCAGGCCGGCTTTTGGCCTTGCCCTCTACAGCGCGTTCCTGTCACGCTTGAGCCGACCTTAGGGCGCCCTTGATACCTTCTCAAGGGCGTGCCGCCCCAGCCGAACTGCCCATCTACCGATGTCCTCATTTAGAGTGAGTGACACAAATCCAAAAGAATGGTATCTCAATGGCGGCTCCACGACCGGCTGGCGCCGGCCGCATTAGCACCTCCCATTTATTCTGCACAATCAGACTCGTGCCACAACAGCAGACTGCAGTAAAACTCCACGGGGTCTTCGCTTCCCGTCGGGGGGCCCTGGCTTGTGCGCCAGGGAAGTAGGTTCACTGGGTTCCAGTTAGGGACAGCGAGGCTCTCGTTATGCCATTCATGCAAGCCGCCAATTAAGCGGCTAGGTATTACGCTACCTTAAGAGAGTTATAGTTACTCCCGCCGTTTACTGGTGCTTGACCCGGTTGAAACCAGGCTTGACATACCAGCACTGGGCAGACATCACCTACTATACCAGTCCTTACGGAGTTGCAGTAGGCTACGTTTTTATTAAACAGTCGGAGCCCCCGAGTCACTGCGACGCATTGTCCCTTGCAAGACCATGCGCATCCCTTATCCCGAGGTTACAGGACCAATTTGCCGAGTTCCCTTAACTGGACTACCCCAACACACCTTAGGCTTCTCACCTAGGGGCACCTGTGTCGGTTCTCAGTACGAACGTGGAGGATCCCTCCCCGCTCCCTTTTCACGGACACCTAGGATCGGCCAGACCCAGCTATGACGCCGGGCCATTCCCGCCTTCCCCTGGTTCTCCACATTACGTGCCTCCCCAGAGATATGCGGTTAGATTGAACGACGGTCCAACCTGGCTTACCTGGATGTGTCAGAAGCGGGGCTTGCGTTGCCGCATGTACCCCCACGGTGCAGGAATATTAACCTGCTTCCCTTTCGACGGCGTCTATTACGAGCCGCCTTAGGATCGACTAACCCTCAGCTGACGAACATTGCTGAGGAATCCTAGCCCTTTCGGCGGTAAGGATTCTCACCTTACTTTGCTGTTACTACTAGCAGGATCCTCATTTCTGGCGGGTCCACCGCTCCTCACGGAGCGACTTCTGCCCCACCAGAACGCCTCCCTACCAAACACTTTCGTGTTCTGAAGTATCGGCGACTGGCATGAACCCCCTCCATTTTCGGGGCCCGTGATCTCGACAGGTGTGCTGTTACACACTCTTTAAAGGATGGCTACTTCTAAGCCTACCTTCCTGCTGTCTTGGACCATGGACTCCCTTTGACTTAGCCAGTACTTAGGGGCCTTAACTTCAGGCTGGGTTATTCCCCTTTCGGACAATGAGTTTACCCCACTGCCCTGACTCCCGCGGTCTACGGCGCCGATGGCTTCGGAGTTTGACAGGGTGCCGAGGAATTTCTTCCCCTAAACACCCGATCAGTGCTCTACACCACCGGCCGCCTCGCGCGAGGCTGGACTACGGCCCACTTCGGGAGGAACCAGCTGTCTTCGGTCTTGATTAGCCTTTCACCCCTAATCCGAACTCAAAGGAATGAGTTGAACGTCAATACCCCTTCGGGCCTCCATCCCTCTGTCGAGGGATTTCACCCTGGTCCGGATTAGATCGACCGATTTCGGGTCTTACGTCAGTGATTCCGGGCACTTTCACACCCCGTCCCTGGATTGCTCTGCGGACTTGTCGGTTTCCCTGCGGCTTCGTGACTGCGTCACTTAGCCTCACCACTGCCGTAAACTCCCTGCCCCGTGTTTCAAGACGGACGTGGCGACCCCGATCCTCTTCCCTCGTACCGGACCATTGCTGGCCCCTCCTTCGGGAAGACTCTACTCTTGCGGGCCGCCACAAGCTATAGCTGTTTGGTTTCAGGTTCTTTTAACCCCCCATCGAGGGTACTTTTCAACGTTCTCTCACGATACTATTGCACTATCGGTCTCAGGACGTATTTAGGGTTGGGAGATAGTGTCTCCCGGCTTTGCACAGGATTTCCGACCCATGCTACTCTGGGACACCATTGCGACCAGGGGCATTGCACCTACGGGGCTTTCACCCTCTACGGACACGACTTTCCAGACGACTTCGGTTTCTGCTCCTGGACGACAACATGGGCCCACAACACCACATCCCCGCACGGTCACCCGCGCGGATTCGGTTTGCCCTCTTCCGCTTTCGATCGCCTCTAGTGACGGAATCGCGTTTGCTTTCTTTTCCTCCCCTTACTAAGATGTTTCAATTCAGGGGGTTCCCCCTCCTTTCGGAGTGAAAATTGGGAAGTCCCATTCGGGCATCCCCGGTTCCAAGGCAGCGTGCGCCTCGCCGGGGCATATCGCAGCTTGCCACGCCCTTCTTCAGCGACCTGAGCCTAGTCATCCACCAAACAGCGCTGACACAGGACTCCTACTTAAGCCAAGGTCAGTTGGCGGACACACGATTGCACGGCCTCACATGCACGGGAAGACCCCTTGCGCGCTATCGGCCCTGTGACGCCACAAGTTTCCTCGGGCGCTGCATGTGGTGGACTCGACGGGATTTGAACCCGCGGCCCCTGCCTCGCAAAGGCAGTGCTCTCCCACTGAGCTACGAGCCCCTCCACAGGTTAGTGTGAGATGGGTGGTGCGGGATTTCCCCGCACCGGGTGCTGGAGGTGATCTAGCCGCAGGTTCCCCTACGGCTACCTTGTTACGACTTAACCCCCCTTGCGGAACCTAGATTCGACCCTACCAACAAGATAAGGCCTCATCCAAACCCCACTCAGGTGATTTGACGGGCGGTGTGTGCAAGGAGCAGGGACGTATTCACCGCGCGATGATGACACGCGATTACTAGGGATTCCAGCTTCATGAGGGTGAGTTGCAACCCTCAATCCGAACTTCGGGCGAGTTTAGGGGATTACTTCCATCTTTCGATGTCAGGACCCATTGTCTCGCTCATTGTAGGCCGCGTGTAGCCTGGGAGATTCGGGGCATACTGACCTACCGTTGCCCCCTCCTTCCTCTGCTTTAGCAGCAGCGGTCCCTGCAGAGTCCCCTCCGTCCCCGAAGGGACGAGCTGGCAACTGCAGGTGAGGGTCTCGTTCGTTGACTCACTTAAGAGTACGCCTCACGGTACGAACTGACGGCGGCCATGCACCTCCTCTCAGCTTGTCAGGCAAGGCCATCAACCTGGCCGTCATACTGCTGTCGCTCCCAGTGAGTTTCCCGGCGTTGAATCCAATTAAACCGCAGCCTCCACCCCTTGTAGTGCTCCCCCGCCAATTCCTTTAAGTTTCAGCCTTGCGACCGTACTCCCCAGGCGGTGGGCTTAACGGCTTCCCTACGGCACAGGGGCACCTCGTCGATGCCCTCACACCAAGCCCACATCATTTACGCCCAGGACTACCCGGGTATCTAATCCGGCTCGCTCCCCTGGGTTTCGTCCCTCACCGTCAGGCCCGTTCCAGCTGGATGCCTTCGCCATCGGTGGTCCCCCCGGGATTATAGGATTTTACCCCTACCCCAGAAGTACCTCCAGCCTCTACCGGCCTCAAGACAGGTAGTATCTTTAGAATTCCCACGCTTGAGACGTAGGATTTACCCAAAGACTTGCCCGTCCGGCTACGGACGCTTTAGGCCCAATAAAAACGGTCACCACTTGGGCTGCCGGTGTTACCGCGGCGGCTGGCACCGGTCTTGCCCAGCCCTTATTCCTCCAACTATTTACGCTGGAGAAAAGCCTATGCAAAGCATAGGCACTCGGAGTACCCTCATCACTCTTTCGAGCATTGTGAAGGTTTCGCGCCTGCTGCGCCCCGTAGGGCCTGGGGCCTTGTCTCAGTCCCCATCTCCGGGCTACAGCTCTCACTGCCCGTACCGATCGTCGGCTTGGTGGGCTGTTACCCCGCCAACAACCTAATCGGCCGCAGCCCCATCCTCGGGCGCCTGGGCTTTGGACACCAGATCTTTCCAGAAAGCGGTGCCTATCGGGGATTAGCCCCAGTTTCCCGGGGTTGTACCCGTCCCGAGGGTAGGTTAGCTACGTGTTACTGAGCCGTCCGCCAGTGGGTTGCCCCCCTGTGACTCGCATGGCTAAGTCGTACTCCGATAGCAGTGACCTCTGGCAGGATCAACCAGAGTTCTTGTTTTTGTTGGAGTATATATGTTGGTCAACAATTCGGTCTCGCAAAAATCGACCTGTCTCAAAAAAACTTTTTTTATTTATTGTTGGGTTGACACTACAACGTAAGCGTCTGCTCTTATCTCTTGCACTTTGAGCAAGGTACACCTCCATCAGACACGACGCCAGGAACATGGCCTGTTATATCGCGTCCTCATCTTGTCGACCCCATTGGAAGTCAGCGGCTCATCGTTGTGCCGAGGCACGCTCGCCGCTGTAACGTTTGCGGGGTCACTGTTGCACACAATATGGCAAGGTGCGCATATATGTAAAATATTTGCACACTTTGATTTTGGTGCACTTCACCATACTCAAGGTCAGTTTATAAAACTTTCGGTAACTGAAATCGGACCTTGGGTACGAGGTTCCGCGATAGAAAGATCAGTCGTGAAAAGGTCATTCCGCCATGAGGGGACGATGACGGTCTCAGATCCTGTATCTCAGCATCTCCCGGGCGTCCTCGTCGGGCCTCCTCGTGATGCCGTCGAAAACCTCTATCCGCCTTGATTTCTCGTCCTCGTACATTGCGACCCAGTATGGATAGTATACCTTCTCGACGTTCCATATCTGGACATGCTCGAAGAACTCGATCACCTTCCTTGCCTCGGAATCTGCGACAACGAAGTCTATGAGGGAACCGTTCTCGATGAAGTCCTCGCCATATTCGAACTCGACCCCCGAGACCTTCTTGTCGACAGGAGATTCCACAAGCTCGAACTTGAAGTTCGGATGTATCTCGATATGGTCGCCCCTCTTCAGGACCTTCACTATCCTCAGGCCCAGCATCTTATCGACGAGAGCGCGGGCCTTCTTCTCCTTGATGTCGAGGTCCTTCTCTATGTCCGGGTATGTTGCGTTCTCCCTCTTTATAAGATATAAGAGGAAGTCCCTCTCCTCCCTTTTGAGGGACAAGAGCTCCCGCATGCCCCGCGTCCTGGTCCCCTTCCTATACTTGAGGACGATCTCGCCCGTGATGCCGTCGATATAGGTGGCTATCGACGCATACTTCTTCTTCCTGGGGAAGTAGTCGTAGGTGACCTGCCAGAGGGGATAGTACACGAGGTAGTTACATATAAGTCTCTCCTTCGGGCCAAATATCCTCTTCTTTTTCTTTTTTATGGCCAATTCGGTGATATCGTCGGGACCGACCTTCTCAAAGACTATCCTCACCTTGGAGTAGTCCAGACCCTCCTTGTCCAAAGGCGCCTCCTCCGCCAGGGAGAGCTCTGGCAATGAGGGGTGCTCATCTGTCACGTATGCCTCGACGGGCGAGTATTCCACGGGCGGGGCGGGCGGCAAAGGTTCCGGAAGAGGTTCCACCGGCATCGGGACCTCAATATCGAACGATTCCTCCTCCAAGGTGATGGGGGTTTCGCCGACCTCTTCACTGTGATCCTCTGCAAGCACGTCGATATCGACCTCTATCTTATCCTCCAACGCCAATTCCCTTATTATGGAGTCAAGGTCCACGCTGATACCATATTCGTTCTCTATGGACTTTATCATGGAGGTCAACTCCTCAGGATGTCCCTCCCCATACTTCTCCTCGACCAGCTCCCTGATGTTCCTCCTCAGCACTCCCGGGTCAAGGTCCATCGTGGATGTCCTCTCCCTCCCCTCGTGCTGCGATATCCTTGGACGTATCCTCGTGAGGAACGCACGGGATGTCTGCTCCTGCTTGTCCCCGATGATGGCCATCCCTATGGACAGATTTTTGATGAAGTGCGGATTCTTGAACGCGGACGGCATCTCCGACGGCATCCTTCTCGTGACCGCCTTGATGTCGTCGTCGTAGACAAGCTTGTGGCACATTAGTATGTCTGTCTGCGAAAGTATGCGGGAATCGATGGCAGAAGGCTGCTGTGTCGCCAGGACGAGGGAACACCCGGGTTGCCTGCCCTGCCTGACATATTCTATCAACGGGTCCGAGGCGGCGGTCTTCTGTCCCGACGCGGGGACAAGTATGTGCGCCTCGTCTATCATCAGCCATGTGACCGGTATGCTTCCGAAGATGTTCTTGAGATTTCCAGTGGCCTCGTGCCTGGAGACCTTCTTCCTCGTGTTCAGGAGATTCCTGGCGATTATTCCCACCACCAGGGCACGTACATTGTCGTCAAGGAACGACACGTCGATGACCGTGACGATGCCCCTCTTGGAGAGGTCGTTGAGCTTGGTGCCCTCCTTGGCGAATATGCCCCATTCGCTGGCGCCGTTGAGCCTGGCGACGAGGGCCCTCCTGGTCGTCTGCTTGAAACCTTGGGAGTTGGAGTTTATGGTCTCCTCGTCGCTGACGCATTCGACCACGTCCTCGAGCTCGTAATCATTGCCCTTGCCCAGGACCTCCCTCCCCTCAACTGTCGTGTATCCGTTCCTGACCTTGTCCAACGCCCTCTCTAAGAGAAGCCCCATGGTGTCGAACCTGTCTATGTTGAACGTGAGGCACCAGTCGTCCACGGATATCTCAGATGGCCTTATTGTGAACTCCTGGTCGTAGGTGTCCTTGGGCACCTCCTTGGCATATCCCGAGGGCAAAAAGATGTTCATGTTCTTGAATCCCTTCGGTGATAGCATCCATCTCTTGAGCGTCTTCTTCTCCTGTCCCACCTTGTTGGGATTCTTCATGGACCAGAATATCCCCATCGGGTCTATGATGAGGACCCCGGCGCCGTTGTTCTTCATCGCCATCTCTTCCGCGATGACGCCCAGGGTATAGGACTTTCCGGACCCCCTCATACCGCATATGAATATCGCATGGGGGGATATGGAATCAAGAAGGACGGGCCTGCCTATAAGGTTCATCCCCACCTTCTGCTCCTCGTAGATCTTGCCTATGTAGAGGCCCGACTTGTCCCTGTACTTGTCAAAGACCGACTGTTTTCTGCCAACATAGACATTGTTGCCATCATTGAGTAGCTTCAATGGTTCATCCACTTGGACGCTTTCCCTTACCATGACACCCACCAAAAGGAAGGAAGAGGGACCATGCCCTCACTTTGGACCGCTGAGCGCGATGTTCCTAGCAAAGTAATAACTGAACGTGTTGATGAACATGTGCGCGACCAGACCGGGCAATATGCTCCCCGTCTGAACGTATGCGAAGCCCCAGAGCAGCCCGAACACCAGGTTGATATTCCCAAATATGGGCCTGTCCATATATGCTATGAAGTATATGATGCCGGCGATTATCACACCTGTCATCTCATTTAGTCCCTCGGCTATCCTGGAGACCAGGTAACCCCTGAAGAACAGTTCGAGAGGCAGTGCGACCCAGATCACCTGCATGAGGAACGCTTGGACGTATCCCTGCCTTGAAACGAAATTGAGATCGACACCCTCATTCCCTATCACAAGGGCTCTTTTCTTCTTATCTATGTACAGACGCCCCTTTGACCTCTCCCTCTTGGCCGAAACGACGAACAGAAGCACGGCGACGAGGAGACAGACAAGAATGTATTCTATCGTCAGGACTATGTCCTTGCCCAAGGTCAGCCCCAGAGAGGAGGCGCTCCTTCCCTCGTACAGGATAACAACAAAGAACAATGCGACCCAGAACAGGTCGAGATATATGAACTGAGCCAATCTCCTGTCCTGTTGATAAAAATAAGGAATGATATATCTAAGCATGATTATTGAAAATATTCCAAGGGCCAACGCCACCACGGAAGTCATTAGGATCTCAGCCATCTACTCACCAATAATAAAACATAGGGTGCATTAAAAAGGTTTTCTGGATTTCAGGCAACTATCTTCTTCAATCTCTCGAGCGTCTCTCCCGGCGTCTCGATCGTGTTGAGCATGAATATCCTCGTCCTCTCAAAGAACTGCTTGAAGAACTTCTTCCTTATGCTGACCTTTCTGGGATTGGAGAGCAGCATGTGGGGATTGCAGAAGTTGTTGTCCGTGAGGAAGTCCATCGCCTCCTTGACCGACATGTTGTATATGACCTCGTCATCGGGGTCCCTTTTAAGGAACACCGTGTTGAACAGCGTGGTGGTATCGGCCTTCTTCGTGTTGCCAAGGACGCCGCTGATATCTATTATCCCCCTGTCCCTGTTGTCAAGCTTGGTGTATGATATGACCTTCTTGAACTCCGGGTAGGTGTCCTTTATCGATGCGCGGATATACACGTTCTTCTCGGAGGCGCCGCACACGACAAGATCGCCGAGTATCTGGGCATAGAACCAGTCATCGCTCACCAAGCGGGTCTTAGGGTCGAGTAGGAGCCCGTATGAGAGCGTCGTCTTTCCGGTACCTGATGGCGCTATGAGGGAGATGCCCTTTCCGTTGACATCTATCGCCGCGCCGTGCACCGAGTATCGTGAATGGATCGAGTGGTACTCTTCAAGGAAATCGCCCGCTATGGCCAAGGCGATGCTCTTCACGTGCCCATAGTAGTTGCAGTTGTAAAGGAAGCATGTCTTGGAGACGGGTTCGTAGAAAAGCCTCATGCCCCCGACCCCCTCGTCCCTCAGGGCAAATATCCTTCCATGCGGCCTTATGTACTCCGACATGTGCTTGAAGTTGTCCTGCCACATCTCCTTGAACATCCGATCGTCCGTTATGAGCTTTATGCAGCAGCCGTTGAGCTCCGCCTTCTCCTCATAATAATAATTGTTTTTCAGTTCATCGATAAGATAATCCTTCTTGCTTTTCGTGATCATCTCGGTCTTGAGTGTCATGATACAAGTATGATACAAGATATTAATATCTTCTGTCTTTGGCCCAGACTGGACCGACATCCGACAAACGACCCCCTATATTGATGACATGCAAACGATATTTTTATAAAAAGATTCATTAAAAATAGAGCAAAAGTATTTATGTTAATGAAAGGACATGATTTTTATGGGAAAAATCCCTTTGATAGTGTTTTTTATTGCAATAATATGCTTATGTGGCTGTATCGGGCCAGAAGAGGACAGTACGCCAGAGAACACCATACAACAATACTACAAGGGATTGAACGAAAGGAACCCGGAGAAGGTCCTGGAGACTCTCTCCCAGGAAGTCATCGACAACGCCGGAGGGGAAAAGGCGATCCTCGCGGCCCTTGAGGATACCATAAACAACCTCGAGGAGAACAATCTGATGTTCGAGATAGAGGAAATCTCATCCTCGATAAAAGGATTCCAAGCCACGGTCAACGCGATCTTGAAAATGTATCCCGTGGGCTCGAGCGATGTATCCAAAATGCCATACACATTTGAGCTGATTTTAGAGGACGAGAAATGGAAAATAAAGGACATCAGCTGATTAATGGTCCGTTTTTTTAATATTATCCTCATTTTATTCCATTTAACGTGTATCGGTCGTTGACAGTATGTCAGATAATTATGATTAAAACGGCATTTATTATGTTTTTATCCAATATTTTTTTTCTTTATTTTTTATTATGAACATCGACAAAAACATTTAGTTCCTGTATATATACAAAAGATATTTAAGTAAAAGGCAAAGAGAATTGGAAAACTCATCACAGGGGAATTTCTATGAAACTTTTAGAATATGAGGCAAAGAACATCTTTGTCGAGTATGGGATACCGACGTCCACAGGATATGTCATAGAGGATGTCGAGAATCTCAAGGCAATACTATACAAGTTGGGGCTCCCTGTCATACTCAAGGCCCAAGTGCTAGTCGGGGGAAGAGGAAAGGCAGGAGGAATCAAGATTGCCAAGACTGAGGAAGAGGCGATGGAAAAGGCCAAGGACATCTTGAACATGGAGATCAAGGGGCTCCCTGTCAAGAAACTGTTGGTCTGCAAGCCCTCGGAGATCAAGAAGGAGCTCTATGTCGGGTACGTTGTCGACAGGAACAAGAAAAAGATGGTAATGTTGGCGTCGACAGAGGGCGGCATAGACATAGAGCAGGTCGCCGAGAAGACTCCTGAGAAGATAATAAAGCTGTACATAGACCCTATCATAGGGATCCAGGACTATGAATGCAGGTCCGTGGCTAAAAAGCTTGGATACGAGGGAAAGGACATGCTGTCCCTTGCCGCCATCATATACAAGCTTGGAAGGATAATGGAGGACAAGGACGCGGAGCTTATCGAGATAAATCCGTTGGCGATCACCTCCGAGGGATTCGAGGCCCTTGACGCGAAGCTTGTGATAGACGACAACTCGCTGTTCAGGCAAAAGGAGTTCGAGGTGGACCTCAAGGAATCCCAGGAGTTCACCGAGATCGAGAAGGCCGCGAAGGAAGCGGGCCTGGCCTATGTCGAGCTTGACGGTGACATCGGCATCATAGGATGCGGTGCCGGACTCGTGATGGCGTCACTGGACGTTGTCAATCATTACGGGGGAAAGCCCGCCAACTTCCTTGACATAGGAGGCGGTGCGAACGCCGACAACATGAAGAAGGCGCTCGACATCATCACGATGAAGGAAGGGCTCAAGGCCATATTCATCAACATCTTCGGAGGCATCACCAAGTGCGACGAGATAGCAAAGGGCATACTTGAGTACAAGCCGAAGGTGCCCGTGTTCGTCAGGATGATGGGAACCAACGAGGATGAGGCCAAGAGGATCCTCAACTCGGCGGGATACGAGCTTTACCAATCCATGCAAGAGGCAGCCGAGGCTGCAGTGGGGGGGAATTAACATGTCAATTCTAGTCGATGACAGCACAAGGATAGTCGTGCAGGGCGCAACCGGACACCAAGGGCAGTTCCATTCGAATCGTATGAAACAGTACGGCACTAAGATCGTTGGAGGTGTCACGCCAGGGAAGGGCGGCCAGACGATGGGTGACATACCGATATTCGATTCCGTCGACGAGGTCGAGGCCGACGCGTCGATAATCTTCGTTCCGGCCAGATTCGTCAAGAGCTCGGCACTTGAGGCGATCTCGTTGGGGCTCTCCCCTGTGGTCTGCATCACAGAACATGTCCCGGTGAGGGACGCCATGTTCATGATGGAATACGCGAAGCAGCACGATGTCGACATAGTCGGCCCCAACACGCCGGGACTCATATCCCCAGGCAAGGCGCTGGCGGGTATATTGCCGCCGCATATATTCAAGGAAGGCAACGTAGGACTGGTATCGAGGAGCGGGACGCTCACATACGAGATCATAGACGAGCTTACCAAGAACGGATACGGCCAGAGCACCGCCATAGGCGTCGGGGGGGACCCTGTCATAGGAATGGACTTCCTGTCCACGCTGGAGCGATTCGAGGCGGACAAGGAGACCAAGGCGATCGTGATGATAGGAGAGATAGGCGGGAACGCAGAGGAGCTTGCCGCGGAGTACATCAAGGAGTACATCTCCAAGCCCGTTGTGTCCTACATAGCCGGAAAGACCGCACCTCCGGGAAAGAGGATGGGACACGCCGGAGCCGTCATCTCGGGCAACAGCGGCACGGCAGAGAGCAAGATAAAGGCCCTCAACGCCGTTGGTGTGCAGGTCGCCACCATGCCGCAGGAAGTGCCTGACATCCTAAGGAACCTTCTATAGTTTTTTATTTTCCTATTCTCTTTTTCTTTTATGATAAGATCCGTCATCTTTGACATAGATGGAACATTGTTGGACCATGGCAAGGCACAGTCGCACGCCTTGGAGGGATTCTATCGGCATCTCGGGCTTGATGACAGCGGATTCGACGACTTCGCCAGGCTCTGGAAATCCATCGGAAAGAGATATTTCGACGAGTATGCCGACGGCCTTGTCTCCCTGAGGGAACAAAGGATACTCAGGATCAAAAGGATATTTGACCATTACGGGAGGGACATCGGGGACGATGACGCATACGGGCTCTTCGATACGTACCTGTCATTTTACAAGGAACATTGGGCCCTCTACCCTGAGACAAGGGAGGTCATTGACTCCCTGGGACAGGATTACCTGCTCGGCGTGATCTCCAACGGCGACAGCAACGGACAGAGGGAAAAGCTCGCGAGGACGGGGATCGCGGACCGTTTCAGGTCCATAGTCGTCTCCGAGGACATAGGGGTGGCAAAGCCAGACCCGGTAATATTTCTCCACGCGCTCAAGGACCTCGGCGTGGGACCAGCTGAGGCGGTCTTCGTGGGGGATGACATGAAGGCGGACGTAGAGGGAGCCAGACGATCGGGAATGATAGACGTGTTCCTAGACAGGGACGGCACTGGCAATGGCGGCGCGTCGTTCATCATCCGTGACCTAAGGGAACTGATGCAAATATTAAAATAATACGCAACCTATCATAAGCTATGAGATTTCTGGCCTTCCTCGGCATATTGGCCCTGATGTTATATGCCCTATACAAACTGGAAGTGCCCATGCTCTATATTTTCTATATATTGTTCCTTGGCGTGCCAGTATTGGCCCTGGCCAAGATAGCGAGTGTCGACCTCTCAGAATACAACACGGACGCCTGGACTCCCAGAAAGATCAAGAAAAAACACTAGTCCCAGAAGCGGCGCGTCCTGGCGTATGTCTTCTCCGCCTCGAGTATGTCCCTAAGCAATGATTCCTCGTCGGGTTGCATCTTGGCAAGTATGCGGGAGGCCGTCTGCGCCCCAACGCCCCGTGCAGAGAGCGTGAGTACTGCCTTCTTGCCATACACCAGAATAAGGTCGGCGGTCCTCTTCGCCCTGATCACGAGTTCCTCCTCTTCCTCCGATATCTTCTCTCTCTTCATCCTTTTGATCAGGGCCTTCCTGGTTACCTTCTCCTTCTTGTCTATGATGGCCAGGAACCTAGCACCGCATAGGGGGCATCGGGGGGTCTCGTCCATGTTCGATATCTTGATGGATGCATGCCATCTGCCGCAGGTCACGCAGAATAGCCTGACTCTCCTGTCCTCGAGCCTCTTCTTCAAAAGCTTGAGTATCTCCTTCTCCGGCCTTTGCGGGCCGACCAGCTCTCCATATCCGAACTTCGCCAAGAGATTGGCCGAGAAGGGCGAGGGATTCTTACGCTCAAGAGGCCTTATCGATATCTCCCCTCGGCTGAGCGATCCCACATATTCCTCAACGAGACCTACATCAAGCTTGTCCTTGAACAGTTCCGTGTACGTCTCCTGAAACACGGGCGTGTCCTCGTAGGCGCGCATTATCGCCTTTATCTTGAACTTCTCCGCCTCCTTTGAAAGAACGCCCATCCTGGTTGCTATGTGGGTGAACTTCCAGAGGAAAAGGCTTGAGCGTTTCAGCGACAGTTCAAGTATCGGCCTTATGTCCTCGCTTCGCAATGATGTGAACATGCCAACGACGTCATCGCTGGAAACGTTGGAGGGAAACTTGAACGCTATCCTGTAAGCATCGGACTTCATGGCGACGCTTGTTCCGAACTTGTTGGAGTAGAGGGCGGCCAGGACCCTGCCAAGGGTCTCGTTGGCCACGGACCCAAGCCCTATGTGGAAGACGGCGAGATTCTGCATCAGCTCGATATAGACCTTGTCCGTATGGGGCACCTCGAACTCCTGCTGGGACTGGACATAGCTCCTGAGCTCCTCGAAGGCGTTCTCGTCCAAGGGGTATCTCTTGCGGAAGCGTTCTGCGAACTCGTTCCCGTATAGGTCCTCGGACAGTTCCTTCCTGATCTTGAAGACCTCCTGTGCTATCTCGTATGGGACGGGTATAAGTTCCCCCTCCCATGCCGGGGTGGCGGCCATGTTGCCCACCTCCTCCACGAGAACGGTGTCCTCGGAGACGTCTATGACGTTCCATGCCCTGCCCTTGATTATGAAGTTCATGCCTATGTTCGCCCTGTCCACAACGAACTCCTCGTCGAGCACCCCTATGGTCCTGTTCGTCCCGAGCTCCATGACCCTGAACTTCTTGACATCAGGTATGACTGACTGGTTCTCGAAATAGTAGCCCAGGGCGTACCTCGACTTGTGGTATTCCTCGTCCTCGAGCCATATCAGCCTAAGGGATGACAAGAGGTCCAGGACGGCATTGAACTCGTTCCAGGTGAGATCGCGATATGGATAGGAACGCTTGACGATCTCATACGCCACGGGCTTCTTGACATCGCCAAGGTCCATGGATATCCCTATCAGTTGGTGGGCCAGGACATCGAACGACTTCTCGTAAGGGACTATCTTCTCAAGCTCGTTTATCCCAGCCCTCCTGGCTATGACGATGGACTCCAGGATGTCGTCCGCATCCGTCGTTATGACCACGCCCCTTGGCATCTCATCATGCTTGTGCCCTGAGCGGCCCACCCTCTGGATAAGCCTTGAGACCTGGCGGGGGGACATGTATTGGACGACCAGTGACACAGATCCGACATCGATGCCAAGTTCCATGGAGGACGTGCATATGATGCACTTTATGTCCTGTTTCTTGAACCTCTTCTCCGTGTCTATTCTGACCTTCTTCGAGAGGGATGAGTGGTGGATATCAATGTCCTCGGATATGACGTTGAATCTGGACGAGAGGGCCTCTGCGGTCTCCCTCGTGTTGACGAATGCGAGCACGCTCTCGTTTTCTTCCACGAGTTCCTTTATGCGCCTGACCCTCCTCGCGGTCTGGGGTGTCGTGGAGAGCTCCATCGAGAGCTCCTCGTCCTCATCCTCTGGCTTGGGATATTCGACGGTCAGGTCGAATATCTTCTTTGTGGAGGCGTCTATTATCTCGATGTCCCTGTCGTTCACCAGGAACCTGGCTATCTCCATCGGGGATCCGACCGTTGCGGAAAGGCCTATCCTCTGGAACTCCCCTGCAAGGTATCTTAACCTTTCCAAGCCCACGGCCAGTTGCGTGCCTCTCTTGTCCGAGGCAAGCTCATGGATCTCGTCGACGACGACGACCTCCACAGACTTGAGATTGTTCCTGAGCACCTTTCCTGTCAACATCGCCTGCAGCGTCTCGGGGGTGGTGATCAGAAGATCGGGAGGGGATAGCGCCTGTTTCCTCCTCTCATGCTGCGTGGTGTCCCCATGCCTGACGGATATCTTGATGTCGAGCAGGTCGGCCCACCATTCCATCCTCTCCATGAGATCCCTGTTCAGGGCCCTGAGGGGCGCGATATAGATGGCTTTTATACCCTTCTTCTTTGAGTCGACGATCCTGGAAAATATAGGCAATATCGAACTTTCCGTCTTGCCCGTTCCGGTCCTGGCAATTATCAGGGTGTTCTTGCCTGACATTATTGGAGGTATGGAAAGGCGTTGAGGTTCCGTTTCCTCCTTAAATCCCTTTTTTTCAAGTAGATCTCTTACCTTAGGGTGCAATAACCCAAAAGATGATGACATTCTGAGAATGTAATATCAGTTTCAATATAAATCTTGCCATCTTGGCAGACAATGTTACATCATGCCGTTAAGGTATTGATTAAGTCATTCCTGTCGTATCTTGAGTGGATGAAAGGAACTAAACACATTGTTTTGGTACTGGCGATACTCATCGCCGCATGTTGTCCTTCTACCGTTTTTGCCAGGCCGATAAGGGATACTTCTCCTCCCGGTGAGCCCAAAGGGGATGACGTCCTACAGGCCTACATGGCACTGACAAACGATGTCATATACTACATCGATATGAGGGAGAGGGCGTTCGACGCCGATAGCAGGATCTCTTTGGATACGAGACTATCGTTGATAGAGGAAATGATAAAATATCTGCCCAGAATCGAAAACGATATCGATTCGCTGCGGAAGGTCGCGGACAGGGATGGTTCAATGATCTTTGAGAGCGTGGCCAAGAAGTCCGTGTCGATCATCGCAGGCAACGGAGAGTACAAGGAGGTCTTGGAAGCGAATCTTGGCCAGGATGCCGGAGTTCTCGCCGAACTGGACTCTCTGAAGGAGTTTTTGGAATATGAACTGGAGATCCTTTTCATATATGCAGAATCTATATTTTCCAAGCAGGTCACCCTTGGTGTGGAGAGGGTGCCGGTAGATGAGTACATGAGCGATCTATATGCCAGCTACAACAGGGCATGCAAACGCATGAAGTTAAGCGGGATGTCCCCCCTCTTCTCATTCATCCAATCGTACAGCTGGATATCTGTCTCAAGTTTCCTGCCCGCCCCTGATGGAGGAAACGACTCCGACGGGGACGGGCTCGGTGACTACATCGAGGACAGCATTGGGACAGACAAATGGATGCCCGATAGCGACGGGGACGGACTCGGTGACTATGAGGAGATATATGACCACTTCACGGATCCCTTGGACAGGGACACCGACAATGACGGTATCGATGATGGCAGCGAGGTGCAATATGGGACCGACCCTACAAAGAAGGAGTCCCAGTCGCTCCCCATGGACAACCCTTTCTATGACATCAATGATGATACGGACTGGGACGGGATATCGGACATCAGGGAACTGTCACTCGGCACCAATATCCTGCTTCAGGACACGGACAGGGATGGGTTGACTGACAAGGAGGAGCTTGACCTGGGAACAGATCCGCTCTCCCGCGATACTGACTCTGACGGAAGCGACGATCTCAAGGACCTCTATCCCCTCGACCCCGAGAAGGGAGAGGGAGGCATAAACATACACGACGATGAAGAACTTTTGATGGCGATGTATGGTGCCATAGCCGTCGGCGCAACGATAGCTTCCTTCTTTGGATGTAGCAGCTGTCCGGGTCTCGCGGTGAAGGCGACCGTGGAGATACTTAATCTCTATGAGATGGAGATGGAAGAGCGGAGGACGGGCACGGACGAGGACTCAAAGTGAGAGGATCCATTCTAGCATCTGGGCATTTTTCTGACCTATCCTGCCCCGCGCGGACGTTGCTCCCCCAAGGATGTCATTGAAATGCCTGGTATATTCTTTTCCCATGTTGATGAATATGTTCGCATAGCCCTGTGAGACGAGGTCCCTCAGCTTGTCCCTCGCATCCGTGTCCCTGACAACGTCCTCGTCTATCCTCCTATCATAGGATTCGATGATGTCCTCTGAGGATATAAGGCCATATTTGCCAGATATTATGTATATTTCAAGCGTTTTGGGAAATCGGCCCTCTCTCTCGAGCTTCCTTATCGTCCTGAAGGACGGACCATCGTAGAGGTCCACTGCCCTGCATGGGCCGTCCGCATCCTTCTTCCTATCTGAACAGGCCAGGAGCAAAAGATACCTGCCATTTCCATGAGACATAATGATATTTATTTATAAGAAAGTTTATAAGATATTGTAATGATTGCTACTCAATGCGCATATTCTCCCGCATATCCCACAAAATGATACTAACCTTCCTTTTGGTCTCCGTGATTCCCATATCCATAGCTGGGATCTACTCCATCAATCTAGCGACCGATTCCTTCCAGGCCCTCACGCTGGAACATACGCAATATGATCTCTCATCGGCAGCGGAGGAGATATACGATTTCATAAACTACAACAAGAGCGATGTCACCTACTTATCGAAAAGTCCCGCCCTCAGGGACTACTTTCTGTCCAAGGCGACCCACAGCGAATCTGAGATAGCCAGATGGCAGGGACTGCTCGAGGAGCACATGCTGATCTTTTGTGAGAGCCGCGGGATCTATGAAAAGGTCTCGTACATTGACGAAGAGGGCAATGTTGTCATAACGATAGAGAGCGATGGCGCCACATACGAAATACTTGATGGAGATCTTGGAAATGTGTCGACAAGCCTCTATTTCACGGAGGCGATGGAGCTTGAGGAGGACCAATGTTTCATCACCACCGCTTCGACCTCGTCCACCACAAGGACCACACTGGTCACATATGCCGTGCCGGTCTTCGATGAGCAGGGTAACAGGAGGGGCATAATCTATTCATCCATGTCGGCAGAGTACTTCCTGAAACCCCTCAATGAGTCCATACTTCTAGACGAACAGACGAGTACGCTCTCATCTCTGTTCCTGATATCTAACACCAATGTCTATCTGACACACAGGGTGGGGGATGACATGGACTCGGGCAGCATAGTCGAAATAGCCTCGATCGTGCTCTCGGGGCGGGAGGACCTGACATCCGGCGATTCCGGAACGATATCCGACCTCAAGGACTGGATAATAACATATACCCCAATCTACTTCGATCTGAATGACACCGAAGAATTCCTAGTGCTCATAGAGGTCACAGAGAAAGAGGCCGTGTTCTCCAAGGTGGAGACATTCAGTGATGCATTTCTCATACTGATATCCTCCGCCATGCTGATATCCATATTTGCAGCCATTATTATCGCCCAGACGATAACACGCCCGCTCAAGGAACTTATCGCAGGGACAAAAAGGATAGCAAAGAAGGACCTCAGTTTCCAGATAAAGAGCTCCTCGGACGACGAGTTCGGTTTTCTGGCCAACTCTTTCAACGAGATGGCGCAGGAGTTGGAGATAGCCTATAGCGAGCTTGAGGACAAGGTCAAGCAGAGGACGATCAGGCTTCAACTGGCAAACGAGAAACTGAAGTCGCTTATTAGGGAGCTCAAGGACGCGAATGAGAGAACCAAGGAAGCGTCAAAGCTCAAATCCCAGTTCATAGCAAACATGTCACATGAGCTAAGGACCCCCCTGAACTCAATAATAGGTTTCACAGACGTCCTGCTCGACGACGACAGTCTGAACGATGAACAGACCGATTATCTGAGGACCATTCTAAAGAACAGCGAAAATCTGCTGCAGCTGATAAACGACATCTTGGACCTGTCAAAGATAGAGGCGAACAAGATGGACATCATCTATCAGAGGGTCAAGGTGGGAGAACTGTTGAGAAGGGTCCACAAATTGATGTCCCCGTTGGTGGCAGAAAAGGACATTGACATTGAATATGAGTACGAGCCAGATCTTGAAATGTACGTCGATAAGTCCAAATTAAGACAGGTGATGATAAACCTTTTAACAAACGCCATCAAGTTTAACAAGATAGGTGGAAAGATCAGGACAAGGGTCGCATACGAAGATGATGAGAAGGAATTTGTCCGTTTTGAGGTCTGGGACAGCGGCATAGGCATACGGGAGAAGGACTTCGATGCCATCTTCGATGAGTTCCAGCAGATCGACGGCACAGAGACCAGGGATTACCAGGGTACCGGTCTTGGGCTGGCCATATCCAAGAAGTTCATCGAGATGATGGGAGGAAAGATCTGGGTGGAGAGCAAGTACGGCGAATGGTCCAGATTCACCTTCATATTGCCAATATCAGCAGGGAGTAAGAACGATGATAGCCAAAAAAATCCTGATAGTGGATGACACGCCGGACAATGTAAAATTGTTAAAGGCCTTTCTGTCCGGACAGGATTATGACATAATCGTTGCAGAGGACGGGGAGGAGGCGCTTGCGAAGACATTCTCAGAAAACCCGGATCTCGTGCTTCTTGACCTGATGTTGCCAAAGAAGAGCGGTATTGAGGTACTGAGGGAGATAAAGTCCAAGAGAAAGGAGATGCCCGTTGTTGTCCTAACTGCATACGGCAGCGAGGAAACGGCCGTGCAGACCATGAGGGACGGTGCTGAGGACTACCTGATCAACAAACCCCTCAGAAAGGACGACGTCGTTGAGGCCGTGAGGAAGATACTGTCCAAGAAGGAATCCAAAAAGGTCCAGGACAGCACGATGGCCTATGAGATATTGGCCAGTTTCGAGAGGGAATTCAACCTTTTCTTGGAAAAGGTCCTCAAAGACTATTATCACGATGAATGGTGGAGAAGAGGCATCCCCCCATATGTCAAGACCAAATGCGAGCAGAGAAGGGCAAATGCACAGCTAAGGAAGAAGGATCTGATGCCCCTGCTATTCTATTCTGACTTCTCGTATTACGTTCCCATCCTCCTTTACAAGGAAGAGGAGATAGGCATAGACAACTGGAGAAATGTCTTTGAGAGATACTTCGTGAACATAGGATGGATAAAGGCCAGGCTGATAGAACTCAATCACATACGCAACGACATAGCCCACCCGAAGCCTATCAAAGAGCTCCAATTCAGGAAACTTGAGCTATTCACAAAAGAGATCCGGGAATATATGGAAGGCTCGAACAAATGAGGATAGGTATAAGCGGCACGCCAGGCACTGGCAAGACCTCAATATCAAAGGGTCTCTCAGCTATTCTTAAGATACCTCATGTCGATGTGTCCAAAAGCGCCATAGAGATGGATTGGACCACGGAATACGATAATGCGAAGGAAACGTCTGTCATCGACCTGGACAGGGCGAGGCAAGAGCTCTCCGGTATGGACGATGTCATTATCGACGTCCATTATGCCGAACTCTTCGACTGCGACCTCATATTCATCATCAGGTGTTCACCGGACGAGCTGTATAGGAGATTGTCGGCAAGGGGCTACGGAAGGGAGAAGGTCAGGGAGAACGTCCTGTCCGAAATACTTGACACCTGCCTCATAAATGCGATCGAGACGATGGGCAGCGGCCGCGTGTTCGAGATCGTCAGTGGAGACATGGAAGAGAATATAGATCTCATCGTCGACATAGTCCGCAACGGAGGACAGGGAAGAGAGGTGGGTTCGCGCAGCAGTGTGCACTACCTCACTCCGGAGAATCTTGAGCTCCTTGATAGAATTTGAATCTCTTGACAATGTAGATGAAGGGCGTGTCCATAAGGGCAATGGCCATCTTGACAAGATATTGTCCGATTATCAGTTCCTTTATGGGGAATATGCCATAATACGCCAACGATATGAATATGACCGAGTCCATCCCCTGGGACACGATGGTCGAGGCATTGTTCCTCAACCAAAGGTGTTGGGGATATCTCCTCTTCCACCAAGAGTAGCTTATCACATCGTGATTCTGCGATACGAGATATGCCACAAGCGATGCAAAGACTATCCTTGGGGTGTTCTTGAGTATTGTCTCGAATGCCTCCTGATTTACCCAAAATGGCGCAGGTTCCCATATTATCGCGACATAGATGCTCAAGACCAACACGATATTTCCCAAAAAGCCGGCCCAGACTGCCTTCTGGGCATATTTCTTACCATAGAACTCGCTCAGCATATCGGTGAGAAGAAAGCTTGATGAGTAAACTATGACTGCCGCAGGGACGGTGCGTCCGGCGAGCAATACGACCTTCGAGGCCAGGATGTTCGCTATGACTATGAGGGAAACATAGACGCCTATCATGTATTCAACGCCATATTTCCTTGCAATTAGGGCCGTGAGCGATACAAGGGCCAATGTCATCAATATCCAAAATAGGATCTCGAACATGAACTTAAATAAAAAAAAGAGGAATAAAAAGATATCTAAAAAAGAAAGGTATCAGGCGTTCGGGTCCCAGACGCAGTCCAGCGACTCAACATCGCTGAAGTATTCGCCGGCGACATCGACGTTGAACTTGCCATTTGCATAGGTGACCGTGGAATCCCCTATCATCGATATGGGATAGTTATTCTCCCCCCCTGCCGAATAGACCGTGAAGGTCTGGGCCTGAGGGTAATAGGCCACCTTTGTGAAAAGCTCCAGGACCGTGAAGTCGTTGTCCTTTTCGGTAAAGTCCCTGATGTCGTCTATAGTGACGTAGATGGGATTTGCCACATCGCCTATCAGGCCCAGGGAATTCGACTTATCGTAGAACTCAAGACCAACGACCTGTTTCATCCAATTGCAGGCGCAGCCGATATTGAATCCCAACATGACAGGTCCGCTTTCCTCATCGAGGAGCTCACCTTCGCGAGCCGTGACCAGGAGCCCGTTGTTGAAATCGCTGAGCGTGAACGTCAGGATGTAACCATCGGAGGCTATGCAGTTGACGGCGTCTATGTTTCCAAGAGGATCTGCCAGTTCCACGATGTGGGACAATGACACCCCGGTGTACTCCTCAGTGCCGTTGACGATCTGCTTCTCCAAAGACGACTGGGGCATATCTTCAAGTTCCGCGTATTCGATCGAGAAGGACGATGGTATCTCACCGTAAACTTCTATTGTCCATTCAATGTCCGTGCCGCCGTCGGAGATGCATCCGGAGAGGGCCACCGCCATCAACAGCATCGCCGAAAAGGCCGCTATATGTCTTCTCATCCCGTAGTCACCTGGATTTCAGTAAGGTTTTTCATCCAGTAGCTAGATGCAAGGCTCGGGGCCACGAATCTTATGGGTCCACCGTCCTCTTCGGAAATCTCCGCACCCGCCTCATCTTCCCAGGCCAAGAATGAATCTCCGAGGTCTGCGAACTGTGCCGTCTTTTGATATCCGTCAGAGGCGACGAGGGTGACATCTGCCACATTCGTTATGCCAAGGTATTCGAGGAAGCCGACGAACGTTGTGCCGCCCCAGCTTGTCTGTGTCTCAGCGCCGTTGCTGTCCACCAGCGTGGCCTCCAGAATCTCGTAGGTGAGCGACTTGATCTCGCTCAGGCCCACCTGCTGGAACTCTGTGCCATTTACATAAACTCCAATGAAGAAAGTGTCGACAGGTGTCGTGCTCACCCTTATCTCTATCAGATTCTGTATCCATGTATTGGATGGCAACCCGGGCGCTACGAACCTTATGGGTCCGCCGTCCTCAACTGCGATCTCGGCTCCTGTCTCGTCTTCCCAGGCAAGCATTGCCTCCCTAAGTTGTGCGTATTCCAGTTCCTTTTCATATCCGTCAAGCGCCACCAATGTGACGGTCGTTATGTTCGAGACGCCGAGGGATTCCATGAACCCATAGAATGAAGTTCCGCCCCAGCTTGTCTCCAATTCTTCGCCGGTCTTCTTCACCATGGTGGCATCTATCTGCTCGTAGGTGAGCGACTTGATCTCGCTCAGGCCCACGTCTTCGTAATAGTCACCATCCACTGTAACTCCCATGAAGAATGTGTCCACTGGCGCTGCGGTCGTGGTAGTAGTATCATTTTCCCCAGATATGCATCCGGAGGCAAGGATCATGCCAATAAACATGATAGCTATAAAAGATGTCTTTTTAAGCTGCATGAAAGTGTAATAATTCTTGGTATATAAAAAGGTTATGTCATTATAAAAATAACGAAGAATTATAGCGATAAAAGTCCTTTTATTATCATTTCTATACCAAACGATGCCGCCACGAGCGCGGCGAGATATGCCATTAGCTTCAGCGAATTCTTTCCAACATATCTCATGATGTCCTTCGCAGCGAAGTATATAAAATATTGGATAACCAGGGCAAGGCCCAGGCAGGCCAATGCCGTGTATAGTCCTGAGGTTGCAGATATCAGCAACACTGTGGCAATGGACCCCGGACCGGACATGAGCGGCATCCCCAACGGTACAAGCGCTATCTCATCATAAGATTTTACCTCCCTTTCCGGGCCGAACATCATGTCTATCCCTATGATGACCAGCAGCATGCCCCCCGCGATCATTATGTGTTCAAGGCGAAAATTGAGGTACGTGAAG
>Ga0209203_1000850_pt1 | contig 24169 bp, 45 predicted proteins | sample AD_UKC109_MetaG_FD_184423 | JGI IMG/M metagenome (GOLD analysis project Ga0209203, IMG submission 184423) | Active sludge microbial communities of municipal wastewater-treating anaerobic digesters from Hong Kong - AD_UKC109_MetaG (SPAdes)... | ecosystem: Engineered > Bioreactor > Anaerobic >... | reverse complement strand
AAGATGCCGCCTTGCGCGTCATGGAAGGGAATGGAACTGATGAAGAAAACATGCTCATGTCCGCTTTAGACGGCGACATCGAGGCTTTCAAGTCAGAACTGGAAGCCAAGGATAACCGACTGCTAGGTGTAAACAGCCGAATTGCGACCCAAGTCAAACAAGCGGCTCTCAAGGTTGCTCAAGGGTCTGGCCGCTCTTTTGAATCAATCTATCAAGAAATGCTGGCAAAAGCTGCAAACAAAGTTCATGCAGATGCAAAACTCATTGCACGCTTCCTGCAATCCTATGATGCCGCCACCCGTATGCGTATTGCAGCAGCACGCGCCTACATTTGCAAGCATTATCCTCATATCCCCTTCGCAGAGGCTCTGAAAAGCCTGATTGAAGCAAACAAAGTGTTTATTCAACGTCATATTGACAACATCTCTCGCGGTGTTACTCGCCGGATGACGTGGAACGAAACACTCAAACAGCTATACGCGACACTGGCCTAGTTAATTAGCCAATTTCATAGCAGTTTTTAGATGCGCCTTCACTGGCGTTTTTGACGTTCCCACCCCTGCACCCAAATCCACCCGACTTCACCCCAATTTACCCGATTTCAGCCGATTTCTCCGCCCTTCCCACCCCCAGCCTGTGGATAACCTGTGGATAATTTGTTGATAACTGGCTTGGAATTTGTGCAGACTCCAGCCGGTAGTCATCCGTAAGGGTTTATCCAAACGACTACGACACGCAGCACCAGCATTTGCCAGAAATTCCATGAAAACGTTACTTGGTTGCACCAGCAGGCTCACCACAACCAAAGCTGGAACAATGACTTGCTTGCAGGGAAAGATTAACTGGATTAAGCGGAGAATGTTGAGATTCCTGCGCTATTTAATGGAAGCCGACTGCTCAATACACGTGCGTCAGCACAGATTGTTCTGTTTTCCCCCGTGCTAGAGTGTCGGGAGGGTGGTGCGTGGCAGTCCGTTTAACCAAAGTACTTCGCCCCCCCCACCCTTGACACTCGCACTGCTTATTGTGTGTCGTGCTAATGGCTCGTGTCAGCGTCACACCGTTACCCTACCATATTAGCCACTCGCCAATCGCACGCCACGGGCTAGAGTGTCATGGGGCGTTCTGAATGCGCTTGCTTACCAATACCTTCATCGCCCCCATGCCCCCCGCCCGACCCCTGCACCTCTTTACAGTTAAAAAAGGTTGGAATAACCGATTATCCACCTGGGAAAGGCGATGTTTAACACCTAGCACAATGTTATTTTTAGCCCTGTTTTATGCACCTAGCACGCAGTTGTCGCTATGGTTTGGACTGTCCCTTGCGCGTTACATCATGTCCTATATTCTTCCCAAGCGGCAACGGATACAGGGAAATGCGTGGCGAGTAAGTCGCGGCAAGATTGTGCAACCTCTCTAATCTCTTTTTGCGCGTGTGGGTGCAATCGGAGGCCGCAGAAATGAAGCCAGTTGTGCAGGTTAGCTTTGGCATAGAATCTGGTCATCATAGACTGTGGAAGCACCATCCTTGCTTGCTCCCTAGCGACACCTAGTTCGAGTAGTGATTCGTAGGCTTGCAGTGCATGGTCGGCCACTTCACGATAGATTCGGCTGGCAAGGGCATCATCAACATCTCCCTCAATGCTGGACTGCTTGCTGGTTGTCGCGGGTACACGCCAAGTCTCTGGAGAAAAGAACGCCATATCGTCAGCCGTGTAACGGCGCGAGACTTCATTGTAGGAGAATGTACGGTGTCGCATCCATTGCCGTGCGACAAACAGCGGCACATGGGCGCAAACGGTTAAATCTGCCATCTCAAAAGGTGTTGTATGGCGATTCCTCATGAGATAATGAATAAGTTTGGTGTCACGGGTCGCGTCCCACGAGCCGCCGTCTTGGTTATAGGACACACGTGCGGCATCTACTATTAGCTTATCTGACCCTGAATGAGAAACATAGGTAATTGTACTTGTAGAAAACATAGAGATGGGTGAAGCAATTATGGACATACGTCATGTATTACTGGCACGCATAACTGCTGACTTGCGTGGCGCGGACTTGGCAGATGCACCACAAGATTTAATAGCCCCACTGGTGGCGTTGCCGTACTTTGTGGCGGTTCACACTGGCTATGGGCGCGTTTGGTTGCGCTGTGGAAATATATCTTCGACCAAGATGGAGATAGATAACGAAGATGTGGATTGGCTGGCATGGGTAGGTCGGTTTTTAGCCCGCATCTATCTTCCGCACGCCAGCCGTTTGTTCCTGAATCGTCACACAGACTACGTAACGTCCCCGCTTGACTGATATTTTACGGCCATAATGGTGAATGGCGGCCGAACGTAGGGGGTTAAGGTTGCCGAACTCATTGCCAGTACAAGCCGATGCTCTGGGCTGATATTGATACCGTCGTTTACCAGCGTATCTGTCGTATATAGGGAGCCTAGAGCAAGGGCGTACCCTGACCCAGTGGCGTTGAAACCAGAGTTTGCCCTCGTGATGCCGAAATCAGCGTCAACGAAGTAAAGACAACCACGATAGCCAAGCAGGAATGCGCCGCCCGACTCTTGCTCGTTCTCGACATATGTAAAGCCAGCATCCGCAAAGGACTGTCTCACGGTATCCATCCAGATGGTTGATAGATAGCGCATGTCATCCATCCCATCGGGATGTTCTGGAAATTCTGTGTTGTATTGCAGAACTTGTCCCATTCGGAAACTATCGGTAAATCCGATTAGCGCATCGCCCACCGCAAAAACCTTGGGTGCTTGAATCGTGTTCACAATGTAGTTGTCTGATGCGGCCGCATCGCCGCCTATGTACACGGTTCCTTCATGTTCTAAACCGACAATGATAGTCATGATTCGACAACAATCTCCTTCGGCATGTCGTGCTTGATGTCTGGGTTGATGTGTTGCCACCCAGATGCGGTCTGTACAATAACTTTGCTGCAAACGGGGCAGTTGGTGGCTGGAAGTGACGAAACAAGCATCTCTTGTATCGCGTTGATTCGTCGTGACGCGACTCGCAAGGCGACCTTATCCAGTGCTGCTTCTACCATAGCGCGGGCTACTCGCCCTTCTCTTAGAACGATGTCATGCAGGATGATTCTGGACAATTCTGTTGCGTCAGACAGAGGCATGACGAAGTTTTCCATTAAAATGCTTGTAATGTCAGCAAGCATATCCTCGGAACCGGCGAATGCGCTTTTGAACACGCTCCGTATCTCCGGGAGCGATACGTGTATGAAGTTGCTACGCATATATACCCAACTCTTTGGCGCGGGAGAACACATAATCCCGTGTCAACTCGTGAAGCTGCATGTTATCCTTGTTGGCGTTGAGCCACTCGGTGATGTCAACATCCCCTGTCTTTTCCAATGACAATGCCATCCAATCTGCCAACATTTCGTCTGCGTATGGGTGCGGCATCTCCAATGCCATGTGGGAGACAATCCCATGCTCAAATCCTGCTTCGCACAAAGAGCGTGGAAAGTTGTGATGCAAGACCCAATGGTTCCAGTGGTGCGGATTTGCCCGATAATGATGGTTAAGGGCCACGACAAAATGTTCATCCCCGCCACCGAAAAAGTGCTTCGCGTAGATGGGGAACTCAAACATGGAAAACTTGGATGCGTCGTGCGATTTTAGCAGGTTTGGCTGCACTCCGATTCGTGCGCCAATGTCCTGCACCCGCTGAATATGTGCTATGATGCTGTCAAAGTGGGCAGAACCCGCTTCAAATGGCACATAGTTGTTGAACTCGCCTGTGTATGTATAAGCCATATCGTTTAGACTCCTAGAAACTTTATGTCGAGTGTATCACACTCGGAAGGAATGCTGAAATGCGACAATACAAAATAGAATACGGGACGCTCTATCTCCAAGTTGGGATTTATCAGACACCAGTGGGGAGTGGGGATTATAACAGCTTGATGAACGCCAAGTCGAATTTAGAGCATGGCAACCGAACGACTATGAACAAGCCGTGTAAACTGACCATGCACACCCATACATTGGTGCCTATGTTGCGCGAAAAACACTACCAAGACCACTCTGTTGGAGATTTCTTGGGGGTTAGGGGTGTTGATGTATTCAGTGGTTATTGGTTTGCAACCAACCAACATGAATGGCTGCTGGTGAAGGATGGGATTAAGTGCCTTTTGTATGTCAATTCGATGGCACTCAATCCCTGCTTATCTCAATTTGAATGGGTGCGTTGTTGGGTCGGCACATTGGCCGATGCGAAATACATTGTCGAGAATTTCTAGGCGTAGTAGTCAACCGTGACCTTGGTTGGTAGGTTCTCAATCGCTTCCAAGTCTTGGGAGCGCAATATTTGCCGCACCTGATGACGGGCGGCACGAACCTGTAGTGTTTGGATGCTCGTTTTACAACGCGAACGCTGGCGTACTAAACGACACTGGCTGCAATGGCAAATAACAGTTTTCATCATCAACTCCTGTTAGCGAAACAGATGGCTAGATGCTGCACCTTTGACCATGATTTTATGACGCAATTTTCTATCAATAGAATTGTTGCACATCATAATGTGGCTTGTCGCGCCATGTAAATCGTTCAATCTGCCGTAGCACCGCGCCTCTGCTTGCTGTAATGCGGTCTCTGTCCAAGGCATCTCTGCAAATATTATATCGGATGCTGCGGTAAGTGTATGCCCTTCCGCGTCTGCTGTCAAGGAACAGACGATATAAGGGTGTTTATCGCTGGTTTGGAACAGATTTTTGTGCCTCTCTACGCGCTCAAAATCGCCGTCTGAGAGCAGGTACAGGCAGTTTGGGAGCAATGATACCAATGCGTCCTGTACGGCCTTGTGGTGGGCAAATATGACGGTTTTACGGCCGATTTGGCGTGCGTACTCTGCCACCTCGCCGACCTTCGCCACGCCCGACAGCTTTCTCCACTTAGCAATCTCACTAAAGCCCATTTGCTCTGGTGAGGTGACGCAATTGTTGATACGAATAAACCGTCTTTCAATCTCAGGAAAGTCTGGGAATAGTTGTTTCTTGGTGCGCCGAATAATGGCGTTTGTTTCTAGCCAACGCTTGGCGATGTCATATTGCTGCTTGCGCGGGAGCTTGCTGATTGATTGGATAAACCGGTTCCATCCATCGCCTAGACCAAGAGCCTCAAGCAAAACGGCCGTCTCTTTCGGGTCATTAACCAGTGGTGTGCCAGTTAGGAAAATGACATCATCTGTTTTGCGGATAATGTCGAGTAATCCGATGCTGCGGATGGTTTGAACATTCTTGATGTAATGAGCCTCGTCTATAATCACCCCTTTTAGTCTGTGTGCAACCATAAGCAGTTGCTTGTTGTGTACAATCTCTAGGTTTTGCCGCCTAGCAGACACATCGAACGTGACTAGATATACATCTGCACGCGGATTGAATGGTTCGCGGCCTATTTTGCAGATGCTTCGGTTTGGGAGCCACGTTTTGCACTCACGATACCAGTTTTCTAGTAGCGCGGACTTGCACACAACAAGCAGAGGCATTTTGTGCTGTAAATAAACAAGGGCTGTGACAGTCTTGCCAAGCCCTTGTTCGTCAGCGAGTATAAATTTTCTAGCAGGTACGTTGCTTAGTGTCTGATGCGGGTATAGCTCCATGCGATTAAGTATGCCATAAAGAGCCAAGTCCGCCGATAGGCGTGGTACACTGCGAATACGATTCTCCGAGTATGCACACTGCGCTTCCGAATGCGGAGCAGCCCGCCAGATTCACACGTGACCATATGGTTGTGAGCGTGCATGGGTGTCTTGTCGGGTACACAATAAAGCTCTCCGCAATTGATGCAGATAGGCATGGCGTGATGGAATGGCAGGACAAGTGGTGGCAGGAATGCGATTACGGCCATGATAATGATTGCCTGATTTCCGCCCGCACCCAAGAGAAGCACTGTGGCGAGAGTGAGACAAGCACCGGCTACTGCATCCTGATAACGACGATGGGCAGCAATTGGCATTCCCAAAGCAGGGAGACGGCCAATGGCCGCGAGCAAATCAATGTAAGATTCTATTTCATGTGTCATGACCAGATTTTAACACTGTGACCACATGGCACGTGATACCAGGTTATCTGGGTGATTGTTAAGAGGTTGACAGCTTGTAGCAATGGTTATTGGTATAATTGAAAGATGATTAAATTTTGTAGGGCAACAGGAGACAACTATGTTAAGTCCACTTGATTATTTTAAGCTGAGTGCTGGCTTCCCGATTGAAACGATTGGGTACCGTCCATTGAATGTGGACTATCGCGGAAAGACCGCAGAAGCCTACGCCTATGTATCGGCGCGTGAGGTCAGCGAAAGACTTCGTGCAGTAGACCCGAATTGGACGGTGGAGATTGACCAAGTTTCGCTAGGTGCCGTCTACCAATTTACGGCCAAACTCACCGTTAAGGGCGTGACACGTGTGGATGGCTCGTCCGTTTCTGTGGTCGGGCAAGCCGAAGATGTGGCTGCCCGTGTTGCCATTTCTCAGGCGGCAATCAACGCCGTGCAATCAGAATACAACGCGCTTCGCCAGCACATGATTGATGCAGCTTGGGAACGCGCCACCGCAACGGCTGGCGAGAAGGATGTCCAAGAGTTCAAGGACATCCAATCGTCTCTGGCTCTGCCTGATGAACAAATCTGGCATATGCTGGCATCCGAGCGATACAAGCAGCCTGACTTTACTGCGCTTGATACTGCAATGAAAGCGCGGGTTGAGCAGGTGGCGAAGCACTACAACAAGCTGTCGCTGATTACAGGGGCGGCTGATGTTGACACTCGCATCAAAGGGGGCATGTCGGATGCCCTCAAACGGGCAGCAGTTCTGTTTGGCGTTGGCGCATGTTTGTACAAAGGTACGCCTCGCCGCTATCGTTATGACGGCTACAGCGGTGGCTGGCAAGAGAAGCCTGTCGCTCCTGACCATGTTGTGTTGCTACCCCCAGAACGGCAAGCTGGATTTCTTGAGCAGGGTGCAACTCTGGAAACGTTTGAGGCCATGTTTGGGGTGACTGGATTCGGGACAATCGAAGAAGCCGTGTCGTGGCTGACTATCGCTCAAGCGAACGATTATTACCGGAAATATCTCAAAAATGATTAGCTGTTTTTTCTCATAGATGGTGGTTCACGTAAAGATAACGTTAGCCACCATACTACTATGGAACTACACGCACACCAAGCAGGAGATTGATATGAGCGATTTAGAATTGTCATTAGTCGAGCGATTAAACAAGCAGGAAGCTGTTATTCGCACGCATTTGGACGGGTTTGTTCAAACCGTAACCGCATTGGGGGTTATCAAAGAGGAAGGGCTTTACTTTGCGGCTGGCTACTCCGATTTCAAGGTGTATTGCCGAGAGCGTTGGAACATGAGTTATTCGACGTTTCAACGACAGGCAACCGCCGCTGCCGTCGCGTCGCAGCTTGACATACCCAATGATGCGAAGCCGTTGTCACAGGCAGCGTTGCTGGGTCTTGGACAAGCGGAGCAGCCACAGGAAGTTTATGATGAACTCGTAAAGAACGAGCAACCCGTAACAGGTTTAACGGTGCAAGCAACCATGAAGCTGCAAGCACTCGAAAAGCGTTCTGCTGTACTTGCGGATAAAGTGAGGCAAGGGCAATTGGCCGTAGACCTTGCAATGGCTGTGCAGGATGAAGTTGATGATTGTGTCAAGTTACCAAAGAATGGAGCGGCACTAGCCCGTGCCGTTTTGCATCATGGCATCTTCAACATCGAAGTGATTAAGACACTGCGCTCCCTTGAGTATTGGGGGCAATCTGACGAACTGGCCGACATCATCGCCTCTGGCATGGTGTATGTGAACGGAACTATTGCCACCCCTGTTAATGAGGTGACGGCTGATGATATACGACATTTACGGGGTCGTTTGGTAGCGGAGAACAAGAGAGCAGCCAGCACGCTTCCTGATACCGAAATTGCGACGGCAGAAAACCGCGTGCCGACTGTATACAGTGACGTGGCAATGGTGCAGGTGGCGGTTGACAGCTTCCAACGAGCGCACCAGTTGCTCGATGAACTTGAGGAAGGTGGTTACGAGATTTTCACCATTGTCGCCACGAAAGGTCAGCCGCCGTTAAAGGGATTGGACGGTCGCCCCACAACCCGCGCCGCGCTTAATGGTAGTACGCCTGCCGTACTTCGCCGTAATGCGGAAGGTCTGGTGTACCAATAATGGCAAAGTCACTTCCACAAACCTGCCGTGATGTGGAGGCCGACATCATGCGGTTAACAGACCTGATGGTGGCCTACGGCAAGGATGCAACTGTGATGTACAGTTTCTCTGTAACGGGTCAGGGTGCTTCTTACACAGTCAGTGTGGCCCACAGAGGTGTGGTGTATACTGAAACGCACGCAGAGCTTTTAGAGGCATTTTTGGCGGCACAGGCGAGGTTAGCCGGGACTGAGGCCCCGCCTCCGTTCTAAGCACGAAAGAGGGTGAACAACCCTCTTTTTTTTTGCCATACCGACAATGTATTATGTCAACAAAAAGTCACACACGTGGAGCTTTGGCTTGACATAATGAACGAAATGTAATCTCGGTTACTGCGTTCATGATTAAGCATTGTCAATAAAGCAGTTAAGGCGTAAACTATAGATGTCTGTATTCGATGGTATCATCTAACTATGTACATTGTTATTGTGGATGAGCGACAAGTGGTAAATGCGTTGGTGACGCAAGATAGCAATATCTTGAACAAGATTCTGCACCATGCTTGCGTCGAGACATCTGGCTCGGTGACAATCGCGCATTTTACAGCGGATTGGTTTCCGACCTTGGGTGAGTTAACGCAGTACTTGGGGCTTGCACCAGCAAGTGTTAATCCCGATACAACATGGGGTTGTTCGTAAACAAAACGAACACAGGTGGTTAACATGTAGATAGCTGGACATCTTCACACCCTTGCTAATTTTGCCGAATAGAGGCAGTGCCAGCGCACATTAGGGCAATGGGATGCTTGATTAAGCGAGTGCAGGTGTCCAGCATCTTCTTTGGTAAGGTGATGTTTTTTATAGGATTCGATTACACAGACAAGCATGGAAAGACAGGGCGGCGCACAATGCGCTGTCGGGGGAACCAAGTAGAAACAGGAAAAAACAATTTCATAGAGTTGGGTGCGATTACACATGTAACCTTTCAGGGGCTTGACGTTGACTTGGAGCGGCTGCATGATGAATATTACATTGCCCAAATCAGGAGGACAGGACGTGACAGACACACTGCATGATTACCGCGTGAAGATAACTCATTACACTGACGACGCGAGTGAGAACGTGCTGCTTGATAGCGTGATTGTCATGAGCGGTCAAGAGTTTGCTGATTTCGTGTCCGCGTATGACGGCTGTATGGACGGTGGCTCTCAAAGCCTATCTATCATCTTGGACGGCCAAACGATTATGTCGCTTCCACGAACATTGTTGCTCCGTGCCATTGTCTATTTGGAACGCATGGACGATGTACAATAGGAGACGTATTCTGTTCAACGCCGGATTACCGCAGTACGCTGGTGTCTGCGTGGGCGGCTTTTGCTATCTGGCCTATGGTCTTGACCTAGCCATTCCGATTGTTGAGGATGGTATCCCATCGTGGGCGGACAAAGGCTTGGTCAGCGTTCCCACGGGGGTAAGTGATATAAAGAGCCGCAACCCGCTTGCCATGTCCGTACCAGCGTTGGAACAATGCGCCTACGAGCATTTCCCGTCAAAGGTATGGGAAATGGAGCGCGTGGTGTATCTGAGGCCGTTTGTGGGTGCAATTTTGTGCGGGTGCAGGGATTTGATGGTTTTTGACAGAATCAAGGCTATTGGCGTGTATCTCTAGGGGGGTGATGGGGGGATGGATGATACCTGTATGTTGGCGGATTGGGTGTGCGCGAACGGGTTTGCATTGCATATCTCAGAAGGTTGTGTTGCTATCACGCTGCCGGAACGAGCGCAAGAGGTTCTCGTGTCTGATGCGCCCGATAGTGTGCGTGGAACATCTCTGGTCACGGTTTGGCGCGTGCGTTCGGCGGATATGCCAAGCAATTTTCGGATAATGCGCGAGTGGGTCGAGCTTGTAGACAGAAAGGGCTGGCGAATGATTGGCAACAGGTTGTTTGTTAACTGATTGACAGATGACGAGTCGTTTCCATAACATCTTCTGGGGTGGTTGTGTGTCACAATGGGAGGGAGTTGCATCACGCAACAGGGGTTCCTAGCGGAACGGGTTGATGGGCTTGTGGTTTAATGGGAGAACGCGGCCGTTTTGCAGGTCGAGATTGTGGTTCGATTCCACGCTTGTCCAATACAACAACATTCAAGAGCAGCCATTCTCGCTGCGGACAACTGTTAAATAGTTGACAGTCGGTTGACAGAAGGACACCATTGTGCTAGAATGATTCTTGTCAAAAGTTTCCAAGGCATTCGTGCCTAATTGGGGATGCCCCTCTCAATCGGGGGAGGGGCATCGTGGGTTTAACAATTATTATCCTCGCCACCACAAACGGTAATTAAACTGCTTGTGAGGAAGCCGTCGGAGAGCCTTGTGGCTGGCTTTCCGTAAAACAAAGTCCAGTTGGGTACCTTGCAGGCTTTGTGGGGTTAGTAAGGCCAGCGTGAGACGGCTAATTGTTTCCGCCCTGCCTGTCGGGATGGCGCAAAGTAGATAGGTGGTGAAATTCAAACTTTCCGCTGCCGATGGAACAGCGAACAAGCGAGAGCTTGTAGGCAGGGTAACAGCACCCGCTAATAGCTAGAGCCGTTACAGTCGGTGTCCATCCCCAATATATCTGCGGTTAACTCAGTAGGTAGAGTGCTGGCATTGGGGGCCAGATGTCGGTGGTTCGAGTCCACCATCGCAGACAGATTATTCATAATCATCCATGATTATTCCAGTACAGAGGCGGCGCATCTAAATGGTGCGCCGTTTTTGTTTCCTAATAACCTTTATTCATGTAAAATCGTATACACCCTTCCGCCAAATAGGTGTTATCATTCTTTTCATGATTACAAATACATTTTTTACCGAATTGACCAAGATAACAGATGGGGAAATATACTTTTCGTCGAGCAAAAGTGGGACTACTTTTTCTGTTATGTCAGATACGTGTCCGTTCGTATGGTCTGGTGTTATTACAGGTGCCGATATTGAGTTTCTGGACGACACAAATGGGGCGACATTGCAGGCGCACGTGGATGGGACACCAGAGGGATACAATCCAGCCATCTTTCAAACGCTCATTGACTTGTCTCACTTGCACAAGGTGCGCGTGCTGTTGTGTGTATTTGATGGGACTTTGCATGTCACATTCTTTGGTTACGAACACGATGATGCGTCACTATTCTTCGAGATAGCGGACGTTTTGGGTTTCGATTCAGTGAAGGTGTACGACGATGATGGCATGAGTACGCTGTCATTTTCAGTGGAGGACGCACAATGAGCGCACAATTGAAAGCTGCACTGCATCTCGCGGAGAAGTTATTGGATGTTGTCGCCATCGTCAGTGTGCAAAAATACACCATTGGCGGTGACACGCTGTATGCCGTGACAGGAGAGAGCGATAAGTGCGTCGTTTTTCACGCTGCTTGCTCCGATACACATACGCGCTATGCCGAAATTATGGGCAACCAATTGAAGAATGGCCTTGAGAATCGGATTGCCGAAGCGTTGGGTGGCACCGCATCGCGGTCTAGTGTATCGTGGATGGTGTCATACGAGGGTATCAATGATGGGCGTTAATGTGGGCGAACTTTGTCAAATGTCAGGCGTGCAAGCGGCAAACGCCTTGAATAGCATGGGGCGCGGCCGGGTGATGCTCAAAGGGGTTCCCGACTTGACACGTGGGAGACGCTATTTGGGTCGAGATACGTGGGAGTTTTGGATGACTAGCGGACAGAAAGTGACGATATGCTTTGCACAAGATGGGGGTTTTTTATCGTCCGTTTCGAGAGACGCTGACAGGGAACGTCCAAAGCCGCAGTTTCCCTACGAGCCTACGGTGTGTATCAAGCCAGAATGCAACAACCTCGTGGCTCCAATTAGCACGAAGCCAGCCGAAGGGCATTTTAAGAATTACCGCGCCACGGGTGCGTGCCAGCAGGGTCACAATGTTTATAGCTGTTCCAAGTGCGGAGCGGCGCACAGCTACACCACCAAGATTGGTATAGCTCATATAGAGTATCGCCATGACGCTTGATGAATTGTCACGACTTGATGATTCTGGTCGCTCATATACCAAGCAACTTGGCGAATACTACAGTTGGTAAAATGATTGCTTATCACGAAGAAAAAGCGGCTGCTGCAATGGTCAAGTCGTGGGAAAAAGAGGCGTGGTACAAAGCTGACCAAGCCACGCCCGTTGTAATCAGGCTTGATGGTCGTGGCTTTCACAACTTCACCAAAGGTCTTGATTACCCGTTTGACGTGCAAATGGCAAGTATTATGGACGATGTTGCCGAAACCCTTGTCACTGAGCTTAATGCGCTGGTAGGGTATTCACAGAGCGACGAAATTACGCTGGTACTACACAATCGTTCCGATGTATCTCAGCATATTTTTGGTGGTAAAAAGTTCAAGCTAGAAAGTATTTCTGCATCCGTCGCCACGTTTTGGTTCAACCACCTGAAACCGTATCGGTTGCCGTCGAAAATCGCCGTACCGGCATACTTTGATTCACGCGCATTCGTTGCGCCTAGTTTTGATGACGCTTTGATTGCTCTTGAATGGCGTATGCGTGATTGTGCAGTTAACAGTGTTGATATGGCAGCGCGTGCAAAGTTTGGTAACAAAGCCCTGTTCGAGTCTAATACTAATGACAAGATATATATGCTTAAGCAGAACGGCACGCCAATAACTGACATGCCTGCTCGTTTCCGGCATGGCTGCTTGATTGTGCGGCGCGTGACGGCAGGTAAGCTGTCTGACATGGATAAAGCATCATTGCCTCCGTTGCACCACGCTTTCACCAAGCCAGATAAAGTTGTGCGCCGTACTTGCCTGGAGAGATTGTCGCTGCCATTTGGTGACATGCCAACGGCGACATTGAAGGAGTTGATTGTTCGTGACGCTTAAGCTCAGAAAAATGGCTGACCTAGATAGCCTGAGGCGTGCATTCACAGGTGATGATACCATATCCGTACACCCAGATGCGTGGAAACGCTATTCAGTAGTTCTCGCAAATGATGTTAAGCACATTACACAACTGTTTCGATTCTCGGTGTACAATGGGCTTCATGAAGTTGAGTTGTACAGTGTGGCACAACGCGACTTCCTATTTCTCGGCAGTGGTGATATTGACAGTGTGATAGCGACCGCCAAGATGGTTCTATCCAAAGGTGTAGAGTAATTATGGCATGGATAATCGCGTTGCAAATTATATCAGAGAATCCAACCCTGCTACCGGTCTTGGCTCAAGAGATTGCTCTTTGGTTGGAGCGTGCGATGGCGAAATACTCGCATGTCCGTGAACAGGAAGCCGCTCAAGACGAGTAAATTGAATGTGCTGGAAGGGACAGACCCGATGGGGGTGGTAAAGACGCATGTACGGCGATGAGCGATGCAAAAAACTTCTCGTAGGCCAACGGGAAGTGGAGTAGCTGGAAAGTCAGTGCGGAGACCACAAACGGAACATGGGAATGGTTGAGGCGCGGCTGTTGTCAACCTTTATACCGTACCGAACAGCATACAGGGTAATGATATGAAAGTGATTATTGAGTTTGACGAAACAGAAGTTGCCAGCAGTGAAGCGATGGCTGCTGTTGCTTCGGTTATTAGTGCGGGGCGTATTTCTGGCAATGAGGATGCGTTTTGTTACATGACGCAGTTTGACGGCGGTTTGCGCGTGTCCTCTCGGAAGAACGACAAGAGCGACAAGTTCAACGTCTGGCGTGCGCCCACAGTTGGCAAATGATTTGGAACAGGTGCGGCATGGACGAGCAACCCGTCTTGAAAACGGTTGGTGGTGACACACTCGCAGGTTCGATTCCTGTCAGTTCCGCTCTGCCGAACTAGCTCAATTGGCAGAGCAACCGCCTTGTAAGCGGCAGGTTATGGGTTCGAGTCCCTTGTTCAGCTTGAGGTTATGTGATGCTTTTTACATTGAATTTGAACACAAATGAATTGTGCAAAATTATCGAACTTAGGTTAGGCGCGGGCCTTGTCGAACATAACCTTGTGCCTGAATTGATTGCGGTTTATATTGAGGAAGCAGGCAAGTCGTTTGTTGTCAACTGGCGCGTGTCTATGTGGCGAGAAGTGATGCACGGTTTGGTTGTCGTCAATGAGAATAAATTGCACTATGGAAATGGGATGTATTTGTTTGGACGTGATTTCGACGGGAATTGGGATACGGTTTCTCAGATTGTATGTGAGGAAGCTGTGTCCAAGGTTAGGCAGAGAGAAGTCGCGCTCACGAAGGGAAGGTTCAAGTGAGTTCTGATGTAATGGTTTTGTTTCAAGAGGAAGATGCTCAATTTGCTTTCAAGATTGACGAATCATCAATGGATGTTCCGTTCACAGAGTTCGGCTCATGGTTCTCTGAGCGTTTTTGTGGCGCACCATCTGTGACCGACGGGCTGTTTGGTCTTGGAAATACCCACTACACCCGATTGTGCGAAGCTGATATGGTTGCAATAGGTTACGCACTGGCGACCATGAAGGTGTCTAGCGACGTTGACCGAAATGAATTGTTGGAATATCTTTGGTCTCGATTGGGATACCACATAGCGGTAAGGCATTGGTAAATATGAAATTATGGCTTGATGACATTCGCACGCCGCCTGACACAACCTGGTTGTGGGTCAGGTCTTATGATGAGGCCATCAAAGCCATTGATTCCGCCTATTTTGATATTATTAGCCTTGACCACGACTTAGGCATGGTCGTGTTGGGCGAGGGAAAAGGCGGTATCTTAGTTGGGGGTGAGGTTGAGGCTAAAACGGGGTACGACGTTGCTTGCTACTTAGAGCGACGTGTTTTTAGCGGGGAAATCGCCGCACCAAACCGCATTCTTTCGCACTCAGCTAATCCTGTGGGGCGAAGAAGAATTGAGCAAGTAGCTAAACGGTTGACCGAACTACTGTAAAGCGAGATACAGACAATAGGCGATTGTTGCTGCATAATAGCATTATGGATAACGAAACATTTTGGGAAATGATTAACGAAAAAGTGGTGGCCCTAATGCAAGAGAGTGGTCGCCACGCTCAACCACACGTTCTAGTACATGATACTGGGGTTGCAGTGGTATTTGAGTGCAAGTTTTTTGTGCGCGATGCTGTACACAGTTCTATCGTTGCTGTGATTGTTGACGATGAGGGATTCATTGTGTCGTGGGACGGCTGTAGGAAGCCATTTGCGGCCAATGATGAGCAGGAATTGAGCAAGGCTGTGGCAGACCGTTTTACACACGTGCTAGAATTGGCTTTGCTTCCGTTCTAGGGGTAGTTATGACCTTGCATCTATATCTATCTTCGGGAGAATGGGAACAAATCGCATCACAAAGACTGGATGAGTATTTCAGGTCATGCCAATTTCATGGCGTTCATGTTAGCGTGCAAACAAATATCGCTGGCAGCGCAAGAGTCATAACATGTAAACTGCAATATCTAGGCCATGTTAATAAACAGTCTTATGTGTTGGTTGATGGTGTGGTTTCGTATTCTAGTCTCGATGGACATCAAGAATATCAGTTCAGCGACGATTGGGGAGCTATGATTGTTTTGATGTCAAACTGCGCTTGTGAGTGGCTTGAGAGTCTTAAAAAGGCTAATATTTAGGTAGATATGTCGAATCGAAAAGTGGTTGCATACTATGTTTATAATCCAGACCTAGACCTCCGAGTGCCGTGTGAGGTATGTGGGACATCATGCTTCATGTACAGCGACACAGTGACGAAGCGCACGAAAAAAGCCGCATTCCGTTTGGCTCGTGGTTTGGGTAAGGGAACATTGGTTTTTCAGCGAGTGCGTTGCAGGAGTGGTCGTGTGTATGAGCGTGTATACGAAGTTTTGTAACGAAGAAGAACTGTTTTTGCACCGAATGGCGTTCCGTGCAGGTGTCCCTTCATCAGAAATAACGATTGTGACAGAGGCGGCGAAGATAACTGTCCGACACAACGGTACCGAACTTATGTATCGTCGAAGCGGCAAGTCGCTCTCTTGCAATGGTAAGCACATCGTTGATAAATGGAGTGACTATTACGAAGTTATTGCTGACCACGCAGCGATGCAGATACGAAAAGCACATGACTAATCTGGTTCTGAACTTGAAAAAAGAGTATTTTGGTGCTATTAGAGATGGCTCTAAGGAGTATGAGTACCGTTTGATGACACCCTATTGGAAATCGAGAATTGAGGGCAGAGAGTATAACTCGCTGATAATCCGCTTGGGTTATCCCAAGGCTGGCGACAGTGAGCGCGAGTTGTGCTTCCCGTACTGCGGATACGAAGTTCAACAGATTGTGCATCCTCATTTCGGCGATACGCCAGTTGATGTTTATGCCATCAAAATATGTAGATAGGGGCTGTAGCTCAATGGTTAGAGCGACACGCTCATAACGTGTTGGTTTTGGGTTCGAGTCCCAACAGCCCCACATGCGTCGTCATTTTGTGAGAACAATCTGCATTAGCGAAGGCCAGTTGGTTGGTATATAGTGGGTGAGAGTCCCATCGGCGCAAAACAAAAGGAATCCCTTATGACAAGGAAAGTAGTTGTTGAATATACCATATTGCCTATGGCAAGCGTGTACGCCAATAGCGAAGATTTGATTGTGGCAATATCCGAGGAAACCAAGACCGCCAAGACAAAGCGTTCGGCTTTCCGCAAGGCACGCGCTGCCGGTGGTGCGTATGTCATCAGGCGTTACCGCCGTCGCAACGGCTCGTATGGTATTCGCTTGTTTGAAGTGGAATAATGCCAACTCGACTGATTGCCCCTACGCCCATCGTTATTGCGATTGTTTCAGGAATATTGATGCCACCACAGGTGTCGCATGTTGCCATCTTCGTGATGTTGGCAATATTTCTGCTGACTGCAATTTGTTTCTCCGCAAGAATATTGCTCCAGAATATTTATTAACCAGAATATTATATGTACGATAAAAATATTAACCCGTTTGATTCTATACGCTCGACAATGACAGGACATAGCCGCGATTGGGGCGCAAACCACCGGGATGCTTGGTTGTACGGCATTGTTGTTGGGTGGGACGATGAAAACGGGAATTACAATCCCGACGTGTTGAGCGAGTTGAAGGAGTCGTTCGGCTGGGAGGATGCGGATATTGCTCGGATGCAAAAGAACAGGAATGCTTTTGTAACGGCCGAACATATGATGATGTATGTGCGAGAATTTGGCTTATGATACGGAAGGTTGCTAATTACTACGCCGGTGTGGGTGGTAATCGTGTCCTGTGGGGTGACGAGGTTCATGTAACCGCCATAGAATACGATGAAGAAATCGCTGCTGTTTATGCAGCACTATGGCCGAACGATGAAGTCGTGGTGGCAGACGCTCACCAGCACATGCTCGAACATCTGAATGAGTTTGATTTAATATGGTCTAGCCCACCTTGCCAAAGCCATAGCCAGATTAGATATAATCTTGGATATGTTGCGAATAGGCACAGCCAATCTAAAGTTAAGCCGTTGTATCCAGACTTGCGTTTGTACGAAGAAATCCTGCTTCTCCAGCATTATTGTGAAACTAAATGGGTGGTTGAGAATACAATCCCTTATTACCAGCCGTTGATAGCAGGCAAAAAGGTTGCGGGTCATATTTGGTGGAGCAATTTCGAGATTTCCCCCATCCAAACGGTCAATCGTGGGCATCGTAACGGAACCATAACATCGTTGCAAGAGCGAAAGGGAATAGACTTGTCGAATTTCAAGATAGGAAACAAGCGTCAGATATTGCGGAATTGCGTGGAGCCAGAGGTTGGGCTGCACGTGCTGGAATGCGCGAAAAATAACCCGATTTTGGTCAAATAATTATATTATGTCAACCAAAAGTTGCACGCATGACACTTTTAGTTGACATAATGTGTTATGTGGGGGTTAATCCGCATCTTTCGTGCCGAAACTTGCCCCGCCCGAACGCTCGATTGTCATTGCCAGCGACATGGCGAATGTTTTGGGGAGGTTTTTGCCGAAGTGAACCATGCCGTCCAACATCTCAAAAACGGTAAAGCACCCGCTACACCAGCGATAGGGGCTGCTCGGTGTGACCGTGTAATTGCAGAACGGGCATTTGATGACGGCGTACATCGAAGTCGGTGCCACAACTACCAGACATTCGCCGTGCGCTTTGTGGCGACAGCGCGGTTGTTTCTTTTTGTCCACCACTTTGGCCGTAGCCGTCATGCCGATGCTCCACATGGACACCAGATAGCCTCGCAACCCGAAAATAGGCCGTTGAAACTGCTCATACCCCTCACCAATGCCATCTGACATCTGGCCGAGTGTGTACTTTACTAGCCGAGCTAGGTCAACAGGTTCGCTAACAATGTACGTGACCTCAGTCCAGAAGCCGTCTTTGTCTGCGAACATTTTTGCTGTGCTGGTTGAGCCTTTGGGCAAGAAATCTGCATAGGCCGCGAAGTCCTCCCCGTCTAGGTCAATGTCCAATTCGATTTTGTCAAGACTCCCCATGAGGCTTCGTGGGCTAGTGCTGGCACACTCGCAATAACCAGTGCATTCGGCATCTTCGCCTTCCCCATTCTCGCCCGTTAGGCAGTACAGGCATTGGCAATCATTGTTGCAATAATCGCAAAGGTCGTAAAGCTCGTTGAAGATTACTGCATCCTTGCTCGTTGTGACTTTTATTTTCAAAATAATTCCACCCCTCCTATTGTTTGATAGTCCACCATCATGTAGCAGTTGTCGAAACCACCAATGCTGTGCGGCTCGTTCTCTAATTGTTGGGCGTACATCCGCAGACAGGTTTTTGTATGTTCCATCCACTCCAGCACGTTAACCTTGCCATCTTCAAGAAATCGGTATGACACGATGAAGTCGAAGTCATTTCCAAGTGCTGCTAGGATAGAGTTGAGTGTCGCGCTCGTTTTCATTTTGTAGTAGGGAAGGAAGCACCATCCCCACGACAAGAAATGAGGACTATCCGCCATGTCTGGTGTGATTAGGTGGCATTTACAGCCACCAGCCTTGTCCGAACAGATACATGGCTTCTCCCCACAACCGTCGCAGTGGAAACACTGCGGACAATTCGGGTCATCGTGCCATACAGTTGTATTTTTGAATCGAACTTGAAGTATAGTCATGCCAAAATATTATCACAAACGTCAAGAGTCGTGCTGTCAACTCCTTAACAGCGCAAGCGTTGCGATTGTGATAGTTTTTCGGTTCAGCTTGGGATAGAATTGCAGCATGTTGAAATTACGCGGCTGGCAGCTAGAAGCCAGCGAGAAACGGTCTCAAGCATCAGGCCATGTGTTCAATGTGGAAGGAACGCCTGGTTGTGGGAAAACTATGTTTGCCTCTCATGAGGCAAGTGTAGACTTGGCCTCCGGCCGCAGTAAGCGGATTGTCGTGGTATGCCCGACCACCCATATTAAGCGGCAGTGGGCATTGACCATGAGGCGTATGGGCATTGCTCTTGATGAACGCTATGATATGCGCCGCGCATTCGAGGCAAAAGATTATAAAGGTGTCGTGGTCACATACGCACAACTGGCAAGGAATCCAAACCGTTTCAGGACGCAGGCGGAATCGCGCCCAACGACGGTTATCATTGATGAAATCCACCACTGTGGCGAGACGCTGACGTGGGGCGCAGCACTGTCTGATGCGTTTGAGGTGCTAGGAGACAGGGTGACGGTACTTACCCTAACAGGAACACCTATTCGTAGTGACAATAATCGCATCCCATTCTTGCACTACCGCCGCAATGTCGTTCATCCCGATTACGTATACACGCCATCCCGTGCGGTGGAGGAGGGCGTTGTGAGACCTGTTGTATTTATCCCGTACAATGGCGAGATAGAGTGGGAACAACGCGGCGTTGCCGTGGCGGTGACATTGGGCGGTGACGATTCCAGAAAACTACGCAATCGGGCGTTGTCCATCGCCATTCAAGAGCGCGAGTATTTGATTCGGCTCATTCGGGATGCTGATGATATGCTGACAGAGGTGCGAAAGTCTGACAAGTCTGGCAATCCAAAGTCCGCAGGGATGATTGTTGCAAAGGACACGGAACACGCCCAAGAGCTTGCTTCAATATTCAAAGAATTGTATGGGTACGAACCACCAATCGTGGTGTCAGATAGTGACGCAGCGACGGGAACCATCAAGGCTTTTGAAAATAGTAACGAACGCTGGCTTATCTCTGTGAGGATGGTGAGCGAAGGCGTGGATATTCCACGATTGCGCGTCGGTGTGTTTGCGACCAACGTGAAAACGGAAGTTTATTTCCGTCAGTGGGTCGGGAGATTTGTTCGCACACAATATGGTACAGATAAGTCGTACCTGTTCATCCCTCGTTACAAAGAGCTTGAATTGATGGCATCCAGAATTGAGGATGAAATCCGCCACAAACTGGTTGACAAAGTAGAAAGCGAAGAAGATGGAAGCGACAGGGGTGAAGTCGAGCGAAATGTCGAATACGTGAATGTATTGGGAGCAAAGAACGATGGCGCAACCGTTGCCATCATGCACGGGAACCAGTTGACATTGTTCGTGTTGTTGGGCATGGCTGATGTTCACGGTGCGCTATCAAAGCCGCCTCAAGTCAAGGATGTTGAGGTTGTCGTGGACACCCTCGTTGAACAGAAGGAAGCGTTACGTCAGGCAATCCATTCACTTGTCGCCAGTGTTGCATACAGAAAGAATGTGCAACCACGTGACATTTATCACGAACTCAATAGGTGGCAAGGCGTTAAACAGGCTGATTGCACAATGCCTCAGTTGGAAGCACGCCTGAAAAGATTAAAAGGAATGCGTTGATATGTTTATTAAAGATAAAGAAGGATGGTATGTGTAGTTTTATTGCTTTTCCCAATCATTATTATGTTAACTTCAGCCGCGTTGACGGCGTGATGGTCAAGCATACCGACGATACCGTATCTGTGGAGTTTGAGATATACGGGTTTGGTAGCAATCTCGTAATTAGCATCCAAGCGGACACAGCGCGGCTCAACGCGCAAGCACTGGACAGGATGAAAGTGTCCATCGTTCATGAGCTTGCGTCCCGCGAAGGTGTCATCACAGATAATATCGTTGCCAGAATCATAGACAAGTTCTGGGTACAAGCAAGGGCGTTGTCGGAATTGTCAAACAGTTAACAGCGTCGCCAGCCGAAACGAGGTAATATGGATTTATGAGTAATCAAGTTTTTGTGGACAGTGCTGGAAAATACTGCTTGCGCGACCAGTTGTTTCGGATAATTCCTAACGTTAGCGACACCCTCGTACTCGTCATGCTGGAGTTTGTGGGTGGCGGCAAGGTGGTGTTAAGTGCGACTATAGCGAATGCACCAGATAGCCAAACGGCACAGCGTTGGTCACGCGAAATCGTGACGGGTATTATGGCGAGTGAGGCCACGGTATTTGATAGCCCACGTCTCGTACATCTTGTAGGACAATTGTCGTGAATTATCGGCTCCGTTGTGCGCGAAAGGAAAGCGGCTGCTCTGAAAAAGCAGAAGATGCAGGTTCAAGTCCTGCCAACGGGTCAAAGGGGCATCGGAATGGTTGACAGTTTTATTTTTGACGGTAAGGCAGGCGGCGAGCCGGTTGTGTTTAGCGTGGGTGAGGATTCATGGTTCATGTTCACGCAAACCGTAGCGGAGATGGCAATGGGTATATCCGATATGGGGAATGCCTACACACCAGTTCATGGCGATGTTGAGGGTTATCTGACGGCTGGTTCGTCTGGTCGCAGCACAGTGGCAATCGTCACCCCGTTGTCTGAATCGGCCGGATTGGAGGCGATGCTTCGCGCTTCTATCCTGTCTTACGCTGCTGGCCGAGAGGTACTCTTTTGCCGTAACATCACGCTAGATGGGGAGTTGTTAATTGAACGCGAATAATATGTTATTGCATACAGAGCTTCAAACGGGTTACGGACAGTATTGCTCGGCAACGATTGACATGGACGACCTGCTTATGTTTGTCGAAGGTGTCGCTGGCCTCATGACGGCGCGTGTCGTGGATGGCATCTGCAAGGTGTCTATTATTGAAGCGTTTGACGACGACTTTGGTAAGTTGATTTATATATGGGTCTACGGCGCGGTGATGGGCTTCCTTGAAGCCACCCTAACGGATTGGGAAGTGGTCTATCCGCTAAAAATGGGTGGGGTGTGCGGGTGAAGCAGTTTGTACGCCACTTGGTTGTCCTGCTCGTGGTCGCCACATTGGTTATCACAATAGCGGCCACATCATGCCATATGCAATCGCCAATGGCAACTATTGTTTTGGTTGGGAGTAACAACTGATGATACTGATACAGGATTCGTGCGGTGCGCTGCGATTGCAGCACACTTATTCAAATGTCGCCGTTTCCGTTGAGGATAACGGCATATCATTGCGTCTTTTCGGTGGCGGGGGTCAGTGTGACGCATTCTATACATATCCAAACAATTTCCGCTTTGATTCGGATAGCGAGCGTGACGAGCTTGCTGGTGTCGTGTTGTCCGCACTCGCCGACGTTCGCTCTGGTTTTATCAATCAGGCATGGTTTGAGCAGGTTGTTCGGGATATAGAGGCAATGGTGGAGTAGGTTATGCTGTTTGTTCTTTGGGATACAAGCGTGCAACTATCTCTTTTATTTTTTGCGATGGTATCCAATCTGCGATACGGGCGTGCCGACGGATACACCCGTTTCTCAGGTCGTTTTGGATGCTGTCGAAGCGAGGTCTTGCGATGTTGAATAAATTAAATGAATATCATGTCAATGCTGATAGGGCTTGGCGTTATATTAACGCCAAATACAACTGGATGGCAATCTATAATGACAAACTCTATCTTTTCGAGGACACGCCACTGCCGACTGAGAACGGTTGGGTTGGCAAGGGTGTCTGTGCGTCTGATGTCATCGTGTTCGATGTCCCTCATGATGTTGATTGGCGGCTAACGTCATACCCACGCCACCAAGATGTACAGGCAAGCGGCGTATATGTCAAGCAGATGCGCCGATTGTTCGATGTCCTAGACGAAACCATCCTTTATCTCGCCGTTAACTCAAACGGTTCGCTGGTTGCCATTCGCAACTTGGAGGGTATCTTCCCGCATCTTTCATGTTGGGCGCGGACGAACAAGCGCGGTTTAATGGACGTTGTGCCACACATTACCGTCAAGCTGCCAGAGGGCATGTCATGGCGACAGTCATTGGTGCAGAGGTGATTAGCCTGACCAAGTTGGCGAAAACAAGTGAGTTTCGCCAAAGATGCGATGCCGTTTATGGATTGCCAGTAACATCCAAGCTGCAATCGCCCATTCGGTGTGTTCCCAAAACGAAGCAGCACCGACTAACGGGTATGGCGTTCTCGTACCTGTATCGCTTCATGCTGGCTCATCACTATGGACTGAGCATGTCGTCTTGTGTTGCGTTGAAGTACGGACGTGACGATGCGGCCATTGCGTTGGCAAACAAGGCCATGTCCAAGCATGTGGGCGTTGAGGATGCAATTGGACTATCTATCTTGCTGGCCTATCTTGACTACACGGCACGCAACGGCGTTGATGCTGGCTTCGTGAAACGCCTACAGTCAAGAGAAGGTGACATCTCCCTGAATGAACTGGCTGACGATTTGTGCAGCATGATTAACCTGTTGCTATGCCAGCGACCAGCAGCGCATGATGTATTTATCAACTACCACTTTGGCGGCAAAATGGGTATTGCAGCAGACAATTCGGTTGTCATGGACGGGTATTTGGTTCGCACGACCACCACACAGTTTCCGAACCTAACCCATGACCTGTGGTATCAAATGTGTGGCTATCATTCGCTGGCCTTGGGTGCTGCCGGGGTCTTTTCTGATGGTAAGTATGTGCCATTAACGCCTAAAGGATTTATTGTGTACTTTGCGCGGTTCGGTAAATCAATTCGCGTTGACTTACCGACTGCTGGGGTTGAATTGTGTCCAAATTATTGATGGGTCTAACGCTTCTGTTTTGCCTGACTGGTGCTGGTTTCAGCGTTAGAC
>Ga0209203_1000846_pt1 | contig 24220 bp, 20 predicted proteins | sample AD_UKC109_MetaG_FD_184423 | JGI IMG/M metagenome (GOLD analysis project Ga0209203, IMG submission 184423) | Active sludge microbial communities of municipal wastewater-treating anaerobic digesters from Hong Kong - AD_UKC109_MetaG (SPAdes)... | ecosystem: Engineered > Bioreactor > Anaerobic >... | reverse complement strand
AGACTCACTTCAGCCGGCCATCCACTTTTTCAGGAGTGTTTTCTTTACGTTGCCGCATAACAGTAGGACTGAAAGGCATCTGTCCGATCCATTCAAGGGATCCGCTGCAAAAAGGATCAATATGTTGAGACGGGTGATTAAGGTAGCCAATTAATCAAAATATATAAATTCCTCTGGATTCAACTGTATCAGTGTCCCTCCAGCAGAATAGCTTTCAAAACCAGTAAAATCTTCTGGCACTTTTAACTCCTTTCCACTTTTATCTGCAAAATACCTTAATACTTCTGTATCCTCATCAAGATCTTCTTGAGTTATTGCTTGTGACCGATAGTGTCCCATCCAATACCATTTTAATGCCTGCCAATCAGTCATAAAAGTGCTGCTCTCATCAAAACCACGATACTCTATTTTTATCAGAAAATATCCTCCTTTTGAGTTTGGCTTAAGGTAGTGTTGGATGGTTATTCTTTTTATTAAAGAATGAATTAGGCGTTTTGTTTCGCTAAAATCAGCATCCAGGTGGAATTTCCCAATCGTATTATTTATCCTTTTTATACGGCTGTTGGCATCTCGCTCTATAAGCCTATTCTCCAATATTTCAATTGTTTGTTCTTTGGCTTTTATTTTCTGCTTGGTCGCTTTTATTTCTTTTTTGATGACATCATCATTTTCGAAATCAGGATCCAACAAATGCTTGTATGCATTTTTTTCAATCCTGGCCAACTTCTCCAGCTCTTTCTTTTCACGACTCAGTTTTGTTTTCAGGTTATCAGTTTCTACTTTGTTCTCTGATAATCCGGTCAGATAAGTCTGCAAATCTTTTGAAATAAAAAGATGTTGAATGATGAAGTTCTCCATCTTTACGATGCTGATACCTCTCGAATTACATGTAACATTATGTATCCGCTTACCTTTGCATTTATATGCGCTGTCACGTCCTTTAAGCCTTTTCTTTCCCCGATACTCACTTTTACACTCCCCACAGAATATCAGGCCATTTAGTAAATAATGATATTCTTCCCTTTTCCCAACCATCTTTTTGTTGTTTTGCAGGTTGTCATTAACTTCCTGCCAATATTCTTCACTAAATAATGCCGGTACAGGAACGGATTCACCATTCCAATTTCGGGTGCCCTTATAAATGGGATTGCGAATAATGTCGTGAACAACATTTCCACGCCATCTAACATCTTCCTTTTTGTAGGTTGTTATTTGTTTTGTGTATGGATCTTTTCGTCTAATTTGGCCAGATAATTTACTAAATCTTGTTGGTGCTCCATCTGCATTAAGAATATTAGCGATGGTATATGTTCCAATTCCATCCAAAGACATTTTAAAAATCTTCTCAACAACCTTAGCCTCTTTCTTATTTATTTTAAAATAGCCTTCATTTCCTTTAGTGTAACCATATGCTATTAATCCGTGTGTTTTTCCTTCTCTGGCATTTTTATATATAGTCTCCTTAACCTTAATACCTGTTAAAGCCGAATAGAATTGATTCGCCAATGACATTACACCTGTAAAAAATTGGTTCTCGGGAATATCCAGATCAAGGAATTTTCCTCCAGGATAATATTCACATTTCTTATCCAGCATCAAGGAAAGAAATATGTTCCATATTTTATTATTCCTCTCTATTCTCGATTGGTCATAACAATATACAATGGTGATCTCTTCTTTTTCAATTGCCTCTAACATTAAAGTAAAGTCAGGACGTTCCGCAATGCTGTCATTTGCTCCACTTATGCCCTCGTCAACGAAAACCCTGAATTCCATCCCTTTGGATTTTGCAAATTCTATCCCATGATCCATCTGGACTGGGATGGATACATCACGCCCTTCTTCCTTTTGCTTGCTTATTCTGCAATATATGCCAATCATGAAATCTTGTCTTAAACAAATATAATAATAATGATTAGTATGATTATTAAGGTAGCATTTAATGAATCAGTATATCAAAACCCGATATTCGCATTCTATATTTCAGCAATTATGAAAATAAATTAAAATAGATAGTCCTGGACCCGCTACTAATACTGCTGAAAGCCTTATTTTGCTGGGATTTATCTTATTCACTGCTTGAATTGATTACAACCTTATGTTTAACCTCTATATGTATTTAAGACTGTACAACACAAATTATACCTGTATGTCAATCAGTTACAAGATTTTTGAGTTCAAAAGACTCTCATCATTGAATCATTGAGATTGAATTATACATCCATACCTCTTTGGCCGGTTAACTGATCATACTGGAAACCCCGTATTTCAAGAAGTAATAATTCCGCTACTTATTGACACACCTATCAAAGTATTTTGATTTTTACATATCCAATTTTCATTTTCAGTTACATCATGGTCAAAATCGGGTACTTTATTTCATTAAGAAGTAATGAAATTTGTATCGATAATTTCTTGAAGGATTAGCGATTTATAATATAGACTGAAAAAAATAATAGAACAATGGCAAAAAGTAAAAGCCCAATGGCCCAAATGAAAAGCAAATTGGATATGAAAAAGTATATCCATTCTGGCAAACATTGGTCACAATTGAAATTCTTTGACCATATGCTAATAGATGCTCTGGTGAAACATATTTTAGGTCTGATTCGGTATCAAATGACAGATCCCGGTGAGATTATGGAAACATTAGGGCAAATGAATAGTTCTTCTGAGCGAGATTGGGCTGTCGCTTGGAGAAATACTGCAAAAAAAGTTCAAGCGAGAGCCGATGAATCTTACGGCAATAACAAGATGGTTTCTGCTTCTTCCGCCTATTTGAGAGCTGCCTCATATTGGAGAATTGCGCTTATGTGTTTCAGCGATGAAAAGGACCCAATGGTGGTTGATTTTTCTAAAAACAGTGTGTTTTGTTACGACCGATATCTGGAAATATCAGGTTATCCGGGCGAAAAAATCCAGATTCCATATGAAGGCACCCATTTACCCGGCCATTTTTACCGTTCACCAGTTGCCAAAGAGAAGGCACCGCTTTTGATTATTACACCCGGTCGAGATACCTGGGGAGAAGATACTATTTGGGTATATGATGAAGCAATTAAAAGGGGAATACATTGTATTGTAATTGAGGGGCCAGGACAGGGAACTTCGCTTCGCTTGCAGGGATTAAAATTCAGAAATGACTGGGAAAAGGTGATTACCCCTGTTATCGATTATGCAGAAACCATGTCAGGAATTGACATGGAACGTATTGGTCTGTTGGGCATCAGTTTTGGCGGTTATTTGGTGCCAAGGGCAGCAGCGTTTGAGAAAAGGATCAAAGTGTGCATTGCCAACTCGGGGAACATAAGCTGGGGAGCTTCTATTGCCAGTGCATTTAGAATGGTAAAGAAATTACCAAAGTTTCTTCGACCAGCTTCAATAGCCTCAATGGTGCAGGATTATGCCTGGAAGCACGGAGTGAAAAATGATATTGACATAGTAATTGATGAACTTGAAAAGTACACTAATGAAGCTATTATAGATAAAATTACCTGCAAGGTCCTGGTTATAGATGCTGCTGCAGAGGTACTTCCAGGTAGAGCCAAAAGATTTTATGAGTCCCTGAGATGTCCGAAAGATTATATGTTTTTTGATGAAGAATCAACTGCCCAAAACCATACCCAAATGGGTGGATATGGTCCGGGATCTGAAATTCTGTTCGATTGGATTGAAGACAACATATAAGAATTTAAGAATATGGCAACAATAAACCCCGGAACTGGCATAAATTCTGAACGCTCAGGGTTTACTACTGCACGAAAGTGCTGCAATGGTTGGTATTAATGAAAATCCAGAATCATGAAAATTACATTCAAAAACAAAGTCGTCCTCATCACCGGTGCGACCTCCGGAATTGGGAAAGCCTCCGCTCTTGCATTTGCGGAGTCAGGTGCAAAAGTTGTTATTAGTGGCCGTCGCGAAACTGAAGGTCAGGCAGTCGTGGCTGAGATCAAGTCATTTGGCGGCGACGCAACTTTCATCCGTGTCAATGTGGCACAAGAAACCGAGGTTGAAGCGCTCATTAATGGCACCCTTGCAGCATATGGTCGCCTTGATATCGCATTCAACAATGCAGGCATTGAACTCTCCGGGCCGGTCGGAGAAGTTAAAGAAGTCGATTACCGACGGATTTTTGACATCAATGTTTGGGGCGTGTTCACATCTATGAAGCATGAAATCCCAGCACTGCTCAATAGCGGCGGTGGAGTGATAATAAATACGAGTAGTGTCGGAGGCCATGTTGGTACGCCAGGTGCATCTTTATATGTCGCCAGTAAACATGCAGTAGAAGGCATTACAAAGTCCTCTGCACAGGAGCTTGCCGGGCAAGGAATCCGGGTTAATGCAATTTCCCCTGGATCTATTGTCACTGACATGCTCAATCGTTTTGTAGGTGGGGTGGAAAGTGAAGCTGCCAAGTATCTGGCTGCACATGTGCCCCTCAAACGCCTGGGCCAACCGCATGAGATTGCCCAGCCTGTACTCTGGCTCGCAAGCGATGCAGCCAGCTATATTACAGGGCAAAGTATTATTGTAGATGGAGGTCTTACAGGTCGTTAGAGTGACGATGACTCGCTTAAGAATCTTATTTACTAAAATAACGTTCGTCCGAGTTGATAGAACATGGGATCTTAAAGTGGTGATGTATAAAAGATTAATTCAAGAATGAATAAGAAAATGTTGATCAGTTCAATTGTATTCTTTTTATTAATCGGTTATTTTATTATGCATATTTTTAGTCAAAGTAACGGAACTCAATCATTCATAAATAATCCTGAACTTCATACAATCCTTCCGGAGAGTAAATGGCAGGGCAATAGAATTGATGAAGAGGGAAGGTTCAGCAACATAAATCATCCTTTCAATCCTACATTCTCTATGGCCTGGAAGATGATGAGGGAAGGAAATCCTCAAAAAGAAGAAAAGAAGTTGGATACGTACAGTTTGCCAGTTGTTAATGATACTCACTTTTTAGAGAACAATGAAGATGTAATTGTATGGCTGGGACATGCAACCTTCTTTATTCGGTTTAAAGGAATATCGATCATTACTGATCCGGTGTTTTATAATTCAAGTGTTACAAAACGCAAAAGCCAACTACCTTTTGATGTAAATATTTTAAATACTATTGATTACATACTGATCAGCCATGACCACAATGACCATCTTGATAGAAAAAGTCTAAACCTTCTTGTAAAGAATAATCCCCAGGCTGAAATTTTATCGGGACTTAAAATGGATGAATGGTTTAACAGGATGGCTTCTTCTCCTAAAATGCAGCTTGCAGGTTGGTATCAACAATACAATACAGATACTTCTCAAATCAAAATTTATTTCTTACCGGCAAGACATTGGAGCAGCAGATTTCTCTTTGATGCAAACAAACACCTTTGGGGAAGTTTTGTCATCCAAGCCGGTGACCGTAAAATATATTTTAGCGGAGACACAGGTTACGACAGCCATTTGAAAGAGGTTGGTACACTTTTTAATGGGATAGATATATCTATCATGGGAATAGGGGCTTTTAAACCAGAATGGTTTATGTCCCCCAATCATATTTCTCCCTTTGATGCTGTAAAAGCTGCTAACGATTTGCAGGCAAAACAGTTTATCCCTATGCATTATGGCACTTTCGACCTGAGTAATGAACTCCTCGGTGAACCCATTGAGATTATTCAAAACGAAAAAAGCCAAAGCAAATTAGAGGCTGAATTAGTCAATCTGGAAGTGGGTGAAAACTACTATTTCAAATTCAATAAAAAATAAAAAAAATAACAGGAGGTAATCTTATGAAAATAGTAATTATTGGAGCAACCCGGGGAATAGGATTTGAATTAACGAAGCAATCACTGGCTGAAGGACATGAGGTAACGGCACTGGTTCGCGACCTGATTCGTATGACGATCAGTCATCCACATTTGCGCATTGTCAAAGGAGACGCAACAAACCCTGAATCAATTGCAGAAGTTGTAAAAGGACAGGATGTTATTTGCGACTGTCTGGGTACCAAAAACGTAAGCAAACCACAGACTATGTTTTCTAAATCTGCCGAGAATATTTCGAAAGTGATTAAACCTGAGCAGTTGCTTATTGCAGTTACCGGACTTGGTGCAGGTGACAGCAAAGGGCATTGTAGCTTTGTTTACGACAATATCATGTTGCCCTATATCCTGAAAAGACAATATGAGGATAAAGACCGTCAGGAAGCCATCATCAAAAGCAAAATTTCCCGTTGGATCATTGTTCGTCCGGGATTCTTAAGCGATGGCGAACGTAAAGGAAAGTATCGTGCGATCACTGAGTATACAGGAAAACATGGAGGCAGAATTTCACGAGCTGATGTAGCCGATTTTGTACTTTCGCAGGCCGTATCACCGGAATATATTGGCAAAACACCAATGTTGGTATATTAAGGACCTGATTCCAGGATTACAATATAATCGACCTTCATCCGACTTAAAAAAAAAGGAATGTCTTAATCCAAAGAATTTAATTTATAAAATCCATTTATCACACTACTAAAAGCAATAAGATATGAACTGGAGAATGGTCTATCAAATACGACCTGCTCATAAAATGAGTTGGTATTATCCTTCATTGGATCCGGATCTTGTAGAAGCGCTAAAACATTATAAAATTCAAGATGGTTCATTCCTGGATATTGGAACCGGGGCGGGAAATCAAGCCGTTGAATTATCAAAAAGAGGATTTTCCGTAACAGGAACAGATATATCGGGAACAGCTATAAAGAAAGCATCACAAATATCAAATGGAGTTCGGTTTTTTCAGGATGATATACTAAATACAAAGCTCATTGCGAGTTTTGATAATATATTTGACAGAGGGTGCTTTCATAATCTGAATGAGAATCTGTGGCCTGTATATATTGATAACATTAAGAAATTACTAAATCCTGATGGATATTACTTCCTGAAATGCTTAAGCGATAAGCAGGGGAGGTTACGTGTAGGCCCACTCAAGTTTCCTGAGAAAAGAGGCCCGAGTCGTTTTTCAGAGAAAAGGATAAAACAGACATTCTCTGATCAATTCGAAATCCTGGACATCCACCATACCGGTTATCAGGGAAACATAAAGAAATTACCCAAGGCTCTGTTTGTCATTATGAGGAGTAAGTCTTAAGAAACAATATAGGACATGTTATACATCTACAAAACCAATATTGAAAACAAGTCTGATGTTGATATGCTTCGAAATAGTCTTGATCAGATTCTGGGCTCCGGGAAATGGAATATTGATCTGAATGATTGCGATAAGGTATTCCGGATGGAGTCCGTCACTGAAGCTGACATGATAAAGGCATTGGAGACTATCAGGGACCGGGGATTTCACTTTGATGAACTGCTATAAAATAGTAGGCTGAATTGTCAGTCTGATTTCCATTTAAAGAAATTATTTAAATGTCTCGGGGAAAGAAAAACCTCTCGGAAGGAAATATCAGGAAGCAACTTGCAAGTTTGACATGGCCTATGTTGTTCGGAATGATGGGCATTATTATATTCAACTTAGTTGATACCTTTTTTGTCGGACAACTTGGAGTACATCAGTTAGCGGCAATGAGTTTCAGTTTTCCCGTAGTAATGTTTTTAAATAGTCTGTCGCAGGGGATTGGTGTTGGAACCAGTTCCTTAATTTCAAGAAACATCATTCATGCTGAACAAGAGGAAGTTAAAATGATGGCAAGCCGTGCCTTGCTGCTTGGATTTTTTATTGTTCTGGTTTTTGTAATTGCCGGGATCTATACAATACGCCCTGTGTTTAGTGCATTAGGAGCTGAGAAAGAAGTACTGGATTTTGTGCATGACTACATGAAAATATGGTACCTGGGAGTTCCATTTGTTGTTTTACCTATGATTGGGAATAATATTATCAGAGCGACTGGAAACACTTTTACTCCCGGTATGATTATGGTTGCAATCGCTGTTATTAATGGTATCCTGGACCCATTCTTGATATTTGGTATTGGACCGTTTCCCGAAATGGGAATTAAAGGTGCTGCTCTGGCAACAGTTATTGCCAGGACTATCGGATTAGTTGCCACACTTGTTATTTTGTTTAAAGAAGGATTGATTTCTCAACACTTAGGTAGACTTAAAGAAATATTACAAACCTGGAAGCAGGTATTATACATCGGCGGGCCAGCTTGCCTCACTATGCTTATAACGCCGATGTCAGTTGCATTCTTAACCAGGATACTTGCATCTCACGGTAAAGAGGCAGTAGCAGCATTTGGTGTAGCTTCAAGGGTTGAAATGTTTGCACTGATGGTTGTGGGGGCTTTAGGCTCAGTGCTCATAATTTTTGTTGGGCAAAATTTAAGCAAGCTGAAGTTCAATCGCATAAAATCGGCATTTAATATGTCCATGAAATTTTCACTATTATGGGGTATTTTAATTTATGGTGTCCTTATTGTTTTCGGTTATTCAATTGCCTCTGCTTTTTCAAATGACAATAATGTAATAGAAATAGCTAAAAGTTATTTCTATATTATTGGTATCAGTTATGGTTTTCAGGGATTAAGCATGTTAAGCACCAATGCTTTCAATGGATTAAATAAACCCTTACCATCTACTTTCTTTTCAGTTCTGCGAATGCTGGTTTTATATGTTCCTCTGGCCTGGCTTGGTTCATATCTGCTTGGCATAAATGGGATATTCTGGGCTGGACTTGTGGCAAATGTTGTTATTGGAATACTTTCCTCTTCGTACTTACTTAAAACTGTAAATAGAATTCAGCATACATAATACTAACAAAGAAACAATTGGAATTCATATTCAATAAATTATATTATTTTGCACTATATGAAACCTGCAGATCAATTAAAAATTAGTTCAATTTCAGATTTCCATAAACTGTTTGGCTTACCCGGACCAAAACACCCATTGATAAGTGTAATCGATTTTTCAAAAGCCAGGCCCCAGAATATACCTAATAGGGTGTTTTTTGGCTGCTATTACATTTCTATTAAGAGAAATATGGATTTTAAATTGATTTATGGTCATCAACCTTATGATTTTGATAACGGTGTTATGGCATTTATAGCTCCCAATCAGATATTACGGATTGAAAAAGAACAAGTATTAACAAAGCATCCTTCTGGGTGGGCATTACTAATTCATCCTGATTTTCTCTGGAACACCTCTCTTGCTGAGGATATCAAGAATTTTGACTTTTTCAGGTATTCAGCAAATGAGGCATTGTTTTTATCGGAAAAAGAGGAAAACACGGTTAATGGAATAGTTGAGAAAATTCAGCAAGAATACCACTCTAACATTGATAATTATAGCAAGAAAATCATAATTACTCACATTGAAAACCTGTTAAGTTATTGCGAACGATTCTACAATCGCCAATTTATTACAAGGGAGAAAGCAAATCATCAGATACTAAATAGGTTGGAAAATATACTTACCGACTATTTCAACAACGATGATTTAATAACAAAAGGATTACCAACTGCGCAATTTGTTGCCTCCCAAGTTAATATGTCAGTAAGTTATCTAAGCCGAATGCTTAAGGTGCTCACCGGGCAATCTACTCAACAGCACATACATGATAAGTTGATTGAGAAAGCCAAAGAAAAATTATCTACAACAGATAAATCTGTAAGTGAAATTGCCTATGAGTTAGGATTTGAACATTCACAGGCATTCAGCAGATTATTTAAAAGTAAAACCAATCAATCGCCTTTGAAGTTTCGTCAATCGTTTAATTAGGTTTTTTATCTTTTATTTTTATCTAACTGATAATCAGGAATTAGAGTCTCCCAATATAATTTTATGATCCAATCATAAAACTACACATCATGGAAATGTGTGTGAGAAATTCAATTATGCACAAGCTGCAATAAAAAAATCAACGATATTAAATAAGACTCTAATACCATCGATTAGATTGCCGGTTCACACCTGTTGAGTTGATTCTGAAGCTGACCATTTTCTCACTTGCAGAGAAAAGTTCAGCGATTTCCTTTACACTCCGATTCTTTTTAATATGCCAGAGTAATGCTTCTCGAGGAAGCTGTAAACAACCTCCAAGCCATTCTGCTTCTCTTTCTTGCTGTTCATTATAAGTGCGCAATATAAGATCAACTCCATCAATTCTGCTTCTTTCAGGTGTTTGATGTTCACATATCACATGGGCTAATTCATGCATCAAATCACTTTCCTGCCGATATCTGCTGTTCTTATTATTATGGATAATTACACGATTACCTGAAATACATGGCAGGGTAAGTGCTGACCATTCTTTTGAGCTTATCAGAATTTTATAAGTTTCGGAAGTCTTTTCTAAGATCTCAGATGGCGTTAAAATCTTTATGTTTAAATACTCTGATAAACGCTGGGCAGGAAGAGGATCATGCGGATGTAGTCCTAATTCTCTTCTGAAAAAAATGGCCTTCTCTTCAGATTCCTTTTTAAACCCTCTTTTGAACTTAAATCCTGCCATTTCATAATTAATGTTGAGAGTAAGCCATGTTAATCATTTCTGATAGAGCAGCAATGGTTTTCGAGGATAAGGTACGATCAGCACGGAGATGAGACAAAATTATCTCCTGGTTTGATGGTTTACGATATGTGGAGTTTTCATCATCTGTAAACTCTTGTGGAGATACTTCAAGCCATTTGCATATACGGATGAATGTATCTACATCTGGTAAATTTCCCTGTTCAATTCTTGACAATGTGGATGCACTTATACCCCCAATTTCTTGCGCAACAGTCCTTAAACCCTTATCGCCTCTTTTTGATTTTAGCATTAAGGATAATTTTTCAGTGTTTAGTAAGGTTGTCATATGATTTTTTAATATGTGTTTAATAAGTGGTGCAAAAATAAATTCTGTTTCATTTGTGCAACAGTAAATTTATTCGTAGCTTTGATGCAACATTTGTCTTACTAACGAAACAAATGTAGGTAATATTATTATTAATTCAAAAATTATTTGTATGGCAAGAAATGGTAAAACTGGGGATGGTCACCGTGAAGGTGCTGTGAGACAAAGATCACAGACCTATAATCCTAAGACAGAGCGGTGGACAAAAAGGGATTCTGAAACAGGTCGTTTCATGGATCAGAAAAGTGATGGAGATCCTTTCAAAGGTGTTAGAAAAGAAAAGTAACTTTAAAAATTTAACGAGATGGAAAACTTTCATGAACATGGTGCCCCTTGGCATGACAAAGAGTTCGTAATTATTGTGAATGGTCGGGAAAAGGTGTTTACTGAAAGGGAAATTACCTTCAAACAAGTCGTTGAGCTTGCCTTCGGAACATATGATGAAAATCCTGATATAGTTTATACTGTAAGCTACAGTAAAGGAGAAGGCAAAAAAGAGGGGACAATGACAGTTGGAACCAGTGTTAAAGTAAAAGACGGGATGATTTTCAATGTCACACGAACTAATAGAAGCTAATCCGGATCTTAAACGACTCCGGGATGAAGGTTATGCTGTTGAGGTAAAGGATTCCTTTCTTCTGGTACATGAAATCCCGTATGTAAATTCGAATCGAAAGATTAAATACGGGATTCTTGTATCAGATTTGTCCTCGATGGCCGGTAACAGGACAACAAGTCCTATTGGACAGCATGTGGCGTATTTTATTGGTGAACATCCCTGCAACAGTGACGGTTCAATAATTTCTGCCATTAAGCATTCAACCAATAATCAGTCTTTTACAAAGGTGATTACTGTTAACCATTCCTTCTCAAATAAACCTCAGGGTGGATATCAGAATTACTATGAGAAAATGGTCAGCTATATCAACATTATTTCATCACAGGCAAAGGCAATTGACGATTCAGTTACAGAGAAACCATTCAAAATAATTGATTCTGAAGAAGAAGAACAAATCTTCAAGTATGTTGATACCAATTCTGGTAAGGCAAAGATTTCTGCTATTTCATCGAAATTAAATGGTCAGAAAGTGGCTATAATAGGATTAGGTGGAACTGGCTCCTATATTTTGGATTTTGTCTCGAAAACACCGGTTAAAGAAATTCATCTTTATGATGGAGACCTTTTCATTCAGCATAATGCATTCAGATCACCTGGGGCAATTTCGTTAGATGAATTACGTGGATTACTTAAGAAAGCAGATTATTTTCAATCACTCTATTCAAAAATGCGGTATAACCTCTTTGCACATAGTTACTATTTGAATAATCAGAATATCGATGAGTTACTGGAAATGAGCTTTGTTTTTATTTGCATTGATAAGTCTGAAATTAAGAAAGTTATCATTGAAAAACTTGTTTCACAAGGTATCCCATTTATTGATACCGGAATAGGTGTACTAAACGTTGATAACTCATTAATTGGTCATATAAGAGTAACAACAGGTACGCCTGAAAAGGTAGATCATTTAAAAACGAGGATTACAGTCAGTGATGATGGTGGAAATAATGACTATGCTACAAACATCCAAATAGCAGAATTGAATGCTTTAAATGCTGCATTAGCAGTAGTCAAGTGGAAAAAACTTTTTGGCTTTTATCAGGATCAGAATTTGGAATACAATTCGGTTTATTCAATAAATGATGGAGTATTAATCAATGAAGACAATCTCATTTGAATTTGTCGAATTCATACCCGAAAAGTTAGAAGATGGCAAAGTTTATATATCACCTAAATATAGCACCGTTGTACATAAATGTTTTTGTGGCTGTCAGGAAGAAGTGGTGACACCATTATCTCCAGTTGACTGGGAGCTTACATTTGATGGGAAAACAATTTCACTTTATCCTTCCATCGGAAATTGGGGATTGAAATGCCAATCTCACTACTGGATAAAAAAGAATAAAGTGGTTTGGGCAGATAAATGGTCTGACACAAAAATTAAACATCTTCAGGAATCCGATCAAATTGAAAAAGTTGAGTATTATAAAAAAGAAAACAGAAAAAACAGGAGCCTCTGGGCAATTCTATTTGGTTAATAAACACACATAAGTTGTTAATAACTAAGGAAAAAAGTTTGGAAAACAAAAATATTATACTTATATTTGTATTGAATCTGAAACGCCCCAGTGGCCGGGTTGACGCCCCTTAAGTAAGTAGGATTCCCCCGGGACGGTTCGCCGCCCCTTTTTTTATACTTCAACAATTTTGTGATTAGTCTGCTTCCTTGTGGCATGTTGGTTTATAATATTCGCTAAGCGACCATAAAACGTTTTTGCGCCCTTCTGCCTGACATATTTATTTGGTTCATAAATCTGTTTGGCGAAATATGCAACAACGTCAACCAATTGCAGGATAAAGGAATTTTTAGAATCTCTCATAACAGGATCTTCTATTATCGCTCTTAATGGTATATTTCGAGAACCTGGTCCATATGAAATCATATTGGAGACCTGGTTATACCTGCGCATTTTTCTTAAAAGTCGGGTTAATTTCTCCCCGTCAGTATTATCACAAATGATAATCCCCTTATCATTAATAGATTGTGGACCTGGAAAATTTCTATTGGCCAATGTATTATCAAGTCTTTGAATTAGTGTTTGCCAGGCATATTCAAAAGGATCTTGTCTTCCTGCTTTTTCCACCCTCACTGTTATGATGCTTATATCATTTCGTTGGTTAAGCCAATCCAAGCATTTCTTCAATAAATCCAACCTCATATTTCGTGATATGTTATTGCGGAGATTAATCCTTTTTTGAAGAAATTCAGAACTATGTATTTCCTCCTTTAAGAGTAGACCATATTTCGCTTTGAATGATCTTTTCAATAATAGAGTGTCATCAAGAAGATTTTGCCAACTTGTCTCATGAACAATTATTGCAGAAAGAATGTAATAATTTGTAGGTGAATTATTTTTTCCAACATCTCCACTTTCATCGACGTAAAATAGGTACATATCTCATTTAATTAAATTTGACGTTATCATCAGACCATAAGGACTATTTCACCCCAACATAACCCCCGCCAACTCTTCCCTCAGAATGTTTTAAAATGGTCATCTTATTCAAATTCAGTATTGGCTCAAAATACATGAACCATGGTCGGAATTGAAGGTCATCAAGAAGGATGGTTTTTGATCCTGAGAGTTTGATATCAGTGTATATGTATAGCTCGGAAATAAAGGGGTTTTTAATGGTTTTCCTGGCTTCTAATTCATAAATGGATACTTTGGTTCGTTTAACCGTATTAAGCTCAATTATCATCGGAATTATGGCATCAATGGCAATATCCAGGGTTCTGTTGCTACCATAATGGGCACTCATTTTTGAGTTAATGGTTGAACGGTTTACCTGTGGCTGGACTTTGAAAATGGTACTCAGTGAAACCAACATGTCGTAGGTTATTGGATAGGTCAAAGCCAGTAAACATAATACCATTGCTTTCCTGTCGGTTTCAGAAAGCAGATTGAAGGACTCTGGATTAAATTTTGATTGTATCGCTTTAATGATGCTTGGCCGTGACAAGGTTTGCATTGCATATTTTGATGCCTTTTCAATTCGGTTGATTCCTTTTGAATATTGACTCATGTCCTGCCTGAAGTCATTCAGCGTAACTTCTCCCGACTGTAATAACCTGATAATACCATCATTCAACACTTTAAATGGTATCCGCTGGTTTATGCCGATATATTTTCCTTTCTCCTTCATTATATCTCTATAAATGGTATTATTACTTCCCAAAAATGACTTCCCCCATGTGTGATTAACCGGTCATTCTCCGGTACAAAAGCAGATTTATCTTTCAGGTAAACCGATAAATCTTTTATCCCAACTGGCAGGGAAGTATTACTTTTGAGAAATTCGTTCTTCAGTGTATCATTGGAAAAACGGATGTGTCTTTTGCTTCGTGATAGTGCTCCAAACTTCTCATTTAGCTTCAGACTCCTGATTCCGGTTGCTTCAATATTACCATGGTCAGAGGTAATGAAAATCTTATAACCTGCCTGCTTCAGCTTTTGAATCATATTTGAAAGCAAATTTGACTCTGCCCATTGCAGGGTTGACAAAAACAACTGTTCGTCACCCATTAAGACTCCGTGCATCAGATCGTCCAGGTCATTAATAACAAAAGCAATGATTGATCTGGAGCTAATGTTGGATAGGTCAGGTGGTTTGTTTACTCCTGTTTTGACGTATTCGATCTGATGTTCTGCATATCCAAGGTTTCTCCAGTATGCTTTGAGATGCTTTTCTTCATTTGCGTTTGATTCATTTAATTCTGGGACATCTCCTTTGAAAATGGCTTGTCTTGACCAGGCTGTTATGGTGGGGATCCAAGCAAAAGTGGATTTCGGTTCCGATGAAATGGCTTCCTTTTCTAATGTCTCTGTAATAGCTATCCATTGCCAGTATGATAGGCCATCCAATACAATCAATGCTTTCTTTTCACTCGGATGATAACGCATATACTCCAATATCCTTGTTACCAGGTACGGATGCTTGCTACCACTTCTGCTTATGAGTGAATCGTAACTGGCTTCCAGGAACAGTTGAAATCGTTCATTAATTCGGTTTTCAATGTGGGTAAGGTCAACAGCAGAGTTGTTGCTCCGACATTTTAAAGAAAGTGTTTTTGCCCTGGCAATAATCTGAATGATATCAAACCATTCCTGGGGTTTGTCTTCAATAACAGAAATGGTAGTGTTGAGGTACTCAACGAGCATGGTTAATTCGTCCCGAAGAGATTGCTCCTGGTCATAAAACACTCCCACTTTTGTTGCAAAGGATTCGTATCGCTCTTTTGTGACCTGAACTGGTTTTAACTGGCCTTTTATGAACATGAACCCAATGGTTTTGGCAAGATAAAACTCTTCAAAATTGATGTCACTTTCTTGTTGAAGCACCCATGCTTCCCATTTTTTCTCAATAAATGTTAACAGGTTATGTCTTGTCAGACCATCCTGAATAAGCTCGGGGAAATAGGGTTTAACCTGTTGTGAAAGGTAATCCGTGACTGCCTTATTCACTCCATTCTTTTCCAAGTAAACGGTTATCAATGCATTCAGTAACCGCTCTTTTCCCCTTCCGGATTTCAGCGTATCAAAATCAACGTTATATATATTCTCCAGAATAAATTTAATTGTTTCAGTATAGCCAAGGGATTCATAAATTTTATATCCTGTCAGGATATTCAACACAGTAAAACTTAATCCATTAAGTGCATCAGGATCCAGAAACGGGTAAATATCCCTTAATCCGATATCGGTGATTTTAGTGTTATTACGAATATCAGGTAAAACAGGAAATTTCTTATTGGTAGTATAGATTATGGAATGCTCGGATGACCTTTTCAACTCAAAATGAATGCGAAACTCAAATGCTGATTTAACAAAAACAATTTCATATCCCTTTGATGAGAGATCTGCCTGAATCTCCGCATAACCAAATATCCCATCCTTATCAAACACGAGAATGCGATATTGATATGATTGAACATGTTTCTGTATTATATTCAGCAGCTTACTCATTCATTGTTTTCATTAATAGCAAACACTTTAATTCTGGTATGATCTCCTTCTGAAGTTCATGACTTTTCTCCCAGACATATTTTTCTTTTTCCAGCTTTCGAATTCTTGATTCCCGGATATTCTCAATTCCTATTTTATTCAGTTGTTTCATCTGAAACTCGTAGGAATTCTGCTTGTTTTGCTTAATACGCTCAGTATTCTGCATTATGGTTCTTTCCATATCCCTGTACCTGTCTCCCAGAATCTCTTCGGCTTTCCCTGTATTGAAATCAAGTATGGCTTTTACATCAGGTGGGAAAATTGTTCTTAAAACCTGAATATCGTTCCGTGAACCAGAGATTTTCTGCCATACATCCTCAGCAAATGCAGGAAATATGTCTCCTTCTTCAGAAATAAAGACCGGCAATATTACCTTTTGCTCTTCATACCTGTTCTTTACAATCAGTTGCCATAGCGACCATGTACCATTCACTCCCTCAAGAGATCCGATTTTTATTTCTGGGATGGGTTGATTACTGTCGACCGGGACAGCTTCGGCCAGGATGGTTTGAATGATTTCGTGCTGAAGACTGAGTGGTTCAGGAATTGGATTGTTTACGCTCTCTTTTACATCGAAGGTGTATATCTGCTCCTTTAAACCAGGGAATGTAAACCGAACTCCATCATGCAGGTTTGTGTACTCGATGGATTTTGATTTCAGATACGATGTGACCATGGTTTCAAGCCAGACAGGAAGTGGACTGTATTTAATCCCGTCAGTTTTTTCCGTGGTAATGTTTTTAGAGTTCAATATGGGTAAAGCACCTTCTGTGCTATGATAGTTTTTCAGCTTGCTTTTAATATCATCCAGCCAGTCGGAACTTTCTTTTTCAAATTTTTCAGGGGAGAGCAATGATGTCAGATACAATCGGTTAATGCTTTCCCTTTCCAGTGTACTGTCAAGCACATCAGAGGTTTTATCAATACCCAGTTCATTCATGATCTGGTTGAGCTTGATTTCAACCACTTCATAAACCCGTTTGTCAATAGAGTTATCAAGGAGAAGATTAAGTGCCAGGACATTTTTACTCTGACCAATCCTGTCGACACGGCCAATTCGTTGTTCTACCACCATGGGATTCCAGGGCATGTCGTAATTGATAACAACATAAGCGAACTGCATATTCAACGACTCCCCGGCAGCATCGGTAGATATGAGGATTTGTGCATTTTCCTTGAAATTCTTTAAGGCTTCCACCCGCTGCTCAAATTCCATGGAACCATTTATGTACTCGCAATTGTACCCACCCCGTTCCTCGAGGATTTTCTTCAGCATAAACTGTGTGGCAGTAAATTCAGTGAAGATGAGGAATTTCAGTTCTGGATTCTCTTCCTTCCTTTTAAGCTCAGTTAACTTCTCAAGCAGGAAATCCACTTTGGCATCTGTTTCACTATTCAGACAATCCTTGGCACTGCGAATCAGATCTTGCAGTGTTGAAAGTTCTGTCTCGTAATTGGCACGGGTTTCTTCGACCAATGATAAAACCTTCGATTCGAAATCGATTTCAAATTGACCATCAAATCCTAATTCTGAAAGGTTGTTCAGGATATTCTCCTTGCTGACTTCTCCTTTTTCCTCTGACAACCGTGCTGCCCTTTTCTCCATGGCATTGAGGATGGCTTCGGTGGAACTGCTCATCATTCTTTGGAAAAGCAACATTACGAAACCATACGAAGTGTTTTTGGTTTGTTGCGCCAGGTTAAATCCATGGATGACATATTCAGTTACTGCATTGTACAATGATTGTTGTTTCCGATGACGTTCAGGATGATATTTAACTTCGACTTTCTCGGTGAATCGTTTATTGAATAGCTTCTTTCCATTGTAATCGATTGCCTGGCGTTTCTCTGTGCGAACAACATAGGGTTCCAGTTCAGGAATTGCTGGCATACCCTCTCCTGTAAACGCATCGGCATCCAGCAACTGAAGCACTCTCCTGAAATGGTCTGATTTACCCCGGTGGGGTGTTGCCGATAACAATAATACGTTAGGGATGGCATTACAGAGTATATCGGCCATCTGATACCTGCCAACAGTAACTGTACTGCCCCCTACCTTATGACATTCATCGAGTATGAGCAAATCAAAGTCGGCATCCAGCACATTTTCAATCCGGTATTTGTTGTATTCCTCAACCTTTTCCCTTGACCATCCCTGCCTTGTTTCGATAGGTTTCAATGCATCCATGGAGACAATCATTTGGTTATGCTGTGCCCAGATGTTGATTTCATTATCAGCTTCCAGGCGGGTAAAGGTGCGGGTGAGGGTATTGATTAATTCACTGTCGTAAATATGAAAAGTCTCATTAAAATGCTTTTTCATTTCCTGTTTCCACTGAAGCATAGCCGACTTTGGAACGATAATGAGTGTACGTTTAACCACACCCCTCAGCTTTAATTCTTTAAGCACCAGTCCTGCTTCAATGGTCTTTCCCATACCCACTTCATCTGCAATAAGAAAGCGCATGAATTGCCCAGACATAATCTTTTCCAGGGCAAGAATCTGATGTGGCAGAGGAATAACATTGCTCTCCAGAGGAGATAACATACCTTGTCTACCAATCTCATTCTTAATTCTGGAAGCCATTGCCCGGAATGTTATCTCATCGGGTGAAATTTCCCCGTTATGGAGACTTAATTCACTTTCCGGCACATCCAGCAGTTCTCCTGTGCTTAAAATTCGGATTTGTGCAATAACCTTCCCGAAAGTCTTGCGTTTACCAATGAGTTCTATGGGTTTGTCCTGGTAAAGCATTACACACGATCTTTGGCTATATCATAATACATTAGCAACTGTTCATCCTCCATCAACAGGTTTTGGGGAATTTTATTAGCAATATTCACAACCGTTTGAAAATCTTTTGTGTCCCAACAATTCTTAAATCCAGCACGCAATGCTTCAACCCGGACTTCTTTCATTCGCTTGGATTTGGGATTATTGGCCAGCTCAACATAGCTGCTAAATTCTCTCTGCAAAGCCTTGTTCCTAATAATTTCCCGGTCTTTAGCCTCGTTCATATCTGGTACACGCCAGTTACCATCCGATTCCTCAATGAAGTTTTGTTGCAGGATATCACGAAGTTCAGGAAGTATATCACCTTTACGAATTGCTGTTGTAGCTTGCATCCATTTCGGCATTATATCCTGGTATTTAAGTTTGATCCCATGTAATTCTCTCTTAAGCCATTCAATGCCTTCACTTTCGGTGGCAATTTGCCAACCTGCTTCAATTATAGTAGGTGCTTGTGCTTTCTTTTCGTCATATTCATGAACCTGTTCTTGAATGAAATACATTCCATCACGTTCATGATACTTTTGTTTTAATCCGAGTTGGAATTCTTTTGCATCAATAGGTATTGGTAATCCTCTAATAATAAAATGTGAAATAAGTCTATCATACAATATTTTTGGACTTCTTTCAATTATAAATGCAGTATTACTCTCCTTTCTTAAATGAACTGGCAAATGCTTGAGATGATCAGTTACAAATTCCCAAATCCCTTTTTCATCTCTCGAATCGTAGATACTTATATAATCACTATCTGGTTTATAACAGCTTATTATCAAATCTTGCTTTACTGCAGTTGGAGTAGTAACAGCTTTAAAGCTACCCTGTTGTTTATCTAATGCAGTTACATTTGAAATAATAAATCCTGCTTTCTGAATAGCTGCCTGAATACCATTCCAGATTGCAGCACTCGTGTTACTGAATTCAACCGTCATCCACCTTCCCGGTTTTAAAATTCTGAAATATTCAGAAAAACATTCTGTCATAAGATTTTGGTAAATTAATTTACTCTTCCCCTGTGATGAATTTTCAATTGCTTCTTTTTTATTATTTGTTTTGACTTTTAGCCAACTCTCCCACATAAAGTTAAGTTCGGAGTACATAATATTTGCTCCAAATGGGGGATCCGTAAAAATGTAATCTATTGAATCGTTTTTAAGAATCTGGTTTGTGGCTGAAGAGGTAAATATTATCGATCTCCTTGAATTTGAGAATGCTTTTAAAAGATCCTCAACTTTCCCTCGAAAAATATTTATGACATTACTTTCTGCAGTCAATGAACCTATATATAATGTTCCACTTAATGGCCCATTTCCTCTATTCCCTAAATTGTATCTAACTAATTTTGATGCAAGCGTTTGTGAAATTGAATTAAAAACCAGTAAAAGAGAATTTGTTGTACAGAGTTCCCGTAAATAACTCAGTACTATAAGGTTTCTTCTTGTAAAAAAGTGATTAATATTTGTATATCCATTTACATCATTTCTTCTGGACTCATCTCCTTCTGGCATCCTTTCTGTTGGAATCCAATTATTTATGTCAAAATTATTTATACGATTAATGGTTTCTAAATCATCATTATTGGGGATCTTTTCAAATCTCTTTTTCTGTTTAAAATAATTTATTAATACTGGAACCGTTTTGATTTGTTGAAGGATTTCTCCAGAATCCAAATCTCTTACTGTATTATATGCATTCTTTATTTCTCTTTTTGAAAGTTTGGCATTACAATGGGGACATTTAAAAGAATCTAAGATTGATCCTGTATTTTTATCAAACGCAACATCCCAGAAAACAAATTCTTCATTACATTCTTTGCACAAAAAAACATCACTCCATACTGTGTAATTAATTCTACCAATATTGCCATATTGGTCTCTCGTTTGATACATCCAACCCAATTCATTCTCTAACTTTTCAATTATTCGATTGGCATCTTTTTTAAACTGTACCAGATCGATGGGAGTATTATAATTAGCTGCAATGAATGAAGCTGCAGGACTCAAGTCGCCACAAATAGCTTTTCGGGAATACCATTTTGGAGTAGCCAAATTATTATCGTAAAATTCCTTCTCGATTTTGTATTTAGTTTGAATTTCAGGATCTCCGCACATTTGAGCTGCAATACCTGTCATCCCTGTTCCAGCGAAACTATCAAGCACAATATCCCCTGGCTGAGTATAGTGTAATATATACCTCATTATTACTGGATGAGGAACTTTAGTATGATAGCTATGAGCATTATATATTGGATTATTTTTCCCTTCAGTCACATCTACAGCATATGGCTCAGAAACGTTAAACTCGATATTACGGATGCCACTTTCAATTAGGTTTGTTTTTTCTTCTTCCCATTGCCGGATAAAATCATTCATCCATGGATTTGGACAAGCAGTATAATAAGGTGGATCACTTAATGCAATTATATCTTCATCCTCACCAATTGGGAAGCCATCGATATGCTTTAGTTCTGATAATTTCTTACGAAGTTCATTGCGAAAATACTCCCGTCTCTCGTCATCACTGTTGAACTTTTTTCCCAGGCATATTATTTCTTCTGCCATAACAATTATTTAATGATGATTCGTACTTTGTTTCTTTCCTTACCTACGCATAGGGCATCGATGTATTTCGTGAGTATATCAATGGCCTCTGCAGGGGTAACTGGCCGGTTCAATTGCTTTTTGATGTCGTCCAGACCAATTTCAACTTTATCGATACCTTTTGAAAGCGTTGATATGAGGTTGCGTAGCTGAGCTGCATTATCAATGGACAATTCCAGTTTTTCGTCTCTGAAATCTTCAACCAGTTTTCTTTCATCGGTTTTCAGCAATTCTATGTTATTTTTTACACTTGGATCCTTAAATATGGATCGCATTGCCAGAATCCATTTATCTAAAATGCCATCCAGCTGTTCTTCCAACTCCTGGATTTTATAATTTGGTTTCCCATAAAATTCCCGTGGATTAAAATCCTGGTAAGGTTCTTCCTTCACCTTATGTAATGTAAGTGATGGATCAGCTTCTTTGAGAGAAGTGATGATGTTTAACCAGTTCTGGTAATCCGTTGCCGTTAAGAATTCAGCATCCTTAATGATGTCACAGATCTTTTTCTTATCTGAAATAAGAATTCGCTCCTTTGCAATAGCGTCATGATTGGACAGACGGCATTTCAAATAATACTCGTGGTAATATTTTGCGTACCTGTCCTTAAGCGAGTTTAGCAGTGTTTCATATTGCTTTATTTCGGTCTGGTTACCGGATGTGAGTTTTTCAGAGAGCTGGCCAATTGTTTTGGACATATCATTGAAAAGTGGCTGTTCGCTTTCAATCATATATGACAATGCCTGGCTGAGGTAATTTACCAGTTTCTCAAATTTTTCCGCAAGGGCATGCAGTTGCTCAATTGTATCGCATAAGGTATATGCCTTGAAGGTTTCTTTTAATCCATCGGAAGTATAACTGAAACTCTTAAGTTTGCCGTAAGTATTGTATGTCTGTATCTTATCGAGTAATTCAGCCAGACTTTGCAACCTGGTTTTGTAATCTTCTTCTTCCTTTTCTTTAAGCAGGTTAATCGATTTGCATTTAAGTCCCTCGGTTACTTTAGCTTTTGTCTCCACAACCCGTTTAACCATTTCCTGAGCAGTAGTAACGATCCGCACAATTGTGTCCTGCTTCTCTAATTCAGTGGTAAGATCGGGCAATCCAAGGCACTCGAAAAGGGTTTTCAGGTGTTTTGCCGGGATGCCACGAGGTTCTTTAACGGTCTGATAGGTAAACATATCTTCTTCCACAACCATCTGAAGGTTCTCGATGGAAGAAGCTGATAACGTACGGCTATTTGACCAGGACAATTCAATATCGCCAGCAAACACCATGGCAGACAATACCAGGAACTGTAACTGATGGTCGATTTTACTATCGACTGAATACCAAAGATTGTGCTGGGCATAGTGCGGGTAAATAATTTCATCCCGGTTAAGGACTCGTCCTTCCCCCCGTTCCTTCAATTTCTTACGAATGGCATCTGCATATTTTGAGTGTTGGGTATCGATACGTTGTCCATTCCAGAGTCCCAGTCCCGAAAGAATGGCTTCCCCGTCCCGGTTGGGTTGACTGGGTTTTACAATTTTTGACAATGCTTTATTAATCATCCCGTCAAAATTTTCTTTGGTCATTGGACTTAGAAGGTCCGGGAAAGATGGATAATCGGGAAATTTGTCGTTGAAGTATTTATTCAGTACCCTGGCAGCCACATCCCTGAAAATGGAATCTTTGGTGGTACCTTCACCAGGTAGTGGGAAGGACTTAAGGATTTTTGATTCACCTTTATAAATCACCTGGGTTTTGGAAGTGTACACTTTGTCAAATAAAGAAATTGCATCTTTCAGGTAGTTCTCAATTTGATCCTGAAATAATTTCTTTTGATTGGTGGATGCTGTTACTTCTTTTGCTTTGGCTGCACCGTATAAGCAAATGATCTCCTTAAATTCTTCGCCTATATCAGCCATGTCATAATAAACTTCATCAGGATGGTCATTCCTTTGGATCGGATTGAATATCGGACAGAAGAAGATATAGTATTGCTGGATGGGTTCAGTTGTACTCCGCTCGTTGGGATTTCCAAAAAAGATATATCCCAGGCGAAATGCTTTTTTATCCTTCCACTCCAGGCTGTCTTCCCAAATTTTAAAACCAGTGCGATAGGTGTGTTGTTGGAGTGCCAGAATGTATTGAAGGAAATCAAAATAATACTGGTCAGCCTGGTCAGGGTTACGTTTGATTACCTCATCCGCATAATCTTTGATAACCTGACTAATATTAATGCCTCCTTCCACACGGATGTAAAATTCCGAACTGATTTGATCTCTGTCCACATATTGGCCAGCAGTGGCACTTACAACCTGGGAAGCAGTACTTTCAATGTTGGCAAGTAAAAATTCCGGGTCA
>Ga0209203_1000836_pt1 | contig 24511 bp, 21 predicted proteins | sample AD_UKC109_MetaG_FD_184423 | JGI IMG/M metagenome (GOLD analysis project Ga0209203, IMG submission 184423) | Active sludge microbial communities of municipal wastewater-treating anaerobic digesters from Hong Kong - AD_UKC109_MetaG (SPAdes)... | ecosystem: Engineered > Bioreactor > Anaerobic >... | reverse complement strand
GGCGGCTGTGACACACAGGCGGTCATGACTAAAATGATTAATACAAAGAGCCAATTTATCTTGGGCATACTTTCATTTTACTAAAAAGCGGCGAATTGTTTGTGTGCTTTGAAACTATAACTCTGGTCGATGATGTTATAATGCAAAAAATGAGGTAACTATGAAACCAAAGTCAAAGACGCTGCCCCTCTTTTTAATGCTACTGATCGTCCTGGGCTTAAGCCTCAGCACGCTGCGCCTGCCGGCATCCGCGCAGGGCACTCCCTACCAAACACCCACGCCGAACGCTAACGGCGATATTATTTTCAAAGTCCGCTCGGGCGATAGCTGCACCAGCATTTTCCTTTTGACAAATGTTCCCATCGACACCATCAAAAGCCTGAATGGCCTGGATGACTCCTGTAATTTGTTCGAAGGTCAGGATATCGTGATCGGCAGAGTGGAACCGGTGGTACTTACTCAGGCTGTCATGCCAACTGCCACTATTCCCCCGGAAATGATCACGCCCTCCCCCACTCCCTCTGCTGGAACGGCGACCATTTGCGTAGTGCTCTTCCATGACATGGACGGCAATGGCATGCGCACAGAAGGGGAAGATTATCTCTTTGGCGGCGAAGTGAGCGTGAGCAACCGCAGCGGTTCGGTTTCGCAGACAGGCACAACCGTTGCTGGCATCCCGGATGAGATTGAACCGCGCTGTTTCCCGGATCTTGCGCAAGATACTTACAATGTAACGGTCGCCATCCCGGACGGCTTTAACGCCACCACCACAACGAACTACGCCCTTGAAGTCAAAGCCGGAGAGGATGCCACGATCGATTTTGGGGCGCAGGAGTCCGCTCCCTCTGCCGGCGTGGTCGAGCCTGATTCAGCGCGTCGCTCGCCGGTGCTTGCGATCGTCGGCGGAGTTGTGCTGCTGGCAGGGCTCGGTTTGGGCTTTTACCTCTGGCGAACACGCAAGATATAGCTGGATTCCAAGACTACAAAAAAACAGGACTCGCGTCCTGTTTTTTGTGCTGATATTGGATAAATCAGGGTTAGATGGTTCCTCGTAGGGCGAAATTGGAAGCACTGTGTACATTATCACAAAGAGCCTTTGTGTGCTTCCAATTCGCCGTTACACCGATAAGCATTGTCACCTGATACTTACCGTCGGCGGATTGAGGGCACTAAAATTTTGTTCACCAAATCGCAAACGGTGCCCTCAATCCCGCCCTACAACCGAGTCGCAGCTGAAATATCAATAACCCCTGGCGTGGCGTTGTTCAAGCCAGATATCGCCTTCGTTGTGGTAGCCCGCCCGCTCCCAGAACCCCGGCACGTCTGTTGTCGAGAATTCCAGCCCGCGCAGCCACTTGGCGCCCTTCCAGAAGTACACATCCTTCAGGTCTTCCCGTCCCGGGATCGTCCCACAGATGCCGCGCAAAGGCGCGCCGTGTTCCAGGCTGATCGGCTGCCCTTCGTAATGGGTTGCCAGGAGAAAGTTGTCCGAATCCATCACCTCGAGCGGCAGGTTGGCGGTATAGCCAAATTCGGCATGCTGAATGACAAAACGCGCGCCGGGTTTTGGCAACACCAAACCCATTTCACGCAGGGTTTTTAAGCTGACACCTTCCCAATGCGTATCGAGCTTGCTCCAGGTGGTCACGCAGTGGATGTCCATGTGCAGCCTGGTACGCGGTAGGGCGTTAAACTCCTCCCACGTGAGCAGCAGGGGTTTTTCAACCTCACCCCAGACTCTGAAGGTCCAATTTTCAAGATTCAGTTTAGGCACGGGGCCATAATGCAGGACTGGGAACCGGTCGGTCAGGTGTTGCCCCGGTGGCACGCGTTTTTTTAATTCGGGATCTACCTTTTTAAACATCTTACCCTCACAGAATCAGGCTCTCGCCTGGTTTTAAAACAATCACTTTCGCGTCAGCCTCAGCTTCAACGCGCTCTTTCCAAGCCTGCGGATCCTGCGCGATCAATTCCCAGGTGTTGTAATGCACCGGCACCACCAGCTTGGGGCGCAGCAGTTTAACCGCTCTAAGCGCGTCATCCGGACCCATGGTGTAGTTATCGCCGATCGGAAGAACCGCCAAATCGATGCCTTCATCGCCAATCAGTCGCATGTCGCCGAACAAGCCGGTGTCGCCAGCAATATAGATCCGCTTTTCATCAAGCGTGGTCAACAGGAAGCCTGCCGGGTTGCCGCCATAGCTGCCATCGGGCAGGGCAGAGCCGTGCAGCGCTGGGGTCAGTTTGAGGTAACCAAAGGGGTAGTGGTACCCCCCGCCAATGTGCTGGGCGTGGGTTTTGACGCCTTTGTTGCGCAGCCAGGTGCTGATCTCGGCATTGCTGATGCACAAAGCGTCAGTTCTCTTGGCAATGTATACGGTGTCACCGATATGATCGCCATGACCGTGGGTGATGAGGATGTAGTCTGCGCTGACCTGTTCCGGCTTGAGCGTGGCAGCAGGATTCCCGCTGAAGTAAGGGTCAATCACCAATTGACTCTCGCCAATTTTTAAGCCATGTGTCGCGTGTCCGTACCAGGTGTAAATAGTTTCCATAGCAAATTCCTCTAATGTCCATTATAGCGGTTTTGAACCTTCGAAGCCGGTTTTGTAACGGGAGTATCGGAGACCTTCGGTCAATTGCGCGTGCTCGGTCGGGAGACCGGCACAATCATGAGAAGGTCACTCCGCCCTACCAAAAAAGTTACAGGATCTCAAGTTTCGCCAGAGAAGCAACGAGTGCTTTGAGACCAAAGCCCTCAAAGTACACCTCCACGGTTTCATCACCGTGCTCCAACTTGCTGGTTTTGACAACGCCACGCCCGTAGGTGGCATGTTTCACCTGCATACCCGCCTTGTAGCGCGTGATAGGCGCTTCCCTGAGCGGCGGCGCGCTGCGAATCCACGAGGGTGTCTCCCACCTGGAATATCCGCTTTCGCGTCCGTAACTGAAGCGTCCGGGCAAATCGCGCGGGCTGCCCTGCAGGAGTTCAGAGGGGATGTCATCCAGAAAACGGCAGGGAATGGTCTCTTCGTAACTGCCATAGGGGCTGCGGCGGCGTCGAGCGCGCGTCAGGGTCAGGCGCTTTCGAGCCCGCGTGATGCCCACGTAAAGCAGGCGGCGTTCCTCTGCCAGGTCTTCCTCGTCATCACGCGAGCGGCTGTGCGGCAGGAGCATCTCATCCAGTCCGGTGATGAACACCTGGTCGAATTCCAAGCCCTTGGCGGCATGCAGCGTCAGCATGGTGGGGGCATCAACGTTTTCGGGCAGGGTGTCCTGGTCGGCTACCAGCGCCATAGATTCCAAAAAGGTCTGCAAGCCTTGCTCTTCATACTCGAGCACCACCGCTCGCAGTTCCATCACGTTCTCCCAACGGTCCAGCCCTTCTTCGCTCTGGTCCTGGATGTGTGCCTGGTAACCAATATCCTCCAGGATACGGTCAAACAAGACCGTGATCTGGTTCTTTTCCGCGCATTCGCGCCAGCCCTGCAGCATACTTCCAAAGCTTGAAAGACGGATCGCTTCTCTGCCAAGCGCTTCCTGCCAGGCCGAATTGCCCTGCGCCAAACCAATCAGGATCTCACCCACGCTCAAGTTCTCCTGGGCGGCAAGCGCAACTATTTTCTCAATGGTCTTATCGCCAATGCCTCGCGGCGGCAGATTGATCACCCTGCGCAGGCTGATTTCATCCAGGGGGTTGTAGATCAGGCGCATGAAGGCGATGATGTCCTTGACCTCGCGGCGGCCGTAGAAGCGCTGCGCCCCCACCAGGCGGTAACTCAAACCCACCCGCCTGAAAGCTTCTTCCAGCAGACGGGATTGGGCGTTGGTGCGGTACATGATGGCAAAGGCGCCCGGGCTGATCTTCTGGTGGGTGATGGCTTTTTCAATCGCGCTGACGACTATCTCAGCCTCCTCGCGGTCATCCTGGGCAATCAGGAGGTTGATCTTCTCGCCCTTTTTCGCGTCTGTGAAGAGTTTCTTGGCTGTGCGGTTGCGGTTGTGGTCAATCACTGCCATGGCACCATCCAGGATGGTTTGGGTGGAGCGGTAGTTTTGCTCGAGCAGGATGGTTTTGGCGTCTTTGAAGTCCTGCTGGAAGCGCAAAATATTGCGGTAATCCGCGCCGCGCCAGCGGTAGATGCTCTGGTCTTCATCACCCACGACGTAGAGGTTGCGGTGTTTCTGAGCCAACAAGCGCAAAATGGCATACTGCGCCAGGTTAGTATCCTGGAATTCATCCACGAGGATGTGTTCGAACTTGTGCCCGTAGGTTTCCCTCACGACCGGATGGTCTTCAAGGATCTGGTTGGTGTAGACCAACATATCGTCGAAATCCATGGCGTTATTCTTGACCAGGCGTTGCTGATATTGAATGAAAAACCGCCGCACCTGTTCATCGCGGAAGTTTTTGACCGGGTAGTTATCCGCGTCGATCAGATCGTTCTTGGCACGTGAGATGGCATCCAGCAGGGATGCCGGGCGGTAGAGCTTCTCGTCGAGATTGCTTTCCCGCACGATTTCCTTCATCAGGGCAAGTTGATCGTCCGCGTCAAAGATGACGAAATTCTGGTTCACGGGGAGCAGGTCCGCTTCCCGCCGCAGGATCCTGCCGCAGACGGCATGGAAAGTGCCCAGCCACAAGCCATTTGCCTGGTCGCCGATCAACTTCTGCACCCGATCTTCCATCTGGCGGGCAGCTTTGTTGGTGAAGGTCACCGCCAGAATCCGATAGGCAGGCACGTTCAGTGCTCCAATCAGATAGGCGATGCGGTAAGTGAGCACGCGCGTTTTGCCAGAGCCAGGCCCAGCTAAAACAAGGGTCGGTCCGGCTGAGGCAGCCACAGCTTGCTGCTGTTGCGGATTGAGAAGATCGAGTAAGTCATTCATAGATTGATGATTGTACCAAAGGGGCACAAGAGTAGGGAAGGGGCTTCACTATTGCGGAAAATCATCTTTCGTAGGGAAGGGGCTTGCCCCCTTCCGCAAAAAGGCAAACCGGAACGGCGCAAGGCCGTTCCCTACGGCAAACTAAAAATTTCTCCACTGATACAATTAACTCATGGAGAAACCAATTCGTAAACTTCCACGAATGAGAGGAGTTGATTACTCCCTGGAAGCTGTTTACTTTGTCACAATTTGTAGTCATGAACATAAATGCATATTCGGAGATATTTTAAGAATTGGTGACAGCAATGTTTTCTCCCCATCAAGGATTGGTGAACTCGTTGAGGAAAATTTCTTCCAACTACCAGACCGATTTCCTGAATTTGCCTTGATCCATTTATCGCTTCTACCTAACCATCTTCATTTTCTTACAATGAAGAAGAATACTGATCGTGACATTTCGAAGAGTCTTTCTGATTTTGTCGGCGCTTTCAAGTCACTTTCAGACAGAGCAGTCAGGAATGAAATGCCTGGGATTAGAATCTGGCAAAAGTCTTTTCACGATCACATTATTCGAAATGAGAAGGATTTACAAACACATTGGAACTACATAGAAGAAAATGTTGATCGGTGGAATGAAGATGAGTATTTTTATAAATAGATTCGAAAGAATGGGCCGAACAGTACAAGACCGCTCTCCACAACGAAACTACATTGCCAATAAACCATCTTTCGTAGGGAAGGGGCTTGACCCCTTCCGCAACATGGTCAAGCGGAACGGCACAAGGCCGTTCCCTACTGCAAAAATCCGCTACACCAAAACGGAACGGCGCACCCTATCCGCTTCGCTACCAGGGCAGGGACCGTTTCCTACTTGACCAAAGCCTTTATCAAACCCATTGCCAAACCCGCCAAAACCAGCATGTATGGGGGAGCTTTCAGAAGCAGCATGGCAAGAAATCCTGCCAATAAAATTACGCCGGTCCCGACGTCCACCAGAGCATTGCGCGCCAGGCCAACGCATACCATCAAGATCAGCGCCACCACTGCCGCGTTCACGCCCTTCAGGAAGGCGCTGGTGATCGCGTTTTCGCGCATCTTCTTCACCAATGGTGCGGTGATCGCCACAATGATAAATGAAGGCAGGAAAACTCCCACCGTGGAAGCCACCCCACCCCAGAATCCCCCGGCAAGAAAACCCACAAACGTGCTCGAGGAAAGCACGGGTCCGGGAGTGATCTGCCCCACAGCGATGGCGTCGGTGAGTTGCTGCGTGGTGAGCCAGCCAAATCGGTTGACCACATCTTCCTCAATCAAGGCAAACAAGACCAGCGACGAACCAAAAAGCACCGAGCCAGTGCGCAGAAAGTACCAAAAGATTTGCCAGGCGCGTTCGCTGATTGTCTCAAACATCAACTTCAATCCCATCACCATGAAAGGCAAGGGCGCGAAAGACAAAAGTAGGTTAGGTGGCGTTTTTAACTTTTGTTTAATGCCATAATGCAATAGCACCGCCAAAGCTCCACAGCCAAGCATGATCAGGACTTCGTTCAGATCCACCAGTTTGCCAACCAGAGCCAGGCCGAAGAGCACAAATTGCTCCCATCCGATCAGGCTGCTCTTGCCGATTCGCCAGGTGGTCACCAGCACGATGCTGAGTACGAGCGGGTTTAAGAAATAGAACAGACCTTCAAGTTCGGGCAGGCTGCCAAAGCGGACGTAGACCCAGGAAAGGATCATACTGGCAATAAAGGCGGGCAGGATAAAACTGAAACCTGCCACCAGCAATCCCGGATAACCGGCACGAACATACCCCACATGGTAGCAGGTCTCACTGGCATTCGGACCAGGGATGAGATTGGCGGCTGCCAACAGATCCAAAAAGTGCTCAGGAGTGACCCACTTGCGCTTGCGAACATACTCGTCTTCCATCATGGCGATATGCGCGGTGGGCGCGCCAAAGCTGGTGCTGCCGATCTTCAGACTCACCAGCATCAGTTCAAGCAATTTCTTTTTTAGAGGAGTCGGCGTTTGGTCAGCAAGCTCGTTGGATGGCTCGCCCGGCAGTGGCATTTGGTCAAGCTGAGAATCCTCAGACTTCAAATTCGAATCGTCGTTCAAGGTCAGGACTCCAGGCGGGGTAAATTAAGCAGCAAATTTTCGAGGATCAGGCGTGGATTGACGTACTGATCCAACATGGTCAGCGCTTCTTCGTGATGTTTCAGAATGCCAGCTGCTTTCTGCAAGCTCAAGCCAGCAGCGGTTTGCCGGATTAGTTCTTCTTTCTCCAGGTTGACGAGGGGCACTTCGCTTGCCTCGCTGCAAATCAGGATATCGCGCCAGAACGTCAGCCAGGTCGCGATCAAGAAGCTGTAATTCTCCCGAACCTGCCCTTTTGACCGTTGTAACTTCTCCACGTATTTGAGTCTGCTGCGGAGATTCATCCCAAGCAATTCTTCAAGCTGATCAAGGGCGTTGTGGTACTTATCCAGCAAGTCTTCATCACGCAGATAGTGCAGCGCGGTGCCCACACGCCCGCCAGCAAGCTGTGCCAGCTTGCGCGATTCAATCTCACTCAGCTCGTGCTTCACCTGCAGCTCTTTTGCCAGGTCATCGATGCGCATTGGACGCAGCCGCACAACTTCGCAGCGGGAGGCGATCGTCTCCAGCAAACTCTCACGCGCGTCAGCCGTCAGGATGAGAATCGCGCGCGATGGCGGCTCCTCGAGGGATTTGAGGAGCGCGTTTGAAGCTCCTGTCGTCGCCCGCTGAAAGTCGGGGATCAGGACAACGCGATATTTGGACTGATATGGCGCAAGTGCTAATGACTGCTGCATGGCGCGCACCTGCTCAATCTTGAGCTCTCTGGCTCCTTCAGCTACGCGCAGGATTGCCAGGTCAGGAAAGGCTTGCGCCTCAATTTGCCGGCAGGGATGGCATTGCCCGCAAAAGTCGCCCTTTGATGGCGGATTGAGGCAATTCAGGGCTTTCACGAACGCAAGGGCTAACGTTTCGCGCCCCACACCCTCAGCGCCTGTGATCAAATAGGCGTGACGAATTTTCTCAGGTTGGGAATGAATTTGCAGAAACTGGATAGCCGTTTCGTGACCCAGGAGGTTCCAAGACATGCTTGGATTTTAACACACGTTGTAACCTGCTCAACGTGAATACTCAAATTTCCTCCTCACGACTCGGTGATGCGTCTTCTTTTAGCATATAATATAGGGCTGACGTAAATTTTAAACAGAAAAAATCAAATCTTATGGAGTAGGTATGACCAAAGACATTTTAACATTATCCTGGCACGCGCTTGAACCCGAAGAGGTATTAAGCAATCTCGAAGTTCCCATCGAGACCGGGCTTAGCACTGCGGAAGCCGCCGAGCGCCTGGAAGAGTACGGCCATAACGAACTCGTCGAAAAAGCCGGACGCACAATCTGGCAAAAACTGTGGGAACAGATCAACAGTTTTGTGATCTGGCTCCTGATCGGCGCTGCTGTTATTTCCGCAGTCCTGGAAGACTGGGTGGAAGCCGGAGCCATTCTGCTCATCGTTGTCCTCAACGCCATCATGGGTGTCGTGCAGGAATCCCGCGCTGAAGCTTCACTCGCTGCCCTCAAGAAAATGGCTGCCCCAGAAGCCCAGGTGCTGCGCGATGGTCACCGCCAGTTGGTACCGGCGCGCGACCTGGTGCCAGGCGATATCGTTTTCATTGAAGCAGGCAATTTTATCCCTGCCGATGTGCGCCTGATGGAAGCGATCAACCTTAGCATCGACGAAGCCTCCCTCACCGGAGAGTCCGTTCCTGCCAAGAAAGACGCCGAATCCAACCTGCAGGCGGATATTCCCCTGGGAGACCGCGGAAATACCGCCTTCCTCGGCACCACCGTCACATACGGACGCGGCAAGGGCGTGGTCATCGCCACCGGCATGCACACCCAACTCGGTCTGATCGCCACCATGCTTCAATCGGTGGAAGAAGAACAGACCCCCTTGCAGAAACGTCTTGAGCAGCTCGGCAAAACCCTCGGTATCGCAGCCTTAATCGTCTGTGTCCTGGTTTTCGTAATTGGTGTTTTTAACCTATTTAGAGCCGGACTATTCGACCTGAGCTCAGAATCCTTCAAGCGTGAGATCGTAGCTCTCTTCATGGTGGCTGTCTCCCTGGCAATCGCTGCCGTGCCTGAAGGTCTGCCCGCGGTAGTCACCATCAGCCTGGCTGGCGGTATGCGCGAAATGGTCAACCGTCACGCGCTCATCCGCAGGCTGGCATCCGTGGAGACCCTCGGTTCTGTCACCACCATCTGCACCGACAAGACCGGCACCCTTACCCAAAACCAGATGACCGTCACCAAACTTTGGGTGGATGGTCAGTTTGTGGACATCAGCGGCACCGGCTATGAACCGGTCGGCGATTTCTCTGTTAACGGGGAAATCATAACTGACCTCAAGCAGCTTCCCGCAGCCAGGACCGCCCTATGGGTTGGTACCATTAACAACGACGCTCAGCTTGAAGCGGTTGGCGAAAGCGAAGGCAAGACCACCTACCGCATGGTTGGCGACCCCACCGAAGGCTCCATCCTCGTGGCTGCTCTCAAAGCTGGTGCTGCAGCGAACGTGGTCAACCAGAATTATCCTCGCAAGCAGGAAATCCCCTTCGATTCTGCCCGCAAGCGCATGGTCACCATTCACAATATCGTCAATCCTGGTCACGGCGACATTTCCCCGTATGTGACCAACGAAAAGACTAATTGGTACACCATCGCTGTCAAAGGAGCGCCGGATGTGGTGCTCGACCTGTGCAGTTTCAGATCCGGCATGGACAACACGCCTGTTCCCCTCACCCCGGAACTGCGCCAGGAAATTCTGGATGCCAACGACCAGATGACCGGCAAGGCACTGCGCGTGCTGGGTGTGGCTTATCGCCCGGTGCCCGAGATGCCCGATGAAATTTCGGCTGAAGTGCTTGAAAAAGATCTGATCTTCGTCGGGCTGATTGGTATGATCGACCCCTCACGACCCGAAGTCAAGCCGGCTCTCAAGGAAGCTCAAACTGCCGGCATTCGCTCGGTCATGATCACGGGTGACTACCCCAATACAGCAAAAGCCATCGCCGAAGATATCGGCTTGCTGCGTAAGGGGCACCAGGTGCTGACTGGCGCGGATATTGAACACGCCAGCGAAGAAGAGATGCGTGAGATCGTCAAGGTTACAGATGTCTACGCGCGCGTCAGCCCTGAGCATAAGATGAAGATCGTGGATGCCCTGCGCGATAACGGCGAAGTGGTCGCGATGACCGGTGATGGCGTCAATGACGCGCCTGCCATCAAACGCGCTGATATCGGCGTTGCCATGGGTATCACCGGCACCGACGTTGCCAAAGAAACTGCCGACATGGTGCTCACGGATGACAACTATGCCTCGATCGTCTCAGCTGTGGAGCAAGGTCGCATCATTTACAGTAATATCCGCAAATTCGTTTACTACCTGGTTTCCTGCAATATTGCCGAGATCATGATCATCTTCCTTGCTATCGTATTTAACTGGAACACACCGCTGGCCCCCATTCAGCTGTTGTGGCTCAACCTGGTCACGGATGGCGCGCCCGCGCTGGCACTCGGCACCGAAAAAGGCGACCCGGATATCATGCAGCATCCGCCCAGACCATCTGACGAGCCGATTATCAACAAGTTCATGCTGAAGGGCATCATCGTCCAAACCATCGCAATTACAGCCGCGACTCTTGGCGCTTTCCTTCTTGGTGGCGGTGCGTTTAAGGGAGCTCCGGAAGAAGCCCGTGTTCTTTCCGAGACCTTCGCTTTTATAACCCTTTCGCTTTCTGAGCTCTTCCGTGCGTTTACAGCGCGATCGGAATACTTCCCTCTGACTAAGATCGGCATCTTCACAAACAAGAACATGAATATTGCCGTTCTGGTTTCAGTTGTGTTGATCCTTCTGGTAATCTATGTACCATTCTTACAAACCGTGTTTGACACAACTGCTTTAGGCTTGGCCGATTGGGCCGAGATCTTGCCACTGGTACTGATCCCATCCATCGCCGCGGAAGTGATGAAGTCGATCACTTACAAGAAGAATTTGGCTCGCCTGTCAAGTTTGGAAGACTAAGCGCTTTCTCACCGGTCAACAGCTCCCTCGATTGAGGGAGCTGTTTTTCTTTACTTTGGCATTTTCCCCATTTCCACCAGGTTTGATACAATAAATCGTTTTACAACCATCTAACTAGAAAAGGTGCTACTACATGGAAACCTCACCCAAGAACTTGCTGGACCAAACCAAGGCTGCCCGCGACGCGCGTCACGCCTGGTATTTTTATGACTTTGGCAACTCTGCTTACGCTGCTGTCATCCTGCTAGCCGTATTCTCGGCTTACTTTAAAGACGTAGTAGTAGGTGGGGCTGAAGGTACCCGACTATGGGGTATATCTCTTGGAATCGCCGCCATCCTGGTCGCAGTCATTTCGCCCATTCTCGGAGCCATCGCCGACTCCTCCCGCTCCAAGAAGCTCTTCCTGTTTATTTTTACGGGAATTTCAGTCATCTTCACTGCTCTGCTCTTTTTTGTTGGCAAAGGGGATGTGGTCATGGCGATGGTGTTTTTCATCATGGCAGAAATCGGCTACCGCGGAGCCCAGGTCTTTTATGATGCCCTGCTGGTGGACGTTTCAACCCCCGAGACTATCGGGTACATCAGCGGTAAAGGTTGGGCAATCGGTATGCTTGGCGGTGTTGCCACACTTTTGATAGCAGTGGTGCCGATGCAGATCATTGGAAACGATTTTATTCCCTACACTTTCCTGATTACCGCCGCTGTCTATGCCCTCTCATCTCTGCCAATGTACTTTCGTGTCCATGAAACCACCCCGGTTATCCCTATCCCAAATGGTGAGACCTTACTCTCGGTTTCATTTAAGCATCTTGCCGAAACTTTCAAGGACATCCGTCATTACAAGGTCTTCCTGCGTTACATGTTCGCCTTCCTGATCTATAACGACGGTATCATGATGCTAATGGACTTCGCAGCCATCATCGGTGGCACGCTTTTTGGGCTTGAGCAGGTGGAACTCATCATTTTCGTGATCATCATCCACATTACCGGTGCTGTGGGTGCCCTCACCTTCGGCAAACTTTCGGATGAAAAATCCAGCAAACGGTCGATCCTCATATCATTGATCATCCTGATTTCCTCCTTGGTCGCTCTCTTCTTTGTAAAAAATGACCTGGGCTTCTTTATCGTTGGCGCCTTCGCAGGCTTCTCGCTTTCCGGTGCACAGGCAGTCAGCCGCACCATGGTCAGCCAACTGGCACCTGCGGGCAAAACCACCGAGTTTTACGGTTTTCTTTCGGTGGCGGGGCGCACATCAACCTTCATTGGTCCCCTGGTGTTTGGCACCCTATCCTATCGCATGAATATCTACTACATCAACCAGGGTATGGCTGAGCTGGCTGCCGAAAAAGCCGGCCAATACTGGGGGATCGGGTCTATAATTGCATTCCTGGTGATTGGTATGGTAATCCTGCTGAGCGTCAGGGAAGTTACCGCTGAAAAGCCAATGACTTACATCAAAGATCAAGAACTGCAGTAAGGAGTTAATATGAAAGTGTTGATTTCCGGGGGAGCAGGCTATATCGGCAGTACGATCGCTTCGGCATTGCTCGACCGCGGACACACACCTGTATTGCTGGACTCCCTGGTAACAGGTCGAAGGGAATTTACAAAAGACCGCATTTTCTATGAAGCCGACATTGCCGACCGGGCGATGGTGCGCAAGATTTTCAGCGATCATCCGGATATCGAGGCGACCATCCACTGCGCCGCGTTGATCGTGGTGCCAGAATCGGTCGCAAAGCCGTACGAGTACTACAAAGAAAACGTCGTCAAATCGATGGAATTTTTCAAACTCCTGGCTGAGTTGGGACGGAAGCAGGTTGTCTTCAGTTCTTCAGCCGCTGTTTATGATGTCGTCCCCGGTTTCATGGTTACCGAAGAATCACCTCTGCGCCCTCTCAGCCCCTACTCCCGCACCAAGTACATGATGGAAATGGTGCTAAAGGACTTCTGCAACGCTTATGATCTGAACGCAATCGCCCTGCGCTACTTTAACCCCATCGGGGCTGACCCCAAAATGCGCACAGGGTTGCATATCCGCTACCCTAGCCATTTGATTGGCAAGCTGGTGGAAGTCGCTCTCGGACGTGAACCTGTTTTCAACCTGACAGGAATCGACTGGCCAACCCGCGATGGTTCTGGCATCCGCGATTACATCCACGTCTGGGATCTCGCCCAGGCTCACATTAGGGCTGTGGAGCGTTTTGACAGCGTGATCGAGCAAGGCAGCGAGGAAGACGCCGCCTACACAGTCATTAACCTCGGTACTGGTCTGGGTGTGACGGTGAAGGAGTTTGTGGTGGCATTCGAGGACGTTTACGGGCAGAAGCTGCCGGTTTCTCTGCAGCCACCCCGGCCCGGCGATGTGGCAGGCTCCTACGCCAACGCCGACAAAGCCGCCCGGCTGCTTGGTTGGAAAGCCGAGCTCCCAATTGAGCAAGGTATTGCCGACGCCCTGAAATGGGGCAAGGTCCGCGATACCATCATTCACTATTAAAATTTTGACCGGAGTGCAGCTCCGGTCTTATTTTTTTGTAATCCCGTATAATAAACGGGTAGGAAGGAGTCATGATGAGTCTTTTTAATCGCATTTTTGGAGAACCTGAGATTCGCGCCCTGAACCCACAAAGCAAGGCTGAGGTCAAACAGATGATTAATGAATTGGTTAAGATTGGCCGCCTGGATGACTTTCTTTCGTTAACTCCTGGAGGACCGTTTGACATCCAATGCCACCACCGGGATGCCAAACAGATCGGCAGAAAGCTGAACCAGATCGGCGGCTTACCACTGATGATGGCTGCCAGGCAGACTGTCAAGTACAAACTCAAAGCCGTCCTGGCAGAGCATCTTGATCACTGCTGGAAAGGCGTGGGAGACTGGCAGGCATAAAGAGTCGCCAGGAAGAGGAGTTACTTAATAGTTCAACAAGCCGACCTAAGGGCTTGCAGATCTTCTAAATGTTATAATACCCACACTACATCCAGGAAAGAGGTAATTTATGAGTTGTTGCAGCAAACGGGAAGTCGTAACTTGCTCAGATGCCCCCAAGGCGATCGGACCCTATTCGGTAGCTATTGCCACAGATAACCTTGTTTTCGTCAGCGGTCAGCTCGGAATTGACGCAGCCAGCGGCTTAATCGTGGAAGGCGGTATTCAAGCCCAAACGCGTACTGCCCTTACCAATCTGAGGTCTGTCCTCGCAAGTGCCGGCTCCAGCCTTGAACAGGTGGTTAAGACAACCGTTTTTCTGACTGATATGGCTCAATTTGCCGAAATGAACGCTGTTTATGCTGAATTCTTCACCTCCGATTTTCCAGCCCGCTCAGCCATACAAGTGGCTGCCCTGCCCAAGGGCGGTATCGTCGAGGTGGAAGCGATCGCGGTTCTGCCGCTTTAGCAGACAAGTGACTGCCAGTAAAACAGAACCAGGTACATAGAAAGAATATGCCCCCAAGCGTTTCCGTGATCATTCCCTGCCGGAATGAGGAGAAAACTATCCACCTCGTTTTGGATGCAATTTACGGTCAAACGTACCCGCGCGATCGTTTGCAGGTGGTAATCGCAGATGGCTTCTCGGAGGATCGTACGCGGGCAGAAATTGCCGCTTTCAAGACCTCCCACCCTGATCTTGAGGTTCTGGTAGTGGATAATCCTCAGCGGATCATACCAGCCGGTTTAAATGCGGCAATAAAGGGCTCCATCGGTGAACTCATCGTGCGGATGGATGCGCATTCGATCCCCAACCCGGATTATGTGGCTCTCTGCGTTGATGCGCTTGAGAGAGACATCGCCCAGAACGTCGGAGGCGTGTGGAATATCCAGCCAGGAAAGGATTCGTGGATCGCGCGTTCCATTGCCGCGGCAGCCAGCAATCCACTGGCAGTTGGGGATGCCCACTACCGTTTCACAGACAAAGCAGCCTATGTGGATACAGTCCCCTATGGGTCTTACAAAAGGGAGCTTTTCGAGCAAATTGGGCTCTTCGACGAAACACTGCTGGCAAACGAAGACTACGAGCTCAACACGCGCATCCTGCAATCGGGCGGTAAAATCTGGCTCGATCCGAAGATCCGCTGCACTTACTTTGCCCGTTCCACCCTGCGCGCGCTTGCAAAGCAGTATTACGGGTATGGCTTTTGGAAAGTGCAGATGCTGAAACGCTACCCGGAAACCCTGCGTTGGCGCCAGGCCTTGCCGCCGGCGTTTCTTTTGGGGCTGGCGCTCACACTACTGGTCGGGATTTTTTGGAAGCCTTCCCTCTATCTCTTTACCGCCGTGTTAGGACTGTATCTTCTGATCCTTCTCGCTGTTGGCATTCACATGGCTATCAAGAAAAGAGATATACTCATGATGATTGGCGTACCACTCGCCATCATTACCATGCATTTTTCCTGGGGCGCTGGATTTTTCGCCGGCGCGTTTGGTGCCCAAAAGAAGATATGACAAAGAATACTGCTGGAACCCACAATACCAAGTTTCGCCTTAAGCCCTCAGAGCTACGCTTCATTTTAATTTTGGGTGACTTTTTGGCAGCTTCAATAGCCCTCGTGATTTCACTTTACGTGTGGGCATCTGGCGATAGCTGGTATCGATTTTCTGTGGAGTTTCTGAAGTATCGTGCTCCGATGTGGTTCTATTTATTACCCTTGATTTGGATCATTCTGTTAGTTGACACTTACGATACGCGTAAATCTGCGAATTTGCGTCAGACTTTACGCGGTATCGGCTTCGTTTTTCTGGGTTCGGTAATCGTATACCTGGTTATCTACTTTGCGGTCGAGCCTAATTCTTTGCCCCGCCTGGGAGTTGCGGTTTTCACCGTTGCCGCGACTCTGCTGACGCTGCTCTGGCGCCTGATCTACATTCGCACCTTCACCTCCGTCTCAAGGCAACAACGCGTTCTGATTGTTGGCGCGGGCAAAGCAGGGACTGCTTTGGTGAATGTAATCTCCGAGCTTGACCCTCCACCCTTCAAGTTGATTGGCATGATCGATGATGACCCAGCCAAGCTTAACACCAACATCCAGGGCTTTCCGATCCTCGGAAATCACGAAAGCATGGCTGAGATCATCTCAAATCAGGGTATTACTGACATCATTCTCGCGATTTCCAACGAAATGAATCATGGCATGTTTCAAAGTATCCTGACTGCCCAGGAAGATGGAGTCAACCTGACTACCATGACAGAGACTTACGAAAGCCTCTCAGGACGCGTACCGATCGACCTGCTCGAATCGGATTGGGTAATTCGCGCCTTCCTGGACCGCACGCCTACCAGTGGTTTTTACCGGATTGCCAAGCGTTTGATGGACCTGGGGCTCGGTCTAATCGGTCTGATTGCCCTGGCAATTCTCTCCCCTGTGCTTGCATTGATCATACTCATCGATTCTGGTCGTCCGATAATCTTCACGCAAAAACGATTGGGTAGAGGCGGAAGACCTTACCTAATCTACAAATTCCGCACCATGAAATCCAAATCGGATATGGAAAAAGAGGCACTTGTCACTGCCAGCAATGACCCTCGCATCACACGCATTGGCAGATTGTTGCGTAAAGCCCACCTGGATGAACTGCCTCAGATTATCAACGTTTTAGGTGGGGAAATGAGCTTTGTAGGACCGCGGTCAGAGCGTGTTGAACTGGTTCGGGTTTTCCAGAGGGAAGTACCCTTCTACCGCGCACGCATGCTGGTTAAGCCCGGAATCACCGGATGGGCCCAAATCCACCAAGTTTATGCAGAGACCATCGAAGAGACCGCCACCAAACTGCAGTACGATTTGTATTACATCGAGCATGCATCCATCTGGATGGACATTGTCATTCTGCTGCGCACCGTTGGCTCCGTTTTGGGGTTCAAAGGGCGCTAATTCATGAACGATACCAATCGCCCATCATTTCTTACGCCCCATTTGCTCCAGAGCCCTCTCTGGGGACAATTTAAGGCTGAATTTGGATGGGATTTTGAGGTTTTTCGCAGCCCCACAGCCCAGGCACAAGTGCTCTTTCGCCGGTTGCCGTTGGGCTTTAGCCTCGCTTACTTACCAAAAGGCCCCGACGGTCAGGACTGGGCTTCCCTTTGGGGACAAATTGATGCTGCCTGCAAGCGCCGGCGGGCGGTCTTCCTGCAAGTAGAACCCGACCTGGCGGAGAGCGATCTCACCGCGGAAATTGCGGAACAGATGCAAGGCTTCGAGGTGGAACCACACACCATCCAGCCCCGCCGCACCATCCTGGTGGATCTAAAGGCTGATGAGGATGAGCTTTTGGCGAGCATGAAGCAAAAGACGCGTTACAACATTCGCCTGGCGGAGAAAAAGGGCGTGGTAGTCAAGGAAACGGACGACATTCAGGGCTTTTATCAGCTGATGCAGACCACTGGCGCGCGCGACGGTTTCGCAGTACACGACATTTCCTATTACCAGAAGGCTTATGACATCTTCTTCCCATCCGGAGCCTGCGTTTTGCTTGGCGCGTTTCATGAAGAGAAACCCCTGGCATATCTGATGCTCTTTCTTTCAGGCGAGCGGTCATGGTATTTTTATGGCGCGTCGGATGACACCAGCCGTAACCTGATGCCCACCTACCTGCTCCAATGGGAAGCAATGCGCTGGTCTAAAGCCCGCGGTGCCGGTGTTTACGACTTGTGGGGCATCCCGGATGCCAGCGAAGAAGAGCTCGAGGAGCAATTCCTGCAGCGCAGTGACGGACTTTGGGGAGTGTACCGCTTCAAACGTGGCTTTGGAGGTGAGGTGGTTCGCTCCGCGCCAGCCTTTGTTCGGGTCTACAAGCCGCTTTTGTACCGAGCTTACCAGAAGATCCGGGCTGGAAGAATGGCGGACTGAGCATGATCAGGCTGGAAGAAGACCGAATCCCGCAATGGAACCAGCTACTGCTGCAATTCCCGGACGCGCATATCCTGCAGACATCACAATGGGCTGAAGCCAAGAAACAGAACGGCTGGAGCCCTTTGTACTTCCGGGAGGGCAGTGATCCTCAGGCACCTGAAGGGCTTGCGCTGATCTTGCGCCGACAGATATCCTTCATGGGAGTGAAATTCAGCGTGCTTTATGCTCCCAAAGGACCTGTCTTGCATTGGGATGACCCGTACGCAGTTTCCAGAATACTTAATGCTTTGCAGGACATCTGCAGCCAGGAGAAAGCGATCTTCATCAAGATCGACCCGGACGTACTACTTGGTACCGGTATCCCGGGCACGGATGATGAGGTTCCCTCTGCGCAGGGAATCGCGCTCCAAGCAGAATTAGAACAGCGTGGCTGGCAGTATTCCCAGGATCAGATCCAGTTCCGCAATTCTGTTTTGCTTGATTTGGAAAAGAGCGAAGACGACCTCCTGGCTGCGATGAAGCAGAAAACACGTTACAACATCCGCCTGGCAGCCCGCAAGGGCGTGCAGGTGAGGCATGGAGAGCTTGCCGAGCTGTCCATACTCTACAAAATGTACGCTGAAACAGCTGTACGGGACGGTTTTGTGATCCGTCACGAAGATTACTACCTGAAAACCTGGCGTGAATTCATTGAAGCCGGAATGGCGAAAATCTTGATCGCGGAAGTTGAAAACGAGCCCATTGCCGCGTTGATCCTGTTTCATTTTAATCGCACGGCACGCTACATGTTCGGCATGTCTACCGAGAACTCGCGGGATCTGATGCCCAACCACCTGCTGCAATGGGAAGCCATGCGATTGGCAAAGCAACTTGGCTGCCACACCTACGATATGTGGGGCGCGCCTGAGGTCTTTGATGAGAGTGATTCGATGTGGGGTGTCTTCCGTTTCAAAGAAGGTTTCAATGGGACTGTCACCCGCACCCTGGGAGCCTGGGATTACACCACCCGACCCTGGCTCTACCGCCGTTATACCGAAACCCTGCCCAAACTCCTCAATCTGCTGCGCCGGCGCGGACTAAAAGCCAACAAAAGGAGCCTGAATGATTAAGCGAATACAGCTTGCCCAACTTCCCACCCCGATTAAGAAGATGCCCCATCTTTCAAGGATGTTGGCTGGTCCACAGCTTTTTATCAAACGGGATGACCTGACGGGGCTTGGCTTTGGTGGTAATAAGACCCGCAAGTTGGAATATTTTGTGGCCGACGCCCTCGCGAAAGGCTGCCGGACTCTCATCAGCACTGGCGCGGTTCAGTCCAATCACTGCCGCCAAGTGGCAGCAGCGGCAGCCAGGCTTGGGCTGGGCTGCATTTTGGTGCTGGCGGGTGAAAAGCCTGAACAGCCGCAAGGCAACTTGTTGCTGGATCTGATGAGTGGCGCAGAAGTCATTTTTGTACCCAAGGATCAGCGGGACCAGGAGCTGGCGGAAGTTACAAGGCTGGCTGAAGCAGATAACCGCAATCCTTACCTCATCCCTTACGGCGGCTCAAATGCTTTGGGTGCCATGGGCTATCGCCAGGCAATGATCGAGCTGCGCGAGCAAGGTCTGAATCCGGATTGGATTGTTTTCGCAACTTCATCAGGCGGCACACAGGCAGGCATGCTGCTTGGCGCGCGCGAAACAGGCAGCCATGCAAAAATTTTGGGTATCAGCGTCGATAAACCTGCCCGGGAGTTCCGTGACACCATTTCTGAAATTGCTAATGCTGGCGCAAAGTTGCTGCAAATTGAGACCAACTTCCAGCCTGATGATATCCTGGTAAATGATGCGTACTGTCCTGCTGGCTACGGCGTGATGACGCCCGCGGAAAAGGAAGCCATCCTGCTTTTTGCCCGACATGAAGCCATCCTGCTCGACCCGGTCTACACTGGCCGTGCTGCCGCCGGGTTGCTTGATCTCATCAGCCAGGGATTTTTCAAAGCTGATGAGAAGGTCCTTTTCTGGCACACTGGCGGCACTCCCGCCCTCTTTGCCGAGCCGTACAGCGAAGAATTAGTTAAACCGTAATACGAACAAAAATCCCTGTATTTTCAAGGATCATCGATTTTCCAATTCTGCCAGGTTGAAGCGCACCATATCCTGTATTAGGGTTTCATCCAGTGGCTGAGTATAAGGAATTTGGATTGCGCCCTTGCTGGTTTTGTAACCCTCCAGCCTTGATGCGAAATGCTCGATTGCAGACGGGGTTGGGTAAATACCGAGATGATTCTTCTGAGCCGCAAAATGGAGAACCGCCTTACCGTACTTCTTGAAGGTCGGCATTTGGTAGCTAAGGGTTTGAGTCAGTTCCGGATCGACTTCGAGCACAAGTTTTCTCACGCGACGCAGGAGATGCTGGATTTCCAATGGAGCCTCGGCAATATAAGTCTCAATTACATCTTGCATCTCAGATCCTTTCAAACTTCAAATCGGTAAACCTTGATTCCATGGAACAGGTTCAGATTTAATTCTACTTGAAACAGGTCTGTCAAATTAATCAAGCCTATAATCCCTGCTATAATCCAAAAAATGAACGTAGATATTCGTTCCACGATTTTTGTGATCAGCATCATGGCAGCCAGTGCAGCTATTTGGCTGGCTTTTCGCGCGCGCAATGCCTTCCGGACTGGAAAAAAGCTGCCATTCTTCTTCAAGAAACGCCAACAATATGAACTTGGCGCGCGTCTGCTGTTGGCTGTCTTGTTACTGCTCGCTTTCGCTTACGCCAACCTTCGTTGGGGGGAAGGCTTCGCTTACCGCTACTTTCCGCCCACTCTCACCCCCTCGCTGACGCCCACCATAACGCTCACCCCCACGGTCACGCTTACCCCCACCATCACCCTCACTCCCACGCTTACCAGCACGCCATCTGTGACTGGCACACCATTTATACCAGAACAGATAGCAACCGCGTTTGAGTCGATGGTCGCCCAAAAATCCGATTTCACCTTCAGCCTGATCCGGTTTTCAACTGAAATTGACGAAGATTTACAAGCCGTCGAACCTGCTATTGAATTTGAAAATCCGCTTGAGACAATTTATGGCACATACAGTTACAACATGATGGATCCTGGCGTGCAGTGGACGGAGATTTGGGTGCGGGAAGGCGAGATCGTCCATTACAACAGCGGCACCTGGCAAGGGGGCAGTGGCGGCTATGGCGCGGCTTTGCTCAAACTCCCACCCGATGAATGGCTGCCAGGAAGCTATCAATTACAGTTCTTTATTGGCGAAAATTGGATCACCAGCGGTCATTTCCGTGTTCTGGGTAATCCCCCCACGCGTACGCCCACCCTTACGCCTACTCCTTCACGAACCCTAACCTTCACGCCCAGTCCAACTTCTACGCCAATGCCAACACGGACACCTTTATTGACTGCGACACCCTCACAAACGGCTACTACTCGTCCCAGTACCACCCCTTAGCGTCTGGTTCAGGTCTCCTGCACAAATTGTTGCATGCAAATTTTAGGACGGACAAACCATTCGGATTGCCATGTTGCCATTCCTTTCTTCGAAGATACCCATAAAACACAAGGTACAATTAACAAATGACTGAAACCAAACGCTCTGCCCCAAAAAAACGTTGGATTATCTCACCACTTATCCCAAACGACATCAAGCAAGCCCTCAAAGATTATCCGCCCTTTTTGCGGCAATTGCTCTTCAATCGCGGCATCACTACCGCTGAGGTTGCCCGAGCTTACCTGGGAACCGACTCTCCCACTTCAACCGATCCCTTCATGATGCTCGGCATGCGGGAAGCAGTTGGGGTAATCGAACAAGCTTTGCAGGCAGGCGAAAACATCACCATTTATGGCGACTACGACACCGATGGTGTTACCGCATCTTCATTGCTATTTGAATTCTTCAGCCAGCTTGGTCACGAACCGCGGGTCTATATTCCTAATCGCTTTGATGAGGGATACGGGCTCAACCTGGATGCCGTCGAAATGCTGGCAACCGAAGGCACGCAGCTTCTCATAACCGTCGATTGCGGCATCCGCTCCTTGCAGGAAGTGCAGCGGGCAAAAGAACTGGGCATGCGCGTGATCGTTACCGACCACCATCAACCCGATGAACTTCGTCTGCGAGCTGACGCGGTTATTAATCCCCACCAGTCAGCCGACCCTTACCCGTACAAAGAACTCGCGGGTGTTGGTTTGGCGTACAAGTTGGCAGAAGCCTGGCTCCAGGCTCACCCTAATCCCGCCATTGACCCCAACCAGTGGCTCGATCTGGTAGCTATTGGCACCGTGGTGGATGTGGCTCCGCTGACCGGTGAAAATCGCTCCCTGGTCAAACGCGGGCTTGCGTTGATGCGCCAGCCGCAGCGGCAGGGTTTGTTTTCCCTGGCGCAGGTGGCTTCCATCAATCCTGCCAAATTCAATGCCGGGCATCTTGGCTTTGCTATTGGTCCACGCCTGAACGCTGCCGGTCGCATGGAGAGCGCTCTGGATGCCTTCCGCCTGCTCACCAGCCAGGACATTTTTGAGGCTGGCTGGCTGGCGCAACAGCTCGACTCGCTCAACGCCAGCCGTAAAGAAATAACCAATCAGATTATTGAATCGACCATGCTTCACATCGCCGAGCAAGACCCGGACATCCCGGTTCTTTTCTCCGCCTCGCCTGATTACAATGCGGGTGTGGTGGGTTTGGCTGCCGGTCGCCTGACCGAAGCTTACTACAAACCTGCCATCATTGGTTCGGTGGAGGGAGAGCTTATCAAGGCCTCCTGCCGGTCCATCCCCGAATTCGATATCAACCACGCCCTGAACCAGTGTGCTGATCTGCTGGTGAGGCATGGCGGGCACCCGCTGGCTGCTGGTCTGACTGTGCGTGCCGATAACGCGCAAGCCTTTCTGGATCGAATTATTGGTATCGCCCGTGAATCTTTCAAGGGGTTGGATTTGACCCCCGCGCTTCACATCGATTACGAAATTGCGCTTGAAAAACTTCAGGCTGATCACTTTCCGGGTATCCTCGAGGCAGTCGAGCAGTTGGAACCCACCGGCGCTTCCAACCCGAGCGCGCTGTTTTGTAGCAGAAATGTGCGCGTGTTGCGCGCAAACACGGTCGGCAAGGGTGAACACCTCAAACTCGTGCTTGGCGCGGGCGGCACTCAACTGGACGCCATTGCATTCCGGCAGGGCGCCCTTCTGGAAAATCTGCCTGATTACGTGGATATTGCTTATACCTTTGAGATCAATGAATTCAACGGGCGCAGCACAATGCAGCTGAATGTCCGCGACATTCAGCCTTCCGCCACTTAGCCTGGCTGCTTACCCGGCTCGATTACGAAATGCTTTTCGCTCGTTTCGACCCGTCCATCTTTGTAAGCAACAACTTCACTGGTGTTAATCCGAACAAGCTTGCCCGAATTTTTTGCCTGCTCCAGCAAGGATTGCAGATCATGAATCGCTACCGTCACCTGATTTCCCTCTTGCATTCCAAAGCGGTACGTAAAAAAAGCCGGGTTGATCTTGAGATAATCCGCCAGCATGGTCAAAGCCGCTTGCATGGCGGTTGTATTCACTGTTTCTTTCTGCCCATACAAAGCCCAAATCGGCAACTTGAGATTAATCGTAAAGCTATCCAGCAACATCGGCGAGTGCAAAAAGTGCGCGAATGCTGGCCCCCAGGGCATGTTCTGAGTGCCCTCACCCTCAATTTCCAATGAGAGCTTATGACATTGCTCAAGGGGCAGAAGATCCTTTTCTTCCTGTAAGATCAAGTCATAGATCGCGTCAAGCACCTGCTGTGAGTAAGCCAACAAATGGTCTTTGTCAACGCCCCTGTCTGGCGACTCCAAGGCTGGGATAGCTTCGCCAATTTTCATCAGGAGTTTTGGGCGCTTCAACTGCAGCGCGTACTTCAGGGATCCCTGCATTCCGCTGAATCCAATTGGTACTACCTGCGCGCCAGTGCGCTGACTGAGCAACGCCACACCAATCTGAGGGTGCATCTTGCCCGGTGCCCACACCCCGCCCTCCGGGAAAATGCCTGCTACACCACCCTGCCTGAGAACATCAAGCGCCTGGTTCATGCCCTTACGATCAAGGTTGCCCCTGTTAATAGGAATATATCCATAGTAGGCCACAATCTTGTCGAAAATTTCTTCAAAGGGCATGTCGCCCGCACCAATAGGCTCCACCAGCCGCTTTGGCATGACGGTCATCAGGACTGCCTCAAGCACAGCAACGTGATTCCCAGCCAGGATAACTGGACCTTCCCGGGGGATGTTCTCGAGCCCTTCAATTTTTGTGCGGGTCAATAAGCGCAGCAACCCTCGGGTCAAAAAACGCAGGAGTGCGCGTCTGACCTGAAAACGCGGGTAGGCAATGCTATATTGGTGTTCAACTTGGTTCACGGAAACTCCGGTTAAATAAAAAGTGCCCCCACAGGAATTCGAATCCTGGTTTTGGCCTTGAGAGGGCCGCGTCCTGGGCCACTAGACGATGGGGGCGTCAAGGAAGAAATAATATCATGCAAAATCCGGTGCGTCAATGCGTTGAATGGGTTCAATACATATGAGACAGAAGACTCGGGGTCAAGTCAGGGTGATAACGTTCAATATACTTTCTGGGGCTGAGATTGTCCAGTGCACGATGCGG
>Ga0209203_1000833_pt1 | contig 24551 bp, 22 predicted proteins | sample AD_UKC109_MetaG_FD_184423 | JGI IMG/M metagenome (GOLD analysis project Ga0209203, IMG submission 184423) | Active sludge microbial communities of municipal wastewater-treating anaerobic digesters from Hong Kong - AD_UKC109_MetaG (SPAdes)... | ecosystem: Engineered > Bioreactor > Anaerobic >... | reverse complement strand
GTCCAGGCGGTCGCGGATGTTGGGGGAGAACGCCGCGTTGCGCAGCACCAGTCCCATCTCGCCGCACACGGCATCGAGACGACTGGCAAAGATGTTCAGGGTAGCTGGTGTCATCGACAGAAAAACGGCATCCGCCGCATGGCCGCGTTTGACCAGCTTAGGCGCAAACCAGGGTCAACTGCCAGCCTTCCGGACACGCCCGGCGTCAGGTATTTACCGGGAACGGCCGTGAGACAGCCTCTTTCCCGGCAAGACGGCAGTCAGACACCGGTTTGAGCGCTTTTTTTACTTCCCCGGCACAGACACGGTTGAAAGCGTCGTCCTGCAGTCCCTAGAATCCCGGGCACCAGAACGCGGGACCCGGTTCCGCACATGACGACGACCAAGGAGTTTTGAGATGGCGCACGAACTACCCGCACTTCCCTATGCAATGAATGCCCTGGAGCCGGTGATCTCGCAGGAGACCCTGGAGTTTCACTACGGCAAGCACCACAACACCTATGTAACCAACCTGAACAACCTGGTTCCCGGCACCGAGTTCGAGAACATGTCCCTTGAGGACATCATCATGAAATCGACCGGCGGGGTATTCAACAACGCCGCACAGGTGTGGAACCATACCTTCTACTGGAACTGCCTGAGCCCGAACGGCGGTGGCGCACCGACCGGCGCCCTGGCCGACGCGATCAACAAGAGCTTCGGTTCGTTCGACGCCTTCAAGGAGGCATTCAGCAAATCCGCCGCCACCAATTTCGGCTCCGGCTGGACCTGGCTGGTGAAGAACGCGGAAGGCGGCGTCGAGATCGTCAATACCTCCAATGCCGGCACCCCGATGACCGATGGCAAGACCGCGTTGCTGACGATCGACGTGTGGGAACACGCGTACTATGTCGACTATCGCAACGCGCGCCCGAAGTACCTCGAAGAGGTATGGAAGATCGTCAACTGGGACTTCGTGGCAAGCAACTTCGGCGGATGATCCGGATGGTCGTGCATCGCTTGGCGACCTGAGAAGATCGATTGAGAACGGCCCCCGCCGGATGCCGGCGGGGGCCGTCGCGTTCCTCGATCGATAAGGCAGACTGATTCGAAATCCCATTATGTCGGTTTATTTGCCATCGCCTCGCGGAAAAGCCGCTGTCAGCAGGAAGAAAAAGCGACAAAACGAGAAGCTGGCGACAAAACAAGGAATTCAGATCGGAATCAGGAAATAACCGCCCAAGCCATTGGGGCAGCACGATCGGCGAGTGTAAAGAACCAGCGACTCGGCCACCGGACTCAATCATTACCTACTGTTTTTATTAGACATTTTTTTTGGCACGAGAAGTGCTGTTGACATGAGCAAATCAACACTTGCTGGTGTCAATCATGTCTATCCGTTCCACTCTCGCATGTTGCCTTCTCCTGGCGACCGGCCCGGCCGCCGCGCTCTCCATTAATGTCGACAGCGATCTCAAGGACTGGCTCGCCGGCGCCCCGAGCGGAAGCTCTGCCACCGACTGGGAGCCGATTACTGACCCGAGCATCAAATACTCCATTGAAGACCAGACAGGTACCAACAGCTACCTGAACCCGGGCTGGGGCGGACAGGACTATGATGCCGAGGCGATCTACGTCCAGCGCTCGGCGACCCACATCAATATCGCCGTGGTCACCGGTCGCGCACCGGGCGCCAGCGGTTACGCCGCCGGCGACATCGCGATCGATTTCGGCCTGGACGGGATCTTCGACTACGGCCTGGTCACGCTGACCGACTCGACCGGCATCGGCAGCGCAGGCGAGCTGTACCGTGTCAACGAATGGAACCTTGGCCTGTGGACGGCGCCGGGCGTCACCGGTGATGCGAGCACCACGGCGTTCGGTCTCGCCCATCCGACCAGCGTCAAGACCGGCACCAAGGTCGGCGACGCCGCCCTGTCTTACGCCGAGTTCAAGTACAACGGCGTCAGTGGTCTTGGTCTCGGCGCCTATGGCGACGCCGGCAAGCACTATGTGATCGAGGCCTCGATCGCGCTCAACCTGATCGACCCAACGCTCAGCAGCGAGGCATTCCTGGTGCACTGGACCATGGCCTGCGCCAACGACATCGTCGAGGTCGATCCCCCGGGCAACGTCCCGACCCCGGTACCACTGCTGCTGGTGCTGGCCGGCCTCGTCGGCCTGCTGCGCCGCCGCGCGAAATAACCGCTTGGGAAAGGGCGCTGCGCGAAGCCAACGACGGTTTGCGCAGCGCCACTCATTCACGCACAGCCTAAAGCGAGTACTCGGCGTAGGAATTGTCCACTGGCAGCCCCTGCACTGCCCACAGTCGGCCGCTGGCGGGTTGCATGATCGCGGCACCGCAGGTCTCCATGTCGAGCGGCGGTTCGCCGCGCACACAGATCACCGGATCGCGGGTCAGGTCCATCAGCTTCTCGGGGGTCAAGGCGTCCTCCGCCAAGAGCGCCCGCGCCCGCACCAGCCGCGCCTCGCTGGAGGCCTGTGAGGCGGCGGCACGCGGACGACAGCGCGCGATGGTCTCTGCCACCAGGCAGTGATTGCTGTGTACCAGCGCCTCTGCGTCACAGCGACTGACGGCGCAGTGACCGGGCATCGCCTCGATATTGATGCCCGCGCCGTGGCGATCGAACAGCTGGTAATTGTGTGCGCCGACCAGGCGCGCGTCAGTGATGCAGGCCAGGGCGTCCTCGATGTCGGACTGCTGCAACGCCTTGCGCACCACGAACGGCCAGGTCACGCCGACCTGCCCCTTGGCGCCGAGCAGGTTATTGATGCCGATGGCGATGCCGGCGTTGTTCATGCCGATCATGCCGACGCAGCCGGCCAGGCTGAAGGCAAGAAACGCGGGGGCATCCACTGGCTGACCATGCAGCAACACCACATAGGGCGCCGAGCTGGCGTGCATGTCCCAGGTCTGACCGAAGAAGCCGCGACCGTCGGCGCTCAGGCTGTCGGGGACGATGAACGCCGTGCAGTCATCTTCCACGTATGCCGTCTCTCCGGAGCTGCCACCGCGTGCGTAGACCAGGTCAATGAAATCGGTGAAACCGTTGCTGATGATCAACTCTGCAACGCCCAGGCCGGTGGTTTCGGCGATGCCCGCCAGCTCATCCATCAGGTCGGGTGCGTAGGCCTCGTGTTCGCCCATGCAGGACTCGGCCAGCGCCAGCACCTCGGCACGCGGCAGCGCATGACCGGTCCAGGCCGCACTGCCGGCGAGGGCGACCCGCTCCGCGGCGTAACCGCGTATCTGTTCGCCGAGGGCACGACCATGCGCACGCCCCATGTCACGCGGCAAACCGCCAATGGCGAGCACCCGCGGCGTGCTCATGCCGCCGCCCGGGCGGCGGCGACCGCTTCGGCCAGTACCGCCATGCCCTCGTCAATCTGTGCATCGGAGAGCGTCAGTGCGGGCAGCAGGCGCAGGCAGTTGCTGTACAGGCCGGCGCGGATGGTGATCAGCCCGCGCTTTAGGGTCTCGGCGGTGATCGCATTGGTCAGCGCGGCATCCGGCGCGCGACTGACCGGATCGCGCACCAGTTCCATGGCCAGCATCGGGCCGAGGCCCCGCACTTCGCCGATCACATCCGGGTGGTCGGCCTGCAACCGGTCGAGATGACCACGGATCCGCTGCCCGACCTCCAGCGCGCGTGCCCGGAAGGCCGGGGAATCGAGCATGTCGATCGCCGCCAGCGCGGCCGCACAGGCGACGGGGTTGCCGCTATAGGTACCACCCAGACCGCCTGGATTGGGCGCATCCATGATCTCGGCACGACCGGTGACCGCCGCCAGCGGCATGCCGCCGGCGATCGACTTGCCACTGACCAGCAGGTCCGGCACCAGCCCGTAGTGCTCCACCGCGAACAGCCGCCCGGTCCGACCCATGCCGCACTGCACTTCGTCAGCCACGAAAAGCATGCCGTGTTCACTGCAGCGCGCCCGCAGGTGAGCGGCAAAGCGGGGAGGCAGCGGCAGGAAACCACCCTCGCCCTGTACAGTCTCCACCACCACGGCGGCCACCGCCTGCGGCGCCACCTGGGCAATCAGCGCGTGGTCGAACTGGTCGATGCAGTACTGCACGTAGTCGTCCTCGCTCATACCCGCCGGGCGGCGGTAGGGGTTGGGAAACGGCAGGCGATACACCTCGGACGGGAACGGGCCGAATCCGTTCTTGAACAAGGCGTACTTGCTGGTCATACCGAGCGTCAGGTTGGTCCGGCCATGGTAGGCACCCTCGAACACGATCAGTGCCTGCCGGCCCGTGTACGCCCGCGCCACCTTGACCGCGGTTTCGACGGCCTCGGCACCACTGTTGAGCAAGGTGGTCTTCTTGTCGAAGTCACCCGGGACACACGCATTGAGGCGCTCGCACACCTCGACGTAGGGTTCATAGGTCGCGACGATCGAACACATGTGGATCAGGCGCCCTGCCTGGTCGCGGATCGCATCGACCACCGTTGGCGGCACGTGCCCTGCCGCCAGCGTGCCGATGCCGCCGGCGAAATCGAGAAAGGTGTTGCCATCCACGTCGGTCACCGCGGCACCATCACCGCTGGCGACGGCAATCCCGGTGAGGCGGGCAGAACCACGCGACACCGCCGCATCTCGGCGCGCCACGAGGGCCATGCTGTTGGGACCGGGCACTGCGGTCACAAGCTTGATCGTAGACATGCATTCACCTGTTTGGGATTTCCGGAAAGCCGTTTCGCCCACAGTATAGGCAGCGGGCGATCCACTCGGTAAAGGGACTTAAGGTGCGGCACCGCTACACCGGCAATGCGCACCAGGATCTGCCACCCAAGCCAGCGAAACAACCGACACCCACTGCCTCGCAAACCCGACGCCACGGGGGTTTTCCCTTGTCGGTCGGGTACTTGTCATCGTCACAAACAGTTGGTAGTGTTCCGCCTTTGCCGCGCTAGTGGCGCGCAAAACGGCGGAGGTAGTCCCCGTAACCGGGACTGCCTTTTTTGTTTTTGGAGAGGCACGATCTCGACATTGGAAATCTTCTGCCTTCTCCCTGGAGGCGAGTCCGAAACCCGATGAGCCATTCCCTGATGAGCACCTATAAACGGCTGCCGGTCACCTTCGCGCGTGGCGAAGGCGCACTGCTGTGGGATACGCAAGACAAGCAGTACCTGGATGCACTGAGCGGCGTGGCCGTGTGCAACCTCGGGCACGCACACCCGGCTGTCACCAAGGCCGTCTGCGAGCAGGCGGGCCGACTGCTGCACACCTCGAATATCTACGGCATTGCCGCCCAGGAGACGCTTGGCGACACGCTGACTGCGCTGGCAGGCATGGACAGGGTGTTTTTTGGCAACTCCGGCGCCGAGGCCAACGAGGCGGCCATCAAGCTGGCACGCCTCTACGGGCACCGCAGGGGCAACAAGTCACCGATGATCGTGGTCATGGAAAACAGCTTCCACGGCCGCACCCTGGCAACTCTCAGCGCGACTGGCAACCGCAAGGTGCAGGCCGGCTTCGAACCGCTGGTGCAGGGATTCATCCGCGTCCCCTATGGCGATCTCGCGGCATTGCAGGCGGTTGCGGACAACCAGAAGGACGTGGTCGCAGTACTGGTCGAACCGATCCAGGGCGAGGGTGGCGTCAACGTGCCTCCCCCACAGTACCTGCCAGGGGTTCGCGCGCTGTGCGACAACAAAGGCTGGCTGATGATCCTGGATGAGATCCAGACCGGCATGGGACGCACGGGCAAGCCATTCGCCTACCAGCACTACGACTTCAAACCGGACGTGATGACGCTGGCCAAGGCGCTGGGTAACGGTGTCCCAATTGGCGCCTGCCTGGCACGTGGCGATGCCGCGGAACTCTTCGCCCCGGGCAATCACGGTTCCACATTCGGCGGCAATCCGCTGGCCTGCGCTGCCGCACTGACTGTCTGCAGGACACTCAGCGAGCAGAAACTGTGGGACACCGCAGCCAGTCTCGGCGAAAGCATCCGCCAAGGGCTGCGCAATGCGCTTGACAACGTGCAGGGCGTCATCGAGGTGCGCGGCCAGGGCCTGATGATCGGCATCGCACTCGACCGGCCATGCGCCGAACTGGTGGCGCGTGCACTGGAACAGGGCCTGCTGATCAACGTGACGGCCGATTCCGTGGTGCGGCTGCTGCCACCCCTGGTGATGACCGAACAACAGGCCGATCATCTTGTCTCAATCCTGAGTTCTCTGCTGCGCGAGTTTCTCGCCGGCAAGTGAGCCCCCGCGCCAGCGCGAGGTCGTCACATGACAGTTTCGAAGAAACCCCGGCATTTCCTGACACTGACCGACATGAGCCCGGACGAGCTGCGTGCGCTGATCGCGCGTGCCACCGAGCTGAAGAGGATGCACCGCAATGGCGTCGCACATGCGCCGCTCACCAACAAGGTGTTGGGCATGATCTTCGAAAAGAGTTCGACCCGCACACGGGTGTCTTTCGAAGCGGGCATGGCACAGCTCGGTGGCGCCGCGATATTCCTGTCGCCGCGCGACACGCAACTGGGACGCGGTGAACCCATCGAGGACACGGCGCGCGTGCTGTCGCGGATGGTCGACTGCATCATGATCCGTACCTTCGATCACGCCGACGTCGAGACCTTCGCCGCGCATTCGCGGGTGCCCGTGATCAACGGCCTCACCGATTTCTACCACCCCTGCCAGTTGTTGGCGGACATGCAGACGTTCATCGAACTCCGGGGCGACATCACCGGCAAGACCGTGACCTGGGTTGGCGACGGCAACAACATGTGCAACTCATACATAGGCGCGGCCCGACAGTTCGACTTCCACCTGCGTATCGCCTGCCCGGAAGGCTATGATCCCGATCCGCAGATCCTGGCCGCCAACGCCGATCGCTGCGAGATCGTGCGCGATCCGGGGAAGGCCGTCGATGGCAGCAACCTGGTAGTGACGGACACCTGGATCAGCATGGGCCAGGAAGAGGAAAAGGCGCGCCGCGAAAAGGCCTTTGCCGGCTACCGCGTCGACCGGGAAATGATGAACCGGGCAGCGCCAGGGGCCCTGTTCCTGCATTGCCTGCCGGCCTATCGCGGCAAGGAAGTCGCCGAAGAGGTCATCGACGCACCCGACAGCGTTGTCTGGGACGAGGCCGAGAATCGCATGCACGCGCAAAAGGCCCTGCTCGAATTCCTGCTGTGCTGATGCACCACCTGCCCCGTCAGCCACGCATGGCCGCCTGACACCATGCCATTACTCAAGGTCGAGAACATCACTGCGGGATATGGCCGGGAACGCGTAATCGCGTCGCTGTCGTTCCACGTCAACCGCGGCGAGATCGTCAGTCTGCTCGGCCCCAGCGGGTGCGGCAAGACGACCGCGCTACGTGCCATCGCCGGTTTCGAACCGATCAGCGAAGGACAGATCGTGATCGCGCAGAAGATTGCCTCGGCACCGGGCATGACACTGCCTCCCGAGCAGCGATCGATTGGCATGGTGTTCCAGGACTACGCGCTTTTTCCGCACCTTACAGTCAGCGAAAACATCGGCTTTGGGCTGCGCAAGCGGCCAGCGGTGGACCGCAAGGTGCAGATCGCCCACCTCCTCGATGCAACAGGTCTTGACGGCATGGGCGAACGCTACCCGCACGAACTGTCCGGAGGGCAGCAGCAGCGTGTCGCGCTGGCACGCGCGCTGGCGCCAAGACCGACCATCCTGTTGATGGATGAACCGTTCTCAAACCTCGACGTTGAATTGCGTGAGCGCCTGAGCGTCGAGGTACGCGACCTGCTGAAGTCCGAGGGCATAAGCGGCATCCTGGTCACCCACGATCAGCATGAGGCCTTCGCCGTGTCGGACAAGGTCGGCGTGATGCACGGTGGTGAGATACTGCAGTGGGACACACCGTACAATCTCTATCACGAGCCCAACCACCGCTTCGTCGCCGACTTCATCGGCCAGGGCCGCTTCATTCCAGGGGTCGTTCGCAGCCCGGAGACCTTCGATACCGAGCTGGGCCTGCTGCATGGCAATCGTTCGTGCACCAAGGCGATCGGTACGCGGGTCGAGATCCTGATCCGCCCCGACGACCTGGTCCCCGACACCAACGGGGAAATCGAGGCATTGGTCAAAGACAAGGCATTCAAGGGTGCGGAGATACTCTACACACTGGAATTACCCACCGGAACGCGCCTACTATCTCTCTTTCCCAGTCACTATGATCATCATTTGGGTGACACGGTTCGCGTCAGGATGGATGCAGAACATCTCATCTGCTTCGCCCGAAATGACTGACCCAATACACTTGCAGTATGGAATCGATTCAGTGAAGAAAATCGTCACGCTCCTTCTCGTCCTTTGCAGCGTCAGCGCGTTCGCAAAGACAGCCTACGTCACCGACGAACTCAAGATCACCTTGCGCAGCGGCGAGTCTTCGACGCACCGCATCATTCGCATGCTGCCGACCGGCGAACGCCTGACCGTGCTCTCCAGCGACTCGGGAAACGGCTACAGCAAGGTGCGCACCGCTTCCGGCGCGGAGGGCTTCGTTCTGACGCACCAGTTGGTGGACCAACCGGTCGCGCGTGACCGCCTCGCGGCCGCGGAGGCAGAGGTCAAGTCACTCAAGGCAGCCCCGGGCGAACTCAGCAGCCGCCTGGCCAACCTGACCGAACAGCACAACGCACTGATGAAGGAACACGACGAACTCAAACAGGCCAAGGGCCAGGTCGATCAGGAATTCGCCGCACTGCAGCGCACCGCGAGCAACGCCGTACGTATCGCCAACGAGCGCAACGAACTTCGCAAACAGGTCGCTTCGCTGACCCGCGAGGTCGAAGACGTCAAGCAGCAGAATCGCGAACTCGAGAACAAGACCGCGCAGAACTGGTTCGTGATAGGCGCCGGCGTCGTGGTCGGCGGCATCGTATTGGGGTTGATCCTGCCGCACCTGCGGATGCGTCGGCGCAAGAGCTCCTGGGGCTCGCTTTGATGGCAAACCGGGCGCGGGATCAGATCCCGCGCCCGGTTCACATCGCCGCGGTCAGTGGAAGGAGTCGGTGAACAGGTTGCTGGCCCAGCCGAACATCTGCTTGTAGTTGCCGGTACTCCACCGTTCAGCCTCACCCAGATGGGTCAACGCCATCTGGCCTGAATCAGTGTTGTACGCGAACACGGCCGAAAGCCACGACGCCTGGTCGTAGGTGATCGGGCTGTAGCAGGCCGATGCGGTAGTGATGTTGGCCACGCGCTCGGGGTCGTCGTTGGCAACACCGGCCAGGGAACGGATGATGGCATCGACACAGACTTTCGCCTGCGCATTGGCCATGTGTGCCGACTTCGGCTGACCGGTGGCCTGCGAATCACCAATGATGTGCACACCATCGAAGCCGGATACCGTCGAGGCATAGGTCAGCGGATCGACACTTGCCCACAGGCCATCACCGGTCAGACCCGCGTTGCGGATAAAGCCCATGGCACGTTGCTGCGGGATAATGTTCACGACGTCACCGACGTAGTCTGCAGTCCGCGTTATCACCCTGCCCTCGGTCGAGATCACATCCTCGACCTCCACGTCGGTGATGTACTCGACGATATTGCCGTAGAGGTTGTTGAACGCATTCTCGAAGGTATGCTTTTCTGCCTGGATCGATGAGTTCGCATCCAGCACCTGCACCCTGGCGCTGCCTTCGAGACCCTTGCGCTTGATGATGTCGGCTATCAGGCAGGCACGCTCGTAGGGTCCCGGCGGGCAACGATAAGGCGATTTCGGAATCGTCATGATCACGGTCGAGTCCGGCCCGACCTTGTTCAGCTGCGAGGCCAGGCGATTGGTCTGGCCACCGGCGATCCACGCGTGCGGCGTGAGCTTGTAGTCGATGCTGGGTGGGTTGATCATATTGATGCCGGTCGCGATCACCAGGTGATCATAGTTCAACCAGCCGCCCTCTTTCAGGCGTACCCGTTTGCCGGCACCGTCGATCTTGTTCGCGCGGTCACGCACAACGTTGACCCCGTAAAACGAAGACAGACCGCCATAGTTCATCTTCAGTTCTTTGAGCGTGATACGCCGGTTCAACACCAGGTTGCTCAATACGCAGGAGGTGTGATTCGCGTTCGGGTCGACCAGGGTGACATCGATGGTCCGGTCACTCCACATGCGCAGATACTTGGCGGCGGTGGCACCGGCAAAGCCGCCGCCAATCACGACCACATGCGGCGCACTGGCTGCCTTGACACCGGTCGGGGTGATAGAGACCGCGGCCGAAGCGCCACAGGCCTGCAGAAAACGTCTACGATTCATACTCATTACGATATCTCCCTTACCTGGACCGTCGGTCTTCGAATTCCGGCGCTTCGTCGGCCTTGCCGGAGAGGGTCCCGAAATAGAGGGCGATACGCCTTACCTGGTCATCGGTATAACCGAGCGCCTGGTGGTCCATGATGTTTTCAGGCCGATCCTCCGAGCGCATGTCCATCAGATCCTCGTAGAGGTCCTTGTAGCTCTCGTCGGTTAGACCATCGATGTCGCCGACCGAATGGCCATTGGTGCCATGGCATTGCGCACATTGAGAGGCCAGCAGTCGATTGACCGTGAGGTCTTCGGCCTGCGCCTGCGGTGCCACACTCGCGACGAGCGTGCCCAGGCACAGTGTCCTGAAGATGTTTATTTTCATTCGTTCGTCCTTTGGTCTGGGGGGCAAGGCGACTGACCTGCTACGGATTGGTACCCGACCCCATTTTCAAAAACCCAACCGCGTGTGCCGACTATAAGCACATTGATTCAGGTTAAAACGCACTGTCATCGGGAACGTGACGCGCCTTGAGCCCAAGTTGTGAGGCCTGTCACATACCCATACTAGTGGCGGGGACTTAACGGTTTCTTAAATAGGTCGCGGCAGATGGGAAGCAACTTCTCGAATTGCAGCCGCCGGCAAGGAGGCGCGCATTGCACGCGCCCCCTTGGCATACGCAGCCAGGCGGCTGGGTGATTCAGGCGTTCAGTGCACCGCTCGGCGCTGCCGGACTATCCGTCAAGCTGCGACAGATCACGCACCGCGCCACGCGCTGCCGAGGTGGTCAACGCCGCATAGGCGCGCAACGCCTGTGACACCTCGCGTTGACGATTGGCTGGCCGCCACGCCCGCTCGCCGCGAGCCCGCATCGACAGCCGTCGCTCGGTGAGGGCGTCGTCACTGAGCACGACGCGGATCGAACGGTTCGGAATGTCGATCTCGATGGTATCGCCTTCTTCGACCAGACCGATGTTGCCACCCTCCGCGGCCTCGGGTGAGCAATGCCCGATCGACAGGCCCGAGGTGCCGCCTGAGAAGCGGCCGTCGGTGATCAGCGCACAGGCCTTGCCCAGTCCCTTGGATTTCAGGTAGCTGGTCGGGTACAACATCTCCTGCATACCTGGCCCGCCTTTTGGACCCTCGTAGCGGATCAGCACCACGTCGCCGGCCTTGATCCGGTCTCCCAGGATGGCCTCGACGGCGGCGTCCTGGCTCTCGAAGATGCGCGCCGGGCCGGCAAACTTGAGGATCGACTCGTCGACACCGGCAGTCTTCACAATGCAACCCTGCTCGGCGAGATTGCCGTACAGCACTGCCAGGCCACCATCCTTGGAGTAGGCATGTTGGATATCACGGATGCAACCCGCGGCGCGGTCGAGGTCGAGATCCGGCCACTGGCTGTCCTGGCTGAACGCGACCTGCGTCGGTATTCCTCCGGGACCGGCCAGGTAGCGCCTGCCAGCTTCGGATTCCTGGTTGCGCACCACGTCCCAGGCATCCAGGCCGGCACCCATGCTGGCGCTGTGGACCGTGTGGCAGTCGCGGTGGATCAACCCGCCGCGATCGAGCTCGGCGAGGATGCCGATCACGCCACCGGCGCGGTGCACGTCTTCCATGTGGTACTGCTGGGTCGCCGGCGCGACCTTGCACAGGTTCGGCACGCGACGACTCATGCGATCGATATCGGCCATCGTGAAATTCACCGCGCCCTCGTGCGCCGCGGCCAACAGGTGCAACACCGTATTGGTGGAGCCACCCATCGCGATATCCAGCGCAATCGCGTTCTCGAACGCCTCGAATGTGGCGATGCTGCGCGGCAACACACTGGCGTCGTCCCGCTCGTAGTAACGCTTCGCCAGTTCCACCACCAGGCGGCCGGCCTCGAGGAACAGGTTCCGACGTTCGGCGTGGGTCGCCAGCAGTGAGCCATTGCCTGGCAGCGACAGGCCGAGCGCCTCGGTCAGGCAGTTCATCGAGTTTGCAGTGAACATACCGGAGCAGGACCCGCAGGTCGGGCACGCCGAGCGCTCGATCGCCGCGACATCCTCGTCGGACTCGTTCGGATCGGCCGCCGAGACCATCGCATCGACCAGGTCGAGTTTGACCTCTCCCTTTTTCGCCAGGCTGACCTTGCCGGCCTCCATCGGCCCGCCGGAGACGAACACGGTCGGTATGTTCAGCCGCAGCGCCGCGTTGAGCATCCCCGGCGTGATCTTGTCGCAGTTGGAGATGCACACCAGTGCGTCGGCGCAATGCGCGTTGACCATGTATTCGACACTGTCGGCGATCAGGTCGCGCGAGGGCAGCGAGTACAGCATGCCGCCGTGTCCCATCGCGATGCCGTCGTCGACCGCGATGGTGTTGAATTCCTTGGCCACGCCACCGGCCTTCTCGATCTCACGCGCCACCAGCTGCCCAAGGTCCTTGAGGTGCACATGCCCGGGCACGAACTGGGTAAACGAGTTGGCGATCGCGATGATCGGTTTGTCGAAATCGCCTTCCTTCATTCCGGTGGCACGCCACAGCGCGCGGGCGCCGGCCATGTTGCGGCCATGGGTCGTGGTGCGGGAGCGATACTGGGGCATCAGGGTCTCCAGAGAGATGAAGGTGGGAAAACATGCATTATGGCGCCTGACAGGCAGCGATGGAACGGCCAATACGGCACGCTTTGGTACGATCATCCGGCAGCCGGCTATACTTCCACTGTCAGCAAGTAACTCATACGTCCGTCCGATAAAGAGCCGTCATGCCCAAGAAGAGCGAACGCACGCGCCAGAAGATCGTCGAGGCAGCCAACCGCCTTTTCTACCACAAGGGGTACAACCAGACCTCGTTCAGCGATGTCGTGGACGCCGCCGGCGTACCTCGCGGCAACATCTATTACTACTTCAAGACCAAGGACGAGATCCTCGAGGCGGCAATCAAACACCGCACCGAGCGCATTGCGCAGATGCTCGAAGGCTGGACAGGCAGCTACCGCACACCGATCGACCGACTGCACCGCTTCATCGACATCCTGAGCAACAGCGCCGATGCGATCATGCGCTACGGCTGCCCGATGGGCACCCTCAATACCGAACTGGGCAAGGATCAGGGTGCGCTGCAGGAACAGGCGGAAAACCTGTTCAAGGTGTTCGAGAGCTGGCTGTCCGACCAGTTTGCCGAGCTGGGGTATGCCGGGCGCGCCCACGAACTCGCGCTGCGCCTGATGGCGCAGGGCCAGGGGATCAGCGTCATGGCCCATGTCCACAATGACCCCGGGTTCCTGCGCCGCGAAAAGGAACGGCTGGCGCTGTGGCTCGACAAGCTCGCCGACGGCGATGATGATTGCGCCTGATCGGACACAACGCCGCAATCCAGTATCCAAGTGAAAACGCTGCCCCTGCAGGCAGGCACCGACCGAGATAGACAACCGTGGACCAACTGCTTCCCCCCTGGCCACTGCTCGCGGCATTCATCGCCGCCAGCCTGCTGCTGGCGGTGACGCCTGGACCAGGCGTCCTGTACATCGTCACGCGCAGCCTGGCCCAGGGCCGGCGCGCCGGCCTGGCCTCGGTCGCCGGCATTGCATTGGGCAACCTCGGCAACGCGATCGGCGCAGCCTTTGGCCTGGCCGCGTTGTTCGCGGTGTCGTCGGCCGCCTTTACGCTGGTTAAATACGCTGGGGCCGCCTACCTGGTCTACCTCGGCATCAAGGTCCTGCGCACGCGGCCCGCACCACGGCCGTCAGTCTCCCCACAAGCCTGCGCGTTGCAGCGGGTATTCCGCGACGGCCTGGTGGTGGCGCTGCTGAACCCGAAGACCACACTGTTTTTCGCGGCGTTCCTGCCGCAGTTCATGAGCATCGACGCGACGCCGATCGTACAGGGGGTGACGCTGGGCATGCTGTTCGTGGCCATCGCGGCGATTACCGATTCGATCTACGCCATCGCCGCCGGCAGCATCGGCCCACGCCTGACGCGCACCGCACCCCTGCGATCACTGGGTCGTTATGTCAGCGGCACCACCTTTATCGGGTTGGGCGTGTTTGCCGCCCTGGCCGACGTGCGCCGTCCCGAATAGACCGCTGCCCGGGCAATTCGCCGCCACTTGGTGTACCGTCGAAGGCACACGCAGCACAAAGACCACTGCCCGACCGTTCTGCGCCTCCTCGCCCTCCAGGGATCGCCAATGTCAACGCTGCGCCTGCGCTACCACACCATCGAGTTCGGTGAACTCGATATCCACGTGCGCATGTTGCGTGACAACCAGCAGTTCTCGGACCCCGACGGGGCTGCCGAACGCCTCGGCATATCCTCGGCGGCATGGCCGCTGTTCGGGATCGTCTGGGCATCCAGCGAGGTCCTGGCGCACCTGATGTTCGAATTCGAGATCGCCGGCAAACGCATTCTGGAGGTCGGGTGCGGCATCGGCCTCGCGAGTCTGGTGCTCAACCACCGCCTGGCCGACATCACCGCCACCGATCACCACCCCGCAGCAGAGGATTTCCTGCGCCGCAACGTTGAACTCAACGACGGCCACGACATCCCTTTCGTGCGCACCGGATGGGCGGACGAAGACAGCAGCCTGGGCCGCTTCGACCTGATCATCGGCAGCGACGTATTGTATGAACGCGCACACGTCGCCCTGCTTGCCGCGTTCATTCAACGCCACGCACAACCACATTGCGAGGTCGTCATCGTCGACCCCGGCCGCGGTCACCATGCCCAGTTCAGCAAGCGCATGATGACCCTCGGTTACTCACACACACAGAGCAGACCGGCCGAACGCGACTACCAGGGCGCACCATTCAAGGGCCAGGTCCTGCGCTACGCGCGTTAGACCGGACCTCCCTGCGGCGCATCGTCCGCGAGCTGTGTGATCTGCACATCGACAACGAGCTTTGGTGTACGCCCCTGTGGCCCGGTAAAACTCCCGGCCACCGGCGGTATCGCCTCCGGGTGTTGGTGCACAGCGACAGTGATGTGGTCGGGACCGACGATGCTCGCGGCGGTCGGATCGAAACCCTTCCACCCGGCGCCCGGCAGATAGACCTCGGCCCAGGCATGGGATGAGGCGCCACCGCGTTCGGTACTCGGACCGTGCGAATAACCGCTGACGAAGCGCGCGGCGACTCCAAGCCGCCGGCAGGCCTCGACGAACAGCGCCGCCATGTCGCGGCAGGAGCCCCGACCCCTGCGCAGCAGCTCGGCGGGCGCCAGCACACCCGGCTTCTCCCGGATCTCGTACTGCAGTTCGCCGTTGATCTGCCGGTTGATGCGATCGAGAACGGCATAGGTCTCGCTGCGACCATCGACGCTGCGGTACGTTGCCAGCCAGGCATCGAGGGCCGGATCGTTGGCATAGACCGGTTCGAGAAACGGCCGCAATGCAATGGTCTCTTCCGCCGAATACCGGAATGGCAGATACAGGGCATGCGGTTCGACCACGAAATTGAGCGGCATGGTCTCGTACAGCTCGACCTCCAGACGGCTCTCGACCACCAGCTCCGATGCAGTTGCCCCGCCAAACGTCGCGATGGCCCGCACGTTGTCGTAGTAGTCACGCTGCCAGGTGAGCACCGCGGTAGGCTCGATGCGCAGGGTCGAGGCCACGATGCGCACGTCATGACCTTCGCGCGGGCGCAGCAGCAGGGTGTGCGGCTCCAGCCGCACCTGGGCACTGAAGTCGTAGCGGGTAGTGTGTCGGATCTCGATACGTTTCATAGGAAATCAGGCGTTGGCGACGGAATGCCGCACGCGACCAATGTCCTCCAATTCGCTGCGCGTTACCACCGTTGCATATGCAACACCGGCACATTCACCGCGATCAGTCGGGCCAGGTCGTCAGCTGCCGGTAGCCGCCATCGCGCATGACACTGGCCTTTGCGAGCAGGTCGCGCCACTCGCTGCTGATCGACATCAGCGCCGCCTCCGGTGCACCTGCGGCGCTGGCATCGAGCAGGCGCAGCGACATGCGCAAACGGTCACGCTGCGTAGCAATCGAAAACGCTGGCACATCACCCGACTGCCGGCGCCGTCGCTGCAACAACTGCAGCGCCCGTTTCGCCCGCTCGATCTGATCACGCAGCGGCAGCGACAGGTCGAATCCGATCGCAACCCATGCCGCATCGCCGCCCAGCCATTGCGTATCGTCCAAGCCGAGAATCCGGGCCTCGGTTTCGACGTCACGCCAGACAAGGCGCCCCTCTCCAACCGGGTCATCGTCAGATGGATCAGGGGGGAACTTGTAGAAACCCCAACGCGCACCCAGGGCACATTCAATCAACACCTTGTCCTGATCGACCCGGCAATCGCCCTCGGGGCAATCGGCGGCACGCACCCAGGCCCGTGGATCAAGTTTCCACGCACAGAAATCACGATTCGGCGGGGCGCCATATTGCGTTTCGAGTTCCCGCCAGACAGTGTCGAAGGCCACCCACTCCGCCTGATAAAGCGGGTTACGGCGCAGGAACTCCCACGCCCATTGCGCCGCGCAGAGATGCTGCGTGAATGCGTAATCCTGCGGATGGTCCCAACGGCGAAATTCCATGTGTGGATGGTACCAGCAGGCCTACTGGACGCCCGCACACAGTTGGTTCACGCTTGGCGCATGCAACAGCACCCCACCCTGATCGAAATGATGCGCCACCTCATCGGCTCGCCGTCGGTCAGCAGCGTCAGCCCGGAATGGGACAAGTCCAACGCCCAGGTCATCGATCACCTCGCCGGGTGGTGCGAGACGCTCGGGTTCCACGTCGAGCACCTGCCGATCGCCGGCCACCCGGGGAAGTTCAACCTGGTCGCCAGCGCCGGCAGCGGCCCCGACGGCCTGGTTCTGTCGGGCCATACCGACACCGTGCCTTACGACGAGGCACGCTGGAGCAGCGATCCTTTCGGGCTGACCGAGCGCGATAACCGCTGGTATGGCCTGGGTACCTGCGACATGAAGGGCTTTTTCGCCGTCGCACTGGAGGCGATACGTGACTTCGACCTGTCGAAACTGACGCACCCGCTGATCCTGGTCGCCACCGCCGACGAGGAAAGCAGCATGTGCGGTGCCAAGGCACTGCTCGACACCCATCGCAGACTGGGGCGGCATGCAGTGATTGGCGAGCCGACCGGGATGCGGCCGATCCGCCTGCACAAGGGCATCGGCATGGAGGCGATACGCCTGACCGGACGCTCCGGCCACTCCAGCGATCCCGCGCTCGGCGTCAATGCGCTGGACGGAATGTACCTGGCGATGGCGGAACTGATCAGTTGGCGCAGCGAACTGCAGCAGCGTTACCGCAACCCGCTGTTCGCGGTCGATGTACCGACCATCAACCTCGGGCACATCCACGGCGGTGACAACCCAAACCGCATCTGTGCACATTGCGAACTGCATTTCGATATCCGTCCGCTACCCGGCATGGATCTCGCAGAACTGCGCGGTGAGATCGATCGCCGGATCGGCGCGCGCCTGCGCGACAGCGGGCTGCAGTTCGAACGTGTCTCGTTGTTCGAGGGTATCCCGGCGATGGATACGCCGGCAGAATCGCCAATAGTCAAAGCGGCGGAAGCATTGACGGGCGTCGCCGCCGGGGCTGTTGCATTTGGTACCGAAGGACCCTACCTGAACGCATTGGGAATGCAGACGGTGATCATGGGGCCGGGCAGCATCGAACAGGCCCACCAACCCGACGAATACCTTGCACTCGATCAGATCGAACCGGCAAAGCGCATCCTGCGCGAACTGATCAGCCGTTTTTGCATGACCTGATCGCGACGACAGGCCACAATAAAAAGCATTCGACGGTTACAGAGCATGGCGCGCCAGTGAGCAAGCACAGCAAAGACCAAGCAGAGTTCGTCGACTGGTTCCGCCAGTCCTCACCCTATATCCACGCACATCGCGGCAAGGTGTTCGTGCTGTCGTTCGGCGGCGAGGCGATTGCCGACGACAGTTTCGCCAACCTGGTCCACGATATCGCGCTGCTCAACGGCCTCGGGATACGACTCGTGCTGGTGCCGGGCGCACGCCCACAGATCGAACAGCAACTGGCCGATCGTGGCGCCGACATGCAGGTCGTCAACGGTCTGCGCGTCACCGACGACGACGGACTTGCCTGCGTCAAGGAGGCCAACGGCATGGTGCGGGTCGAGATCGAGGCACTGCTGTCGATGGGCCTGGCCAATTCACCGATGGCGGGCGTCAGGATTCGTGTCAGCTCGGGCAACTTCGTCACCGCCAAGCCACTGGGGGTGATCGAAGGTATCGACTATCGCCACACCGGCGAGGTGAGAAGGGTCGACGCAGAGGCCCTGCGCAGCCTGCTCGACAGCGGCAGCATCGCGCTGGTGCCGGCGCTCGGCTACTCGCCGACCGGCGAGGTCTTCAATCTCAGCGCGGCCGATGTCGCCGGCGCAGTGGCCGCCGCACTGCGCGCCGACAAGCTGATCTTCCTGACCGAGAACAAGGCCGCGGACACGCGCGGCCGGGTGATCAGCGCCATGGTGCCACGCGAGGTGGATCAGCTGCTGGCGCGGCGCAAGCGCCTTCCCGAAGACCAGGCGCGGGTGCTGCACAATGCGGCCGCCGCCTGCCGGGCCGGCGTCAACCGGGTGCATATCCTCGACCGTCACCGTGACGGCATCCTGCTGTCGGAGCTGTTCACCCGGGACGGCGCTGGCACCCTGATTACCGCAGAACCCTACGAACTGACGCGCACCGCACGCATCGACGACGTCGGCGGCATCCTCGAGCTGATCGCACCGATGGAGGCGGCGGGCATACTGGTGAAGCGGTCGCGCGAGTTGCTGGAACAGGAGATCGATCAGTTCACCGTGGTCGAACGTGACGGCACAGTGATCGCCTGTGCAGCGCTGTACCCGTTCGCGGAGGAAGGCCTCGCCGAGCTCGCGTGCGTCGCCGTACACACTGACTATCGCGGCGCGAGGCGCGGTGATGAACTGCTCAGTCACGTCGAGGACAGGGCGCGCGCCATGCACATCGGCGGTCTGTTCGTGCTCTCGACACGCACCACCCACTGGTTCCGCGAACGCGGCTTCCAGAACGCCTCGGTGGACCGGCTGCCCAAACGCAGGCGCGACCTTTACAACTGGCGGCGCGGCTCGAAGGTGTTCATAAAACCGTTATAAAAGGGCCTTATGCTCACCCGGGCCCAAGGCCATTCACGCCCGCATTGGGTGCACGACGCTCCTGGTTGCACCGATACAATGCGGAAAAACACCGGAAATGGGGCCGATTGGCAGGGAACGAATCTTGCCTCCGATAAGTGACCGTCACCTGGAGGGGACAACGATGCCACATCGCAAGCATCACGTGAAAACCATCCCGGCCCACGCGCGCGACCATCATCGCCAGATGCTGCTCGCAGTTCTTTACCTGTGCGCCGTGGTGCTGATCATCAATGCCTGGCTGGTAAGCCAGCACCTGACCCCATTCTGATCGGACGCGATCCGCACCGCGTCAGCCGGGCACGAGCTCGCGGATCAACCTGGCGAATGCCTCCGCGACCGGGTTGTCGAGGTTGTTCCGGGTGCGCGCAATCCACAAGGTGCGCTTGATCCGCAGGCCTTCGATTCGAATCAGATGCAGGACACCCGCATTGATGGCACCCTGCACGGCGAACAGCGGCAGAAAACTCACGTGCCGTCCGCGCTCAAGCATCTCGACGATCGTGTCGGTCGAGCCGACCTCCATCGCAATCGGGATCTCCTTGATGCCGATATCCGCCAGCGCACGGTCGAGGGTGATGCGCATCGATGACTCACCTTCACGCAGCACGTAGGTCAGGCGCGGTATCTCGGCCACCGCCAGCAGTTCGTGGTTGCCGAGCGGATGACGCGGTGAGCACACCAGCACCAGCTCGTCATCCAGCCATTTCTGTACCAGCACGTCCGGGTGCTCGGGCTGAATCTCGGTCAACGCAAGATCCGCCAGCCCGGTCGCCAGGCGGGTATGGATATTTCGGCTGTAACCCACGCGGGTGTCGATGCGGTAGTCCGGGAAGGCATCGGCGAATGCCAGCAGCAGATCGGGGAGCAGGTGTTCGCCAATCGACTGGGTTACCGCAAGACGCAGGCGATTTCGCCCGGCCTTGAGCTGGTCCAGATCACTGAGCAGCTCGAGCTGGTGATCCATGACCAGGCGGGCGAAGGCGTAGACACGCTCACCGGCGGTGGTCAGACGCAGACGCCCGGCCTCGCGCATCATCAGGTCGATATCGAAACAACGCTCGAGGGCGCGCAGGCGTTTGGTCACCGCTGGCTGACCAACGTTCAAGGCGCGCCCCGCCTCGGCGACCCCTCCACGCTCGACGATCTCCCGCAGGGTCGCCAGGGCCTTCAGGTCGGGGAGTCTTTTATATTCCATATTGGAATGTTAGTTGTTTTGGATTCATTAGCAATGTAGCCCGATATACCCCAGAATATGCGGTGTTTACGCGTTGCTGGTGGCCATTGACCGCTGTCCTGGCGGTTCACAACGGCCGGCACCGATTTCCAATACGGAATCTTAACCGCCACTCCGGGCGCCGCAGGGCCGTGCCCAGCGGCCGTTTTCATACGAGCGCAAGACCGGGCATCGGTACACGCCGGGAACGAACGAAGAGACAGTACAAGAGGTAGAAAGGCATGAGCAATGGATCCGAACAAGCAGCACAGGCACCCGTCTCCGCGCCAGCCTCTGCTCCCCAGGCAGTCGAGGAAAAGGCCACCGCTGCAAAACCGCGTGCCTTCCTGAATCGCAAACAGCTCATCGCCGCCGCCCTGTTCACCCTGTTCGGACTCTACCTCGCCAGCGTGGTCCCCTCAGTGGAGGTCGCGTGGGTCAGTGGCATCCTGCTGCTCACCGTCTACCTGTTCGCGTTCGAGGTGGTCGGCGTCGACGTCGCCGCGGCCACCGTGATGGTTCTGCTTGGACTCACGACCCTGCTCGCCCCGGTCATGGGGCTGGAAAAAGGCCTGGTCGACAACAGACACCTGTTCGACGGCTTTGCCTCCAACGCCGTGATCTCGATCATCGCCGTCATGATCATCGGCGCCGGCCTCGACAAGACCGGCATCATGTCCAAAGTCGCCGCCTTCATCCTCAAGGTCGGCGGCACCACCGAGACGCGCATCATCCCGATCATCTCGGGCACCGTCGGCTTTATCTCCTCGTTCATGCAGAACGTCGGTGCCGCAGCGCTATTCCTGCCAGTGGTATCGCGTATCTCCGCACGTTCGGGCCTGCCGATGTCGCGCCTGCTGATGCCGATGGGCTTCTGCGCCATTCTCGGCGGCACGGTAACCATGGTCGGCTCGAGCCCGCTGATCCTGCTCAACGACCTGATCCTGACCTCGAACAAGGCGCTGCCGGAGGCGCAGCAGATGGATACCTGGGGGTTGTTCTCGGTCACCCCGATCGGTATCGCACTGGTGGCCACCGGCATCATCTATTTCGTCCTCGCGGGACGCTTTGTGCTGCCGGCCGGCAGCAAGGGCACGAAGAGCAAGGACGATGCGATGGCCTACTTCCGCAACACCTACGGTCTCGACTACGAACTGTTCGAGGTGGAAGTACCGGAGGCCAGCGAACTGGTCGGCAAACAGCTCGACGATATCGAGCACCAGGACAAGGTGCGTGTGATCGCCTCCGCCAGCGGCGGTTCGATGAAGGTCGGCCCCGGCACGATCGCCCGTGACACCGGCATTGGCGCAGGCATCGTGCTTGGCATCATCGCCTCGCCGAAACACCTGCTCGAGTTCGTGGAAAAATACAAGCTCGACCTGCACAGCAGCATCGAGGTGCTCGGTGAGGTTTTCTCACCCACCAAATCCGGCGTCGCCGAGGTGGTCATTCCGCCAAGTTCGAACCTGATCGGCAAGAGCGCCCGCGACGTGTGGATGCGCAAGACCTACGGCATCGCGATGGTCGCCCTGCACCGTGACGGCAACACCCTGCGTGAAGGCGACAGCATCCGGGACGTACCCTTGCAGGGGGGCGACGCGCTGGTCGTGCACACCCAGTGGGACGCCCTGGCGCGCCTGCAAAAGGACCGCAACTTCGTGGTCGTCACCACCGAGTTCCCGCATGAGGAATCACGTCCGCACAAGGTGATGTATGCCGGTGTGTTTTTCGCGATTGCGCTCGGCCTGGTCCTGTTCAGCGATCTGCGCCTGTCGGTCGCGCTGTTGACCGGCGCGATGGGCATGATCCTGGCCGGGGTGCTGAAGATCGAGGAGGCCTACACGGCCGTCAGCTGGAAGACCGTGTTCCTGCTCGCGTCCCTGATCCCCCTGGGTCTGGCGGTGGAGACCTCTGGCACCGCCAAGTGGATCGCCGAGCAGACGCTGAGTGTGGTCGGCACCATGCCGATCTGGGTGATCCAGGCCGCGGTGGCGGTGCTGGCCACCTTTTTCACCCTGGTGATGTCGAATGTCGGCGCCACCGTGCTGCTGGTGCCACTGGCGGTAAATATCGCGATCGGCGCAGGCGCCAACCCGGCAGTATTCGCGCTGACCGTAGCGCTGGCCACATCCAACTCGTTCCTGATCCCGACTCACCAGGTGAACGCGCTGATCATGGGACCCGCCGGTTACCGCGTACCGGACTTCATGCGTGCCGGTGGCATCATGACGATTCTGTTCCTGGTCGTGCTGATGGTCATGATCAACCTGGTATATTGACCGACTGCTCCGATACCGGCCCTGGCAGCTATCCGCGGTGTGGGCCGGTCGTTTCTATTCCAGTAGCACCCTCGAGGATTCCACATGTCGGGCTTAGCTTTCACGTCACGCCGTGCCACCCTCCGGGGTGCGCGGTCAGTCCCAGCACTGTTCAGCATGTTGCTACTGGCCTTGTTGCCGGGCATCGGGATGGCCACCGCCGGCGGCACTGATCACCTGGATCTCACCAGCCACTGGTCGGGTTACTTCGGCCTCGCCGTGTTCGTGATCGCCTACCTGCTGGTGATGTCGGAAGAGTTCACCCACCTGCGCAAATCCAAGCCGGTGATCATCGCCGCCGGCCTCATCTGGGCCGTGGTCGCCTGGGTATACCAGTCGCACGGGATAAACACCGCGGCCGAGGAGGCGCTGCGCCACAACCTGCTCGAATACGCCGAACTGATGTTGTTCCTGCTGGTGGCGATGACCTACATCAACGCGATGCAGGAGTTGCAGGTATTTGAGGCACTGCGTTCGCGTCTGGTCAGCGCCGGCTTCAGTTTCCGCTCGCTGTTCTGGATCACCGGCACGCTGGCCTTCCTGATCTCCCCGATTGCGGACAACCTGACCACCGCGCTGCTGATGTGCGCCGTCGTCCTCGCCGTAGGCAGTGACAACCCCCGCTTCGTCACCCTGGCCTGCATCAACATCGTCGTCGGGGCCAATGCCGGCGGTGCATTCAGCCCGTTCGGCGACATCACCACGCTGATGGTGTGGCAGAAGGGGATGGTTGATTTCTGGGGATTCTTCGCCCTGTTCATCCCGGCTGTCGTGAACTTTGTCGTGCCCGCAGCACTGATGCACTTCGGCGTCCCGGACGAGAAGCCACACGGCAAGGAGGACTGCGTGGTCATGCTGCGCGGCGCGCGGCGGATCATTGGATTGTTCCTGTTGACCATCGCCACCGCGGTCTCGTTCCACAATTTCCTTCACCTGCCGCCGGTCATCGGCATGCTGACAGGCCTCGGTTACCTGGGCCTGCTGGGTTACTACCTGAAAAGAACCAGCCACCGTCGCAGCGCCCTGGCAGACGGTGAGGAGATTGGCGATTTGTTGCCGTTCGATGTGTTCCGCCCGGTCGCTCGTGCCGAGTGGGACACTTTGTTCTTCTTCTATGGCGTGGTCGCCTGTGTCGGCGCCCTCGGCTTCATGGGCTACCTCGCGCTGGCATCCGACGTCATGTACAACCAGTGGGGCGCGACCAACGCCAACATCGCAATCGGCCTGCTGTCGGCGATTGTCGACAACATTCCGGTGATGTTCGCTGTGCTGTCGATGGAGCCGCATATGTCGCTCGGGCAATGGCTGCTGGTCACGCTTACCGCCGGCGTCGGCGGCTCCCTGTTGTCGATCGGCTCGGCGGCCGGTGTTGCACTGATGGGCCAGGCGCATGGCAAGTACACGTTCTTCGGACACCTGAAATGGGCACCGGCGATCGCGGCCGGTTATGCGGCGAGCATCGCGGTACATTTCTGGATCAACGCCGGATTGTTCTGAGACGCACTCCCGACACGTTATGATTGATGCGCGCGGCGGCAAAATTGCTTTTTGATTGCGCTGGGCTCAGCGCACCCGCGTTCATTTCTTTTGCTTGCCCAAAAGAA
>Ga0209203_1000829_pt1 | contig 24579 bp, 17 predicted proteins | sample AD_UKC109_MetaG_FD_184423 | JGI IMG/M metagenome (GOLD analysis project Ga0209203, IMG submission 184423) | Active sludge microbial communities of municipal wastewater-treating anaerobic digesters from Hong Kong - AD_UKC109_MetaG (SPAdes)... | ecosystem: Engineered > Bioreactor > Anaerobic >... | reverse complement strand
AAAGAAAGTTTTCTGTTAAGTATTAGAGAATTTGAAAAATATTTTGTTTATGCCGGTGTTGCCCTATCAGTTTTAGGATTGATAAAGTTGTTCTTTGTTCTAAAAGGGTTGCCTTATCCTGATAAATTTTCTGTCGCAGTTAATAGTTCCCTTGATAAGGACTACAATTTTTTTGCATTAACTGTGATTCTATCCTTTTTATTGGTTGCTATTCGAAAAGCAAATGTCGAATTGAAGTATTCTAAAGTATTACTTCAAGTTTTAATGTACATTCTATTTTTAAGCGTGATTTTTACAGGTTCAAGGCGAGGATTTTTAGCAATAACAATTATTTCAATATTTATTTTCTTGGTTTCGTTTTTTGGAAACTACTTGAATTTATTTAGAATAAAGTTAATTGGTGTTTTTAATGCAAAACTATTTTCAGTTTTAGCAATTCTTTCAGTAGTATTAAGTATATCATTTTTTAATTATTCATCTAGTACTAGCAGAAATAAGTTTGTGTTGAATTCAGGTTTAAGTCCCTATAAGTCCAGATTGTTTATTACGTCAACCTTACTGTCTTTTTATTCAATAATAAATCCTCATTCAGAGTACTCAATACTATATGACGAGCTATGGGACTCGGAGTTTGATCCAAAATCACCATTTTCAGGATGGGGCAAAGGTTCATTTACTCCAGTATATACTATTGAAGGGGATAATAGTGGAATTGTTCCACCTGGATCTGTTGGATATTTAATTGATAAAAACTCGAATTGGACAGCAAGAAGTGGTTATGCATTGCACAGAATCCAATTATCTGATAGTATCGTTAATCAAGGTGATTACTACAATGCTACAGTGTATTGTTATGTGTCACAGGATTTCAATGGGAATAGCGTTAGGTTTTTTGCTGAAGGGGCAGCAACAAGAATAAACAGAATTTCAACCTATGATTTGACGAAAAAGGGACAATGGCAAAAATTATCCCTTTCATACTTTTGTAAGGATGGTACTAATTCAGTGGTTTTTAGTTTAACGAAGAATGCTCCTTTTGAACCTGATAGTATAAATGGGCATGTTATAATAGCTTATCCTCAAGTTACAAAAGGGACATTTAACCCTAAAGAACCAGATAGTGGTTGGGGAATACGTTCAATGAAGTATACCGATATTAATGAAACAAAAGAATTAAATATTCCTTTAGGTACAAAGGGTTACGTAATTGATAAGGATGCAGGAGGTTACTATTTTGAAAGGGCAAGGTACTCAATATCAGGAACTCCAATTTTTGATTTTGAACTAAATGGATTAAAAAGGATAAGCTTGTCGGTAAATTGTTATGCATCAGAAGATTTTGATGGGGAGGCATGGATAACCCTTTCGAATTGCAATACCGAAAAGTATAACATCAGTAAAAAGGGAACCTGGCAAAAGCTAAATGTAGCCTGTGAAGTTGATTCAGGGAACTACAGAGCAGATTTGTACGTAATTAAAAGAGGGGTTAAAGATTTCTCTTCTTTAAAAGGGCAGGTAATTTTTGCTTACCCTGAGTTCAAAATTGAGTTTACCGATGGTTCCTACTGGGATGTTAATGGCATGCACTATCCTGATTCAACATTATCATTTGCACCATTACGTTTTAGTAATGATTTTTATTCTTCAAGTTTTATCCCTTCACAAGGGGTTAAAGATATTATGAGAAACTTTTTACATGCCGATACTGTAGAAGTAGTTGATTATCAGAATATATACAGCGAGAATAAATTCGCCGGTAGCCGCCTCGACAGGTGGCGGTATGCAGTGAAAATCTACAAATCGTATCCGTGGTGGAAAAAGTTGATTGGAGGCGGATTTGCTTACCACTCTATGTACGGCCAAACATTTTTGGGCGATTCAAGGCTTGAGGGCTACCCGCACAATCCGTTGCTATCGGCATTACTATACTCGGGACTACTAGGGTTTTTGCTTTACCTATTCTTTTTACTAAAATCGGTTTACTTGTACTATAAACATAGGAAGGATATTGGGTATTTATTCGTAGCATATGCAATAGTAACTTTCTTCTGTTTTTTCAGCTGCGATATACATTTTAGTATTCCAATTTTTGCTATACTTTCTATTATTCCATTCTTATATCGATATATAGTTGAAAAACAAAAGGGTATTTAGGAAGGACTTGAAATTAGGTATTGTGACACTGATTCCTTTTTTAAATAAAGATTTTTTTAAAAGTTTAATGTTGCTAGTTAGTGGGTCGGCAATATCCATGATTATTTCTTTTTTATTTCAGATTATTTTACGTCGGTATTATTCTCCCGAAGTTTTTGGTGCCTTTGATATTTACTTAAATATTTTTAATGTTATAGTTTCAATATCTGTACTAAAGTACGATCAGGCGGTTATTTTACCATCAAAAGAGAAGGATTCCGTTTCTCTAGTTACATTATCAGCTATTATCAGTTTTATTGTTAATGCAATATTTTTTATTATAATAATATTTTTTGTTAAACCAATTTGCTCATATTTTAATATAAGTTTAATGTATAGCTGGTGGTTTTTTATGCTTCCATTATCAGCATTCTTATTCTCAACATTTCAGAGCCTTAATTATTGGTTTATTAGGAAAAAAGCTTTTAGAGTAAGTTCTGTAAATAAAATTTACAGAAGATTTGGAGAAGGAATTGTACAGTCAATTATTGGTTATAACGGATTTAGCGGTGGATTGGTTGTTGGAAACGTAGCAGGAAGTTTCATTAATGCTATTGTAGGTTTTATAAAAGCTTCTAAAATGAGTTTTTTTAAGCTCTTTAGAGTGAATTATACAAATCTTTTTGAATTGTTTAAACGTTACTCTCATTTCCCAAAATATGCTCTAGCGTCAAACGTTTTTAGCAGTTTATGTGCAATAATCCCTTTTTCGATTATAAGCATGCAGTTTGATACTTATCATACAGGACTTTATGGATTAAGCAGAATGCTTTTGTTTACACCTATTTCAATTATTTCAATTTCTTTAGGACAAGTTTTACTCCAACGTTTTGCTGAAAAGAAAAGTGAAAATAAAACTATACTAAAAGAAGTGCTAATTATTACAGGTTCATTACTCATAACAACAACAATTATTTCTATAATAATTTCACCATGGTCAGACGAATTAATTACTTTTTTATTTGGTGAGAAGTGGATTAATTCAGGTCCGCTTTTTTCAATAATGTTAATAAGTTTTGTATTTCAATTCTCTGTTTCACCCGTTAGTGTTTCTTTAATTGTATACGAAAAACTGAATCTTCAGACTATTTGGCAAACTATTTATATGATTTCGTTAGCAGCATTATTCTTTTTTAAATACAATTCGTTAGAAGATTTTTTGTGGATAATGGTAACTATTGATAGCATTTGCTATATATTATACTTAGGATTAATATATTACATAATAAGCAAGACATACATAAATACATTGATAATGGATTTATAAAGTATATATAATAGTTCCTGCATTTTAATAGTTATAATGCTTAATGTAAAATGAATCATCAAAAAATGATACTTAAAATAAACGATAATAAGACTAGTGGGAATAATATATACTTTTCAATTCGTTAAAGTGCTAAAATATAAATTGAATATTCATATTAGTCCAACAACAATTACCAATTCTTCTAGAATTTTTAGAGAATGCGATAGTTTGTTGAAACAAGATTTAGTTGATAAAATAATTATAATTGGTTTTTTTGAAAAGAATTTTAAAAAGATAGAAAAGAAAGGTGAATCAATTAGTGTATTTAGAATTAATACTTTATTTGGAAAGCAAAGAATATTTCTACCTATTTCATTCTTGATATTTTACTTAAGAACCTTTATAGTTCTATTAAAATACAAACCTGCTATTGTAAACTGTCATACATTAACAGTTCTGCCAATTGGGTATCTGTATAAAATATTAAAACCATCAACTCTCCTAATTTATGATGCACACGAACTGGAAACCGAGACAGATTACATTAAAGGAATTAGGAAAAAAATATCAAAGTGGTTAGAAAAAAAGATGATTATTAAAGTTGATAGAATGATTGTTGTAAGTGATAAAATAGCCGAGTGGTACAAAAAAATATATGGGATTAAAAATATACAAGTAATTAGAAACGTTCCAAAACAAATTTCTTCTTTTGATAAAGTAGACATTAAAGCTTTACTTGGAATACCTAAGGAAGAATTGCTTTTTATTTATCAAGGAGCCTTAGAAAAACAAAGAGGAATTCAGCTAATGATTGATGTATTTAAAAATTCGAAAAAAGATAGGCATATTGTATTTTTAGGTGAAGGAGAACTAACAGAACATGTAAAAGAATTTACAATACATGAATCAAATATTCATTATTTAAAACCTGTGGCTCACAACCAAGTTTTAAGTTATACTTCTGGAGCTGATGTGGGTCTTAACCTTTTACGAGGCTCATGTTTAAACCATCAGTACTGTTTGCCCAATAAAGTTTTTGAATATTTATTAGCAGGAATTCCCTTTATATCAAGCAATTTCCCATCCTTAGTTGATGAGTTTTCTGACTATAATTTCGCATGGTTTATTGAACCAGAATACACGAAATTGATTTCTTTGGTAAATAGTTTAACTATTGATGATGTTCAGGAGTATAAAAGAAATTGTATCATGCATAAAAATTTATGGGATTGGAATGTTGAGGAGAAAACTTTCTTAAAAGTCTATAATTAATTCTACTTTGCGCCTAACCATCCTCACTCAGTACTACCCACCCGAAACGGGTGCTCCGCAGCTTCGGCTGAGCGATTTGGCAAAACGACTCCAAAGAATGGGCGTTGAGGTAATTGTGCACACCGCGTTGCCAAACTACCCGTCGATGAGAGTTCATGAGGGTTACCGTAGAAAATGGTTTGTTCAAGAGGAAGTTGATGGAATTAAAATTCAGCGCAGCTGGATATTTGTTAGGCAGCAGATGTCGTTCTTTGTTAGGCTACTTAGCTACTTCTCGTTCGTATTCTCATCGTTTGTAAATGGAGTATTCAGATTACCTAAAAGCGATTTTTTGCTTTGCGAATCGCCACCACTGTTCATAGGAATTTCGGCGTACCTGTTAAGCCGATTCAAGGGTGCAAAACTAATCTTCAACGTATCCGATCTTTGGCCTGAAAGCGCCGAAAAGTTGGGGCTGGTGAAGAAGGGGTTTGCGCTAAAATTATCGTATAAGTTGGAAGGGTTTCTGTACAGAAAATCAGCGTTGGTAACCGGACAAACTCAGGGAATAGTAAAAAATATCAGTGATAGATTTCCACAGAAACGGGTTGTTTGGTTTCCAAATGGAGTTGCACCCGAGGTCTTTGAGAATATGAACAACGAAAACAGCTGGCGCGAGAAGAATGGTTTCTCCCATAACGATTTTATTGTTTTTTACGGCGGAGTAATTGGCTTTGCGCAGGGTTTAGATGTGGTTCTTGACGCTGCCAAAGAGTTAACTGAATACAGCAATAGGAGAGTGAAATTTTGCCTTGTTGGCAACGGGCCCGAAAAGAAACGATTGGTTGAAAGGAAGCAGAATGAAACAGTTGAGAATGTCCATTTTTTCGATTCCATGCCAAGAAACGAGCTCCTGAATTTCCTGAAAAATTCCGACACGTGCATTGTTCCGCTTAAGCGGCTGGAGCTTTTCAAGGGGGCAATCCCGTCGAAAATATTTGAAGCTTGCGCTTCAGAAAAGCCAATACTTTTGGGTGTAGAGGGGGAAGCTAGGGAACTTTTTATCAACCAGGCTACTGCGGGTTTGTTTTACGAACCGGAAAGTAGCAACCAGCTGGTTGAAAATATTAAGTATTTAATAGACAATCCTACTCTTTCCCAGCAAATGGGGGAGAATGGGAGGAGATTTGTTCTCGAAAAGTTTAACCGCGAAAGAATTGCTGAAAACATATTTCAGGAACTAAAATATTTACAAGAAGTGTAACTTTACATATAATTCAAAAAAATTGACAACACAAATAAATAATTTCTTTGGGAAAGCCATTCCGTATCTATTAATGGCGAATGTGTTCTTCATTCCCATCAACATAAAAATTGCAATTCCGCTTATTCCTATCCTTGCATTTGCGTGGTTACTCAGCGGCGATTGGTTGGATATACTAAAGAAGTTGAAGGAATCTCGCTATGCGATTCTGTTGGCTTCATTCTGGGTGCTTCATGCAGTAGGGATTTTTTATACGCAGAATGCCAACTACGGTTTTCTCGACCTTCAGCAGAAGCTTTCATTCCTGGTGTTCCCGCTTATATTTATTTCATCGGGAAGCCGAATAGCCGAATTCAAAAAATGGTATTTATGGGTATTCGTTGCGGGCTGCATTGTTTCAGGTTTATACTTGCTTGGAAATGCATTTTACCTTTCGTCAACCATTGTTGTTGGTAGATTCACGTTTAATCCAATTCCTCCCGATGCATACTGGGAGAATTTCTTTCGTTACAACAGGTTTTCAGTTTCGCACCATCCCTCGTATATTGCTATGTATTTTGCTTTTTCAATATCAGTTATTTTTAGCCATCTTAAAACTAATAATAACGGTAGAAGTATAATTTTTGGTTCAGTTGGTATCGTTTTTATGTACGTTCTCATTATTCTTCTTTCCTCCAGAGCTGGAATCCTAGTAGGAACATTGGCTATTGTTAGTGGATTGTTCTGGCTATTTTTCAGAAGGTTTAAGGTTGCAATTGCAGTGGTATCTGTAGCGTTTCTTATAGCAGCCAGCTTCATTTTTATTCATTATAATAGCAGGTTTGCTGTAATTAACCAGAATATTGAATCGATTGTTGATAATGATTCTGAAACCAAGCCTTCCTCGAGGGATATGCGATTAGAAATTTGGCGCACCATCCCTTCAGCAATCGGCAACAACTGGCTATTTGGCGTGGGAAGCGGCGATACAAAGGAGGAGCTGAAGAAAGCATACAAACGTTTTGGTATGGACAAGGCTGTAGAGGAGGAGTTCAATGCGCACAACCAGTACCTGCAAACTCTTTTGGCGCTTGGAGTTCCCGGATTGCTTCTGCTTTTGGTAATTCTTGTTTACCCGGTTTACGGCTATGTTAAACAGAGGAAAGACTTTTTACCCGTACTTTTCCTTGGAATTGTTGCCCTAAATTTACTTTTCGAGTCGATGCTGGTGCGTATAGCCGGTGTAATGTTTTTTGCTGTTTTCTACTGCATTTTTTTTGCAGCCACTCCCAAACGAAAGTATGATTTTCATTAGATTCTTCGATGTTCTGTTCTCGTTTATTGGGCTTGTAGTTCTGAGCCCTTTTTTAATTGTTTTTGCAATTATTATCAGATTCGATGGGCACGGACGTTCCCTTTACCAGCAGGAGCGTGTTGGCCAAAATAGGAAGCCTTTTAAGCTTATCAAGTTTAGGTCAATGTTCCCAAACTCCGATAAGGGTTTGCAAATTACGGTGGGCAATGCCGACTCCAGAATTACGCCTGTTGGGCGTTTTATGCGGAAGTATAAAATTGATGAACTTCCTCAACTTATTAATGTGCTGAAGGGTGATATGAGTTTGGTTGGCCCTCGACCGGAGGTAAAAAAGTACGTTGATTTGTACACCAAAAAACAGCTGGAGGTACTAAGCGTTCGGCCTGGAATAACTGATTTTGCTTCCATAGAGTTTGTGAATGAGAATGAGATTCTTGCATTTTCAGAAAATCCAGAGGAAGAATATGTAAACAATATTTTGCCAAAAAAAATTGAAATTAGCCTTGGGTACGCATCAAAACCTAGTGTTTCAGCTTATTTCAGAATAATATTCTTAACCATCAAAACCATTTTTATATCAGGAAATAAAAAAAAATCACAAAATGAGTAAAATTCTTCTTACCGGAGGTACAGGATACATTGGCTCGCACACAGCTGTTGAACTTATAAATGCTGGTTTTGAGGTGGTTATTGTCGATAACCTTTCGAATTCAAGCGCTGATGTACTTAATGGAATTGAGCGAATCACAGGCGTAAAACCAGAATTTGTGAAAGCCGATTGTGCCGACATGGAGTCGATGGTTCGCTTGTTTAATCGGTATCCCGATATTTGCTCGGTAATTCATTTTGCTGCTCTTAAAGCAGTTGGTGAATCGGTTGAGAAACCTTTACAGTACTACCAGAATAATATAACTTCACTTTTAAACCTTCTTTTCTTATTAAATGAACGTTGCGCAGCTAGCAACTTCGTTTTTTCCAGCTCATGCACTGTTTACGGTCAGCCCGATAACTTGCCTGTAACCGAGTTGTCGCCATATAAACCTGCCTCTTCTCCATACGGAAATACCAAAAAAATTGCTGAGGATATTTTGAGGGATTCGGTACATGCCAGTAAAAGTTTAAAGGTAGTTGCGTTAAGGTATTTTAACCCTATTGGTGCCCATCCTTCAGCAGAAATTGGAGAGTTGCCCCAGGGAAAACCCGACAACCTGGTTCCTTTCATAACCCAAACAGCAGCGGGTGTAAGGGACAAGTTAATGATTTTTGGGAACGACTACAATACTCCTGACGGAACTGCAATTCGCGATTACTTTCATGTGGTTGATTTAGCTAAAGCACATGTTATTGCATTGCAGCGCATGATTGAGGGAAAGAGTAAACAAAATTTTGAAGTTTTCAATGTTGGGGCAGGTAAAGGGATTACTGTTTTGGAGATAGTTGAAACTTTTAAAAGGGTAACAGGCACTAAGTTGAACTATGAATTTATTGGTCGAAGGGAAGGAGATATAGAGAAGGTTTGGGCTGATACGTCGTTGGCAAACAATGAGTTAGGATGGAACCCCGAGAACTCTCTTGGTGAAGCTTTGCTCTCTGCCTGGCGATGGGAAAAGAAGATAAGAAATATTTTGTAAGTATAACAGCCACACAAAAAAAACGCCCGGATTTGCCGGGCGTTTTTTTTATTTTTTATTTACGAGTAGCTTTTTTGTGGCAACTATTCTTCCATCCTGTTCAATGGAGTAAAGGTAAATTCCGTTTGGAAGCGAACTTACATCTATCATAATTTTTCCATTCTCCTGTTCAATCTTCCTTTCCAGAAGGGTTACTCCAACAATATTTCTTACGGTTACCTTTGCATCAGCATGCTGCATGCATGAGTAGGAGATGTTTAAAATATTAGATTCAACCGGGTTTGGATACGCAGAAATCATGGCAGATAAATCAAGGTGGGCGATGCTAGTACCCTCCTGAATATTGAAGTTAATAGTAACACCTGCCTTGTCGTTTTCATCGTTTATGTTAAAAACTTCGTAAGCAATCTTTGCTGTACCAACATTCCCATCGGGGTAAAACTCAACGTAGAAATCACTTGAGGTAGTTGTTTGCCCAGCGGCAATTGTGAAAGGATTGGGAGATTCTTCCACAGAGGGGCTGAAGCATTCACCGAGGCAAAAAGTGTTTGTACTACCTTCAATGTTTTCAATTACACGTTTTCTAATTTTTATTTGAATATCGGACGATGAGGTGTTGGTTATATTGATAACTACTTTTAAGTCGCGGGATGGAGTTCCATCTATTGTGATCTCACTATTACTAATATCTTCCTCATTATAAAATAGTTTAATGTTTTGCGCACTTACAGATGAAGTAGCAACTATTATTAATCCTGCAAAAATGTAAAAAAGCTGTTTCATAATTATTTTTTTTACAAAAATATGCAAATGTTTACATATTCGCATATATATTTGTGCAAATTAAATCGTTTTAGTTAACAAAATTCTTATTTATGAAGAAACTTAACTTGCTTGCATTAGGGTTGCTACTATCTATCTTTTCATTTGCACAGGGTAAGAATGGAACCGTGCATCTCTCTGAAGATTTTAGTTCAACCTTTCCACCTACGGGATGGACTATTGAGAACTATGGAACTAAATGGACTTTATCGAATTCCGCGATAGCCGGAGGTTCGGCACCGGAACTTAAATTCACGTACACACAAGGAAGTTTAACTACTCGTTTCATCTCACCAAGCGTTGACCTATCGGGAGTGGAAAACCTGGTGCTAAGTTTCAGACAGTTTGTTGACCACTATGGTACCGGATATAGCGTTGGTGTGGCAACTCGTTCAAATTCTGGCGAATGGAATACGGTTTGGTCCGTTTCGCCTGAAGATAATATTGGACCTGAACTTCACGATATCATCATTTCAAATGACGATGTTGGCTCTTCAAACTTTCAGTTTTGCTTCTTCCTTTCGGGAAATGCATACCAAATCGATTACTGGTTTATCGATGATGTGGAGCTGTTTACTCCTTTCTCCAACGATATTACCGTTAGCTCCATTGTAGCACCCGACTACTTTGCCCAGGGCGATATGACCATTGGAGCAGTAGTAAGAAACGTTGGTTTAAGCAATGTTACCTCTTTCGACGTTAACTACCAGATAGATGGAGGAGAAGTGGTTACCCAAAGTTTTTCAGGATTGAATCTCGAACAAACAGATACATATGAGATTGAATTCGACCAAACATGGGCAGCCACTCCTGGAACATTTACCTTAACAGTTTTTGTTTCAAACTACAATGGTGCGGGCGATGATAACGATACGGAAAACGATTCGCAATCGAAAACGTTGAATATTGCTTCGCAAACTACAGTGAATATGCCGCTTTTCGAATCATTTACCAGCTCAACCTGTGGCCCATGTGCATCATTTAATGGTTCGGTGTTCAATTCTTTCCTTTCCTCAAACATTGAACGTTTGTCAATTATTAAGTACCAGATGAGCTGGCCTCAACCCGGCGACCCATACTATAATGAGGATGGTGGAACTCGAAGAGTGTACTACGGTGTAATATCAGTACCCTCGCTTTTTGCAGGAGGCAATTCAGTTGAAACATCTGAAAATGAAATTAATGCCCAATTAAATGATTTGGAAGATGAAGAAGCTTTCTTTGAAATATCTGTGAAAGCAACTTATCTCGGAACCACTGTAACTGCAAAAATTGACGTTTCTCCCTACATCTCAGCATCAGGACTGAAACTTCATGCAGCAGTTGTGGAAAAAGAAACAACCGAGAATGTTGGTTCAAATGGGGAAACATCGTTTAAGTACGTAATGATGAAGATGCTACCTGATGGTAATGGTACAACCGTCGATTTTATTGATGGACAAGACTATAGTATTACCCTTACTCAAGATCTTACCTCAACTTTCGTTGAACAGTATGATGATCTTGAACTTGTAGTTTTCATTCAGAATGATGATAACAAGCAGGTTTACCAATCAAAAATGGTTGATATTACAGAGGGTTCAACAGGTATTCCATCTTCAACTCTTAAAGGATTCTCCATTTATCCAAACCCAACCAACGGAACGTTTTCGCTTGAGATGCCAGAGGAAACAGGGATGTCGTTTGTTGAAATATACTCAATAACAGGTGCGCTCGTTTACTCATCGAACATTTCCGAAACAAAAAGCCAACGTTTCGATTTAGGATTGCAGAAGGGAGCGTATATTGTTTCAATAACTACTCTCGATGGAACAAAACTTTCACAGAAACTTATTGTAAAGTAGTATTATTCTGCTTAAATATTTTTTACTTGGAGTCGTTGTTTTTTTACAACGACTCCAAGTATAGTTATTAAAATTGTATTGTAAACCAGTAACATTAAGGGGAAACAAATGAAGAAAACAGCTATTCTTATCGCAATTCTACTCATAGTAGCGTTGACTGCTATGGCTCAAGATACAAAGGGGAAATCGTTACCAACTGTAACGATAAAGACTCTTGATGGGAAATCATTTTCAACGAACCAGATTTCTAACGATGGGAAACCAATTATCCTTTCGTTCTGGGCATCATGGTGCCGCCCTTGTATTAAAGAATTATCGGCAATTGCCGATGTTTACGTTGATTGGCAGGAGGAAACCGGAGTGAAGTTAATTGCCATATCGGTTGACGATTCGAGAACTGTGAACAGTGTTAGACCCCTGATTAACGCGCGTGGTTGGGAGTATGAGTTTTACCTCGACACAAACGGAGACCTTAAACGTGCAATGGGTGTAAACAACGTTCCCCATACATTTATTCTCAATGGGAAGGGTGAGGTGGTATACCAGCACACGAACTATACCGAAGGTAGTGAGGATAAATTATTTGAAGAGGTTAAAAAGTTGGCTCAGTAACCAGAAAATGCCATGATCTTTTCAATTTACAAAAGAACATTTCTTGTTTGTTTGGTAGTAGTACTAGTTCCCCTACAAAAACTGAAATCTCAGGAATTTATCGATAATGCAACGGTGCAGGGAAATATTTACTCCGAGGCAAACTACTACTTTACCGATACGCTGATTGGAGCACCAGAGGTTCCCGAGTACATACGAGCCAATATTTACGGAAACGTTTTTTACCGGTACAAAGGTTTTAATGCAGGAGTTCGGTTTGAAGCCTACCAGCCCCCGTTGGTTGGTTTCGATACGCGTTACGAGGGGCTCGGAATAGCTCACCGGTTTGCCTCCTATAGCGATGACAGCTACGAGGTTACCATCGGGAATTTTTACGAACAGTACGGAAGCGGATTGATTCTTCGCGCATACGAAGATAAAAACCTTGGCATTGATAATGCTTTCGATGGGTTTCGTCTTCTGGTTCGGCCTGCTAATGGGTTGGTAGTGAAAGGGATGATTGGTAAACAACGCTTTTTTTGGGACGTTGGACCGGGAACGGTTCGCGGTTTCGATGCCGAGTGGAGTCTGCTCCAAACCCTTTTACCCGAATCATCAACAAACTTAACCATTGGAGCGAGTGCAGTTAGTAGGTACCAAAGCGATAAGGATCCTCTTTTTAATTTTCCCGAGAATGTGGCTGCTTTTGCGTCAAGAACCTCACTGTACACAGGTAACTATTTCTTTTCCGCTGAGTATGCATGGAAAGTAAACGATCCGTCGGCAACCAATAACAATATCTATAAGAATGGACAGGCCGTAATCCTGTCTGGTTCATACTCTAAAAAAGGAATTGGTGTTTTGTTGTCGGCTAAATACGTTGATAACATGGATTTTAGATCGAGCAGAACAGCAACAGGAAACGATTTAAGTATTAGTTACATTCCTGCTATTTCATATCAGCATACCTATAGCTTGGCAGCAAAATATCCATACGCCACCCAACCCTTGGGTGAAGTCGGAGCAAAAGCTCAAGTTTCTTATTTCATAGGAAGAGGAACAAAAGTTGGGGGCAAGTATGGTACAAACATTGTTTTTAACGCTTCCATTGCAAACTCAATTCAAAAAGAGAAGTTGCACGATACATTGGAAATTGGAACCCAGGGAACCAAAGGTTACTCGGCAAAATTTGGTTCTATAGGAGATGAAAAGTACTACCACGATCTATCGGTTGAAATCAACCGAAAAATATCAAAAAGTGTTAAGATCGTTGCAGGAGCTGCAAATCAGTTCTACAACAAGGCTATTATTGAGGGGCACCCAGATGAGGAACCGGTTAAAGCTTGGGTAGTTTATGGCGACGTTTCGTACCGATTCCTACAGAATCAAAATGTACGTTTTGAACTACAACACCTTTCAACCAAGCAGGATAAAGGAAACTGGGCTATGGCGCTTGTTGAGTACACTTTTGCACCACAATGGTCATTCGCCGTTTCCGATCAGTATAACTACGGGAATAGCGATGCGAAATTACGAAAGCATTTCTACTCATTTAATGTGGCAGTTAGCAAGGAGTCGAACCGCATTTCATTTTTTTACGGTAAGCAAAGTGATGGTGTTATTTGCGTTGGTGGTGTGTGTAGGAAAGTTCCTGCTGCCTACGCAGCAGGTATCAGCTACTCCAAAACTTTTTAAAAACGATACCCAAGATGAGGATTTTAAAGTATTTATTCTTAATAGGATTCATATCTTTTTTTTCGTGTGATATTATAGAGGAGCCATACATGAATCCGGTTGTTCAAAACCCGGACTCAGCAGAAGTAGTTCAGAAAGTGCTGCTTGAAGAGTTTACAGGACACCAGTGCCCTAACTGCCCCGGAGGGGCAGAAACTGCCACGCAGCTTCATCAGGTTTATGGTGACAGATTTATTGTGATTGCTTATCATGCTGGATGGTTCGCTCGTACTTCAGATGAGTTTCCTGTTGAATACAGGACAGAGGTAGGTGAAGAGTTGAATGAACAATTTGGTGTTTTAGCTTACCCTAGCGGGTTGGTAAATAGAACAAGTGTTAACAGTAATATTTTGCTTAACCCAGCTGAATGGGGAGCAGTAACATATGACATTCTTGAAAACAGCCCAGTACTGCAACTTATAGTATCTAAAAATTATAATCAAGAAACAAAAAGTTTATCGGTAAGTGTTACTTCGAAAACATTACAGGATGTTGAGGAGATAAAAGTTTGTGTATTTATTACTGAAGATGACTTGATTTCTCCTCAGAAAACTCCTGATGGAGTCAATAATAACTACATTCATAATCATGTGTTCAGAACCTCGCTTAACGGAACATGGGGGACTACAATTTTTGAGGGAGGTGCAGGTTCTGAGGAATCACAAACAATAATGGTTAATGCTGTTTTATCAGCGGAATGGAATATAAATAGTTTGAATATTGTGTGCTTTGCTTATAATGTGATAAGTGGAGAAGTTATTCAGGTTGAGAGTATAAAACTAGTTGAATAAAAAAAACCGATGAGTATATTCATCGGTTTTTTACTTTACAGTTTATCATTGCTAAAGTAAATTAAAGTTAACAATTAGTTTTTTTGTGCCAATTTCTTTCGAGAACCGAACTGGCCTTTGTTCTAGTTTGTTAAAGTACTCCACAATGTAATCCTCAAATTCACAGCAGGTACCTTTAATGTTAGAAACTTTTAGTTTCTGATTCTCATCAACCCTAACTATTAGGGTTACAGTTCCTTCTATCCCCCTCTCCTGAGCAACCTCAGGAAAACCAATCCTGTTGTTCAGGTAGGTGGATAGGTTTTTAACTTCCTTCTCCTTTATGCTTGAAGCATTTGAAAAGGAGATTGCAGCGAAAATCATCACCGCTACTAACGCAAAAACTTTTGTTTTCATGGCATTGGATTTTAGTTAGTAATAGGTTTCATGCAATTAATTTATTACTAACTATATGCCATTAATTATAATTGGTTATTAAGCAGTTTGTTAAAGGGAATGTAGGTTTCTTGTTAAAGAAAATATTAATGTACGAATTTGTACACTCGTGTACAAATTCGTACACATAATGCATTGAAAATAAGGTGTTTTTAACGTTTGTTAGCTTGTAGGTAGCAATGTTAATTGCAAAGTACTTTGGAACTACAATTTCATTCGAGAATTAATCACCTTAACAAACTCCTTCGCAGAAGAAATTCTAACTACTTGCTTAGGTATGATTTTGTTATTGAGTTCAACCTGATAGCCAGTTGCTAAAATCGATGCTTTTGGGAACGAATTTAAAAGCTGCTTGAAAAGGGCTGCAAGCTCTTCCTCGGGAAGGGGATTGATGATTGAAACAAAAAAGTTTGAAACGTTATGATTGGTCCCAATCTCAGTGATATCAGATAAAGGTACGCCTTGTCCAAGATATATTGTATGTAAACCTTCCTTTTTAGCATGATATGCGAAGTATAGGATTCCAATTTCATGTAGATCCCCTTCGGGGAGAAAAAATAGTATTTTGGAAGCATCAATTTTAGGGCTCGGAAGCTTTTCGGTTTGGGTAATAAGTTTCTCGCGAACAATATTTGAGGCAAAGTGTTCCTGGGCAGGAGTAATGGTTCCCGATTGCCACAGTAAACCCATCCTACGTTGAAAAGGAACAATTAAATTCTCAAAAGTCCATTCCATCCCTTTTTCCTCAATGGTTTCGTCTATCTTTTTTGAGAACGATTCACGATCAAAGTTCATGGCCGATACAAAAAAAGCTTCAGGTACTGAGGGTGGTTTTACGTATTTGTTTCCTTCCTCAACGGTTTTTCTTATTTCGTCATTGCTCATTCGGGCTACATGGCTAATTTTATATCCCATTTTCAGAAGCAAACTGATATTGAGAGCCAGCTTTAAATCGTCCTCTGAGTACCTTCGTATGTTCGTGTCGGTACGGTTTGGCGAGAAAACGTTGTAGCGTTTTTCCCAAATACGTATTGTGTGGGCTTTTATTCCTGAAAGGAGCGATAGCTCCTTTATACTATATACAACCATATTGTTTTTTGTTTAATAAAACATTAAACATTATAAATACAATTTAGTTCAAATTATTTGAATAAAGCAACATACAATGTACTTTTTTTAAAAACGATTGTTTAATATATAAGGCAGTGAGGTAAAAAGGAACTTTCTATTCTTGCAACTTTCTAATTAATAATAGTCCGTCACGAAGAGGTAGTAAAACTTGCTCAAGCCGATAATCTGTGGCAACCATGTTGTTAAAGATTCGAACACCATGGGTGAAGGGATCGTTGGCATTGTTATCGAGCACTTTCCCTCCCCAAAGTACATTGTCGGCAATAATAAAACCTCCGGTTTTAGTTTTTGGCATTACAGCTTCGAGGTATTTTGGATACTCTCGTTTGTCGCCATCAATGAGCACCAGATCAAAATCTATATTCAATGTAGGGATTATCTCAAGGGCGTTTCCAACGTGTTGAGTAATCCTTTTTTCCAGCCCCGATTTTCGGAAATAATCTATACTTACCTCGCACACTTCATCATTTACTTCAATGGTGTGGATATGACCGTTAAATTCAAGTCCTTTCGCCATGCAAATTGTGGAGTAACCTGTAAATGTTCCAATTTCGAGAACTTGTTTTGGGTTTAGCATTCGACAAATAAATTCAAGGAATTTCCCTTGAGTAGATCCGCTTAGCATTCTGGGGTGGAATGTAGTAAGGTGTGTGAAACGATTTAAATCATACAAAACTTCGTCCTCAGGTGTGGTGTGTTTCAGAATGTACTCTTCCAAATCGTTGTTTATGGAGTTGAACAGATTCATTTACTTGTAAATTAATGTGGAAAGATTGCTTTCGCAAAGAATTTCGTTTGCAATGTTGATTAGCTCGCTTGAAGAAATTCCTTCAATAAGCTTGTTAACCTCCTCCAGATTGTCAACTTCATTGTAAACAAGTACGCTTCGTGCAGCATTTAGCATAAGAATTTCACTGTTTTCACTGGCAATGGCCATTTGCCCAATAAGTTGGCGTTTAGCCTTAAAAAGTTGAAGTACGCCCAACTTTTCATTCCTAATTCTGGAAAGTTCTCGCTGAACCAGCTCCATTGATTTACTGAAGTTTGCCTTGTCGGATCCAAAGTACACAGAAAAAACCCCAGTGTCAGTGTAGGGTGTGTAGTTCGATTCCACATTGTAAGCATACCCACTTTTTTCTCTTAAACTTAGGTTTAGTCTGGAATTTTGTCCTGGCCCTCCTAGTATGTTGTTCAGCAAAAACATTCCAATGCGTTTTGGATGTATTAAATGGTATGCCGTACAACCTACGATGCAGTGTTGCTGGTACGTATTTTTTTTAACCGATAAACTGTACGGAACGTATGAATTTATTGCTGTTCGTTGTTGTTCTCGAATAGATTTTTGAACAGAGCCCAGGTACCTTTCGGCCAATTTTTTTACTCGAAAGAAAGGAACATTACCAATGGAACAAAAAACAATTTGGTCCGTGGTGTAGTTTCGTTCCATGAAGTTAGCTATATGGGTACGGTTAAACCGTTTAATATGCTTTTTAGTCCCGAGAATATTTCTTCCAAAGGGATGGTTTGGAAATATAAGTTCTTCAAAATCATCAAAAATAAGTTCCGATGGGGAGTCCTTGTATGAGTTGATTTCATCGAGAATTACCTCTTTCTCTTTCTCCAACTCTTTTTCGGGGAAGGTCGAATGAAATACTATGTCGGATATCAATTCTATTGCACGATGAAAATCATTTTTTAGGAAAGTGGCATGAATTACGGTTTCCTCCTTGGTTGTGTAGGCATTTAGCTCGCCCCCAACATCCTCAAGACGACTCATTATGTGGAACGCTTTTCTCCTCTTGGTTCCTTTAAAAAATACATGTTCAATGAAGTGTGCTATCCCATGCTCCTGGTCAAGCTCGTCGCGAGTCCCTGCATTAATCATAATACAAGCATATGCCACGGGTGAATTAGTGTGCTTGTGAGCTATCCTAATGCCGTTTTGAAGCGTGAACAGTTCGAATTCCATTGGCTAAAAATTAATTTGCAAACCTAATGGAAATGAATTGAATGAGCAAGGTTGTTTTATTATTTTAAAAAAAAGTTTTCAAAATTGGTGCTATGAGGTTTGGAGTAAAAGAAAAAACGTATATATTTGCACCGCATTTGCGCTGGTGCCATAGCTCAGTTGGTAGAGCAAAGGACTGAAAATCCTTGTGTCCGTGGTTCGATTCCACGTGGCACCACAAAAAGCCCGCTTGTCATGTACAAGCGGGTTTTTTGTTTTAAAATGGGGCTTTAGTGTTCGTTTTCGAACATTAAATATACGGAATTGTACATATTTTTTATGCTATATAAAAATGTAATACAATATAAATCAGTATTATAATTCGATTGGCATAGAATGTGGTTGTTTTTTGTTGAATTTTTATTGTAATATAATTTCAAAACCAACAACCATGATTCTAAATTATCTAAAGGTTTCCGTTCGGAATCTTATATCGCAAAGAGGGTACTCGTTAATTAATATTTTTGGACTTGCAGTAGGTATTGCCAGCGCGCTGCTCATTATGTTATATGTTATTGATGAATTCAGCTACGATAAGTTTCATCCCAATGCAAAAAATATACATAGAATTTGCCTCGATGCAAAAATTCAGGATACAGAGCTGATTGGGCCCATTAGCTGTGTACCAATTGGCCCAACTTCAGTAAATAACTATCCCGATATTGTAAATTTCACTCGGGTTTTCACATTCTCAGGGGAACCCGTAGTTCGTTTCGAGGATAAAACTTTCGTTGAGAAAAAGGTGTTTTTCGTTGATTCAACTTTTTTCCAGGTATTTGATGGGTTCACATTGTTGCGAGGGGATAAGTACGATGTGCTAAAACGCCCAAACCAAATGGTAATGACAGAGTCCACTGCTTTTCGATACTTTGGGAACGATAACCCAATAGGGAAAATTGTTAAGTATGGACAGGATGAAACAAACTACGAGGTAGTGGGTGTGGTTGCCGATATACCAAGTAATAGCCACATGAAGTTTGACATTGCTTGCTCGTTTGTTACATTACCCATGGCGCAAAGCACTTTTTGGATAGGCAATAATAACTATACTTACCTTCTATTACAGGACAACCTTGACCCTAAGGAAGTTGACAAAAGGTTTGTGGAATTGGTAAACACATACGCAGGCCCACAGTTCGAACAATTTGCTGGTTTTTCCACTGAGGAGTTCGAAAGTAAAGGTAACAGATACTCGTACTTCACTCAGCCACTTCTCGGTATTCATCTTAAGTCGAATTTGGCTTTTGAAATGGAGAAAGGTGGAAATCTCACGATGGTATATGTTTTCATGCTTATTGCCATATTCATTCTGGTAATTGCAGCTATAAATTTTATGAATCTTTCTACTGCTCGCTCTGCGAAGAGAGCCAAAGAGGTTGGAGTAAGAAAGGTTGTTGGTTCAACACGTTCAAGGTTAATTGGTCAGTTCTTAACCGAATCGGTTACAGTTGCTACCATTTCGTTAGTTATTGCAGTTATACTTATTATCCTGGCTATACCATCTTTTAATAGCATCGCAGGGAAACAACTTACCTTAACCTCATTACCTGTTGCAGCTACAGTAGCTATTGTTTTAGCCACAATACTTATTGTTGGTTTTGCTGCAGGGAGCTACCCCGCATTCTTTTTAGCTAGCTTCGAGCCAATTAAGGTTCTAAAGGGGAAACTCAGAACTGGAATGAAGAATAGTTTGCTACGAGGCGGATTGGTGGTGGTTCAGTTTACAATTACAATTGGCTTACTTGTTTCAACCTTCGTTGTTTACAACCAAATTTCGTACATACGGAATAAGGATTTGGGTTATAACAATAAAAACATTCTTGTTATCAATAGGCCCTACGCAATTGTTCAGGAAAAAAGAGATGCATTCATTGAGGAGTTAAAAAAGATTCCTAACGTTGAAGCGGTTTCTCGCTCTTCGTCACTCCCAACTACAATAATTGGAAACACAGTAATGCAAAAACAGGGTGCCCCAAGTGACGAGATGAACTCATTCAACTTTTTCTATGCGCACTACGATTTCGATAGGGTGATGGGCTTACGTTTAGTTGAGGGCCGTTACTTTAACCGGGATTTTGCAAGTGATTCATCAGCAATGATTATTAACCAGGCTGCTGTTAATGCATTTGGTTTCGATGGTGATGCCGTTGGGCAAATTGTAATGATGAATGGAACGGAGGAGAGAACCGTTGTTGGAGTCGTTGAAGATTTTCACTACGAAACATTACATCAAAAAGTAAGCCCACTGGTTATTGCAAGCCATCCAGTTTACACATATATTCCTATAAGAATTGGAAGTGCAAATAGGAAAGAAACAATACAGAGGATAGAGGCCAAATGGAAAGAATTTGTGGGCGATCAGGATTTTGATTATTTTTTCCTCGACCAAGCTGTTGATAATCAGTATAGCGATGAGAAACGTGCTGGCATTCTCTTCTCTAGCTTTAGTATACTGGCAATTATAATTGCATCGCTCGGTTTGCTTGGGCTTTCTTCGTATTCAGCAGAACAGCGAACCCGTGAAATTGGTATTCGAAAAGTAATGGGTGCTAACGTTCCTAGCGTGGTTTGGTTGCTACTCAATGAGATTAATCGGCTTTTCTTAATTTCAACTTTGGTTGCATGGCCTATTGCGTGGTATTTAATGAAGGGTTGGCTCGAAAATTTTACTTTCAGAATTAAATTATCACCAACCATCTTTATTGCAGCTTCATTGTTGGCGTACCTAATTGCAGTATTAACTGTTAGTTATCAGGCGTTTAAAGCAGCAAGAACGAATCCATCAATAACTTTGAAGTACGAGTAATTTTCTTGTAAGATTCTGACTACAGGTTCAACTTAAAACTGGGTTATTATGAAAATGCTGAAAAGGATAAGAGTACTCATTGCGAGTTTGCTAGCTATAGTTTCTGCCTTTTCAGCAAACTCGCAGGAAAAACGAGTTGCAACGGCGTATAGAATTGAGGGTGAAGCACCCAAAATTGACGGTTTTGTTGATGACGAAGCATGGAAAGCCGTTGAATGGCAGGATAATTTTACCCAGCAGCAACCCTACGATGGGAAGGCTCCATCGCAGAAAACAGAATTTAAGATTCTGTATAATAACAATAGTATTTTTGCAGCTATCCGTTCCTGGGATACAAACCCTGACAGCATTGTGAGTCGGCTTTCGCGTCGTGATGAGGGCGATGGCGATGCTATTGGTATCGAGTTCGATTCGTATCATGATTATCAAACTGCCTTTTCGTTCATTGTTTTCTCATCGGGTGTTAAGCACGAAAAATTAATTACTTCCGATGGAGGAAGCGAGGACGTTAGCTGGGATGCCATTTGGAGTGCAAAAACCAGCATTGACGACAAAGGTTGGATTGCTGAAATTGAAATTCCCCTAAACCAGCTTAGGTTTAACAATAACGAAGTGCAGGAGTGGGGGCTTCAGGTTGGTCGATACATTTTTCGCAAGGACGAACTTTCCCTCTGGCAACCAATTCCCCGCGATGCCCCAGGCTGGGTTCATCAGTTCGGAATATTAAAAGGAATTAAGGGTGTACACCCTAAGCGTCAGGTTGAAATTGCCCCCTACGTGGTGGGGCAAGTTGAGCGATTTGAAGAAGAGGAAGGCAATCCCTTCGCTACAGGGAAACGACACTCTTTTAATGGTGGACTTGATGCAAAAATTGGAATAACTAACGACTTTACGCTCGACCTAACTGTGAACCCTGATTTTGGCCAGGTAGAAGCCGATCCATCGGAAGTAAATCTTACCGCATTCGAAACCTATTTCCCCGAGAAGCGCCCCTTTTTCATCGAAGGGAAGAATTTATTCGATTTTAACTTCTCTCCTGGCGATGGCGATGGCGCTCTTGAAAATCTATTCTACTCACGCAGAATAGGGCGCCACCCCAAAGGCGATCCTGATATTGGGGATGATGAGTACAGTAAAATTCCCGAAACAACTTCAATACTAGGTGCCGCAAAGGTTACTGGTAAAACCCAGAAGGGGTTCTCGGTTGGAATAATGGAGGCCATTACCGCTCGAGAGGAAGCAGAAATTTTTTCGAATGGCGATTACAGGTACGAAGCCGTTGAGCCCCTTACCAGCTACCTTGTGGCAAGCGCAAATAAGGAGTTTAATGAGAGCAACACTCGCATTGCCACTGTTTTCACTTCAACCAACCGGCAAATCACCAATGATGAGCTGAACTTTATGCATAAAAATGCGTTTTCGGGTGGAGTTAACTTTATGCATCAATGGAATAACAAGAATTACTACTTACTTTTTAAATCTGCATTTAGCAGGGTTGAAGGTAACCCCGAGGCAATTGTTGAAACCCAAACTGCATCGAGTAGGTATTTTCAGCGTTCCGATGCAACCCATGTTAGCGTTGATTCATCGCGCACAAGTTTAACGGGTTGCGGAGGATTGCTAGGGATTGGCAAGGGTGGCGAGGGCCGATGGAGATACATGGCGTTTGTTTCATGGAAATCGCCTGAGTTTGAAATTAACGATGTTGGTTTTGTAAGAACAGTTGACGACATTTTTCAAGTTTTCTGGGTGGGTTACCGAATTTTCGAACCCTTCTCGGTATTCCGAAACTTTAGCCTTAACATGAACCAATGGACTGGGCACAATTTTGCCGGTGAGCGTGGTTACTGGGGAGGAAACGTAAATTTTAATGCTCAGTTTAAAAACTACTGGAACGGAGGAGCCTACGTTGGTCATCAGGGTGAATCGTTAAGTTTCTCCGCTCTGAGGGGAGGCCCGGCTCTGATAATTCCTGGAGGTTGGAACGAGAACTTTTGGGTAAGTACCGATGGAAGGAAAAAATTAACATCAACATTTAGTACAAGTTACTTTAAAAGCATAAACTCTGAGTCGTATCACTTTGCATTTGGGGTTAACTATAAACCAAGCAAAGCGCTTGTGCTGTCTGTTTCTCCTTTTGTGAACGGAACAACCAAAAAGATACAGTTTGTTGATAACTTCGAATATGGAAACATTGTGAGCTATGTGAATGCCAGTATCGACCAGTTTACCTGCTTGCTTGAGTTTAGAGCAAACCTGAGTATAACTCCCGATCTTTCAATTCAGTATTATGGTCGCCCATTTATTGCCAAAGGCAAATATTCCGATTTCAAAAAAATAACTAACTCCAGAGCAGAGAAGTTTTCTGATCGCTTCGAGGTTTTCTCCAATTCTCAGATTACCTATAACACCGATGATGATGTATACATGGTTGATGAAAACGTTGATGGGATTACGGATTACTCGTTCGATAATCCTGATTTCAATTTCCGCGATTTTCAGTCGAATTTGGTAATTCGTTGGGAGTACAAGCCGGGATCAACAGTTTTCTTAGTATGGACACAAGGACGACAGTACTCTGATATAGATTATAGTACAAATTTTAAAAATACAGTTTCCGACCTTTTTGATGAATATCCCCACAATATCTTCCTGGTAAAACTTTCCTACAGGTTTTACTAGTAATGCATCCCATTTTAGGGTTATGTAGGATAATAGAGCTGATTTTTCATAAAAAAAGCCGTTCATAGGGGAACGGCTTTTTTTGTATTCGAGATATTTCTATTTCTCTTTAATTGCAGCTTGCGCAGCAGCTAAGCGAGCGATAGGAACTCGGAAAGGAGAACAAGAAACATAATCCATTCCGGTTCTGTGACAGAACTCAACTGATGATGGGTCACCACCATGCTCACCGCAAATACCAACTTTTAAGTCAGGACGAGTAGCCCTACCTTTCTTTGTTCCCATTTCAACTAACTGACCAACACCTGTTTGGTCTAATTGTTGGAAAGGATCATTTTTAAGGATTCCTTTATTGATATAAATTGGTAAGAATTTACCAGCATCGTCACGAGAATAACCAAATGTCATTTGAGTTAAGTCGTTAGTACCGAAAGAGAAGAATTCAGCGTGTACAGCAACTTCGTTAGCTGTTAATGCAGCACGTGGAATTTCAATCATCGTACCTACCAAGTAGTCAACTTTTATACCTTTTTCAGCAAAAACTTTCTCAGCAGTAGCTCTGATGATTTCTTCCTGCATTTTGAATTCTTTTACAGTACCAATCAGTGGAACCATAATTTCTGGTTTAGGATTTAATCCTTTTGCTTTTAAGTTACAAGCTGCTTCGATAATAGCGCGAGCTTGCATCTCGGTAATTTCGGGATATGTATTTCCTAAACGGCAACCACGGTGTCCTAACATTGGGTTGAATTCGTGTAATGACTCAACTTTTTCTTTAACTATTTTAACATCAACACCAAGCTTCTCAGCCATTTCTTTTTGAGTTGCATCATCGTTTGGAGTGAACTCATGT
>Ga0209203_1000826_pt1 | contig 24664 bp, 21 predicted proteins | sample AD_UKC109_MetaG_FD_184423 | JGI IMG/M metagenome (GOLD analysis project Ga0209203, IMG submission 184423) | Active sludge microbial communities of municipal wastewater-treating anaerobic digesters from Hong Kong - AD_UKC109_MetaG (SPAdes)... | ecosystem: Engineered > Bioreactor > Anaerobic >... | reverse complement strand
GCTACAACGGGCAACACAGTCTAGGGACGTTAGGATGGTTTCGCCTGACATTGTCGAGCAAGTAATGGGCTGCGTTGTAGGCACCTGCCATCCTATTGGACGCGTTGCCGACATTCGGACAATCGTCGACCCTAAGCTGGCAGAGAGAGAAGTGGTTAGCTTCAGCGCAGGAAGCCTGAACCATACTATTACTATGCGGTATGCAGATTATGAGAGAATCGCATTGCCGGAGGTCGTTGACATATGCGTGGCAACCAGCCCTGCATGAACTACTACGGTCTTATGCCCACTGCCTTCCGTACTAAAGCGAGTCTTTGGTTCGCCAACTCATTCATGGTATGCTCGTTCGCCTCAAGTTTATTCGCAGTGAGCGGCAAGAATATACCCTATGCTTGTCGCTAGATAGTGCTAGCAGGCTTATTGTCCGAAGGACCGTGACGATTGGCACGCTCACCGCGTCGCTCATACATCCTCGTGAAGTGTTTGCAGAGAAGATGAAAGCAGCAAGAGATAACCAGAACAAAGTGGTGTTTAATTTCTTTACAATAACCTAGTAAACGCCCATGTTTTTGCTACGATTTCACATATTTTAGAGTACAGAAAGTATCACAGATAATGTGAGTAAATGGCGTTAGCAGGTAAAAGTTCAGGAAAAAATTCGGGAAAGATAGCTAGTACAAAAGCTAGTACATATAATGAACCGTTGGACGCCCTCTGTGGACTCTCTGGAGCGTCTAGGACAGGTTTTCGGGGCTTATATGAGTAAATACCCATCCCTGTGGATTCTGCTGTTTATCCCTGTAGCTATAATTTTTGATAAATGCTACACAATGGTTTACTATAAACAATAGCTAAAGAGGAGACGAATATGGGTCCCGCAGAAGGTACTGCATTTGAACGTTTTGGTGAGACAACAGAAGTCGATGCAGTTGAATCATTACTTGCAGGATATGCAACAGGTAATGACACTGTAAAAGAAGCCTCGTTCCACGCTTTTATAAATGGCAACCAGCAGGTTGCTGCTATCGGTCGTGACGCTATAGCAAGACTTGCACAAGCCGATCCATGGGTTGCTGCTGAGTTTACGTTCAATCTAATGGCAGAGTCTCAGAACTTTCATTATGGTGACTCTGACAGTCTGCGGGGATTAGACCCTGACGATTGTTGGGATATGGCAGCTACCAGTGTGCCGTATGCTTCTGTGGAAGCTACGCATGAACTTGCTAAAGGCTTCTGTGTGTTAATGGACCAAGAGCGTAAGTTCATAGGCACGTTGGCACAATGTAATAACGTGGCTGCAAGTGCACTGCGAAATGGTTGTGCACCAGAAACAGTACAACTGGTAGTTCATAGAGGTGTTGAAGCTATTCAAAAAGAAGACGAACGACTTGTTAATGAAGACCGTCGGCGAGTGGAGAACTTTTCTAAGGGCATGGGCAGTTTATGGCGTAAAGACCCCGAAGCAGCCACTAGAATTCAAGCTCGAATAGACGCTCATATACCAGGTGAACGTATTGTTGACTCAATCAAAGGCTCTTATGACCACTCAAGCCTAGAAGAATACAAGTTTTTGAGCCTACTTGATATTACAAAAATGGCAAGTGTAGTTGGCAGTGAAGAAGATAGAAGCTATTTAACATCTATCTTAAAGGGAGTGCTCGGTAGACTTGACAGTAAGGAAGTCAAACCTTTTGTCCCTGAAATCATAGACACTTACCTTGCATTAGACGAGGCAAGCCAACAAACCATCAGCACAATACTTGCACAAAAGCTAAAGGCTAAAAAAGTCGCTGGAATAAGTGACATGAATGAGGCTACTTTGCGTGAAGTCGCTAAAAGACATCGTGATGAACGCTATGAGTATGGTAATCCTGACCCAGAGTATTACAAACCTTCTCTGCCAACAGATACTCAATTATTCTGGCCAGGCGATGTGGTTGAAATGTTAGATACATCGGGCTACCAAGATATTTCGGGTCGACCAGTGCATATAGAGAGTCGCCAAGTCATAAAAGACGTAAGCCATAACGTTTACCCACAAGCAGAAGATGAGGCTAAAAAACACTATGAAACCGAAAACGATACCAGCGCAAGGGCGAACAATTTGCAGCTAGTTGAACGTGGTGAGTTATGGAAGTATTGCCACGGCGAAATTACAGAATTCACTGACCCGAAAGCCGCTTACGATTACGCTGTGAGAACGGTTGATTACCAATTTGTAAATGAGCTCGATTTATCTGAAAAAAATAAAGACAGTTACTTCCAAAGGAAATATCAAGAGTGGCGTAAAGAAGGTGTCCTTGAAGCGATTGAATTAGGATATGCAGATGGCTTTAAGATGGAGTCCCGTATATTAGTGGGAGGACGTGACATAGTAGCAGTAAGATTTAACGATCCTAAAATTTCCCAACTTATTGCGAATTCTACGTTGGCTGGTTTTGGACGCCAAGCTCGTCAAGTAGCAGCCTAGTCCTTAAGGAATTACAGGTTACTAAGCCCGATATTGTATAATATAAGTATGGGGTTGTTATCTTTCATCAGCCACTCGTACACAAGAATATAAATAATATACGTCGAAAAACTAACTAGGGTACACCATAGTTCTACTAGCAGCAGGGTATTCTAATGACCACTGTTGTTTACCCAAGAGCTTGCGAGCTTCTTTGACTGATATGACCAGTTGGTTACTGATATTGTGTGGTGCATAGAGCTGTGCCACGTCGGTTCTTTCTTGAACCACGAGAACGACTTAGTGTCGAACCCCCACCGTGAGTGCCGTAAACCTATGTATGACCTGTAATCAAAAGAACGTTGCAGGTCAGACGGCTTCAAGTTTACTACTTAAAACAATCTGGTGTGCAACGTTCCATCTTTAATTATTCGCAACCATAATCGTTTTGTCAAGTAGAAATTGGTGTTTTTGAGATAATAAGAACAGGGGTATCGACGAAAACAAAGGAGTGAAATGGAAATAAGAAAAGCTGTAGGTAGAAAACCCAAAGTTACCAACGCCACTATGCTGAGGCTTGCTGATGCAATTCAGCATAATTCTTCGATTAGCGAAGCGTGTCGCTGGGTAGGTATAAGTCGCACTACTTACTTCTACTATATGCGAACTAACGAAGTGTTTGCAGAGAAGATGAAAGCAGCAAGAGATAACCAGAACAAAGTGGTGTTTAATTTCTTTACAATAACCTAGTAAACGCCCATGTTTTTGCTACGATTTTGCAGACTTTAGAGTAAAGAAAGTATACAGATTATGAGTAAATGGCGTTAGCAGGTAAAAATTCAGGAAAAAATTTGGGAACGGTAACTAGGGCGAAAGCTAGTACAAATAGTGAACCGTTTTGAACGCCCTCTGTGGGCTTTCTAGAGCGTCTAGGACGGGTTTTTAGTACGTTTATGAGGAAATACCCATCCCTGTGGATTTTGCTATTTATCCCTGTTATTATGTTGTTATGAATGACTACTTAGAATTTGCAAAACGAGTTGCATTGCAAGCTGGCGATATTATGCTTGAGCATTTCCATGCAGAAGTTGAACATAGAGAAAAGGCAGATAAAACCATTGTTACCGTTGCTGATGAAGCGATAAATCAAATGGTTATTGACGAGGTCGAGAAGATATACCCTGAACATTCGGTATTCGGTGAAGAAGCAAGTAGGGATAAGCAGAGTGAGTTTGCCTGGGTCTGTGATCCCATTGACGGAACCGTACCTTATGCAAATGGGGTGCCCGTTTCGGTCTTTTCACTTGCATTAGTTAAAGACGGTGAGCCCATCATTGGTGTTGTATATGAACCGTTTATGAAGAGAATGTATACCGCAAAAAAAGGCGAAGGTGCATTTCTAAATGACGAGGCTATAAGCGTTAGTAACCTCGGTCTTGAGCGACACGCTACTTTGAACATTGAGTGGTGGCCCGAGGCAGAACATGACATAGATACAGCACTCCACAACATCTCGCTAGACACAAAGGTGTATGTCTTACATCTGGGGTGTGTAGTTAATGCAGCATGTTGGGTGGCATGGGGGCGCTATGAAGCCTGTGTCTTTGCTGGCACAAAAGGCAAAAACGTAGATATTGCAGCCGTCAAAGTAATAGTTGAAGAAGCTGGTGGGAAAGTTACCGACATAAACGGTAATGAGCAGCGTTACGATGGGGATATTAACGGTGCAATCATCACTAATGGGAAAATACACGAAGAGTTGGTTGCAAAGATTAAGGAACAGCTATGAGCGAATACCACGACAAACGGGCTGTAGAGATTATCAGACAAATAAGGTATGCAACATTGGCTACCGTTACACCTGAAGGCTTACCCTGGAATAGCCCAGTTGCTCACGAGTATGATAATGACCTAAATATCTACTGGGTTTCAGATAAAGAAGGACAGCACTCTAAAAATGTTACGGCGAATAATAGAGTGTTTATTGTTATCTATGATTCAACAGTTCCAGAGGGTGATGGCGAAGGAGTCTATATTCAGGCAAACGTAGAACAAGTGACTGACCCTGAAGAAATTCTCAAAGTTAGGCGAATTAAAAAAGGTTCACATTTCGAACAGTCACCTGATACTTTTCTGGGCGAGTCAATCCGCTATATGTACAAGGCTGTGCCTGAAAAAGTCTGGATGAATGACGCAGAAGTTACAGATGGCGTTTTTATACGTGACTATCGTGTAGAAATATCACTTGAAACAATTAGAGGTCTGTTGAGTGAGTGAAACCGTTTTAGGGCCCGAGCAACTTACTGATATATTTCACGACTATTCCGATGCCGACATTGTTGAAGCAACTCGTAGCACTGAAGCATTTGCAAATGAGGTCTACGACGTTACGGATTCTGCAGGTCAACGGTTCTTTCTCAAAATACTAAAAACACAGTTACCTGAAGTTGTTGCTACTGAGGTGCAAATGCAACAGCGTCTTTTAGCCAGTGGTCTACGTACACCTGAGTATTTAGAAATTAAGTCAGGTGAGTATGTTGGAGATCATGGCGACATTCGTTTTATCTTGAGTAAGTATATCCCAGGCGAATCGCCAAGGGATGTAACACCTGAGTTAATTGAAAGCTTCGGAGCAACCCTAGCTAAGATACATGATGCACTTAAGGGCGTTGATATTCCACCTAGTAATATGCAGTGGTTAAATCCTGAGCGAGTACAGGAAGACCTAGATGGCTATGAGGGCGATGTGAAACCAGAGCTTATTAAGCTCCTGGATGCAGGTAGAGTAATCTTTGACCGTAATCTACCTATGGCTGTAACACATGGTGATTTATGGATGAGTAATGTGTTTGCAGAAAACAACAATATCACTTCGGTATTTGACCTCGAAACGGCTGAGTACACGGTGCGATTGGTTGACTTAGCCCGTACATACACATCTATGAGATTTAATTCTGACTTGAGTTCCGATGAGATTATTAAGCTACTTACTAAGGGGTATGACTCTATTGCTGAAACACCCCTTACATCTGAAGAACGAGCGAATTTCAATTTAGCCATAGTTTTTGTTGCTGGTGCTTGTGCAACATGGCACGCAGTACAGGGCACAAGGTACAGAGACCCTTACATCAAGTTTGGTGATGAGGCACTGGCGGAAGGTATAAAGAATGAGTAGTTGGTGGCAATTTGGCGAAGGGAGTGGTCAGTTTGGTACGGATCTCGCTCTATATCAGATAAAGTGTGCGTTTTGTAACGAAGCTGGTAACTTTGAACTCACCCACCGTGAAACCAAGCAAAAGCCAAATTCTCGTAAAGTTCTGAATTTTGATACCTATAAGTGCGGTAACTGTGCAAACTTTGTAATGATATTCTGGTCACCCAGCGAAGACAGGGTAAGTGGGCATGGGTTACATGATTACATTGCAACACCGTGGCCAAAAGGTATACGTGACGGTGAAGATTACTGGCCTACTGCTGCCCGTCGACATTGGAAACAAGCACACAGCAACTTAAATAACAGTAACTATGATGCAGCAGCACTAATGGCACGTTCTGCCCTACAGGTTATTACTAGGGATAAGGGAGCTACAGGAAATACTCTCTATGAGGAGATTGAAATCTTAGCAACGAGCGGCGTACTTTCACCGACAATTAAGGATTGGTCGCACGAAGTCAGGGAGCTAGGTAATCCTGTGGCTCATGCTAATCCTGACGATGATGAAACGAGTGCCGAAGACGCAGAGGATATAGTTAAGTTTCTCGACTTCTTACTAAAATACCTATACGACCTGCCGAAGCAAATAAATGACTATCGTAGTAGGCGTAACCCGCAAGAAGACGAAGAGTAGTAACTACGAAGAAAGTAGTACGTATACTTATAATGTATACGGTTCTACTCTAAGACGGAATGTATTCTGCTACTGTTATTGCTCTCATGTAGCTATATACCTCTAGTAGTTCAGTACAGATTGCGTTCAATTTCGACTTCACATAGTTCACCAAGTAAATGCGCTCAGCCCTTTAGGGTTGGGCGCATTTACTTTGCTGAATTTTATCCAGCGGAAGCGAATCTGTAGGGTTCGCGAAATGAAGTGAAATTCTGGAAAATCTTGCTTTTGCCAGAATAAGCGAATGGAAATAGGGAGCAACGCGACCGCCTTCCCCGTAAGGTGACTTTAATGTGCAGAAGTACGTTGGCGCTACAATTTTGACTTTGGGGAATAGGCATAAGCAGGTACACTATACGCATGGAAACATCTAAAATACCGCTAGATAATTATAAAAGAACCAAAATAATTGCTACTCTCGGTCCGGCTACCGATACGTATGATGCGGTTAAAAAACTTATTGCCGAAGGCGCAAACGGAATACGCTTAAATTTTAGTCATGGCAACCATGTTGAGCGAATAGAGCAAATAAAGAACATTCGCAAAGCCAGCAAAGAACTCAACAAGCCAGTAGCCATCATTCAGGATTTGCAAGGACCCAAGATTCGGTTAGGCGACTTTGACGATGTCATTACTGTACGGTCAGGAGAGTCGTTTCGTTTTAAGTATGGCTCCGACTGGGTGCAGGACGGCATTATTCCTACCCAATATGACCTGGCGAAAAAAATAAAAAGAGGCGAACGTCTATACCTGTACGATGGTAAAGTTCGCATGCAGGTAACAAGTGTTAAAGACAGCGTGGTGACAGCTCGTGCCGAAAATGACGGTATCTTGGTGCAGCGCAAAGGTATTAACCTACCCGACACTGACTTTGGTGGTGATGTTATAACTGCCAAAGACAAGGCCGACTTAGCTTTTGGAAGCGAACAAGATATCGACTATGTTGCAATGAGCTTTATTCAATCGGCCAAGGATGTTGAAGTAATGCGTCGGATTATTAAAAATCTTGGGCCCGAGCGCAAAATTATTGCAAAAATAGAGACCAAATTGGCGGTAGAAAATTTGGATGAGATTGCCCAGACTGCCGATGCCATGATGGTAGCCCGCGGGGATTTAGCTATAGAAACAGTTGCCGAAAGCGTGCCGATTGTACAGAGGCAGATAATTGGTCTGGGGCTAAGATATGGTAAGCCGACCATTGTAGCTACGCAAATGCTTGCCAGTATGTCGGATATGCCAGAGCCGACACGCGCTGAAGTTTCGGATATTGCGACAGCTGTTTTACTGCAGGTTGACTGCGTTATGCTGAGCGACGAAACTGCTGTTGGCAAATATCCAATCGAGGCGGTCAAAGTTATGAAACGGGTTATTGTTTACACCCAAACGCATTCGCCGCTTCGTACAGTGTTTAAGACCACAGCAGAGCCGGCCGAGACTAAGCAGCGAGCGATAAGCCACAGTATTATTGATTTGGCGGCAAATATTCATGCGGCTGCGATTGTAGCCGAAACCAAGTCTGGTGCTACGGCGATTCAAATAGCTTCGGAGCGGCCAAATATACCTATCGTAGCGGTGACAGACACAGCGCGAACTGCCCAACAACTCGCAATCGTCTATGATGTAAAGAGTTTTGTGCGTCCAGTTAGCAAAGACGCCGCTCAAAAATTGTCCACATTTCTTCGTAGTCATAACGTGCTTAAAAAAGGTGATATCGTCGTACTAGTGAGCGGACAGTATCCAGGGGTAGTAGGTACAACTGACACCATTAAGGTCAGGCAGCTCGATTAGCCCTTTGTGCGGCTGCAATTATAGAGTATAGTTATTACCATAAGCAGGGTGGTGCTATGAGTTTTACGAAAAAAACTATTCGAGATGTAGAATTGTCTGGCAAACGCGTATTGGTACGCGCTGACTACAATGTGCCACTTGATAGCAAGGGAAACATAACCGACGAATACCGCATCACTCAAAGTTTACCCACTATTCGCTATATTATTGAACATGGTGGCTCGGTGCTGCTCTGTTCGCACCTTGGCCGACCAGACGGCAAACCAAATACAAAAGAGAGCTTGTTCCCGGTAGCTAAAACACTCCAAAAGCTACTGCACATCGAAGTCGAATTTGTGCCTGACTGCGTGGGTGATCGGGCCAAAAAGGCTGCAGATGGTCTTAAGAAAGGGCAAATTCTACTGCTTGAAAACTTACGATTTCATCCCGAAGAAGAGGCTAATGATACGGCATTTGCAGCACAACTTGCCAGCCTAGCTGACCTGTTTGTACAAGATGGGTTTGGGGTAGTACATCGTGCCCATGCCAGTACCGACGCAATTACCAAACATATGCCGAGTGTAGCGGGGTTGCTACTTGAGCGCGAAGTAGACACAATTACTGACGTAATCGAAAACCCGAAGCGACCACTTGTAGCAATCGTTGGTGGAGCTAAAATTGCCGACAAAATTGAGGTGCTGCAGCAGTTTATTGCGGTTGCCGATGTCGTGGCGGTGGGTGGTGCCATGGCAAATACTTTTTTGCAGGCCCAAGGTATACAAATTGGACGGAGCAAGACCGAAGCGGCCGATGTTCCGCTCGCCCAAACTATTTTAGCAACTGCTCGGCAAGAAAAATCTAAGCGGCCGTTTGTGTTTTATCTTCCCCAAGACGGTGTTGTTGCTAAAAAAGTTGATACGTTTGCTCCGACGCGCATCGTAGATTGGAGTGCAAATGTTATATCTGAAATCGAAGCCTACCCAAAACGACCTGCTCATGACTCTACACAGATTGCCGATGACGAAATGATTTTGGACATTGGGCCGTTTAGTGGTGCTTTTATTGCTGGCACACTTCAACTAGCTGGTACCGTGATTTGGAACGGGGCAATGGGCGTGACCGAGACAAAAGGTACTCAGGGACCTATTGGCCCAACAGCACAAGGAACCGAACTTATCATGGAAGCAATAACCGGTCAGTTTGGAAACAGGCCCTTTAGTCTGGTAGGAGGAGGTGATACGGTGGGCTTTATAGAAGCACGCGGTCTAGTAGGAAGTTTTAACCATGTATCGACAGGCGGCGGCGCAAGCCTAGAGTTATTGTCTGGACGTATTTTACCAGGGGTTGCTGCACTACAAGATAAAGGAAAAACCAAAGATGGAGGCAGCCAACATGCTTAGGCGCACACTCGTTGTCGGCAACTGGAAAATGAATCTTACGACCCAACAATCGAGCCTTCTTTTACGGCGTCTACAGCAGAATATACAAGGACATAGGGCGGTGGAAGTAGTGCTAGCGCCGAGTATGCTTGCCTTGCAGCCGCTTAGCGTAGAAATAGACCGTCGCAAGTTTAAGCTCGCTGCCCAAAATGCCTACTTTAAAGACGAGGGCGGTTTTACCGGAGAGGTGAGCTTTGCCATGTTGCGCGGCATAGTTAGTTATGCCATCATTGGACATTCGGCACGTCGCTTGTATTTTGGCGAGACGCTTGACGATGTCACCCAAAAAGTAGAAGCAGCCGTTCGTAACGATATAACGCCAATCTTGTGCGTAGGTGAGACAAAGCGAGAGCGTGACGCTCGAGAAACTAAGCGAGTCATTTGTGACCAAGTAGTTAGTGCGCTGGCCAACCTCACTAGTGCTGAGATTGATTCGGTAGTCATTGCTTATGAACCAATCTGGGCTATATCGGCCTATGGTGGTGCAGTAGCAAAGCCCAGCGATGTTACCACTGTCGTCGAATATATCCGGCTTCAAATAAGAGAGCTGTACGGTAAACTTGCCGCAGAACGAGTGCGAGTGCTGTACGGAGGCAGTGTAGATGCCCATGACGTCAAGGGATTCTTGTCGATAAAGGGCATCGACGGTGTTCTTGTTGGAGCGGCCAGTATTAGCGCAAATAAATTTGTAAATATTGTCTCGGCTGCATATCAAACACACACGGAGGTGCAGTAAAATGCAAGACGAAAACCAGGCTCCAAAGACCATGGATATTCACCCGGCTGGTACAAATCCCGCTTCTCTGACAAGCCGACCAGTCATTGTTGCCAATCGTCCTATGGCTGCCGACCCAATGCTTCATGTAAGTAACGATGACGCTACGGCAAATCCTTCTAGCGAAGCGTCCGAAGGCACTAAAATAGCGTCAAGTCGACATTCGAGGACTATTGACCCACTTTCAACAGCTGCTCATTCACAGCGGGTATCTGCCGCCGAGCCCGATGCTACTGCTGCGCAACCAACGGATACTGAACCAACAGAGGGAGATAGAACACTTCCAAAGTCTGACACACCATCAACAGCTTCAGAGCAACCACTTCTTGCCGATTCTGAATCAGTCCCTGCAGATCCTCGGTCTTCTCGAGCGCCTGTCGATTCGACTACTGCCGATCCCACAGTAGACACCGATGATGACCAGCTAGCAGACGATGAAGACGACACCCATATTGACCAGATTGCTGGTGACACCATGCTGCAAGAAAAAACTGCAGAGCAACTTCGTAGGGAGCAGCTAGAGCAGTTGACTCAAAAGGGCACTTATGCGCTGCCAATATATACAGCTCGTCGGCGTCGCAAATCTATTATTGTAGGATCGATTGTGGGCGCACTTTTGATTGTAATGCTGCTGAACCTGCTTATGGATATGCAGCTGTTTGAGTTGCCTCTGCCCCATACAAACCTACTCGCCCCCTAGCAAAGAGTACAAACTACAGCAGAAATCCAACTAATGGTTTGCTAAAATAGTCAGGTGAGCAAACATCTCTTAGCGGGACTGAACCCTGAACAGAAGCGAGCGGTTGAAACTACCGAAGGGCCACTGCTTATTCAGGCCGGAGCAGGAAGTGGTAAGACCAAGACCTTGACACACCGCATCGCTTATCTTATTGCAACGCAACGGGCTACCCCCTATAGTATCCTTGCAGTTACCTTTACTAACAAAGCGGCGCGAGAAATGCGTAGCCGGGTGTGGCAACTTATGTCCGGGCAGGAAGGAGCCGACGATACTCCTAGGACATTTATGCCTTATATGGGGACCTTTCATTCTTTTTGCGTGCGGCTACTCCGCGAAGATGGCGCCTATGTTGGCATACCCCGAACATTTGTAATTTTTGACGAAGCTGACAAGCTCGCCACTATTAAGAGTATTTGTAAGGGACTTCAGATAGACGAAAAAACTTTTCCTCCGCGGGTTATTGCTAGCCTGATTAGCAGTGCCAAAAACGAAATGATAAGCCCCGAAGAATACACTGATACTGCTCGAGGGCCTGCAGCGCAGGCTGTAGCCGAAGTTTTTCCGCGCTACCAAAGTGCGCTGCATGACGCTAAAGCAGTAGACTTTGACGATTTGATTAGCAAGAGTGTTGAACTATTGCAAACACACCTAAAGGTTAAAGACAAGTGGCGAACCCAATTTAGCCACATCATGATAGACGAATACCAAGACACTAATGCCGCCCAATATAAACTTATTCGTTTGCTGGTTGGTAGTCACCATAATATTGCGGTGGTGGGTGATGATTGGCAATCAATTTACAGTTGGCGAGGGGCAGATTTTCGCAACATTCTTAAATTTGAAAATGACTACCCAGACTGCACAGTCATAAAGCTTGAGCAAAACTATCGTAGCACCCGGCATATCCTCGAAGCGGCTCATGGAGTGATTGTTCGCAATACTCAGCGCAGTGATAAGCAGTTGTGGACGCAAGCAGGCGAAGGTTTACCGGTGCAGATTCGCCAGGTGGTCAACGAACGGGTCGAGGCCGAAACGGTTGTTCGCATTGTTAGGCAGTGCATTGAGCAGCAAAATCGTACTTACGGTGATATTGCCGTGTTGTATCGCACCAATGCGCAGAGCCGTGTCATGGAAGAAGTACTGATGCAGCGAGCCATTCCGTACCGCATTGTCGGAGGCGTGCGATTCTATGACCGCAAAGAAATTAAAGACCTGTTAGCGTATGTGCGACTTATTTATCAACCTGATGACCGAGCAAGTTTTGAACGCATCGTCAACGTTCCGACGCGCGGTATCGGCGCCAAAAGTCTTCAGGCTTTCTTGGCCTACATTGATAGTAATGGGCTAACCGTTGAACAAGGCTTAGTAGACATACGCCAGGTCTCTGGTATAGCACCACGTGCGCGAAGCGCCATTGCTGATTTGCATGGGTTATTTGTGGCGCTTCGTGAGGTGAGTGATACAGTCATGCCTGAAGTGCTGCTAGATACACTGATTAGACGTATCGGCTATATGAACTTTCTCGACGACAAAACACCCCAAGCCGAAAGCCGCCAAGAGAACGTGCGTGAACTTTTGAGTGTTGCTCGAGGCTACCAAGAGGCTGGTCTCGGTAACTTTCTCGAGGAAATTGCGCTCATGAGCGATCTTGATACTGCTAACTTTGGCGACAATGCCGTTACCCTTATGACGCTGCATGCGGCCAAGGGGTTAGAATTTCCGGTTGTCTGTATGATAGGACTCGAGGAGTCAATTTTCCCTCACAGTCGGGCGCTATATGACCAACACGAGATGGAAGAGGAGCGTCGATTATGTTACGTGGGCATGACAAGGGCTCGAGAAGAACTGTACATGATTCACGCCGTAACCCGTGCTTTATATGGGGGTATTCAGCACAATATACCCAGCCGTTTCCTAGGTGAAATCAGCGCCGCTAATAGCCAGCAAGAAGCTGTAATGCCTAACTTTTCTGGTACTAATTTTAATTTATTTGACGACAGTGGCGTCTCGCAACAGATGAGCTTAGATAGGGATTTTACTTCGTTAGAAGAGCCACGCTATGTAGTTGAGCTTGAGGAGGGTGATAGTGTGCGACATGCAGCCTTTGGTACAGGGACAGTAGTCGAGGTCGATGGCGATGTTGCATCTGTCTACTTTAAAGGCAAAGGCCTCAAAAAACTCAACACCGCCTTTGCCCCCCTCGAAAAATTATGAAAGCAAAAATATAGTAAACGCACTTATTTCAATAGCGACTACTAGACGAGAGTAAGATATCTTTAGACGTACTTTATGGCAAGCTTGACATAACAAACAGCCCACGCCTTACAATGAACCTAACCCTTGCTTGCTCCTAATTTGCTATACTAATAGCTATGGTTTATCGGCGAGTTGTGTCATGAAAAAAGTCGTCAAGGCTGCTCGCTCGCGGGCTGGCGCAGTCAAGCGTCATCCTTTTGGCTTGCCAGCAGTGCTGTTTGTGTCGCTGCTTTTTCTGAGCGCGGCGGCAACGCTTATTGCGCTCAAGCGTGATACTCCTCAGCTGAGCTTTAGCCCGAGCGACAACTATATTGTTCGGGTTACAGTCGATGGTGATCGCAAAACAATTCCTAGCCCGGCAAAAACAGTCGGTGAGTTCATAAAAGCAGAGAATATTCCTGTCACGAGCGACGACCGGATTGAGCCGGCCCTCGACGCCCCAATAACAGGTGATAACTTTTTGATTAATGTGTACCGTGCTGTGCCTGTTGTGGTGGTCGATAAGGGAGTAGAGCGGCATACAACCGTTGCAGCCGGCTCACCTCGGGGTGCGGTAGCGGCGGCTGGAGTAAAACTCCACAACGAAGATATTGTTATGCCAGAACCAACAATAAATTTTACCACTCAAGGTAGTTTGGCAGAGCGGTATATTGTAAGCCGCGCAGCAGAGATTAATCTCGATTTATATGGTAAGTCATACACTCTTTTTACTCGAGTAACTACCGTGGGCGAATTGTTGAAAAAGCGTGGGGTGACGCTTAGTAAAGATGACACCGTTAACCTAGCGCTCGATACGCCACTTACTGCTGGTATGAAAGTAGCGGTAGTTCGCAACGGTATACAGGTAGTGACAGTTGACGAAGATGTAGCGCCACCGGTGCGCACAGTTATTGATGTGTCACTTTCGTTCGGCAGTCAGGCAGTGCGTCAAGAAGGAAGTGCGGGTAAGGTAACGCGAACCTATGAAATCAACATTCAAAATGGCAAAGAGGTTGGAAGGCGATTGCTTCAATCAGTCACCATCAAAGAACCAGTCGAGCGAATTATCGCCAAAGGCAATACCGTCAATATTCCCGACAACAAAATTGCCGTTATGGCTGCAGCCGGAATTAGTCCAAATGATTACGCCTATGTTGATTACATATTTTCGCGTGAATCGCGTTGGAATGCGGCAGCTGTAAATGCAGGTGGGTGTAGCGGACTCGGTCAGGCCTGTCCTGGCAGCAAGCTTGCAGCGGCGTGCCCTGGATGGCAATCAGACCCGGTCTGCCAAACCAGATTCTTTAGCGGCTATGCGTCGCGCTATGGCGGTTGGCAAGGCGCGTATAATGCATGGACGACCAAACACTGGTGGTAAACTAGAGACAATGTCTAATATAACCCCCAAAAAGAATCTTGGGCAACACTGGCTGCACGACGTGGCAGTGCTTGCCGAGATTGCCGATGCAGCTACTGTTAATGTGCATGACACGGTGCTGGAGATTGGTCCAGGTCTTGGTACACTTACTTCTGTGCTACTACGCCGCGGTGCACGCGTCATTGCGGTGGAGTTCGATCGCGACCTCGCTGCTAACTTACGCCGCCGAGTCAAGGGCGGCGTATCGCTTGAGGCAATTGATAACTTAAAAATTGTCGAGTCAGACATACTGCAGTTTGACCTGCGTCAACTCCCTGCGGGCTACAAGGTGGTGGCAAACATCCCCTACTACTTAACAAGTAATCTTATCCGTATATTGTGTGAGAGCACTAATCCGTTTTCACAAGCTGCGCTGCTCATTCAAAAAGAAGTCGCCGAGCGTGTTTGTGCAAAGCCTGGCGCAATGTCGCTGCTCAGCGTTAGTGCGCAGTACTACTGCGAGGTTGAACTTGATGTATTTGTGCCGGCTCGGTTGTTTACGCCGCCACCCAAGGTGAATAGTCAGGTGCTGGTACTAACAAAGCGTCCGGAGCCACTATTCCCAGGAATCGATGAAAAACGATTTTTCCGGCTAGTACGCGCAGGGTTTAGTCAACGTCGTAAGACGCTGGTCAATGCGCTGTCAGGTGGGCTTGCAATAGATAAGCAGGATGCAGCTCGTATGGTAGCTGACGCTGGTTTATCTGCGAGTATCCGTGCCCAAAACCTCTCCCTCTCTGACTGGAAAACCCTGTATAACCAGCTCGATTAAAAGCGAAGCGTAGCCTTAACTGTTGGCAACGATATATTTTGCTGCATCGAGCAGCGTTGGGGCGTTATAGGCGGCATCATGCGATACTACATTTTCTTCTGTTGAGGTCTGAACGAGCACACCTCCCTTGCAGTGTGCATTTATTGCCGCTTGTATGTCTGCTTGAGTGTCGCCTACCATATAAATTTGTAATAAATCTAGTCCAAAATCTTCGGCAGCTTGAAGAAGCATTTTTGGTCCGGGTTTTCGCCAATCAGTATTGTCTGGACGCTTCATTTCGCCGTTCATGTATGTTTTTAGAATATTGACACCACCAACCCTTCGCTGACAGTTTCGTCACCAACAGCTTCCTCGCGTTTTAAGAAAACGGCCTACATTAAGGCATCGGCTCACGATGACGGCAAGATGGCAAGCAATGAAGCACTATGATTTGCCGTTCGTAGCTCCGTAGGAGCGAAAAATGGTGGAGCTGGCGGGTACTGCCCCCGCGTCCGCGGAAATTGTCGATATGTCTCTACAGGCTTAGTCTATTTTATGGTCTTAGCACCCATGTATCGAAACAGACAAACAGCATGGGTGAGCAATCCTAGGCTTAGCACGGGGAATGGATAGTACCACGTGAGCGGCTAGAAATATAAAACGCTACTCTAACTATCTAGCGTCGTCAAAGGCGTTGCCTAGATATAAAACTAGGCTGTTTGAAGCGCGAACTGAGGAGCAACAAAGTTGCGAAGATCAGCAACGCGGTTCATGAATGATGTTTTTGCATCTATTCTGGTTTGCCTATAACGCTGACAAGCGACCTGCAAACAATATCGTTAATGTTCTACGTCGAGCTTAAAATTCAGCCCCATAGCTACTATTATAGCACGAAACACAAGCATTTACAAGAGTGTCAAATGAAGGTTTAAAAATTGTTGAAAAAATTGTAACAAAAATCATAGTTAATTCTCAGGTTGATAGTGCATGATGGTGACAGAAAGGAGAACCATATGAAATATAGAACTATTGTACAAAAAATAAAGGCTATCGCTGGAGCGCGTGAAGACGAATCGCAAGACGCACTTGAGGTGGTGGTCGAAAACGTCGCTGCCAATTTGACCGACTTTACTCGTCGTAGCTTTGCTGCCAAGTTACCCGAAGAACTACAGAGCGCTGCTCAAATGGTGCCAACCATTACTCACATCGACGAAGACATCATTGACCAACTAATGGAGCTAGAGGATATCGACGAGCACAAGGCCCGGCGCTATATTAAGGCGGTCTGGCAAACGCTTTGTGAGTTGTTTGACAGCGAATCGGTCGAAGATATTACCGCAGAGCTGCCACACAAAATGATAGTAACCCTTGAATCCTAAATACAGTGAAATACATCACAAAGTGCTTACCGTAAAAGGTGTATAGTAGAGGCAGGAGGTACGATACCATGTCACTAGTTGAAAAATTTCGTCACCAACGTAAATCCGAGAGCAAGGCTCGGTCCCAGCACCACAAGCATGATGGCCACAAAATGGCCGCGGTGGTAAATGAGCAACATCATCAGCGCTTACAGACACTCATTCAGATGCGCAAAGATGTCGGCCAGGCATAACGCAGTCTAACCAACCATAAACGGCCGCCCAAGGAGCGGTCGTTTTTGAGTAAGAGGTACACGCTGTTATTTGTGCCTTGATTGCAGATACTCCTCTAGCCCATGGTGAAGATGTTGTTTTCCGTTCCAGATGACGATGTTGTAGCCTTTGGGAAACTCGGCAGGATTTTCTTGGCGAAAGTCGATTGAACGCACACTTGGAGGTAGCGCAAGGCTCATATGCCTATCTGTGCCTCCATTAACTCCAAACTTATCACCCCAAACTTCCAGCTCATCTGGGTTGTTAACATCATCAAGATTGAGGCCAACAGTCTCTAATATTTTGACATCTGCTAACACGGTCTGGATAGATGTAGTCTTAGACACACCTTCAATCGCAAAATCTAAGGCAAAATTGCCTCCAAATCGAGGAGTCAAGGGCAATTTGGCCTGGGCAAATAATTCGATAGAGCGATGCTGTATGGCTGCGCGTAAATCGTATTTGCCATGAACCACTGGGACTGAATAGTCAACTGCTGCTCGCTGCTCTTGTGTCATGTTGGTGCCATTGACTATTTCCATAGTGATTTGAGGCCCACGGTCATCGAGCATGATGTCTTGTGGGTCGTGTCCTATAGTGCTCCAAAAGTCGGTTTTTGCCTGAGCGGGGTGAGGTCTAAGCGCAAACTCATCAACGAGCTGCCGAACAATACTTCTCCAGGAGTCTTTCATATCATCAGTAAAAATCGACTCATAAATGCTATAAAACGGCGCATCCCTCAAGTCTCCACCTGTATCAAACCCCCATACTTCAGCCCCACTACAATGACTCACTAGTATGTCTTTACGCAATGAGGAGTCAATATAATCAATAATATCTCGCTGCACGCGAGCTAAGCTACCTCCAGTAACCATAAATAATTTATTCCCATCCTGCAAGAATGATGAGAGTTCCTCAATCATGCCTGGTTCGGCGGGCGAGTAAACTTCTGCGATAGTCTCATCTACATCAGAAAAGGCTAGTCGGATAGAGTCGTTATAAATTATTTGTGGCTCATTGTTCATTGCAGCATGATAACAGTATTTATAAGTAATGAGTAGCGCTAGGGTCAAGACCACAGCGCTCGCAAGGCTCGCTTCTCCGTTCACTGGCGTTCGCTCCGCCAAGCCGGGGTTTTCGCCCCGCGCGAGATTGCCACCAAAGCAAAAACCCACCTAGTGGTGGGCTCTTACTTTGGTGGAGATACGGGGACTCAAACCCCGGACCTCAGCGCTGCCAGCGCTGCGCTCTAATCAACTGAGCTATATCCCCATACATTGTTAAAAGTTCACTCTACTGACCCAGAACGAATATCGTAGAAGTTGCCAAGAGCGCAACACACTATTTTCGCTGAAGGCTCCTCAACTGAGCTATATCCCACCATTGCTTTTAATATAGGTTGCATAGCAGTTTTGAACGAAATTAGTGTATACCAAAAGACATATTTTTACCAGTGTGGTACTCGGTAGGACCGTGAGGTATAATTTATCTTATGCTTATACGACTTATTAAACTTGTGGGCAATTTATATTCATGGTCCTTGCCCCAAAAGCTCCTCATTGCATACCGCGACCATGGCAGCTCAATTAGTAAGTACTTAAAATGGTTCTGGACAACTAAAACACTTGAACCAGCCCATCGGCAGCTTCGGTCAGCCGATTATCCTATTGTTGCCTTACTGCTTGGGATTTTTGCATCGAGTATTATTGCCGCTGCGTATCTTTTGACAGAGTGGGTGCGACATGCTACCCCTGGCTCTTTGCCGTTTGCACTGGCGCTCCTGTTGGCCTATCCAGTGCTCATGGCACACCTGCTTGCAGTGGCGGCATGTATGAAGCGAGGGGTGTACTTTGCTACTCACCCTAAAAAAGCTGGTCGCGAGCTCATTGCTACCATTCTTGAACGCCAAGTGCGCAAGCTACGGCATAGGCACAAGTTTACCGTCGTGGCGGTAAGTGGTTCGGTGGGCAAAACAAGCACCAAGCTCGCTGTAGCAGAACTGCTTGGTCAGACGCTGCGCGTGCAACACCAGGCCGGCAATTATAACGATCGTCTTACGGTGCCACTAGTGTTCTTTGGTCACCAGCAACCGGCACTGTTGAATGTTTTTGCTTGGTCCAGGCTCATTGGTGATGTTATTGCTCAAACCCAGCAGCCGTACCCTTACGATGTGGTTGTGGTAGAACTTGGTACCGATGGTCCGCGCCAAATGCGCGAATTTGCTTATATTAAACCAGATATCACGGTTATTACTGCCATTACCCCCGAACATATGGAGTATTTTGGCACGCTGGATGCTGTGGCAGCAGAGGAGCTTGAGGTGTTTAGCTTCAGCAAACGTGTGCTGGTAAATGCCGACGATATTGCTGGCAAATATCTGCTTGGTAAAACCTTTGATGTCTACAGTATGACTACCAACGTGGCCGAGAATTACTATGCTAAAGTTACCAGGCCTACTCTACAGGGACAGACTATTACTGTCGACATTCCCTCGGGCAAGCTGAGTGCGCACATTGCATTTGTTGGCTACCATGGTGCTAAATACGCGCTGGCAGCGACTGCGGTGGCCGATATGCTGGGATTGTCGCACGAAGATATTGCCGGTGGGCTTGTTAGGCTCACCCCCTTCCCAGGCCGCATGCAGGTGCTAAACGGCGTCAAAGATTCAATACTTATCGACGACGCATACAACGCCACGCCTATTGCCGCCAAAGCAGCACTTGATGTGCTTTATGCCGAGAAAGCACCTCAGCGTATCGCCATACTTGGCAGCATGAACGAGCTGGGCGATTATGCTCGCGAAGCGCATGTAGAAGTGGGTGACTACTGTGACGCCCACAAACTTGCCATGGTTGTGACGGTCGGAAACGATGCCAAGCGGTGGCTGGCACCCGCAGCCAAAGCTAAAGGCTGTACCGTCCATAGCTACATGAGTCCCTACGATGCTGGTAATTTTGTGCGTCAACACCTCAAAACAGGTGCCGTTGTTCTGGGCAAAGGTTCGCAAAATGGCGTGTTTGTCGAAGAAGCGCTTAAACAGCTACTAGCGCACCCGGCCGATGTTAGCAAGCTTGTCCGCCAGTCTCACAAATGGCTCCGCACCAAAGCAAAACAGTTTAACTAGAGTCGCGTAGTACAATAATACAGTGCAGATTATCGTAGACTCGGCGCCAATAGACTATTCTGATAAAGGAACTGGTAAAACTTTGGTTTTTTTGCATGGATGGAAAGACTCCAAGGCCACTTGGAAGCCACTCATGCACCATCTCGTGGATCAATATCGCTGTGTAGCGTTCGACCTCCCAAATTTTGGTGCAAGCGGGGAAAATGACGCTTGTATTACACCGAAACAATATGCTGAGCAGGTTGCTCTGGCACTCGAAAAACTCAATATTGACCACTACACTCTTGTTGGCCATTCTATGGGTGGTCAGATTGCTATGTATGGTGTTGGCGAAGGCATTTTGCGGCCCGTACATCTCATATTGATTGCTGCAGCAGGTGTGCGCCAAAAATCAGCAGCAAAAAAAGTGTTGCAGGTTGCGGCGAAATCTATAGGTGTTATGTTGCCATCCCAGGTGAAAAAGTGGTTTTATGCACTTATTGGGTCAGACTATGACCCTGGACTAAGCCCTGTGCTAAAGCGCGTAATTGCCGCTATGCTTAGCACTGATGTGACTGCGCAAGCGGCTGCCGTGAAAGTGCCAACGACATTACTCTACGGCGCCGAAGACACTGCTACGCCTCCTGCGTACGGCAAGCTACTCCACGAGCACATTGCAGGCTCACAGTACATTGAGGTCGAGTCTGCCAACCATTGGCTGCACAAGAGCGCGGCTAGCGACATAGCAACGATTGTTAAGAAAGTCGTGCAATGAAGTTTTGGTTATCTTTCTTTCACCCCAGAGCACCCATATTTCTCGTGTATATGCTACAGCAAGTGGAATATAGGGTGGCAGGGTTTCAGAAATGGGTAGATGTGCTCACTAACACAAACCATCCGCTCACATCGGTCATGAAGCGCCAAAAACTCGTTCCAACAACGAAAGCCAAGCTATTGGTCGGGCTAGGATATGGAGTCATAACGCTCTGGGTGCTCCTGTTTACGGTGTGGCTGCTGGCAGGTGGCACGCCGATGATACTTTTTGTAAGAGTAGCACTTGGTCTATTGGCGTTGCCGGTCAGCTTGATACTAACCTATTTTTTAGTGGTAGGCTTGGCCGGTTTGGTATATACGAACACAGTAGAACGCAAACGCCTGGAATATTGTCGAGAATACCTACAGACATACTCAGGAAAGGTTATTGTGGTGGCTGGTAGTTATGGCAAAACCAGCATGAAAGAACTACTTTTGGCAACGCTCAGTGCACACTGTAACGTTGCAGCTACGTCAGGCAATGGCAACACGCCTTCTGCTCACGCAGCATTTATCCGCAGCCTCGAAGGGAACGAAGACTACCTCATTTTTGAGTTAGGTGAAGGTAAACCGGGTGATGTGCGGCGGTTTGCCGAGGCGTTACGTCCTGATTACGCTGTTGTCACCGGGCTCGCACCAAACCACCTCGACCAGTACGACTCAATTGATGCACTTGCGCAAGATATGCTCTCTCTACGGCAGTATGTGCCGGCCAATGCGTTGTTTTTTGCGGGTGACTCGACAATATTGCGCGCGTATGTAGCTTCGTCAGATAGCTGTTATGACGAGCAGGGTGCTTTGAGCTGGCAGGTACAGCAGGTAGCTGTGTCGACAGAGGGAACACATTTTCGTCTGGTCAAAGGACGTGAGAAACTAGATATGAAAAGCCATCTTTTAGGTCGACACCAGATAGCTCCCATTGCTTTTGCTGTAGCCTTTGCACTTTATTGTGGTGTGCCACACCAAAAAGCTGCGCGTGCTATAGAGACCGTGTTTCCCTATGCTCATCGCATGCAACCATCAACGTTGTCTGGGGCAATACTCATAGATGACACATACAATGGCAACCTCGAGGGCATGTTGGCGGGCTTAAGGCTTTTACAAGACTTGAAGGCTGAGCGCAAGATATACATTACCCCCGGGCTAGTTGACCAAGGGGCAGAAACACAGCGTGTGCATCGACAAATTGCTGAGCAAATTGCAGCCACTCGACCAGATTGGGTGGTGCTTATGCAAAACTCGGCGACCGATATTATCACTTCAGAGCTACAAGCACTCGGCTATGGCGGAAAAGTTACATATCAAAGCGATGCGTTGAGATTCTACCAAAATCTTAGTCAGTTCGTGCGAGCAGGCGATATAGTAATGATGCAGAACGATTGGACAGATAATTACCACTAGCAGGGTATACTAGAGAGATGAAAACAGTCGCTGTCTTTTTTGGTGGACGTTCTACCGAACACGATATATCAATTATTACTGCGCTAACCAGTATTATAAAACCACTCGAACTCACGGGTTTGTATAGGGTACTACCAGTGTATATCGACCGTAGTGGTAACTGGTACTGCGACGAACGTTTAAGTCATATTTCATTTTTTAGGTCGAAACAATTTGAAAAAAACCTATCCCAGGTAAAACCAATAGGGGTAAAACTTTCAAATGGGCTTACGCTGCTTATGACGAGTCGAATCAAACAACGAGAAATCAGAGTCGATGTTGCATTTCCGGCGATGCATGGAACGTATGGTGAAGACGGGAGTCTAATGGGCTTGCTTGAAATGGCGGGCGTACCGTATGTTGGGTGCAATTTGGCAGCGAGTGTAATCGCCATGGACAAAGTGCTTGCTAAGCAAGTTACGCAGACCGACAACATACCATCAACGCCATGGGTGTGGTGTACGGCTGCTGAAACAGCGCTGAATACCGACACAGTTATAGCGAGAGCCGAAGAGCAACTGGCGTGGCCTATGTTTGTGAAACCAGCACATCTGGGTTCGAGTATTGGTATAAGTCGTGTCACAAACAGGCTGGAGTTGCGCAATGCTCTCGAGGTCGCGACCCACTACGATGACAAAATAATTATTGAGCAAGGGGTTGCGAACCTCGTTGAGGTCACTCTGCCTATTATGGGCAATGAAGCACCCCGACCAGCACTATTGGAGCGGCCACTCACTACGGCCAAGGACTTCTTTGACTTTGACACAAAGTACCTGCAGGGTGGTAAAAAAGGTGGCAAGGCTGGTGGCAAAACAGCAGGCGCGCAGGGCTACAGCGAACTACCGGCAGATATCCCCAAAACACTCTACGACAGGGCGATTGAGGTTGGGCTGGAGGTGTACCGTTCGCTTGGTTGCAGTGGCACGGCTCGAGTGGACATGCTCATAGATAGCAAAAAAGACGAAATATATTTTAACGAAGTGAACCCTTTGCCAGGTAGTTTGTATGCACATAATTGGCGTGCCGCTGGGGTGGCAGGTGTTGAGTTGGTTGAAAAGCTTGTCACACTTGCCGAGGAACGTCATGGCATACTCGCCAAACGTACCCGTATATTTTCGAGTAGTTTTCTGCAACAGTTCTAGTACGATGCCTGGCGCTACAAACGGTATGCGCTACGCCAACTTGCTTATGCTGTACTAATTGCGACTTTTGCGCAAAAATAGTGCCATGCCAGAGTACGGAAAAGATGGCTTTCCAACAGCCACACCAAATTATGATGAGATAAACTACATCTCTGACCGACTCGGTGCGACAATACTCATCGGCCAGTATGAACCCAACTACACGATTCTCGATACACTTGAGCTCGGTACTTATCAAATTGGCGAAAAATATATGGGCATACATGACCCAGTCTGGGGCGAGTGTTTGATAGGTGATGAGCCGTACGATGCTATGCTGCTACAGCTGGCACGGACGCCACTGTTTCGCCGAGCCCAGGCAATTGAACAGCTGACGCTCGGGCCAAACTATGCCACCATGCCAAATGGCATGTACTTCTCACGCTGGCAGCATATTTGGGGCAGTCTGGCATTTGTCAGGAAAATGACTGAGGGCGATTCTCGGTTTGATCCGCGTGAGCGCATGGTACTGCAGCTCAGAACACTGTTGTCAGATGTCGGGCACACGGCCTTCTCGCACCTCGGAGATTGGCTGTTCCAGGGTACCAATGCCGGCGATGACCTCCATGACCAAGAGCTCAAAAGCCTGCTGGCGACGACCGGCATCAGTGCTATTTTGGACAAATACGGCTTTACGCTTGACGAAACAGTATTTCCAGAGGTGAAAGATTGGGTTGAGTGCCCCTCTCCAAATCTTTGCGTCGATAGGGTTGATTATGGGATGCGCGAGCTGTTGCGCTGGAGTAACCATTTCTTAAGACTGTACGAGTACAAATCCGAGCTCAGTAATCCGAAATCGCTTTTTGAAATTAATGACGATTTAGAGCTCGTTATCACCGACAAGCGGTTTGCCCAGAAGTTTGCCGCTGGCTACGGTATATTACCAACCGAGCACTGGAATCATCCTGTCCAAAATACCCAGCTCTATCTGCTTGAAAACGCGGTGAAAGGGGCACTGCTTGAGGGAGTGGCTCAGTTTGGGGAGCATCCGCGTGATGCTATGTTTGGTATTGATGCAGATTTTGAACAGTATTTTC
>Ga0209203_1000825_pt1 | contig 24669 bp, 20 predicted proteins | sample AD_UKC109_MetaG_FD_184423 | JGI IMG/M metagenome (GOLD analysis project Ga0209203, IMG submission 184423) | Active sludge microbial communities of municipal wastewater-treating anaerobic digesters from Hong Kong - AD_UKC109_MetaG (SPAdes)... | ecosystem: Engineered > Bioreactor > Anaerobic >... | reverse complement strand
ATAGTGCAGTTGCGCATACAACGGGCGTAGTTGCACTCTGCCATAATGTTGTTGAGAGCCGCGGGGTCTTCCCAGCTTCCCCAGAGTGTGATTTCCATGGTCAGTAAGTTTAGGGATTGACCGCCTGTTAGATCTTCGATTGAGAAAAAAGTGCTGCCGTCTGTTGTGGATGCTGAAGCATAACCATTCTCATCCATGCTGATAAAGCGCGCTGTTCGTTTATCGGGTGTGCGCATTGTAAGCATATAGGAGACTTTTCCACCTTCGAAGAAGTTTTTGTAGGCTTCCCGGGATTCAAAACCCTCCGCAATCGCCTGGTTGTAGAGCTCGGTAAAACTCGGGCTTGCAGGGATTGTGGAAGTCTCAATCGTAATAATGTCTTCTAAATCGTCTTTATCAAAATTCAGGTATTCAGCAAAGTTAATTGCCTCGCTCTGATAATTGCTGCCTGCCAGCATTGTGTACGATCCGTCCGTGTAGCTGGAAGCTAAGCCCCACTCAAAACGTACACGCGCGGTCAGCATTCCTTGTGATCCAGGCGTGATATCACCTAACACCCAGAAAACCTGATGCCGTGCCGGCCAATAAACCCCGCCCTCAGTGCTGCTGATGTATTTTCCTGCCAGCGGAAGTTGAATGACAGCTATGGCGTCATAGATCGGTTCAGCCTGCAGGTTCAGGTACTGGATGGCGTAATCGTTCACCTCGCCCGGGCTGATGGTTGCCGGTCCTGCCGTGCTGACCCACATATCGCCACTCAGCGCCTGATCTTCTGGCGGAGTTGTCAGGAAGGGGTCGAAATTGATGAAGTCATCTACTGGATTTCCTGATCCGTCTGGATTCAAAGTGGCATGGTAAGGTCCGCTTGGATCCCCCCAATAATTGTGGTAAGCGTTCACAGCATCAGTGCTGAAGCCGCCCCAATCAACTCCAAAAGTTAGGTTGTTGTAAATTTCGTTGTAAACAATGCTGGTAGTCGCATGGGTGGGGGCGTAGGCATAAATTCCAACGGTATTATCATGGATCTTGCAGTTCTGGGCAATGGAGTTGGTTGGGGGATCAATGGAACTAGCACCTACCATTAGCCCTTTTTCTGCGAAAGAAACTTCGCAGTGCAGCAGGATCATGGTGCCGCGGCTATTTTGTACACCTTTCCAGAGAGCAGCTCCTGGATGGCTTGTAAAAACAATCGGCTCATCGGCTGTGCCAAGTGCGTATAGAGAGCCGCCAGGTTTGACAGAAAGCTGTTGAAGAGCGTCAAAACCCAGTGTTGCACCAGGGGCGATCGAAAGCACACCGCCATCTTCGACGGTGATGTAATTGGTAACATGCACAGGAATGCCTGCATCCGCCAGGTCCCATTCCCGCCCAGCTGTAACAGCACACCCTGGGATTTGAAGTTCATCGCCAAGAGCATTGCCGCTGGCTGTGATGTTTTTGGCGCTGATGGAACCATCGCAGCGCCAGTAGATCGCCTTCCCGGGATGGTTTGTGATGGTCAGGTTTTCCAAGGTTGGACTGGCGTATGGTGTGTCAATTTGCAGCCCCCGCTTGTCTGATTCATTTGATGGATTTGTGCCGTTGGCATCAATCAGCAGGTTCTTCAGCGTTGGGTTAATAGCCCCGTTTGAGGTAACTACTTTGAGTCCGGAACGTCCATTGCCGCTGATGGTGCCGCCATCCATGCTGAAATTTACCAATCCCCCAATGGTAGTGTCCAGATAGATACCTTCTTCCAGATTGTTAGATATGTCCGTATCCAAAATAATTGTACTGACGCTCGTACTTGCTGGCGCCGAGACATAAACACCTCTTCCTGAGTAATTCTTAATGGTCGAGTTTTCAATACTGACCCCCTCTGTCTTAATGATCAGACCATGCACACTTGATCCAAAATTATTCCCATCAATTTCACAATGAGAAAGTTGACCGTTTGATCCGGCTTCAAATCGAAATTGACCAGAAAAAAACGAGATTGGATCTGATTCACTCCCTATCGCTGAGAGGGTTCCGCCGCTTTGTACGAGGAAAAAGACCAAATAACCGGTGGTCATGTCAAGGTCAGCTCCCGACTGAATAGTCAGGGTGTGTGTGTCGGCTACTGTTATGGGGCAATAATTGCTGCCGCAGGTAAACCCGGTTGGCGCGCCGCCCAAAGTGACATCCTGGTTGAGAACGCCAACCGGGATCACCACCTGGTTGCGATCATTGCCGCTGAAAGTGAGATTGTTGTAGGTAGGCTGCATGTTGATGGTGTTTTGTTGGATGGCTGCACCCAAGTTAAACGAGGTGGTGTCATCGCTACTGTTGTTTTCAAAAAGCGTGTTTTGGACCGAAGAGGTCAAACCCTCACCACGCAGGAACAATCCGGTTGTCTCGCCCGAGCTTATTACAGAATGATCCATGCTCAGGCTGGCTTTGCGAACATCCAACTGTGCCCCGTTATAACAGGAGTTGTTGTTGGGGTCCGCGAAAGCTCCAACACAGGTATCCGATCCGGCGTAGCGGATGTGGGTGTAATCAAACGCGGCGCTGCTGCCCTCGCGCAGCACAATCCCCCACCAATCGCCTGGATTGGCAGTGTTGCTTCCGCCACTGTCGGAATTGTCATTGCTGCTGGTAAAGACCACGGGTGCGCTGCTTGTGCCCACAGCGGAGAGATTCCCTTCGATGATCAAACCCGTGCTCGGACCGCCAAATTGCACTACAACGCCTGGTTCGAGGCTTAGTGTCGCTCCGCTGCTGACAACTACAACGCAATTGTTGATGGCGTAAACATTGCCAGCACTCCAGGTCGTGTCCGCGCCGATGGTAGGGGAAGACGTGCAGACGTCAACTGTCTCATGCAAAGAAGCTGCGGGTTCCCGGCTCAGACTTTCTGAAGAAACCGGAGTAACCGGTGAAACCGATGAAAGGCAGAAAGCCATCATCAAGATTACCGTGACCGCCATTCTGCAGGTCCTGAACAGAGTGTTTTTCAGGATTGACAACGGAATTCTCTCAAAAGAGTTTTTCATACACATCCTCCTCAACAGTTGGAATCCTTTTGGTTATTAAAGAAAAGTTAGAAAGTTGGAGGCATGAGCTATCAGGGAAAGGTGATTTTATTGCCCGATAATGCCTGAAATTATTTTAACATAGAGAGGTAATTTTTTGGGGAATTTTGAATCACAAATCAAGAAACTCAGCAGGCTTTTTAGGCAATGCATCCGGCAAAAGAGGGAAATCTCCACGATTCTGCCCCGAAAAGAAGGGAAAGAAAAGGTAATATTTCTCCGAATACTGAAGAAATCATGCGAACCCGGGCTATACTTTCATAAAACCAAGACCAGATTTTTGCGATTTGACCATCATAACGATTGATTAACGGTGATAATTCCTGGATATAGAGTTAAAAAAGTTGCTCTGGTTTATTGACCAGAGCAACTAATAGAGTGAAATCTGCTAAGGCTCAAGCGATATAAATCTTTTGTTTTTGTCACCGAATTCAAACAATGGTTCATAAACGAGACTTATTTCTGTTTCGCCAACTGCAACTTGCAAAATCGTCCATCCTTCATATTCACCATCCGGAAAAAGCCTGATGTCAAGTGCTGGATCAGGATCAACTATGGTGGGCAAATCATGTAACACACCGTTGCTGCCAGTGGCTTTGAAGTCTGATTCACTTATGGTTCGCGCAACATCCTCAGTATCGATATTGTGAACATAAACTTTGACGGCAACATATTCGAATCCATCTTCAGGCGGGGAATTGAATTGATTGGCGGCAAGTGCCATGTTCCAGGCTTCAGCTCCACGAATGACTTCAACAACTGAAATCTCCCAATTCTCTGTGATGACTTTTTCTGACATTGAAGCAGGGGCATTGCGTTCTTTGCCTGTGCCGGTGGGATCGATGCTGTTTAAGTCCGCCGGAACTTCAATTGAGGCGCCTTCATCAAGAGCCAAATATCTCACCTTATTGTCATCAAAGTTCCACGTTTCTTCAAAGGCAAACATTAAATTTGTTTCCCCGATGATTGACTGGAAAACCACCCAACCCTCAAATTCACCACCTGGATAAAGGGAAATATCAAGTGCTGGATCGGGATCTACTATGCTTGGCAAATCATGCAAAATGTTTGCGCTGCCAGTTAAGTTGTAGAAATAGCCATCAATGCTGTTTGATTTGTCTTCTGTTCCGATGTGGCGCACATAAAACTTGACAGCAATGTATTCATAACCCTCAGAGGGAGGCTCGTTGAATTGGTTAGCATCCAGCACTAAATTCCAGGCCGCATCACCGCGGACAACCTCAAGGATCGAGGTCTCCCAATCTTCTGTGACCAGTTTTTCATTGTATGGTACGGGAGATTTGCGATCTTTTCCCAGCTCAGAAGCAGGGATAGCGCCTAAATCCGAAGGAACTTTGATTGAAGCCCCGGAATCGAGAGCAATATATCGCTTTGAGTTTTCACTAAAACTCCACATTTCATCGAATATCAGCATCAAGTTACTTTCGCCTTGGCCAACCAAGTAAGCTGACCAACCTTCGGTTTCTCCACCAGTAAACAGTTTTGCATCTAATTTCGGAGTTGGTTCCACTACGCTAGCCATGCCAGTAGTGTATAAAATTGCCTTATCCCCTGTAACGTCAAAATCATATCCACTGATGCTATGCTCATCGCTGTCGTTGTAAGTGCATTTAACATGGATTTTTACCAGGAGATACTCCATGCCTTCAGGTGCCGGCTCATTGTAGGAATTGGCTGCCTGGATATCAGTCCAGGCGTCAGCACCGCGTTTTATTTCCAGAACCTGGACATCCCAATTTGGAACCGAAGCCACTTCAGTTCCGGGATAAGGATTGGATCTTGAATATCCCAAGGGTGCAAGTGTGGGTTCAATTGTGGGTTGTTCAACTTGGATGATGGGCTCAGGGGTTGGTTCTTCCGCTTGAGTTTGTCCTGTTGTCTCTCCATCTAGCGCTGCAACAGTGGCAGCAACCGGATCTATGTTTTCAGGAGTTGCCTTTGTACTTCCACCGCATGAAAGAGTTACAAGTGCCAAAATAATCGGGATGATAATTAACTTAACATTTTTCATTTTCTCTTCCTTTTTCATGATAACGGATTTTAATTATAAGCGATAATATCAGGGGGCTCCCCTAAGTTCCCGCCATAGTCCTGATACCCATCCACTTTGTCGTGGGCACAGGCCGCGCGAGGCGTAGGCCCGCCAGGCTTGGATTGTGGGGCTTACCCCTTGGGAACCACCCTCTTTAGGGCTGTGGTGACCTGTCCTGGTTGAGGCATCCCGTGAGCGGAGTCTTGGCAGGGCCATGAGCCCACGACCGTATGTTTTATGTTGGGTTTGCTGATGATGGCGGTGGAAAATTTTTGGCGGAAAAGGGGAATTGTCATGATAAGATTATGGGACAGAAATTTTGACTCGAACATTTAAAATTGGAGGTTTTCACACATGCACAGAAAGTCACGTCTCACTTTGGTAATGATGTCTGTCCTGCTGATGGTTGGCATGCTGGGCATCCAGCCCGCCAAACCTGTTCAGGCGGCTCTCCCAACGGACTTGTTTTTTTCAGAATACATTGAAGGCAGCAGCCAAAACAAGGCTATCGAAATCTACAATGGCACTGGTTCGCCAGTCAACCTGTCTGATTATCGCCTCGAGCTATATTCTAATGGGGCTAGCGCGCCAGGAGCTGCAACCGCTGTCCTTTCTGGCACGCTTGCCAGTGGCGATGTCTATGTAGTTTCCCGCTCTGATGCTGACCCAGTAATTGTTGCCCAGGCTGACCTGTTAAATAGTACTGTGGTTAACTGGAATGGCAATGACGCAATTGCATTGCGCAAGATCTCCACCAATTCGTTTGTGGATGTTTTTGGTCAGATTGGGAACCTTCCTCCGTCAGGATCATGGGGAACTATTCCTGTAATAACCGCAGATCGAACACTGGTCCGCAAAGTGGATATTTGCGGGGGTGACCCAGATGGCAGTAATGCTTTTGATCCAGCCTCTGAGTGGGATTGGTATTTACAGAACACCTTTACCTATATTGGCTCGCACACCTCAAGTTGCGCGCCGGAAATCTTCCCTGAGCGTTTCATCATCTCTGAGTACATCGAGGGCGACAGCAACAACAAGGCCATTGAACTTTATAATGGCACTGGCGCGGATATTAACCTCCAAAACTATAAATTAAACCTGTACACTAACGGTTCCACCACTCCCAGCACCAATTCACTTGCTTGGGCTGAAGAGACAATTCTTGCGGATGGTGATACCTATGTAATCGCAAATTCCGGAGCCATTGCTGGTATTACGGCTCTTGCTGATATCTTGTCTAACGTGACCTACTTTAATGGGGATGACGCGCTGGTTCTCTTTGAAATTACCTCAGAGGGCGATGTGGTGCAGGATTCGTTTGGACAACGAGGCGTAGATCCGGGTACCGTCTGGGGAAGCGGCGATACGGCCACCGCTGAACACACATTGGTTCGCAAAGAAACCGTCTGCCAGGGCGACATTCTGCCTGACGACGCCTTTGAACCTTCGCTGGAATACAACGGCTTCCCGCAAGACAATTATGCCAATCTCGGCAGCCATACCATGGTTTGCAGCAATGAGGACCAAGCCCCCACAGTTGCCAGCACGGTGCCCGCCAACAACGGCTCAGCCCAAACGACCAGCGACATCATCATCACCTTTCGCGAACCCGTCACAGTCGTGGAACCCTGGTTTAGCATTTCCTGCACGACCTCCGGCACACACACTGCTGTGGTCACCGACGCCGACCCCGTCTTCACGCTCAACCCGGACACGGACTTTGTGATCGGGGAAACCTGCACAGTCACGATCGACCACACCATGGTCAACGATGACGACACAGACGACGCGATTGCCGATTACATGCTCGAAGATTACGTCTTTAGCTTCACCATCGTTCCGGGCTGCGGTGACGCTTACACGCCCATTTACGAGATCCAGGGTACCGGTGAGACTTCCCCGCTCGTTAATCAGAACGTGACCACCGAAGGCGTGGTGGTGGGCGACTTCCAGGTGGGCGGTAAGAATGGTTATTACATCCAAGAACCCGTCGGTGATGGCGACCCTGCTACATCGGATGGTATTTTCGTCTACAACACCACCACCGCCGTCAACGTGGGCGATCATGTCCGCGTTCAAGGTAAAGCTGTGGAGTACTTTGGCATCACTGAAATTTCCCCGGTAACCCAGGTTTTGATCTGCTCCACCGGCAGCACCATAGAGCCAACCGAAGTAACCCTGCCTGTAACCGCAGTCACTGATTTTGAGAAGTATGAGAGCATGCTGGTCACTTTCCCGCAAGCATTGGTGATCTCGGAATATTTCAACTATGACCGCTATGGTGAGATCGTTTTGACCTCCACGCGGCATATGACCCCGACCGCGTTTGTTGAACCCGGCGAGGATGCCATAGCAGCAGCCCAGGCTTACCTGCTGGACCGCATCACCCTGGATGACGGACGCACCGCTCAGAACCCCGACCCCGCCATCCACCCCAACGGGCTGACCTTTGACATGACCAACCTGTTCCGTGGCGGCAGCACCGTGACGGGCGTCACGGGCATCCTGGACTATTACCAGAGTCTCTACCGCCTGCAGCCCACCATGGGCGCTACCTATGAGGATATCAACCCACGCACGGAAGCTCCTGAGATTATCGCGTCAGACATCAAGGTGACGAGTTTCAACGTGTTGAACTATTTTGTCACCCTGGATGATGGCGTCAACGACATTTGCGGTCCGAGCGGCACCATGGAATGTCGCGGTGCGGATGATAGCAATGAATTCGATCGTCAGAAAGCCAAGATCGTTTCAGCAATAACTGCAATCGATGCCGATATTTTTGGCCTGATGGAGATCGAGAATGACTCGCCCATCAGTGGCAATGATGCCGTGGCGGATCTCGTGGATGGTTTAAACGCCATTGCAGGCGCAGGCACCTATGCCTATATTGATACCGGAGCGATAGGCACCGACGCCATCAAACTGGCGATCCTTTACAAACCCGCTACCGTCACCCCGGTGGGCGATTACCAGGTGCTGGATTCCACAGTTGACCCCCGCTTCGTGGACACTCGCAACCGTCCCGCCTTGGCGCAGGTTTTCATGGATAATGTAACTGGCGACGAGTTTGTGGTGGCGGTCAACCACCTTAAGTCCAAGGGCTCTGCTTGTGATGGCGATCCTGACCTGGGAGATGGGCAGGGCAACTGCAACCTGACCCGCAAGGCAGCTGCTGAAGCGCTTGTTGATTGGCTTGCCAACCCGACATACTTCGCGGATGTTGAAAAAACCCTGATCATTGGCGATCTCAACTCCTATGATAAGGAAGATCCCATCGACGCGATCAAACTCGGCGCGGATGACACTGCTGACACCGATGATGATTACCTGGACATGATCTTTGAGAAACGCGGCGAACTTGCTTACGGTTACGTCTTTGATGGGCAGACCGGTTACCTTGATCATGCCCTGGCAAACCTGGCGATGACGCAGGCCATCATTGATGTCAATTTCTGGCACATCAATGCTGATGAACCCGACCTGATCGACTACGACACTTCATTCAAGCTTCCCGCGCAGGACCTGCTTTATGCGCCGGATGCCTATCGCTCCTCCGACCACGATCCGGTGATCATCACGTTGAACATGAATGCAGCACCAGTTGCCGTGGCAGATGAGTACACCACAAATGAAGACGAAGTTCTGACGGTTGATGCGGTAACTGGCGTTTTGGCAAATGACACCGACTTGGAAGGCGACACACTGACCGCGATCCTGGTGGATGATGTAAGCCATGGCAGCCTGGTGTTAGCAGCTGACGGCTCCTTTGTCTACACTCCTGCTGAGAACAGTCTCGAGGCCGACAGCTTTACCTACAAAGCATCAGACGGCACAGTTGAAAGCGATCCTGTTAGCGTTACCATCACGATTACCCCAGTCAACGACTATGTCGAGGCCAATGATGATGAATACGAAACGATGACAGGTGTAACGCTGGACATTGCGGCACCCGGCGTTCTTGCGAACGATGTGCTGCTGGATCCAGATGAAACTGTTACGCTGGAAGTGCTCGTTCAACCTACTGGCGGAACGCTTACGCTCAACGATGACGGCTCCTTCACCTACGTTCCCAATGCCGGTTTCATCGGTGTGGACACGTTCGAATATAAACTGAATTCAACCCTGCCCACAAAGTTGCTTGGTGAATTCAGCGATACAGCTATTGTGACCATCAAAGTGACAGCAAGGCAAATATTCCTGCCGCTGATCCTTAGATAGTTGATTGTTAGTTTTGAGTTGGCAGCGCCCCGAAACCCGGGGCGCTGTTTTTTTAGTGGGGTTTGGATCGTCAGTCGTAAGAAGTGTTACCCATGTCATTGCGCAGCGTGCTACCATTCTCTGTGCACCACAAAGCAAGCTCCGGCCACGCGAAAACAGGAGGAGCATTAGCTCCTCCTGTTGTATTAAGGCAGATGAAATGCTCCCGGATTTCTATCTCAAAATTAACGGAAGACGGGTGACATATTGGATGGTGTAATTAAAGCTAACGACGTTACTATCTGAATATTGTGGAGCGCTGGCGTAGGCTTTAACCACCACGTTGTTGCCGTTGGCTCCAGACAGGGTGATGACATTGCCGATAGGGCTGCTTGAAGTTGGTGTGCTGCCATCAGTGGTGTAGTGGAAAATTGCTCCCGGGGTTGTTGAAGAAAGGGTGATTGTGCTGCCATCTACGACCGTTGACCCTGAAGGCGGGTTGGCTGTTGGAGCGTTCGCCTGAGGTGCGGGCAGGATGGTGAAGCTGTTGCTGACCCTGGAAAGGTCGACCACTTCAAAAGCATAAACCGCATGTTTGATGTTCGTGCTGACAACATTGGCGTGACCGGTCAGGGTATAAGTTCCGGTTTTGTCCACGCTCAGGGTATTGAAATTTGCCTTGCCTTCGTTGAGAGTCAACCAGGTTGTTCCACCCAGGGTGGCTCCATTCGGGACGGTCAAAACCACGTCGGCTGTACCACTGCTCACCCCGGTTATAAGATCGCCATCGGGACCTGCCAGGCTCAGTACCGGGCTGGGGTTCAGGGTTTGGTAGGCATTTGCTCCACCAGGTTGGGTTTGCCATGTCAATTGGGTAGCCCAGGGTTGGTGGCGCAGGATACGCCTGTTCGGTGAGCCGATTTCTACCGCGGGATCGCTGACATAGACATAACCTTTACTGTCTACAGCGACGCTGAAGATATCGTTGAAAGCAACGTCACCATCTCTGCGGATCTGAGCCCATTGGCTCGCGTTTTTGGCAAAAACGTGCAAATCCTGGGTTAAATGGTCGCTGACATAAACATTGCCGAACCGGTCCACTGCCATATCGTTTGGGATTTTGAGCATTTGCAGGGTATTGTCAAGACCAGGATAAGGCAACCATGTTGAAGAGCCGCTTGGCAAACGTACCAAACGACCGAGAGGTGTCTCACTCATCGAAAGCGCTTCGATGGCATACAAGTTGTTGTTGATATCCGTAGCAATGGAAGCAATGTGTGTAAACCCCCCATTGTTCCAGTTCCCGACGACGCTCCACGTGCTTCCACCGCTTGATAATTTCCGAATTTGGTTGGCCTCAGGGTCTCCAGGCGCGACTCTATCTACAACGTAGACATTATTAAGCTGATCAACAGCGATATCCTCCGGAGAAATAAACATAGTACCGTAGGTAATATCGGTCCAACTGGTTCCGTTGAATTTCCAAAGCACATTGTTCGTGCCACTATAGCCATTCAATACGTAAACATTATTGGCCGCGTCCACAGCCAACCCAGCTAAATATGGGTTCGATCCATTATATGGTTGGTTTGGAAGGAAAGTCCACCCAGTAGCCTCTTTTTCTCTTTTAAGCACCAATGCGAATCCACAGTCCACCACGTAAACGGTTTGGTTAGAATCAACCGCTAAATCGGTGGGACAGATTGTGAGACTATCCTCATCCGCGAGCACGTCCCAGTTGCCCACCCAGGCTCCTTCGGCAAACACCTGGCTCACCAGGGTCATCATGAATAGTAAAACTACGGAAAACACGCCAAATTGCTTGACCAAAAGAGGAATTGAACTTTGCTGTTTCATACTAAGCCTCCGACTGTACCGCTAAACTGAATCAATGGGTCCTGAAAAGGACAAAACTCAGACAAAGAAGGATGCTCTCATTTTTGATATTTTTCTAACGAGTTACCTCTTTTCTTTAGGCACCAATGTCGGGTGTCCGGCCAAATTGATGGCCCAGAGTTTTTGCAATTTTTGTTCTACAGGCTTCTGTTTGCTGAAAAATTAAGTGTTCTGTGTTAACTACATTAAGCAAATTGATACCTGCTCGCACTTAGCGTATAAAAAATTTCCACTTCTGACAGTGCAATAATTATATGCTTAAATATCAAGAATATGTTGATTAGATCTTGCGATAATTTGAATTATGATCGTATATTGATCTACAAGCCCCAAATTATTTTAAAAAGTTTGGATAGGATGGCTGAGTATAAAGGAAACAGGATCAATTTGGAATGTTCGTCATCTCTGTAAGCGGCTTACTTGACAAAAATGCGACCATTGGGGTGTCAATGTTGGTATGCCTTCTCGCAGACGAGTATAATTACTGCGCTTTGAAAAGAGGAATATGATTAAAACACAAGCATTGAGCAAGACTTTCCAAATTGGTAAAAAACAGAAGGAAGACCTGAAAGCCGTGGACGGCCTGACACTTGAAGTATATGAAGGCGAGGTCTTTGGCTTTCTGGGACCCAACGGCGCCGGCAAGACGACCACCGTGCGCATGCTCACCAGCCTCATCCGCCCCACCAGCGGCACTGCCCGTGTGGCGGGCTACCAGGTAGGTGAGGATGACCTCGAAATCCGCCGCAATGTCGGTCTGCTGACCGAGTCGCCCGGGATGTATGAGCGTCTTAGCGCGGAAAAGAACCTGCAAATCTTCGCCAAACTTTACGACGTGCCGGATGTGGATAAAACCGTAAACAAATATCTCAGCCTTTTCGGGCTGTGGGACAGGCGCATGGATGCCGTGGGCAGCTATTCCAAAGGCATGCGCCAGAAACTGGCGGTAGCGCGCGCGCTGCTGCACGAACCCAAAGTGCTATTTTTCGACGAGCCCACCACCGGACTGGACCCGGAAGCAGCCCGCATCGTGCGCGACTTCATCCTTGAGTTCAAAAAAGAGGGGCGAACCATCTTCATGACCACCCACAACCTGGATGAGGCAGAAAAGCTCTGCGACCGGGTTGGCATCTTCAAGCAATCCCTGCTGGCTCTCGATAGCCCCGCTAATCTGCGTCAGAAGATGTTCGGGCGCAAGGTGGTTTTCCATTTGGGTGGAGTCAATCCGCAATGGCTGTCATTAGTGAGTGAAATGGAAGGCGTCAGCGCCGTTGAGCAACTTGAGAACAAGCTGGTTGTCTCGCTGGCAGAGCCTGAAATAACCAACCCCGTCATCACCAGGCTGCTGGTGGAGCAAGGGGCGGATATCCAATTTATCGGCGAGGTCCGTCAATCGCTTGAACAGATCTATCTCGAAATGCTGCACGGCGAGAATGAAGCGAGGCAGGCATGAAACACATTCGCACGATCATCAATAAAGAATGGTCTGAGGTTTTCAAGAACAAAATGGTTCTCTCCGTGGTGCTGGTCATGCCGATTCTGTTCTCACTCCTGCCGCTGGTGATGCTGGGGGTTACCTCGAGCACCTCGATGCTGGATATCAGCCCGGAGGAAGCCGGTCTGCCACCGGAACTTTTCACCAATCTCTGCGGTGGAATGAACGCCGGGGAGTGCACCCAGGTGTATATGCTCAGCCAATTCATGCTCTTTTTTGTGATGATGCCGCTGATCATCCCGACCACGATCGCCGCCTACAGCATCGTGGGTGAGAAAACCACCCGCAGCCTCGAACCCCTGCTGGCGACCCCAACCACCACAACCGAACTGCTGGCAGGCAAGTGCTTTGCCGCGGTGATCCCAGCCGTCGCGGCAACTTTTGTGTCCTTTTTGATTTTCAATATAGGCATCCTCATCCTTGGGATCAGCCCAAAAGTGCACGCCTACGTGCTCAGCCCCACCTGGCTGGTTGGAATCCTGCTGCTCGGACCGGTCTTGTCGATTATTTCAGCCATGTTTGCCATTTTCGTCTCCTCGCGCGTCAATGACCCGCGTGTGGCGGAGCAAATTGCCAGTGTGATGATCGTGCCCTTTATGGGCGTATTCTTGCTCTCATCTTTCGGCGTGATCACGCTGAATTTGACCTCGATGGTCATCGCGGCAATCATTTGCGCCATCGTGGCTGGCGTACTTCTATATCTTGGCACGCTGATCTTTGACCGTGAAAACATTCTGACTAAGTGGAAGTAAGGGAACACCATGAAAAAACGCATCTTTGTGCTTCTTGTCCTGGCAATGATTTTTGCTCTGAGTTTCGGAGCTGTCCTGGCGCAGGAGTCGCCTTATACCCTGCGCATAGTGCGGGATTGGGGCTACGGCAATGGGCCGGATATCAACGGTCGTATGAGCCTTTCGCTAAGAGGAGATCAAGACCAAATCCAGCAAGTGACCTTTTACATTGATGGTGAGGTCATGGCGAGTGTGGCAGCGTCTCCCTTCAAACATCAGTTCGACACCAACAATTTTGAACCCGGACTGCACCGTCTGACCGCTGAAGTCAAAACAACCACAGGGGAGACCCACACCACCAACGGATTGGTCTCAAATTTTGTTGAAAAAGGCGAAGCCAACCAATCCATGCTCAAGATCCTGCTCCTGGTAGGCGGTATAGCAGTGGCAAGTATTGGTATCCAGTTATTTATGCAGAAAAACGCTAATAAGAATCCAAAGTACGACGAAAATGGCCGAGTACAGTACGGCATTTGGGGCGGCGCAGTGTGCCCCAGCTGTGGGCAGCCTTTCAATCGCTCCTTTTTTGGGATCAACCTGGTGGGTGTCCGCCTGGAGCGATGTCCGCATTGCGGCAAGTTCGTGGCTGCCCGGCGTGCCTCGCCGGATCAGCTCGAAGCCGCTGCAAGCAGATTCCGAACTGCGCCCTCGGAGCAGCCGCCAGCCAAATCCGAACTGGAGAAAAAACAGGCCGACTACGACGACAGTAAGTATACAGAACTGTAGAACGTAAGTAGTGAGGAAGGTTACAAGCCGACCCCCCTGTCATTCTGAACCTCTCTTGCGAAGAATCTTGTTATTTACAAACAGATCCTTTGCCTTGCTCAGGATGACCATGTTGGAGAATGGTAGGCTGGGTTGGCGTCAATAAATCTGTTCCAACCCAAGCCTTGTTTTAGCCAACCCACCAAAGAGTTTGTTTGCGAATGTTGATGGTGGGTAGGCTTTCTGAGATCCCCTAATTGTCAATACCCGTTTACGCCAACCCAACCTACCAACTTCACGACGCCTATCCACCCTGCTTGCTCCTGCCTTGGCTCTGTGACGCTACACTCTTCGAGCACAATGACCTACTCCACTAGCTTAATAAGCGATATCTTAGTAGGGTGGGTTGACGTCACAGGCTCTTGCCCTGTCTTGACATTGAAATAGTCAACCCACCAAAAACAGCTTGTGCTGCGGTGGGTAGGCTATAATCCAGCGTGCTGATTCATATGCTTTCTGGCGCCTACCCACCCTACCCGCTTCACGACGCCTATCCACCTTACCTGCTCTATTGGATCTGCTTTACAACGCTGCGCATAGTTCCCGTTTGGCATGCCAAGCGTGGTAGAATCGCAATATAAAACAAGCTTAGTTGGAGGTTGTATGGAAGAACAGGTTTCTGGTTTCGCGGTCAAAAAAGGACTCGCGGAAATGCTTAAGGGGGGTGTGATCATGGATGTGGTCACGCCTGATCAGGCAAAAATTGCCGAAGATGCCGGAGCTGTAGCGGTGATGGCGCTGGAACGTGTTCCAGCGGACATTCGCGCGGATGGCGGCATAGCCCGTATGAGTGACCCGGAACTCGTCCTTAAGATCATGGAAGCCGTCAGCATCCCGGTTATGGCAAAATGCCGCATCGGTCACTTTGTGGAAGCTCAAATCCTTGAATCACTTGGCGTGGACTACATCGACGAATCCGAGGTGCTCACCCCGGCAGATGAAGCCTACCATATCAATAAGCACGATTTCAAAGTGCCGTTCGTGTGCGGCTGCCGCAACTTAGGCGAAGCCCTGCGCCGGATTGGAGAAGGCGCTGCTATGATGCGTACCAAGGGCGAACCTGGCACAGGCGATGTGGTTGAAGCAGTGCGCCACGCCCGCTCCGTCTATTCCGAAATCCGCCGACTCGTTTCCCTGCCGGAAGAAGAAGTGATGACCTACGCCAAGAATATCCAGGCGCCCTACGAACTCTGCTTGCAGGTGCGCGAACTGGGCGCACTGCCCGTGGTTAACTTTGCCGCAGGCGGCATTGCAACACCAGCCGACGCCGCCCTGATGATGCAGCTTGGCGTGGATGGTATTTTTGTAGGTTCGGGCATCTTTAAGTCTGGCGACCCCCACAAACGCGCCCAGGCGATCGTCAAAGCCACCACTCACTTCAACGAGCCCAAAATTTTGGCTGAAGTCAGCCGCAACCTGGGTGAAGCAATGGTCGGGCGATCAGCAACTAACCTGCCCGACGCCGAGAAGATGGCCGTCCGCGGCTGGTAGAGGACGTTTTGCCGATGAGGATTGGCGTTTTAGCCCTGCAGGGCGATTTTCGTGAACATCGCATCAGCCTCGAGAAACTCGGGGCTGATGTAAAAGAAGTGCGCCTGCCTGAGCACCTCGAAGGCTTACAGGGCTTGATCATCCCCGGCGGCGAGTCGACTGCCATTGGCAAGTTGATGGTTGCGTACGATCTGCTGGAGCCCATCCGGACATTTGGGCAAACAAAAGCTATTTGGGGCACCTGCGCCGGCGCAATCCTGCTGGCAAAAGAAATCGGACGCGACCAACCCCTGCTCGAATTGATGGATATGGAAATCGAGCGTAACGCTTTCGGACGCCAGATAGACTCTTTCGAAATCGAGATTAATGTGCCCTTTCTGCAGTCCCCTGAAGAACCCTATCACCTCACTTTCATTCGCGGGCCGATCATCACGCGGGTTTGGGGCAACGCCCAAACCATGTTGAACCTGCCAGACGGGCGCGCGATCGCCGCCCGGCAAGGCAAGCTTTTTGCTACATCTTTCCACCCTGAACTCACCAACGATCTGCGTTTTCATCAGTACTTCCTGGAGCTGGCAAAATCGGAATCCACCGGCTGAACCCCATTGACCTATCGGTCATCTTGCGTCGGACCGACCTGCTGCAGAGCCTGGACTATCTGCGCCTGGTCACGCGGGGAGAGCCTTTCAACCTGAGAAATTTGATGCACAGCATCTCTCCGCCTGTGGAGCAATATGTTGCCTATTGCGATAACGACCCGGAGCGACCCTGCTACGCCCAGGTGATCAGCAGGGTGGATGAAACCCAGGGGCAGCTGACATTCCTTGGCGCCTCCGATGATGCTGATCAAAGCGACATCGCCTGTTTACTTGAGAACCTGATTGCCAATGCCGGCAAGTGGGGCACGCACTACATTACAGGCGATTTGCCGACAGACTCTCCGCATATTACAGGGTTTAAGAAAGCAGGATTCCTGACCTGGGCGAACCAGACGATTTTCCGCCTTGCCCCGGCAGCTACGCAAAACGCCAAGCCTGAACATCTTTGGCGCACCTGGAACGCCAATGACATGCGCGCCATGACCTGCCTGTACCGCGGTGTGGTTCCGGGGCTTTTACAGCCGATCGAACCACTCACGCGCAAAGCGGCACTCGGACTGGTGCTTTACCATCCTGAAGGCGAGTTGCTCGGCTACGCGGACCTGGATTATGGCCCAAAAGGCGTTTGGGTGCAACCTGTTCTCGCACCCGAAGCCAACGACCCCCAGATTCTCTCCGATCTGCTGAAGGCAATCCCTGAGCTCTACAACCGCCCGGCATTCCTGGCCGCGCGCTCCTACCAACCCTGGCTGGCATCTCTTGCCGCTCAACTCCCTGGTGAAATCCAGGGCTCGCAGCTGTTGATGGTGCGCTATCTCGTCCGGCAAGTAAAAGTGGCGGAACCGCAAGCTTTCGCCCTGTACGAAACCGGAAATATTGAACGCGGCGTGCCCGTCAGCCAAATTCGTCAAAAGACAGATTAGCCATGCGCGAAAAATCAGATCCGGATGGTTCCTCCCGATTGTTTGACCTGATCGCTCCCATTTACGGGCGCACTTTCCGTTATCAATATAAAAATTACCTTGAAATCTATCAGCGTCAGCCCGTAAAAGAGATTCTCGCGGACTGCCATTCCATTTTGGACATCGGTTGCGGCACGGGAGCCATGGCAAGCGCCCTGCGGGACAGTGGATACCAGATAACCGGAGTGGATGCGTCTCTTGGAATGCTGCGCCAGGCGAAAAATTTGATCAGCCCCAATACCACCTCCTGTGTGCTTTCGGATGTCAGTAGTGGATTGCCATTCTCCGCAAAAGGATTTGACGTCTGCCTGGCTTCTTACGTCGCGCATGGTCTGAAGACCCCTCAAAGGCTCGCTCTCTACGCGGAAATGCGTCGCCTGGCCGTGAAATTCGTCATTATTCACGATTACACCAACAAGCGCTCGCTTATTACAGACATTGTAGAGTGGGCTGAGGGTGGTGATTATTTCAAGTTCATCAGGGTGGTTCAGGATGAATTAAGCGATTTCTTTGTTAACCTGCAAGTCATACCGGTTGAACCCCGAGCTGCTTTGTATATTTGCCGGGTCTAAGCCTTTGGGGACAGCCTACTCATCCCGCCTGATCCAGGTGTATTCCTTATCACTGGTGCCTACGTACACCGTTTCGCCATTCCTCACAAGCCAACCTGCGTAAGCGCCCTCCCCAGCTACCGCCAGCCAGCCGTCCATTACAAAAGGAACAGCCCCACTGGCACCAATCCACTCGCCGTTGTATTTTCGGGTAATGTGCAGGTGGGTGCCGGAGCTAAAGCCACCCTCACAGGAGGGGTATCCCAGCGGATCGTCTGTGTTAACCCAGCTGCCGTTTTCAATCCGCCCCTCCCGTGCCAGATGCATGTAGATGATCACCCAGCCGGTGCCTTCGTTACCGTCACCATCCAGATCCACCGCTACTGCCCCTCGCAAACTGCGCACCACCAAACCGGGCGCAGAAGCAGTTGCGTAGACATTCGAGACGATACAACCGGGCAGGTCATCCCGCGGAGCAAAATCAATCGCTCCTCGCGGTGTTCCAATTTGCCATGTGATATGGGGACCCGAGGTGAGCGCCCAGGTGAGCCCGGGCTGGAAAGGCAGCGTCATGGCAGGCTGCGCCAGACCTGACGGTATCACTTCCCCGCCCTCCATAGCCAACTGTGAAGGATCGCCAAACATCTGGCGGTAAAGCGCCAGGAAGCCATTCTCGCTGTACACACTCGGAAAGAAATTGGCAGGAGTATAGAAGCCGGCAAACAGATATTGCACTGCCACACTGCCCGCGTTCAGTTCCGGGTGGATGGCCGTCTGGCTTTCATCCTTGAATCGCAGGGTTTGCAGGTTGCCTTCCCGCCAGCCGTAATAGCCCAGGGCGAGCTCACGGGCGGCCACCTGCAGCTCCTCGTAAAGCCCTTCCACACCAACCGCTTCATAATTCAAGGGGGATAAATCTTCTTCTGCTCCCTCTGGCCAACCATAAACCCAACCGGACTGATACTCGAGCACAGCCAGCAGCAAGCGTGGGTCGGTGGAAGTTTCCAAGGCCACCAGCGCAACAATCTCCGGGCCTGTGAAGCGTCCTTCAAAGAGATACTCTGTGTAATGGTTGAGGTAACCACCGGCGCGGGAACTGACCCCCGACACGTCCACGTTTTTGGCATTGCGCCCATAGATCACCAGGTTGTCCGCCAGGACAGGCTGGTGGTATGGGGCATAGAATTGCGCGTCCGGTACCAAAAGCGGGATGCCGGAAGCCAGAAAACCATCGGTGTTGGCTTCGGTCGGGTTCTGCAAACGCGCAACGGAAGTGCGGAAGTGTTTGGCGACAGTCTCAAGTGTGTCGCCGGATTGGCTGTAGTAGAGCGTCATCCCGGCAGGAATCTGCCCGGTATATGGTGAAAATGGAGTGCTGGTTATGATGGGCAAAGCAGTTGAAACCACATATGTCGGCACTTCAGGCGTTGACACACCTGGAGTGAAGGGTGTTGTTTCAGGGATGGCAGGCGTGCCATCCGGACCGGGGCTGGGGTAGAGCATCGCCGCCGCCGTCTGCCTTGCGGCAGCCATGGTGGCGGTACCGGCGATCAGATTTTCAGGCCGTCCGGGGTAGTTGCACGCAATCAGCATCAATAACATGCTGAAAGAAAAGATTAGTCGCAGCTTATGAGAGATTGGAGACTTAGCTTTCGGGCTGGACGCGGAACTCATAGATACCATCGCGATATTCCCAGGCATGCCCACAACCCGGGCAAGTCTGGCTGGAGCCAGCTTCCGGCAGGGCGTGACCGCAGATCGGGCAGCGGAAGAAGTCAGACTCCCCTGGGATCGGAGAACTGCCGCGGGCTTCGGTGCGTGAGAAAATGCTGGGGGTGAACTGTGCCCAGGCGCCAGTGGACTGAAGCGCGCTATCCATTGTGACCAGTCGGTCATGAGAAATATGGTTCTTGAACCAGTTCGCCCGGAAGAAAGAAACTGCCAATTGCTTTTGCAGCGTGAAACCAGTTTCTTTTAGCAACCTTCTAATCGTTTTGGGGTGAAAATTGAAATTGAGCTCCGCAAATTCCACCTGTTTGTGGTCGAAGGGATTCCATTTTTGTTTTCCTACCAGCCAGCGCGCGATTGCCTTGAGGTTGCGCTTATTTGCAAACTCCAGGATGAAGACCGCGTTCTCTGCCAGCACACCGCGTATGTTTTCGAGCGCGAGTTTAGGATCAGCCATGTGATGCAGGGTGCGGATCATGGTGGCGCCATCAAACAGCCCGGCAACAAAGGGTAACTCGTAAATATCCGCTGCCACGTAAACGTAGCGCTGGCTGTCGCCAAGGCGTTCACGGGCTTGAACCAGTTGGGTGCGCGAGTAATCCAAAAGCACCACCCGCTGCCAGTCGGCATAGCGCGGGGTGTTGCGTCCAGCCCCGGCTCCGAGCTCCAACATCAGTTTTCCTGGCCGGTTCAGCAGGCGCTTCAGCGCGACGGCTTCCACAGCGTCTTCATAGCGTCGGGTGCCGGTTTCCCAAAAGGAATCCTGGTAATCTGAACCTTCGTAGGAACAGACTCGGGGGGTGGTGGGGTGTGGTTTTTGTTCCATCATTTGCAAAGCGCCTGGGCAGGATAACCGGCAACACCCGAAGAAACCTCCTTACCGCTGCTTCCTCTCGGACCTGACGGGGTTCGCAGGGCTCCGCCGCGCCGGTCCCGCCCAGACGCGCGTTAAGGATAATCTACGGCTGGGGGATTGTCAATCATTGCCCGAAAGAGCTTAGATGCTTACCACTTCATAACCGTCAGTCAGGTATGGCTTCATGCCGGCATGCCCGAACATGTCATCCAGCATCGGCAGCCCCAAAGCGAGGTTCGCCTCGAACACGCCCAGCACCTTCGAACAGGCAAAACAAATCCCTGCAATCAAACCAGCTTCAATGGCCTTACCAAAAAGAGGGTTGTTTTCTTCTTTTAATATTGAGGGTAGTTTCACGGAAGCTCCCTCAAAAATGATCTTCACCTCAAACCCGTCCTTGTGGAGATCCAGGGCATTCATCAACACGTGTTGGAAACACATTTTTTCACCTGTCATGGCATAAAAGAGTATCTCTTTCATTGAACCTCTCCTTCAATTTGTCATTTATTGCGAGAGTCGTAGATCAGATTGAACCTCGCAATCTGACCTACACGATTAACTTCTGATCGCATATCCCGCGGTATCCGCAACTGCGGCAGCGCGCGCTGCTGTTATGGGAACGCGCTGGAGCTTCATATTGTTTTTCGATCTGTCGAATATCTTCAATCGTTTCGATGAGCCGGCTTTCGAGTTCGGGTGTAAAGTCCACTCTGAAATCCTTATCAGGATAGTGCAGCAGGCCGTACTCCGGGCTTTGCGCGTAATTACTCTGGATGAGCAACACGTACGCCATCAACTGCAACATGTGCGAGTCATAGGGAGTATCCGGCGTGTGACCGGTTTTGACCTCCACCGGGATCAGGCTGCCCTGCCTGGTCTTCATCACATAATCCGGCTTGCCCACCAACCCAAGCTGATGGTCCACCAGGGTTTGCGGAACGCGTTGCCAGAGGTCGGTATCAGCATAGATCACCTGCGCGTCGGGCAGCCTGCTCTTCTTGCGTTCGCGCAGGCTGAGTAGCAGCAAAGCGACTGCCAGCACAAACAGCAGCAGAACCAACCACCACATGTCTCTCATCTCAGGATCCAGACCGCCAGAATAACCGCAATAAGCAGCACTGCCAGCGCCAGCCATCTATAGAAAACCGCGAGTTTTACCCCGCGGTTATGTTCTCTGTGCTCGTGGCTGCCGGCGTCCATGGCCCCCTGGTTTTCGGAGGGCATGCCTTGCTGCTGGTACCACCAGGCACGCTGGCAATAGTTGAAACTTCCCAGTTCCGAAGCGCGCACCTTGCGCATCAGGCTTGCTTGCCCTCCAACAGTTCGGATAGGCGATTCAGCTTGCTTTCGAGCTCGTTCTGCCGGAAAGACACGGTGATGTCCGCCCGGGTGCGTTCGATGATGCCGCGTGCCAGGTCGGTGCGGCGGCGCAGACCATCGGTGATGGCATCGGGGTAGTCCATCGTGACCAGTTGGGTGAAGACGTCATCCATCAGTGCCAGCAATCGTTCCACCTCAGCGCTATAGCCCGGGCGCAGCAGGTCCAGGCAGCGTCGGCGCAGCTCACCGAGAGTCTCGGTGAGCCCGTTCAGGTAGGCGGGCGGTTCCGCGTCCAACTCCTGTGGAGTGGGCAGAGCTTCGCCTTTGATCATCGCGACTGTCAGGCAGGCTTCGCAGTATTCCTTGATGGCGTCCTGGGTGTAACCTGCGAAAAACAGGTCGGGGTGCTCGGTCCGAAGGGTGTTTGTCAGGGCTTGCGTCAGGACACGCGCCAGGTCGATCTCGGACTGTGCCTCAGCGTGGTCCTCGCGGTGGATCGCCCTGATTGCCAGGGATGCATGGCGCGTCAGTTCACGCGCCTGTTTGAGGGCTTCGTCGCGCAGGGCGGTTTTCTGGTCAAACCCCCGTCGAATTTGGTCACAAATCACATCAAGTTGATCGGTCATTTTGTCTCTTCGGGTGGGTTCGGACCGCCTTTATCGCGGAAGAGTTCATCCGCCAGGGTATGCCCGCGTGGGATGCGGATCTCACCGAAATTGGCCTCGTAGCGGGCGATGTTCTCATTGATTGCCCGTTGGAAGAGCTTCATCGTCAGCGGCGAGAGGATCAGCCGGGTGTTGAGCTTGAGGCTCGCCAATCCCGGCATCATCGTGGCAAAGTCAAGGATGAACTCGTGGGGGGTATGGGTGATATAGGCGGTATTGATGTACCGCGGATCGAGGTCATCCGGGACCAAAAACGGTATTTTTTGAGGCTCGGGCATGGTTAGAACGGGATATCGTCGTCGTCAACCGTGTCGCTGGATTCAGGATTGGCTTCGCCACGTGCTGAGAGGAAGCGGACTGTATCCGCGAAAACCTCATAGCTGCTGCCCCAACTGCCATCTTTCTTTTGAAAAACCTGGGGCGCACCTGTGTTTGCATCCGGGCGCAGGCGACCCTCCACCAGCACTTTCGAACCCTTGGTGAGGTATTGATTGCAGCTTTCAGCCTGTTTTCCCCAGACTGAAATGCGGAACCAGGTGGTCTCGTCTTTATCGTTGTATTTGCGGCTGGTTGCCACGGAAAAGCTGGTAACCGCCTTGCCATCAGGGGTATAGCGCATCTCCGGGTCTCTGCCAAGATTGCCTATGATGATTAGTTTCTGGTACATGGGAATTCCTTTCGTGTGTCGATGTGTGAGGTATGTGTGCGTGCTATGTGTGCTTAATTTTACATCATTCTGATGAGTTCTCATCAAACAGATCTTACATCAAATCAATAAAAATCAATGCAAGCAAATTGGTCGAATCGATTCTTGTTCTATACCCCCTTTGTGGCGTGTATGGTAGTTCAGCCTTCCAGGTTCTGCTTGGACTTTCCAGTGCCGAGGTCCATGGAGCGCTGGTAGGCAGCCCAGATGGCGCGCGAGATGGCGGTGCGGAAGCCGGCTTTTTCGAGGTAATACAGCGCTTCGGCAGAAGTGCCGCCGGGTGAGGTGACGTCGTTGCGCAGTGCGGCAGGGTGTTCGTGGCGGCGGGCGTAGAACTCGGTGCTGCCGCACAGGGTCTCAAGCACCAGTTGCTCGGCAATCCGGCGCGGAAAGCCCATGTGCACGCCGGCGTCGATCATCGCTTCCATGAACAGGAACACATAAGCCGGACCAGTGCCTGAGAGCGCGGTGGCCATATCCAGGTAGACCTCATCCTCCACAAAGACTTCCTCGCCCATGCTGCGAAACACCTCTGTGGTAATTTCTTTCTGGGCTTCATCCACCTGGGAGGTGCACGTCCAGACGGTGATGCCCATGCCGATGCGGGCGGGGGTGTTTGGCATGGCGCGCACGATGCAATCAGTGCCCAGCTGTTGGCTCAGGGCAGCGATGGAAGTGCCAGCCACAATGGAAATCACGAGAGCAGTCTCTTTGAGCGCTGGGCGGATTACACGGGCTGCCTGGTTCAGACGCTGCGGCTTGACCGCCAGGATAACCACATCAGCAGATTGAGCTGCTGCAGCGTTATCCAGGGTGGTGCCCACGGAGAGTTCCTGTGCCAGTTCGGTCAGTTTATCTGCATTTGGACCAGCAAGAGTGAGCCTTTGAGGAGCAACTCCGGCATTGATGAGGCTGTAGGCAATCGTCCTGCCCATCACACCCGGGCCAATTATCGCAAATGTACAGTTTTCTATCATGAGGAACTCCCGTGGTTGGTTTACTTTATTATAGCCTTGAATACTTTCAGAGCGTGTTCTTGTGGACTTTCCCGGTAAAACAAGCCTCTCGGTAGCGGCACGGGGAGTGCCAAGACCATGATGGTTTACAGTTTGTTTAGGGTGATTGTTTACACTTTTGTCTATCACATAGCATCCCTTGGATCATAATGGCAAGCCCATTTATGCCATGAGAGCGGGTAACCACGGGGGGTTACCCCTACTTTGCGGGGTTAATGAGGGGGCAACTTCGTAGGGGCAGACCCCCGTGTCTGCCCAGGAATATGTAAACAATCACCCTGGATAATGTGTAAACAATCATACTTATCTAAAAGCCCCTGTGTCTGCCCCATTAAACAAGAATTGCACTTACATGATGAGATCCTAAATTACGTTTGACAATCCAACTGAACTGAGCAAGTTCAAACACATATGAGACGATAGGGCTTTACAAAAAAGCACATTGGGGTCATCCTAAAGGGTGGAAAACCAAAACAAGGAGGAACCCCAATGCGGCAGATATATCTGCAGAAAGAATTT
>Ga0209203_1000821_pt1 | contig 24746 bp, 17 predicted proteins | sample AD_UKC109_MetaG_FD_184423 | JGI IMG/M metagenome (GOLD analysis project Ga0209203, IMG submission 184423) | Active sludge microbial communities of municipal wastewater-treating anaerobic digesters from Hong Kong - AD_UKC109_MetaG (SPAdes)... | ecosystem: Engineered > Bioreactor > Anaerobic >... | reverse complement strand
ACTGATCATCATGTTTCTGAAATATTTTCTGGTCGAAGTACTGATTCAAGCGGCACAGCGAATGTAATTTTTTTGAAACACTATTTATGAAGGCACCATGATCCATCTGACGGAATCAAAAAAAGGGTTGACATTCGATATTCATGTGACGCCGCATGCCTCCCGCGCAGAAATCACAAGCATTCAGGACGGCGCTTTTAAAGTCCGGGTAACGGCGCCTCCCGTGGAGGGTGCGGCCAATGAGGCCTGCATCAAGCTGCTGGCCCAGGAACTGGGGCTGAAAAAAAGTCAGATGGACATTGTGGCCGGCGCCAAATCAAGAAAAAAAACCGTGACGGTTAAAAACATCAGCAAGACCGATCTGGAGTCGAAGATCAACGGTTTTCTGAAAGCAAACAAAATCTGCGAGCAGGAAAGTCTTTTGGAAAACCTGTAAAGGATCAAACAACAAACAAATCTCTATGACAAAAACAAATCGTTCGGAAAATTCCCAGGTCGTCAGGGCCGCCGGTATCGTCGGCGCCGCCACCATGGTCAGCCGCGTTTTCGGGCTGGTGCGCGATATGGTCATTGCCGCCTTTTTCGGCGCCAGCTGGATGACGGACGCGTTCTGGGTCGCCTTCCGCATTCCCAACATGCTCAGACGCCTGCTGGGCGAAGGATCGCTGACGGTTTCGTTTGTTCCGGTTTTCACCGAATATCTGGAGAAGAAGACCAAGGAGCAGGCCCTTGAACTGGCCTATAACGCGGTGACACTTCTTTCCATCATTCTCGCAGTCATTTCCGTGCTGGGAATCATTCTGTCGCCTCTGATTGTCGGCCTGATCGCGCCCGGTTTCATTTCCGAACCGAAACAGTTTGCCCTTGCGGTTTTTTTGAACCGCCTGATGTTTCCCTACATATTTTTTATTGCCCTGGTTGCCCTGTGCATGGGGATTTTGAATTCCTTCCGTCATTTTACGGCGCCTGCCCTGTCTCCGGTATTGCTCAACGTCGCCATGATCGGGGCCGCCTTCTTTTTACGGCCTTTCTTTGCCGAGCCGATCACGTCTCTGGCCATCGGTGTTTTGATCGGCGGCGTGTTGCAGTTGGCGATGCAGTGGCCTTTTTTGCTGAAATTCGGCGTGCGATTAAAATTCCGGCTGAATCTGAAACACCCCGGCATTAAACAGATCGGCTTGTTGATGATGCCGGCCATTCTCGGCGCCGGCGTCTCCACGATCAACGTTTTTGTGGGAACCATCCTGGCGTCTCTGCTGCCGGGCGGCTCCGTCACGTATTTATTTTATGCCGACCGGATCATGGAACTTCCGCTGGGAATTTTCGCCATCGCCATCGGAACGGCGACGCTGCCCAGCTTTTCCAAACATGTAGCCGCAGGCAACATGGATGAATTAAAATCCGGCATTTCCTTTTCCCTGCGACTGATGCTTTTTCTAACCGTTCCGGCAATGGCCGCCCTGATGGCCCTGAATCTGCCGATCATCTCTGTCTTGTTTCAGCGCGGCGCCTTTGATGTGCCCTCCGCCGTTTATACGGGCCAGGCGCTGTTTTGTTACGCCCTGGGGCTCTGGGCTTTTTCCGTTCTGCGTGTCTTCGTTTCTTCTTTCTATTCCCTGCAGGATTCCAAATGGCCGATGAAAGCGGCCGTAATTGCGCTGATCGTCAACGTCATAGCCAGCCTGATTTTAATGTACCCCCTGAAACACAACGGGATCGCGCTGGCCAGTTCCATCGCCGCAACGGCCAATGTTCTGGTCCTGACGATCGTTCTAAAAAGAAAAATCGGGAAATTTCTGGACCGCGCTTTTTATCATTCTGTTTTCAAAATCATCCTGTCCTCCGTGTTGATGCTTTTCGCGATCGGGGTGATTGAGTATGTCATCCCCTGGAACACCCATGCCGGCTTCAAGGCAAGACTGCTATATCTCTCGGTTGCGGTCACGGCCGGAGCGGCAACATTTTTCATCAGCGCCTACCTGCTTAAAAGTCCGGAAATGCAGGCCTTCGCCAATATCGTCAAAAAGAGGTTGTCCCGTCCCTGATCTTGACTCACCTGACAAAATTATTGACTTCAAGATTCCAAAGTGATAGGAAATTCAGTCTTTTAAAAGACAGGGCAAGTAAAAACGTGCAGGTTTAGTTTATGTTAGATATCAAGTATTTAAGACAAAACATCGATTTTGTCCGCGGGAAGATGGATGCGCGGGGCCAAAAAATTGATTTTGACCGCTTCTTGAATCTGGACGCCAAAAGGCGCGATATTCTGCAGGCGGTCGAAACGCTGCGCAACGAACGCAACAGTGTTTCCAAGCAGGTCGGCGAACTTAAGAAGCAGAAACAGGACGCCTCAGCTTTTATCGGGAAGATGGGCGAAGTTTCATCAAAGATAAAGGAATATGACGAAAGTCTCAAAGCAATAGAAGAAGAACTGAACGCTTTCGTCATGATTGTGCCCAATGTTCAGCATGAATCCGTTCCTCAAGGGCAAGGCTCCGAAGACAACACGGTGGTGCGTACCTGGGGTGAAAAAACAGCGTTTGATTTCGAGCCAAAGCAGCATTTCGATCTGGGCGAAAGTTTAAATATTCTGGATTTCGCGCGCGGCGCAAAAATCACCGGAGCGCGCTTCACGCTTTACCGCGGGGCGGGCGCCCAGCTGGAACGGGCGATTTTTAATTTCATGCTGGATCTGCACACCGAGCAGCACGGCTACACGGAAGTGCTGACACCGTTCATGGTCAATGCCGAAAGCATGACCGGAACCGGCCAGCTGCCGAAGTTCAAAGAAGATCTTTTTAAAATAGAAGGGATGGAATATTATCTGATTCCGACCGCCGAGGTTCCGGTCACCAATATTCACCGGGACGAGATTCTGGAAGAAGACCTGCTGCCGATTTACCTGGTGGCCTATTCTCCCTGCTTCCGGGCGGAAGCCGGATCATACGGCAAGGACACGCGCGGACTGATCCGCCAGCATCAGTTCAACAAAGTGGAGATGGTCAAGTTTTCCAAACCGGAAACATCCTATGACGAGCTGGAAAAACTGACGGCCAACGCTGAAGAAGTGCTCAAGAGGCTGGGCATTCCCTTCCGGACCGTTTGTCTGTGCACGGCGGATCTCGGTTTTTCATCGGCAAAGACGTACGACGTGGAAGCCTGGCTGCCCGGTCAAAATACATATCGGGAAATTTCCTCGTGCAGCAATTTTGAAGATTTTCAGGCGCGCCGCGCTTCCATCCGGTTTCGCAGAAAAGAAAGCGGCAAAGTGGAATTTGTCCACACACTGAACGGTTCGGGACTGGCGGTGGGCAGAACGGTCGTAGCAGTCATGGAAAATTATCAGCAGGCGGACGGCAGCATTATCATACCGGAAGCCCTGCGCCCCTATATGAGAGGTCTTGAACGCATTGTTCCTTAAGATGGTCAGAAGGATAATCGAAGGAATTTTTTAAAATCCGGAGGGATGGCCGAGTGGTCGATGGCGGCGGTCTTGAAAACCGTTGACCGAAAGGTTCGCGGGTTCGAATCCTGCTCCCTCCGCCAGAAAAATTAAAACACGCGGTAAATTTTTATCGCCGTTTTTTAAGATAGGCCGGCAACAAAGCGGAGAGATGGCTGAGTGGTCGAAAGCGATCGCCTGCTAAGCGATTGTACGCCCTTTAAAGGTGTACCGCGGGTTCAAATCCCGCTCTCTCCGCCAGTTTTTGTGAAACTCCAATTCTGAAAGCGCAGCGGAATTGGTAAGTTTAACAATCCCACATTATGGAGGGAAATGAGATCCAATCTTCAGAAACGAAGCAAATTGCAGATTGATGATCGAATTACCCCTGACGCGTAAGCGAAATGGGGTTGTGACAGGGCCGTCGTTAATGAATGGCCCGTTGACGACCGTCTTTTAAAAATTATAAAAGCGCCCATGGCTCAGCTGGATAGAGCGCCAGACTACGAATCTGGATGTCGGAGGTTCGAATCCTCCTGGGCGCGCCATTTAAATCAAGGAGTTTGCCATTCCCGGCTGGCTCCTTCATTTATTTTTGCTGTTCAAATCACGCCATTTATGCGATAATTTATACAATCAATTCGATTGATTTCCACGCGTTTAGCACTGCGAAACCAGCAAGGCATTGATAATTTTTTTCAATTTGAGTTGTTCAGGTTTTGGACGCTGGAAAACATACACCATTCATCACGCTGCGCATTAAATGGGCAGACATCGCATACTAGAAACAATTTATTATCATTCTAAATTGAGACAAGGGCCGTAAATGTTCAAATATAAAAATACGAACAATATCAATGCGATATAGAATAAAAAAATTTATTGACAAATTTTTGGTTTAGAATTATTCTAATTCAAAAATTAATCCTAATAAGGAATAGTTATGAAAACTTCTCAAAGAAAAGCCATCCAGAATTATCTTAAAAATAATTTTTCCCATCCGACAGCCAGAAATATTTATGATGCTTTATCGGCAAAAGGAAAAGGCAAAATCTCGCTTGCCACGGTTTACAATACTCTGGCGCTGCTGAAGGAAAAGGGACTTGTCCGGGAAATTGCCATTTCAAACTCCGGTCAAAAAAGATACGATGCCAATACCACGCAACACGCTCATCTCATCTGCAACGCCTGCGGTAAAATACTCGACGTTGACCTGTCCCTTCATGTCGGCATCCCCGACGAGCGCAGAAAAGGTTTTGATATTCAAGACAGCGAAATGAATTTCTACGGCCTCTGTTCTGATTGCAAATCTGATAATGACAAGACGAACGAGAAAGCCCTGAAAATCAGCGCTTGATAAAAGCAAACGGGAGAAACTCTCATGAGAAGATCTGATGCCCGACCGGGGATAAATTTCCTTTTTCTCCTGTGCGCAATTTTGTTTCTTCTGTTTTTTTATGTCGGAATACCCAACGGTCACGCGGCAATTACCGTGGACAGCACCAGCAGCGCCTACAGCCCGTCCACTTCAGCCACAACACTTTCCTGGTCGCATACAGTCGGCACAGGGAATAACCGCATTTTAGTGGTTGGCATTTCCATACGCGATACAAATACAAATTACGTTACGGGTGTAACGTACGGCGGCAGTACACTTACCAATATCGGTACACGAAGCATAACATACGACAGATATTATCGTACGGAGATGTGGTACCTGATTTCTCCTTCCAGCGGGACCGGTACCATTACGGTTAATGTCGCCAACGGAGGATCCATCGCAGCCGGCTCTATTTCTCTGGCAGGAGTAAACTTGAGTAATCCGTTAGGAACTTTCGTTTCCAACGCCGCCGGGAGCAATCGAAATGCCTCTGTCAATGTAACGACAGTAGCCGGCGATCTGGTGATAGATACGCTGACGTCATCGGGACGGGTCAATTACAATGTCGGCGCCGGACAGACCCAACGCTGGAATGCTTCTTCCGGTGGCCGGACAGCGGCCAGAAGCAAAGGCAGCACGGAACCGGCCACAGGCGGCACAACGACCATGTCCTGGAGCACGAATCAGGGCAGAACCTTCGTGCTTGGCGCCGTGCCGGTTCGCCCTGCTTTGAATGCGCCTGCCGTTGCCAAGACTTTTTCTCCGGCCTCCATTCCAGTCAACAGCGTCTCCAGCATGACCATCACGCTGACCAACTCCAACACGACAATTATCAACGGAACGGCTTTCACGGACACATATCCCGCCGGACTGGTAAATAACGCCGGCGCCCCCACGACCAATACCTGCGGAGGCACGGTCACGATGACCGGCGGCGGTTCGACCTTGACTCTTGCCAACGGAAATATTCCGGCTTCGGGAAGCTGTTCGATTGTCGTGCCGGTCACATCCGCAACAGCCGGAACATACGAAAACAGCACCGGATACGTTTTAAGCGCCAACGCGCTGCCGGGCCTGCCCGCAACCGCCACTCTGACAGCGCTGGCACCGCCCGCGGCAGCTAAAAGCTTCAGTCCGCACATCATTCTGCCAAACGAGGCCTCGGAACTAACCATCACACTGACCAACCCCAACGACACGGCCATAACCGGCGCGGCGTTTACGGACACCTATCCCTCGACCAATGTGCGCAACACCGCCGTCGCGCCCACATCCAACACCTGCGGCGGAACGGTTACGATGACCAACGGCAGCTCTTCGCTGGCGCTTTCCGGCGGAGTGATACCGGCAGCGGGAGAGTGTTCGATCGTGGTTCCGGTTACCGGCATCGCACCGGGTTCTTACCTGAACAGCACCGGCAACATTGCCACGGCCAACGCGGGAACGGGCACGGCGGCCTCGGATACGCTGATTGTTGTTACGGCGCCCACTGCATCCAAAACATTTACTCCGGCTGTCATTCCCGTCTCCGGCGCGTCGAACATGCGAATAACCATTTTGAACAGCAATCCGGTTCCCATTACCGGTGTGATGTTCACGGACACCTATCCGTCAACCAACATGCAAAACACCGCCGCCGCGCCCACGACCAACACCTGCGGCGGAACGGTGACCATGACCAGCGGCGGCTCTTCCGTGGCGCTTTCCGGCGGAACGGTTCCGGCTTCGGGAAACTGTTATATTCTGGTGCCGGTAACGGCAACGGTTGCCGGGCTGTACACCAACAGCACCGGTGCCATCACCACGGACGATGCGGGCACGATTCCCGCCGCGACGGCCAATTTAAGAGCCATGGATCCGCCGGCCGTAACCAAGAGCTTCGGTTCGGCCACCATCCCGGTTAATGTTTCAACGGGCATGACCATCACCCTGACCAACCCGAACACGGCGGCCATCACCGGCGTGGCGTTCACCGACAATTATCCCTCAGCCAATATGCGGAACACGGCTGCTACACCCACATCCAACACCTGCGGCGGAACAGTGACCATGGCCAACGGCGGCTCTTCAGTCCAATTAACCGGCGGCACCATTCCGGCCTCGGGCAGTTGCGCCATTGTGGTACCGGTCACGGCCGTCTCGACAGGAACGTACCTCAACAGCACCGGTAGCGTCACCACAACGAACGCCGGCACAGGAACGGCGGCCACCGCCACGCTGACGGCGCTGGCGCCGCCCGCAGCCGCCAAGAGCTTCAGCCCGGCTACGATCTTCAGAGAAAGCGTTTCCAGCATGACCATCACGCTGACCAACCCGAATACGGCAGCCATTACCGGCGCAGCGTTTACCGACACGTATCCCTCCGCCAATATGCAGAACACGGCTGGCACACCCACATCCAACACCTGCGGGGGAACGGTTACGATGACCAGCGGCGGCTCTTCAGTGGCGCTTTCCGGCGGCACGATTCCGGCCTCGGGCAGTTGTACGATCGTGGTTCCGGTCACGGCCGTAGCCGGCGGGACGTACCTCAACAGCACCGGCAGTGTCACCACAACGAACGCCGGTACAGGCACGGCGGCCTCGGACACGCTGATTGTCATTTTCCCGCCGTCCATCTCCAAGAGTTTTGATCCGCAGGTGATCCTGCCCAACGGCGCAACAACGATGACCCTGGAGTTGACCAACAACAATACGTCGCTGACCATGACGGGAATCGCCTTCACCGACACCTATCCCGCCAATATGATGAACCGCGCAGGAACGCCGTCGTCCAACACCTGCGGCGGCACGGTCAGCATGACCAACGGCGGCTCTTCCTTCGCGATTTCCGGAGTCACGCTTGCGGCCGGAGCTGTCTGTACGATTGTTGTTCCCGTCACCGCGACCGTTGCCGGCAGTTATGAAAACAGCACGGGAGAAGTCACCTCTACAAATGCGGGCAACGACGAAGGCGACACCGACATACTGACCGTTTTAGCCGGCGCCTCTGCGGCCAAGAGTTTCAGCCCTTCGACCATCCAGATCAATCAAACATCGGAAATGAGAATCGTGCTGACCAACCCGAACACATCCAGCATCACGAAAGTGGCGTTTACCGACACGTATCCGGCGAACATGAAAAACACGGCCGACGCATCGCCTGACAACACCTGCGGCGGAACGCTGACGGCGGTCAACAACGGAACCTCGCTGGCGCTGACCAACGGCACCATTCCCGCTTCGGGAAGCTGCGAAATCACGGTGAACGTCACCAGCGGCACGGCCGGAACGTACGTCAACAGCACCGGCACCATCAGCGTGCAGGGCGGCACGATTGCCGCGGCAAGCGCCACCCTCACCGTCAAGTCGCCGCCGCAGATTGTCCTGACCAAATACGTAACGCCTTCGTCGGCCCAACCCGGCGAGGAAATTCTCTACACGGTCTGGTACCGCAACCTCGGCGATCTGGCGGCCACAACATTGATTATCTCCGATTCCATTCCGCTGAATACCACCTACGTCACCGGCAGCATGAGAATGGGCGTTGCGTCGTCCACCTACGCCACGGCCTCGACGCTGACGGATGCGGCGGACACCGATGCCGGAAGTTTGAGCGGGTCCTCGGTCTATTTCACAATCAACACGGTGGCCCCCTATGACGGGGCCGTTGACGGCAGCGATGAAGGACGGATTTATTTCAAGGTTACGATCAACTGATGTTTCGTCAAAAATAAGAAGGAGAGAAATATGAATTTACAAAATAACGTTTCAACAAAAAGGAGGTCGATGCTTATGAAGGTTTTATCAGGTAAAAAATTTTTGATTTACGGCTTTTTTCTAATCGGTGTCTTTTTTCTGCAGACAACGGTTGCGCTGGCTCAGCAGGATCCGATGCTGGAGCTGAAAACCATCGTGGCAAAAGAAGCCAAAGTGAAAAAAGGGGACAAATGGGTTGTGGAAAAGATCCCCGTTTCCAAAACAGGACCGGGCGATATTCTGATCTACACGACGAGTTATCTCAATGCGGGGAAGGGTCCCGCGGTGGATGCGGAAATCGTCAATCCCGTCCCCAAGGGGCTTGTCCTCGTCCCGGACGGGATCGAGGGAAAGGATACGGAAATTCAGGGCAGTCTGGATAACGGCCGCACCTGGCAGAAAATGCCGGTGAAAATTCTGACCCGAAATCCCGACGGAACGGAGACGGAAAAACCCGCGCCGGCGGACCGTTACACGCACGTCAAATGGATTGTTAAGAAACCGGTCGCGCCCGGACAGTCCGGACGGGTCAGTTTCAAGGCAACCGTAAAATAACAAAAAGGATTGACAATGATTTGCAGAAAGAAATTCGGAAAAAACTAAATTTTAAAGGAGGTAAATATCATGCGAAAACTTTTTTTAACGATTGCGGCGCTGCTTTTACTGGCGGTTGTCGCAGCACCGCCTGTAATGGCGGTGGGAACCCCGGCGGGAACAACGATTTCCAATCAGGCAACCGCCTCATACAAGGATGCCAACGGCAATGCGATGACCCCGGTTTCATCCAATACGGTCACCGTCACCGTTTCGCAGGTGTTCGCGCTGAACATTACGCCGCTAACGTCGAACAATACGGGACAAAATGAAACATACGTGTATTTCCCAGGCAGCGTTTACAATCTGGGCAACGGCAGCGACACCTTTTCCGTCAGTTGGGCAACAACAAGCGGCTGGGCTCCGACATCGGTTGCGATGTTTCGCGATGTCAACGACAACGGCGTCTATGATGCGGGGACGGACACGCTGATCGATCCGACAGTGCCGGGAGGCAACACGTATTCGACCGGCTCGCTGAGTGCCGACGCTTACGCCCCGATCATTATGCGGGTAGAAGTTCCCGACAACACCACCGCGCCGGATGCTTCGACCAACACCATAACGGTAACCGTTGTTTCCAGCGGCGACAGTTCCAAGACGCTGACGGCAACCTGCACCACGACGGTTTCGGCGGCGGTGATCGCAGCATCGAAAGCCCATGTTTCGGTTGTGACCGGCACCACCACCCCGAAGGGCACGCCCACGTACCGGCCCGGCGATGAAGTGCTGTGGACGGTGACCATGACCAACAACGGCAGCGGAACGGCAACGGCAATCAGCGCCATTGACAATCTGCCTGTCGGGGTAACTTTCGTACCGGGATCCATTCAGGTTAAAGGCCCGCTGGATGCCGACTGGCAAGCCAGAAACGATGCGTGCGGTGACGACACCGAAACCTGCTATGACTCGGCCAATCGCCGCATCCTGATTCCGGGCTCCGGCGATCCGGCTGCCAGTCCCTACTTTCTGCCTTCTGGCGCGACCTACCTCGTGCGTTTGAAAGTGACCATTGACGCGCAAGTGGCCTACGGCACCAACCTGTCGAACTTAGCAAATGTTACTTACGCATCCGGCGCCAGCACGGTCACCGTCAACACCAACACGGACACTCTTGTTGTTGAAAACCTGGCGGCGATTGATTTGAACAAGGGCACGCCGGCATCGGTCAACAAATCCGGCAACCCCGGCGATTATATCACCTATGCCTTCGACGCAGTGAACAACGGCAACCGGGACGACAAAATCGATTTGACGGTTAATTCCTCCAACGGCTGGACCTGGACGATCTACCACGACTCCAATAACAACAAGGTCTATGATGCCGGCACGGATACTGTGTTAACCGACACCGGAGGAGCCGCCGCGGTGGATACCAACACTCTGACGCTCAACGGCGGACTGATTCATCTGATCGCCAGAGCCCAGGTCCCTGCGGGACGGGCCGATACCACAACGGATACTCTGACCGTTACCGGAACGTCCGTAAACGATGCGACCAAGACCGATACGGTTTCCTGGACAACAACAGTGACCGCACCTTATCTGGTCATCACCAAGGAACTTGTTCTGGTTCATCATACGGCCAACATCGGCGGCAGCGTCCCCGCGGACTGCACACCGACCAACAAGTCAACCGGAGCGGGCTGCAATTACTATCCCGGTTCTACACTGACCTATCAGGTCACTGCGCGAAACACCGGATCGGGCAATGCCACCGCTGTGGTGATTGCCGATGCGGTTCCCGGTAATACAACGTATGTCGCCGGTTCCATCAGAACGGGGGAAACGGTGGCCCTGCTGACGGGGAAAACCGACGTGAACGACGGCGACGATGGAACCTATGACGGATCGTCGGTGATCGCCGGCGGCACGAGCGGCTTTACACTGGGCCAGAACGCTACCATGGTTCTGGAGTTTAAGGTCACGATCGACTGAGCATCGTGACGATTCGATGTTTTTGTCGACGTTGAGGATTTTCGCATGATGACATTTCTGCAGCATATTGCAGAAATCGGCAGCCCGCGGGGAAGGCTTACGGCCCTGCTGCTCGGCTTTGTCCTGATTTTATGGACGGCGGGCGCGCAGGCCCTGAGCCCCCCTCCGGGCACGCCCATCATCAACCAGGCCACCGCCCAGTACCGCGATGCCAACGGAACGGGCGATGCCGCGGGGAATCCTCTTTACGCAACAAGCAATACGATTACCATTCTTCTTTCCGGAGCGGCCCAGTTGAATATAACGGCAAACGCCGTTCCGAATCCGGTCGCTCCCGGTGAAACGCTGACGTATACGATTGTCATTGAAAATACCGGCAATATCACCGCAAATGCGGTCACGGCAAGCGCAATCCTGTCGTCCCATCTTGAGTTTCAGGGCGCCTCCAGCGACGGCATCTCCGCACCGCCTGCCGTCACCTGGACGCCGGGCAATATCGCGCCCGGAGGCAGCGTGACGTTAAACGTGACGGCCCGACTGGCAGCCGGCGTCGCCGGCGGGACCGATCTTCCCTTTTCCATAACGGCCGTATCCGCAGACGGCCCGAACGACACGGAAACGCTCACGACCAAGGCCGGATCGGCCGCGAATCTGTCGATTACCGATTCCGCGTCCGTTGCCAGCACCATCCCGGGTGGAGAAATCGAACATACAATCCACTACGGCAACATCGGCAATCTGGCCGCGACCAACGTGATCATCAGCAACAATCTGCCCGCGGGAACATCTCTGATTGCCGGCTCCATCACCGGAGGCGGAACCGTTTCCGGCGCAACCATCACATGGACGCCGGGCACAGTGCAGCCGGGCGTTTCCGGCGCGGTTCATTTCAAAGTCCGGGTGTCCAGCACCGCGGCAGCGGGAGATGTCATCAGCAATTCGTCCAGCATCATCAGTTCTCAGACAACGGCTGTATTCTCCAATACGCTGCTGATTCCCGTGGTTATTCCTCCGATGGTACCGCCGACCGTAACCAAACAGTTTGCGCCTGACATGATCATTATCAATGGCTCCTCGTCGATGACGATAACCATCGACAACCCGAACGTGCTGGCGGTCACCGGTGTGGCCTTCACCGACACGTATCCGTCCGCCAACATGAAAAATGCGGCGGCGGCTCCCGCGACGAACACCTGCGGCGGCACAGTCGCCATGACCAGCGGCGGAAGTTCTTTTACGCTTTCGGGCGGCGTCATTCCGGCTTCGGGCAGTTGTACGATTGTGGTGCCGGTTACCGCCACGGCCCAAGGAACCTACACGAACAGCACCGGACCGATTGCAACCGCCAACGCGGGAACCTCGACTGCGGCATCGGCTACGCTTTCGGTTGTGAATGCTCCCCTGGCTACGAATACGTTCAGCCCGAACATTATCGCCGTGTCGGGAACGGCAACGATGACGATTACGATCAACAACCCGCTTACAAGCGCGGTCACCGGTGTGGCCTTCACCGACACGTATCCGTCCGCCAACATGAAAAATGCGGCGGCGGCTCCCGCGACGAACACCTGCGGCGGCACAGTCGCCATGACCGGCGGCGGAAGTTCATTGGCGCTCTCCGGCGGCGTCATTCCGGCTTCGGGCAGTTGTACGATTGTGGTGCCGGTTACCGCCACAGCCCAAGGAACCTACACGAACAGCACCGGGCCGATTGCAACCGCCAACGCGGGAACGATTGCCTCCGCCTCGGCAACGCTGACTGTTCTGGGGACGCCATCGGCCACCAAATCTTTCAGTGGAAGTTCCGTGACAACGAACGAACTGTTCCAGATGACGATTACGCTTGCCAACCCGAACGTGCTGGCGGTCACCGGTGTGGCCTTCACCGACACGTATCCGTCCGCCAACATGAAAAATACGGCGGCGGCTCCCGCGACGAACACCTGCGGCGGCACAGTCGCCATGACCAGCGGCGGAAGTTCTTTTGCGCTCTCCGGCGGCGTCATTCCGGCTTCGGGCAGTTGTACGATTGTGGTGCCGGTTACCGCTACAGCCGTCGGAACCTACACGAACAGCACCGGACCGATTGCAACCGCCAACGCGGGAACGATTGCCTCCGCCTCGGCAACGGTCACGGCAAGCATCCCGGTCAACGCATCTCTTCTGTTTACCCAAAGTGCACCTTCCACCAGGGTCTCTCCGGGTTCCGAGGTTGTTTATACATTCACCCTGACCAATAACGGCAACGTCGGCGTGACCGGCGTGACCATTGAAAACCAGCTGCCGCCGGAAGTAACCTTCGTCAGTTCCGATGCGGCCTCAACGCTGACCAACGGCAGGTTGATTGTCAACATCGGGAACATGACCCCCGGCGCGGTCCGGACCGTTCACGTTACTGTGACCGTCAATCCGGAAGGCACGGCCGGAAAAAACATCGTCAATACCGCGTCGGTCACATCGGTGGAAGCCCAGCAAAAAACCGCTTCGGCAACCGTTCTGGTGGGAATCCCCCTGCTGTCGATCGTGAAAACCGCAACAACAGCCGTAGCCAGACCTGGAAACGAGCTGTCCTATGATATTGCGCTGGCAAACCAAAGCGATGTTCCTGTTCTGAACATTACGCTGCGGGATGTGCTTCCTGCCGGCGTTGTTTTTTCGAGCGCGGACTCAGGAGGCACGGAAAATAACGGTACGGTGAACTGGTCGATCCCCTCGCTTGATCCCGGCAGGACCGTCACACTGCATCTGACAGTCACCCTTGACAAAGCTTTTCACGCACCGTCGATTTCCAACACGGTCCGGGTAACGGCCAGCGGCATGAATGAACGGCAATCCACCGCCGTCAAAAATATTACGCCCCGCACCGCGGGCGATGTGGCCTTTTTTGATGCAACCTGGCAGCCCGCTTATGCCTATACAAGCGGCAGCACCATCTATATTCAGGTCAGCGACGCCGATCAGAACCTCGATCCGACCGTCGCCGAGACCGTCCGGGTGGTTTTGACTCCGACGGACAAGGACAATGTCGTCATCAACGGCGACACGGAAACTGTATTGCTGACGGAGACCGGTCCCGATACGGGAATTTTCCGCGGCAGCATCGGCACGACAGCAAGTGCTACGGACAGTGAAAACGGTGTGATCACCGTTGTGAAACATTCCCGCATACAGGCAACCTATACGGATCCGCTGGATGCGGTTCCCGTTAAAAGCGTTTCGGCGCTGATCGATCCGGCCGGCATCGTCTTTAATTCCATTACCGGCAATCCCGTGACCGGCGCCGTGGTCACATTAAGAAATTGGGATAATGTCACCAACACCTGCGATCTGACCAGCTGGCCGGCATTGCCGCCGGGTCAGATCAATCCGGCAACGACAGGGGAAGACGGCAGATTTGCATTTCCTCTTGTTGCCGTGGGCGATTACTGCTTCCAGGTGACCCCGCCGGCAAATTATACTTTTCCTTCCGCCGTTGCCGACGCGGATCTTCCCGATGGATTTATTATCGGAGACGCTTCCCGCGGTGGAAAATTCTCTCTGCGGATCGGCGATCCGCCTCTGATCAACGACATTCCGGTGGATCCGCCCATCGGACGTCTGAATATTACCAAGACGGCCAATAAAACATCCGCCTCTATCGGCGAGTTGATTGTTTATACCTTGAAGGTGGAAAACAAGGGCGAAGCTCCCGTGAAAGCGATTGCCGTTTCGGATGTCATGCCCCACGGCATTGCTTATGTAAAAAAATCGTCTTTGATCGGCGGACGGACTGTCGACGATCCGAAGGCGCCCGGCAGCAGAACATTTACCTGGGCTCTGGCCGATCTGGATCCAGGAAAATGGTCTGAAATATCTTATCGCGCTGTGGTGGGACCGGACACGAAAAAAGGCGATGCCATCAACACGGCCTCCGGCACGGGAACAAGCATCGGGAAGAACATTGTCTCGAATAATGCCTCCTTCAAAATTAAAATCACGGAAGGCGTGTTCACGACGAAGGGAACCATCATCGGACGTGTTTTTATCGACCGCGACGGGAACGGATTGCCCCGGAAAGATACCGGCGTTCCGAACGTGGCGCTTTACCTTGAAGACGGCACCCGGGTTGTCACCGACAAAGACGGAAAGTTTTCCATCAGCGGTGTCGTTGCGGGAACGCATGTTTTACGCCTTGACGAAACCACACTGGAAAAGGGGCTTTTGCCGAAACCGATTTCCAACCGGTTCATGAACAACGGCTATTCGCTGTTTGTCGATATGACGCAAAGCGGCCTGTTCAAGGCCAATTTCGCCCTGGATAAAACCGCTGATTACAGCGAGCCTCCCGTCAATCAGGAGAAAAAACCTGAGGCACCGGAAACGGGCGGCGTGACGCCGTCGGAATCCGTGACGCCGGATGCAACAAACAGGGATGCGGAGGCGATCAATCCGGACAAATCAGAAATAATCGATAACGACAATCAGGGTGTCCCTCCGGCTTCATCCGTTTCGGAAACTTCCGGGACAAAAGAGACCGGCGCCCCGGCCGACGCATCTGTTTCTGCAAGCACCGCGAGCGGAGAAACGGTGGAACCCTCCGGGGTTAAAGAATCCGGTCCGGTTGATGAAACATTGGCCGAACCGGCACCGACCGGCATAGAAGCGTTACGCCCGGCCGCAGAGCAAAATGAAAAAATATCGGAGGAAACGAACGAACAGGATACGGGCAGTACCGCTTCCCAAACGCCTCCGGCGATTGAGCGCGTTGAAGAAATTCCGGGAGCCGCAGAGCAACCGGAACAGCAATCCCCCGTGCCGGCTGCAGAAGCTGCAGAAGCTTCGGAAGCTGCTGAACCCGGTCCGATCCGGGAAGGCGCGGAACTGCCCCTGACAGAACAGATTTTAACTATGACGCCGGAGCTGGAGATTTTGAAACCTCTGGATCAATCGGTCTCCACGCACAACAGCACCCGCGTTCTGGTCAAATTCCCGATGGATACCGTTCTGACGCTGACCGTTGACGGTGAAACGGTAAGCGACAGCCAGATCGGCACTAAAATCAGAAACGAAAAGGGACGGATCGTGATCCATGAATTTGTCGATGTGCGACTCAAGCCGGGCGAAGATAATCTGATCAGGGCGGAAGTGAAAGATGCTTTCGGCATTTCGCGCGGGATCAGGCAAGTTCTGGTAAGCGTTGTCGGTCAACCGGAAAAAATCATCCTCCAGGCGGATCAGAAAGAAGCGGCGGCGGACGGACAGTCCCGCATCAACGTAACCGTTTCGGTTGTGGATAAAAACGGACGGGCAGTGACGGATTATCAAACCGTTACCGCGTCGGTCACAGCCGGAGATATCCTGGAGAAGGATGTTGATCTGTCCCGGGACGGGCATCAGGTAACCTGTCAAAACGGCATGGCCCGTTTCACTATTGTTGCTCCCCGTGAAACAGGTCCGGCCGCGATTCAAGCCGAAGTCAGCGATCTGATCGCGGAAGCGGATATTTTCTTTACCCCGGACACGCGGCCGATGTTCATTGTCGGTTTGGGGGAAATTGTCCTCGGCAAAGGCCATTCCTCGGGTGATCTGAGTTATCTGAAAGACAGAAGATTCTTTAGTGACGGAACCTATTTTGACGGACGCGGCGCCGTCTTTCTGAAAGGCAACATCTATCGGGATTTTGTTCTGACCGCCGCCTACGATTCCAACAAGGAACGGACCGACGAGCTTTTCCGCGAATCCGATACACGTCTGGATTCGGAAGAAAAATACCCGGTTTACGGCGATGAAAGCAAAACGGGATACGAAGCGCTTTCCCGCGAAAATCTCTACGTCAAACTGGAAAAAGGTAAGTCGTATCTTCTCTACGGCGACTACAGAACCGACCTGACGGATACCAAGCTGAGCGCCTACACGCGCTCCTTCAACGGCCTCAAATTCGAAGTGAATACGGACCGGTTTAAGCTGCGGTCATTCGGCAGTTACACGGAGCAGACTCAGGTTGTGGATACCGTGCCCGGCAAGGGCATTTCCGGCTTTTACTATCTTACCGGCAACGACATTATCGAGGGATCGGAAAGGGTCGTGATTGAAACACGGGATCGTCTGCAGCCCGACCGTATCCTCAACCGAGAAACCAAAACACGCGGCTCGGATTATGACATAGACTACACGATGGGAACGCTCCTTTTTAAGGAACCGATTCCCAGCCACAATGCGGAGGGAAATCCCCTGTATATTATCACGATGTATGAGAGCATCCGGGGCGAAAAAAAATATTATGTGTACGGCGGACGCGGCGCCTATAAAGTGAGTCCATGGCTGGAGATCGGCGCGACCGGTATTGTGGAAGAAAACGCGGTCAGCGACTCCTGCATACTGGGTGCGGATATGACGTTCACGCTGCCGTTCAATACGCTGATCAAGGCCGAGTACGTCAATACCCGCGACCTGTTCGATATCAACGGCATGCTGGTTCCCCAAACGGGCAACGGATTTGCGCTGGATGCGAAAAGCCAACCCCTGGAAAAACTGATTTTGAACGGCTATTTCCGGATTTTGAGCGACTTCTTCAGCAATCCTTCCGCCTCCGACGCCATTCGCGGAACACAGAAATGGGGGTTGGATGCGGCCTATGAAATCATGCCCGGTCTTGCCGTCAAGGCCAAATATCTCGATGAAGAAGACAAGATCAACGATTCTTCGCGCATGCTTGCTTCGGCAGGCATCGCCAAGAAATTTACGAAAACCACCATCAGCGCCGAGATTTCGCGGGAGACATCCGAAAATCTGACGCCGACACCGGCTCAGATTCTTCCGACACCGGGCGGGCTGCTCAACGGCGTTCCCTTCCTCAACGCCTATGAGATTCCGGATAAAGCGACGTTTCTCACGCTGGCTCTGGAAAGAGAACTGCTGCCGAATCTGTCCCTGTCTTTAAGCTACAAGAAAGATTTCGGCGAAGAAAATCTTTCCGTAACGCAGGCGGGGCTGAATTATAAACTGAATCAGCAAATCCGCCTGTACGTGCGGGAAGAATATGCAAAATACCGGGACAGCAAGCAAACCCGCACGCTGATCGGCGTCGAATCGCAGATTCTTAAAAACACGACGCTTTATAATGAATATCGGCTGGCCGGCGGCGCGGCCGGCGAGCGCAATCAGCAAGTCATCGGCTTGAAGAATAAATTTCATATTATGGAAGGACTCACGGCAAACGTCGCCAGTGAATATTTAAGCACGATCAGCGGTCAGAAAAACGAAAATGAACCCGATGCATTTGCCGTCGCCGGCAGCCTTGAATACCTGCCGAAGAATGATTTTAAAATAACCGGCAGATTGGAGCACCGGAACGAAATTGAAGGAGAAAAACGCTCTTATCTGGCGGAAATTGCCGCCGTTTACAAGATCAATCCGGATTATTCGCTGCTGTTACGTGAACGTTATTTTGTGGAGGAAAACGGTGATAACGACAACCATACCTCCCGCCTGCTGGCCGGTTTGTCTTACCGACCTCTGGATAATGACCGGTTGAACGCCCTGGGCAAGTTGGAATATAAGTATAACAGGCAGTCTTCTTCCCAGCCGGGTTACACAACGAATGCGTTTATCCTTTCCATGGAGGGAATTTATCAGCTCATGCCCCGAATTCAGTTGATGGGCAAATATGCCGGGAAGCTCGAACGGGACGACAAATTTACGTCCTACACGGATCTGGTCGCAGCGAGAATTTTGTACGACATATCCGACCGTTTCGATTTTGGCGTTGAATATCGTCTGCTGACCTCGTACCTGATCGATACGCGCCTGCACGGCGGCGCTGCGGAATTAGGCTGCCGTTTGATTGATCAGCTCTGGCTGTCTCTGGGCTACTCGTTCGACCGGTTTGACGACGATCTGACAGGAGACGGCTACGAGGGGGAAGGCCCCTACCTGAAGCTCCGCTTCAAATTCGATGAAAACATCTTCAGCAAACGGAAACGCTGAGATGCTTTTGCTTTCATTCGACAATTATGATCCGGGCTTTGCCTATAAATTAACAAATAAATCAGGGGGTCACTTCTCTTTTCTTCAATTCCATCAGCACATCAATTCTTCGCGCCCTCAAATCATGAGCCGTGTAGTGCGTTCCTCCGGTGCCGACTTCCGCACCGCCGCCGATGGATCCGCCGAAACCGCCGATACCGACACTGAATTGCGGGCCGGTTTTTTTCTCCTGACGCTCGATTTCATCGTTGATCCGGTAGTAATAACGGAGAAGATTTTCGTTATTCATCGCCTTGTAATTTTCCGCCAGCAGTTCCTGCGATCCGGCGGCGCATCCCGCAATCCAGCCTAATGCCGCCAGCAGCAAGACTATAAATACGATTTTATTCAACCCGTCCGACATATCAACACTCCGGTTTTGATACTTTACAGCGATTATAGATCAATCGCATGATTTGTCCATCGGGATTTTTTGAGATAATTATTCTCATCGGCTATGATACCATTCAACACGGGCCTTGCTATCGGGTCACACGGTGCCGCTATACCGACGTTTCTTTGATCCGGAATTTGCGAAAAAAAACCCTCAAGGCCCGAGGGCCTTGAGGGGATTGGACTATCGTTAACAGATCATGTTTTTCAGATGCTGTTAATTTTTTAGCTGACGATGGTTTTGACCGTTTCGATGACCGGGTTGGTGAACAGCGCCATCAGAATGGTGTACAGGGCGAAGATGCCGACCACTTCACCGACATACATCTTGTCATATTTGCGTTTCAAAGAAACCATGATCAGTCCGCCGACGATCAGGCATCCCAACTGGAAGAAGGGGAAATTGGCTGCTCCGGCTGCCGCATATTCCGCAAAGCTGAAGGTTGCCGTTAAAAGAATAACCGCTGCCGCCACTATCATTGTTCCTAATGTTTTTTTCATGATCTGTTGCCTCCTTTAGGAAATTTTTTTCTTTGTCTTAATCTAATGAAAAGACCGTGCCAAAAAATAATTTTTTATTGTATTATGCGTTTATATTATTGAATTAATTGATTAATATTATACGCGGCGGCCGGCAAATCAACGGGGAAGGGAGCCCATTTGCTCCTGTTCTTTAAATAAAACATTAACCACTATTGAACGAAATGTATAAATTTATAAAAAAACCGCTTTTTTGATTCATATTTGACAAAAAACGGATTTGCTGTCTAAAAAACAATGGAATTGAAAAGGCAAACGATGGTGAAAGTCCCATGAAAGAAATATCTCTGAAGACGTTGTCGCGGGTGGAGATGATCGACATCACCGCCTCTGTTCAAGAGGCCGTCCGCGATGAAGGCGTACAGTCCGGTGTTTGTCTGGTCTACACCCCGCATACCACGGCCGCAATCACCATCAATGAAAACGCCGATCCGGATGTGCAACGGGACATGATTGCAGCGCTGGACAGGGCAGTGCCGCTTTCCGCGAATTACCGTCACGCGGAAGGCAATTCCGCAGCGCACGTAAAATCTTCCCTTGTCGGAGCTTCCGAACTGGTCATCATTGAAAACGGACATCTGGTGCTGGGAACCTGGCAGTCCGTTTTTTTCTGCGAATTCGACGGCCCGAGAACAAGAAAAGTTTTTATCTCAATGATTGCCGGTTAACCTTAACGGTGTGATTCAATAAACCGATATTTTTAAAACTTCCTATCAAAAAACGAAGGGTTGCCTTACAAGACGGCTATCTTAGCAACCGCGCATAAGTTGATCCGTATTACTTAAACCATGTTCACACAGCGAACAACTTGTTGTCCGAAACTACCTTCATGATGGTTGACTGAAATCAACCAATCTTAACTGTCCAAACAGGCAAGAATTAAATCCGTAACAAATACAGTTCACATCAGACTAATACAGGCGCAGCTCTTGTATTCATGAAGAGTCATGCTTATATTATAAATACGAGATACTGCGATGCCCGTATTGAGTCTATTCTACTGGAAGTTAACAAAAAAGAAGTAAAAGAGTCTTTGTGGTGATTATCACCCGTAAAAGACATAGAATTAGAATGATGGACTCCAGTAAAATGACAAGACGGCATATGCGGGTCTCGGTTTTTTTTGCCAGGAGGAATTAAAAATGGGGAAAGGATTAAAGGGATTCAGAGATTACATGGATTATTTGACTTATGCTGAAATATATTTATTCTGGATGGACGGGAATGAACATAAAAAAACTTACAATATGCTCATGAAAAGGCAGGGAGATATAGAACCTATTCGTTATATGCGTAAAATGAGTCTGGCGGCTCACAGTCAGAATTAAATTCGGGAGCAAATAAACAACGGGAGAGATGAGTTAAAATGTGGGAAGCCATAAGAGCTATCGGCAGTGATATCAAAAGTGACCGATATAAAGTCGCCGGGGTATGGATTGTCAGGACATTTAAATCAGATGAATATGACAGCCCGGAGAATAGGACTTTTGTGAGTGACCCAAATCACAAATGGAAGATGTATATGAAGGAATCATTTAACCCTTAAATAGAGTTTCTTTAAAGAAAGGGAAAATTAAAAATGTATAATATTGCTTTTGAAACAGGTCCGCTTTTCAATAGTATGTTCCATTTTTTAGGCGTAAACGCGGGTATGGAAACTTGTCGAAATTTCGGGTATGTTATTGCTGTTATTTTCGGATTATCTATTATAAACATTATGGGTAAGGCTTCCTATTGTGAAGTTAAAGACAAATATTAAAGATAGAGGACATATCATGGGAGACAAAGGCGGCAAAAAAAATAAAGAAAAAAGTCATAAGCAGAACACTGAAAAACAGAAACAGAAGGAAAAAAGCAAGTTTGATAAGCAACCCAAAAGGAAGCCTTGATCTTGTAATGCCAAAAGTAATATTTAGCCCGTGAGGTAACGCGTTGACAAAAATTCGTGAAGCAGCTGAAAAAGGAATTGCCTATTCACAATATGTTTTGGGCGAAATGTACTATAAGGGTAAAGGTATTCCACAAGATTCTGATGAGGCCGTGAAATGGTTTCGCAAGGCGGCAAAACAAGGTGAAGTATATGCCCAGTATAATCTGGGCTGGATATACGGAACCGGCACAGGCGTTCCACAGGATTATGCCGAGGCCAGGAAATGGTATCGCCGGGCGGCTGAACAAGGTAACGCAAGTGCGCAGTTGAGACTGAATGAGATGAAAGATAAATAATTGAAGTAGCGGAACCCAACCGATACTTTATACGTTATGATTGTTTTTCTCGTTTTCCGATTCGTACAACATTTCAATCTAATAAATACCATTCAGACCTGACAAGAATAGTAGGAGGAGAGAATTTATGATCAAAAAACGCAAGACCAAGCTGGTCATCACTATGGGACCAGCTTTGCAAGACAGATATCTCCTGCGGGAAGCCCTGAAACTCGCCGACGCCGTTCGGCTCAACGCCAGTCACAGTAGGCCCGAGGAACGCACACCAATCCTAAAACTCATCAGAAATATTTCGGACGACCTGGGAAGAATAATACCAGTCTTTCTGGATCTCCAGGGACCCAAATGGCGCATCGGTCTGCTGGAAGCTCCGGTAAACCTGGAGAAAGACAGCATCGGCGTCCTTTACTTAGCCGGCACACCAGCGCCCGAAGGTTATCCATGGGTGGCGCCGCTGCCGCATCAGGAATTGTTCACAGGTGCCAAGGTCGGTCAGATCTGGGTGCTGGACGACGGGGCACTGAAACTTGACGTCATGGAAACACATCATCAGCAAATCATGCTGAAGGTGCTGGTCGGCGGTATGCTGAAAGCCCGCAAGGGCGTCCATCCCATCGGATTGGACGTAGCCTTCGATCCCCTGACTCCTCAGGATCTGGAAGATGTCCGCTGGGGCGTTCAGGAGGGCGTGGATTTGTTTGCGCAGAGTTTCGTGCGCCGTGCTTCCGACGTGGAGGCGCTGAATCTTCACATCAAGGAGCTGGGCGGTCCGCAAACCATTATCGCCAAAATCGAGCATCCTCAGGCGCTGGACAATTTGGAGGAGATTCTGCACGTGAGCTGGGGCGTCATGGTAGCGCGAGGCGATCTGGGGGTTGAGTTTGGCGTGGAGAAGGTGCCCGCGCTCCAGAAGCAAATCATCAGGAAGGCACGCCAGGCTTTGAAACCAGTTATTACCGCGACCCAGATGCTGGAGAGCATGATCGAGAATCCACAACCCACACGGGCTGAGGCGAGTGACGTCGCCAACGCCATATGGGACGGCACCGACGCCGTGATGCTCTCCGCCGAAAGCGCCGTCGGTAAACATCCCCTCGAGGCCGTGCGCTATCTGCACAGCATTGCCGCAGACGCGGACGCCCATTACAAACCCCGCATCGGTCTACTGGCTGACACACTTGAGGAAAATCTCTCCAGCCGCACGGACGTATCCGTAGCGTTCGCAGCCTGCCGCACGGCAGAAGAAATCGGCGCGAAGCTCATTGTCGTTTTCACCGAAGGTGGAGGCAGCGCGCGCCTGGTCTCCCGATTGGCAGCGGATATTCCCGTCATCGGTGCCACGACGGACATCGGAAATTCCCGGCGGATGGGTCTTCTTCGAGGCGTGGAGAGCCTGCTCATTCCTCGGGCAAAGCATCTCTCGGAAATGTTGGCCTCCATCCAACCGCTCCTTAAGATTAGAAAGGGGCTTGAATCCGGTGATCGAGTCGTCATGACGCTCGGCCACCCGCTGTGGACTACAGGAACAACAAATATGATGAGGGTGGAAACATACTGATATCAGTGCTTATTGCTTGTGTTTCACAAAAGAAAACAAAGGGAAGGCTAATTGGTCAAGCCATGGACTTGTTTTGGACACATGGCAATCTATTTCTTTCTGCAAATTTGACGGGCCGCAGACGCGGAACGTCATCATAAAGGTTTTGCGTGATTAAATGCCAGCCGTTGAGATTCAAGACCATATACGGGTTGCCCGGCGCGAACCGCTTTTAAAAACTTAACCGCCGAGCGGCTTCATCCTTAAAACATCAAGCATCTTTTTATGAACCAGGCCGTTGGACGCAAGCACGCCTGGCGACGCGATGTCCCATTTTTTACCGGACAGATCGGAAATCCTGCCGCCTGCCTCCTCCACCATCAGACAGCCTGCCGCCGTATCCCAGGGTTTGAGTTTGAGTTCCCAGAATCCGTCGAATCGTCCGGCGGCCAGATAGGCAAGATCCAGTGCCGCCGCCCCGGCGCGGCGAATCGCCTGGACCTTGACGGCCATCCGGTTGAAATAATCGAGATTATTGTCCCGGCTTTCCCGGATATCATAGGGGAACCCCGTAGCCAGAAGACTGCGGGAAATATCCCGGATAGAGGAAACCGACAGTTTCTTGTTGTTCAGATAAGCCCCCTTGCCGCGCACAGCAGAAAATAAATCGTCTCTCATGGGGTCATAAATAACGCCAAGAACGACGTTGCCGTCGCTTTCCAGCGCAATGGAAACGCAAAAGACAGGATATCCGTGTGCGTAATTTGTGGTTCCGTCCAGAGGATCAACAATCCAGCGTTTTTTTCCGGCGCCGGCAATGGCCGGAGATTCCTCCGACAAGATTCCATGTTCCGGAAAATTCCGTCTGATGGATTTTATAATCAAATGCTCGGACATCTTGTCCGCTTCCGTCACAATATTGATATCGCCCTTGTATTGAATCTTGTGGGTTT
>Ga0209203_1000819_pt1 | contig 24753 bp, 19 predicted proteins | sample AD_UKC109_MetaG_FD_184423 | JGI IMG/M metagenome (GOLD analysis project Ga0209203, IMG submission 184423) | Active sludge microbial communities of municipal wastewater-treating anaerobic digesters from Hong Kong - AD_UKC109_MetaG (SPAdes)... | ecosystem: Engineered > Bioreactor > Anaerobic >... | reverse complement strand
ACACACTACTGAGCGCCACCATCATCGCCCCCACGGGTGCCGTGGCTGATGCATGGGCCACAGCCTGCATGGTGGGCGGAAAGGATGAGGCCATAGCCTTCATTGAAAAGTATGATTTTCTTGAAGGCTATCTCATCTATTCTGACGAAGATGGTATCATGAAGAGCTGGATCTCTGAAGGGCTCAGGGAGATGATTATTTCTGAAAAATGAAGGTTGAGGTACAACGATTATTTACCATTAAGTTGACGTTTTACAGGCTGGTAATACCAATGTCATAGTAAAGATGCCTTCACAGATTTCTTATCTGGTTGTGGTAATTATCAGGTTATTTATATGCAAAATTGTGTTACATTTGACTAGATTGTAACACAAATGTATGATTAACAGCACCTGATATTAAACCATAACAGGGAATAATATGTGTTCTGTTAAGAATTATTTAAAACTGTAATGCATATTAAATGCCTTTAATACAGATCATTCGGTAATGGAGGGGAGTTCGATAACAATTAAGGATATAGCAAAGCTTCTTGGATTATCAAAATCCACAGTAAGCAGAGCTTTGAAGGACCATCCGGATATAAGCAAAGAAACCAAGGATTCTGTTAAAAAGGTTGCCGGAGATCTTGGTTATATGCCTAATGTGGTTGCTTCTTCACTGAGATTGAAAAAAAGCAAGACAATAGGGGCCATATTTCCTGAGATTTCTTATTTCTTCTTCCCTTCGGTCATTCATGGAATTGAAGAGGTTGCTCACAAGATGGGATACAACCTTTTGATTGTACAGTCTAATGAATCATATGAACGTGAAGTTGAGAATTTGAACATTTTGATTTCCAATAAAGTAGACGGGATTCTGCTTTCAGTATCAAAGGAAACCAAAAATTTTGACCATTTCAAGCATGTGATGGGGATGAATCTCCCTATGGTATTCTTTGATCGGATAGTGAAGGATCTTGCTGCTGACAACGTACTGGTAGATGACATTTCCGGTGCCATTACAGCAGTTAATCACTTGCTTGAGACCGGGAAGAAGCGTATTGCGTTATGCAATGGCAATCCAAATCTCCTTATAAGTCAAAACCGGTTAAAGGGATACCTGGCTGCTTTGGAGGGGAAGGGTGTACCCATTGATAACCGGTTAATCATCTCCGGTGAAACGCCCCTTGAAGCAGAAACTGAAACCTTAAGGCTCCTGAATCTGGATTCTCCTCCGGATGCAATATTTGCTATCAGTGATTTGACCATGACCGGGGTAATGAAAGCAATTTACCAGACCGATTTGCGTATACCTGATGATATTGCTATAATTGGTTTTTGTGAAGAGATTTTCAGGACAATGTATAATCCTTCTTTGACTGCTATCCAGCCAATGGGTTTTGAAATTGGCAAGATAGCTGCGGAGGTCTTATTTGAAAAGATAAGCAGAAACCAGGAAAGTAAACCTCAGTTAGAGCCCAGGACTATCTACCTTGAAGGCAATCTGGTAAAAGGGGAATCGACATAGATCTGTTCCGGCACAGATAAAATTATTATTTTCCATGTGATTTAGACTCTGTATAATGATAGATATTGATTTCCAGACCGTTAAAACTACAGGGGGGGGGTAAACTGTAACCCTGACATTATCATTCTCATATCTCGACGAATAGAGGATAATGTCAGGGTACTTTTGTGAATGACTTCAGACCTTAGTCAGAATATGATGCAAAGTCATTTGTCTTTGCAGAACTCTAATACTTTGTTTCCTGCATGAGGTCAAGGAATCCATTCACGATTCCGCTCTCAGCATAGCCAGGTTTGACCCTTGATGACAATACTTCGAATGTTTGATAGCCATATGCTTCATCATTTGGGATATATCCGGTATTAGTCCATCCATTTGTCAGAGTAACCATCATCGTACGGGCAAAGGGAGATTCCTTCTTAAGTCTGTTGGCTATATGATTGAAGACTTCTGAGCCAAGTGCACACACCGCTATATCATCTATCTGAAGGTAGTATAACTTAACCGATACTGAGTCAGCGTCTTCGTATTGTCCTTCATACCCTGCACGGCCTGCATTGAGTCGCTTGCGACCTGGAAAGGAAACTGACTTCTGGGCTGAGGCTATCCGGACATAATTCTCATCCCGCTTCGTGGTTCTCATAACATGCAAGACCTCTTCTCCCAGCATCTGGCCCATAGACAGACATATCTGTTTCTGCTGGTTCATCAGTTTTGCAACCCTGGGATTATTTCTGTCAAGACCAGTTCCACCCGGAGGCATGGCGTTGCTTATATCTTCACCGCGTGCAGCATAATCTGCTATTCTGATATCGCGCAGATCGAAAGTCTGCTGGAAATAAACGGGATTTTGATCACCACAGGCACCGGTTGACCAAAGGGCAACCACCTTGTCATCAAAACTGTCTTCGATGTAGTTTGAGGCAGCGCCTGGTGCATCACCACTCACCATATCAAGCTGTCCGGCAGCAACTGCATGCATAGCATAGTTATAATAAACTGCTATTGGATCACCGTTGAGTTTTCTGAAGATCATTACGGAAACGGTTTTATCTGATTCCCCCTCATAGTTAGGACCTTCCCACCAGCCCCGGCGTTCATCGTCCCAAAGGTTACGGTTAACATTTATATACGATACGCCTGTGCCATAGCTTAACTTTGCAGGCTCCATTCTGCCAAAAGCAGTCTTAATTGCCTCGTAAATGTATTCTGTCATTTTATTTGTTTCGATGCGAGGGCCACTGTGGGTGTGAGTTCCTGTTATCAAAAGGTTACCGGCCGGAATTCCGAATTCTCCGCCAACACGTTTGGATACAGCCTCATATACAGGAGTAGAAATCCCACCAACATCAACCGAAACGAGAGCAGCAGATGTTACACCGTTGGTTATTACAATAGCTCTTGCATGAACATGATCGAGTATGCCGAAACTATTTTTCGGAAGTTCTTTTTCAGCAGGGGTAATGTCAACTTTTGCCGCACCGGCCTTTAAAGTTCCTCGTTCTGTTGACTGCGCAAGAAGGCAGGCAGGCATCGACAGAGCAAACAACACCACTGCCGTTTTAATGAAAATGAATCTTTGTCTCATCGTTGTTTTGTTTTGTTTATAATATCCGAAGTATTTCCTATGCTTCAATCATCAAATTATTCCATCTCAGGTTTCGGTCCATTTACCCCTCTCTTATTCAGGGTAACTGAAATATCACATACTCAAATTTAAGTAATGAAGTTGGAAAAAATATCTACTAATGTATTGATATCAAAAAATATAGGACCGCAACCGGTTGTGCAACCGGTTGCGGTTAAAAACTTTTTTTCAGTGCTTTCCTCGACAAACCGGCAGAGATTTATATCCTGCGGATTCAGATCTCAGACCATCTCTCGATTCCCGGGAGGTTGAAAACTGAATACTTATCATCAGACAGGCAGCTACAGGGCAGAAAATTCTGCGACATTAAAAATGTGTGAAATAATAATTTTGTCACAATCGGTATTCTTATTTGCCAAGAGCCTTTGTGACAGCCTCCAATATTAATGGTTCCATGATTTTGTATCCGTTCAGATTGGGATGAACCCCATCCCTCGAATATTCATCTTTCATACCGCCCTCATCGTCTGCCAGGGAAGTATAGTAATCCACATAAATGATTTTGTTGTTGCGAGCATACTCCCTGATCATTCTATTCAGCTCGTTAATCCTCTCCACGGCGTTAATGTAAGGTTTAAGAAAATAGGTTTTGACAGGTGTCACTGAACATAGGACCGGTTTTATTTTGTTAGCTTTTGCAAGCTGAACCATTGCAATGATATTGTTCAGGATCCACTCTGGCGGTTTTTCAGCGTGTATGTCATTTGTTCCTGCAAGGATTACCACAACAGAAGGAGACAGGTCCAGCACATCAGGTTTGAACCGGACTAGCATCTGGTCAGTCTGTTGTCCTGAGATGCCTCTGTCAATAAAATTATTTTCGAAAAAGAATGCAGAATCATTATTTATCCAGTAATCAGTTATTGAATTGCCCATGAAGACCACCCGTTTTTCTCCCTTAACTTTTGGATTAATATTTCTGTTACTTGCCTGATACCTTTTTATTTCGGCCCAATCCTCTGTCACTCTGTCAGGGATATTTCTCTTCATATTTACCATGAACCTGAAAGGCATGTTACGAGCTATCTTCCCATACATTGTATATCCATTGACAGTAAGCCACTCTTCAAGATGGAAAGACCAACTGTCTGAGTCTTTGTTCTGTTGGCGCATTCCATACCCATGCCCGCCGGTTGAGTAGATATGCATTTCAACAGGTCTTTTTGCCTCTCGCCATCTCTCGTAGAGGTTTATGTTACAATTAGATATAGGATCATCTGCGGTCATTGCCATAAACATTGGAGGTGCATCCGGACGGATTTCGGTGTTTAGAATTACTGCGCAATAAGCATAGACAGGAATGACAAAATCCGGTCTGCTGTCCGTATCATAATTCTGAGCAACTGAGGCTACAAGGGCTCCTCCTGCGGAGAAGCCGATCATCCCTATCCTGTCAGGATCTACACCAAGTTCACTGGCGTGGCTGCGAATGTATCTTACGGCCTCCTTCCCATCTTCCACTGCATAGGGAATGAATGGCGCATTAACTGAATCAACTCTCCCAAAATACCCCTTTATCAGATCACTGATAAGTAATTTCTGCAGATCATCAGAAGTTGGTACAAGCCTGTACTTAAGGATGAATGCAGTTATACCCCTCTTAGCAAACCAGTTTGCAACCTCAATGCCCTCCTTTGTGAAATCAAGAAAAAGGAATGCGCCTCCCGGACAGATTATGACAGAAGTACCATTGGCTTTTCCTGCTTCCGGTCTGATAACCGTAAGCGTGGGCATAGATATGTTATCAATTCTTATGATTTCTCCTTTTTCATTCACGGTTTGTTTCTCCGGCAGTGTGAAATATTCAGATCCATCAGGCTTTTCACCGTTATAGAGTGGTAACACCTCCTGTCCGATTGCGTTCATTTGCAGGGTGATACTGACAAATACTGCAGATGCAATCCTGAATAATTTTTTCCAGTTCATTGTCAATGATTCTATTTTTTCCAATAAATACTTGCAGGTAATGCCTGACAGCTTTTCCAAGATCAAATTTTAACAAGTTATGCACCAAAACGGCGGGTACCAGTCTGAAACAGGCTGAAGAGTCAAAAGGGAGGCTTCCCCACTTAACAGTTTTCTCAGCGCCTCCCTTTCAACCCTCAACTAACCACCCCAATCAACTAAACATTATCATATCAGAATCTTATATTTAAAACTCTTTTTCAATTTGTTCCAGTTGTTTTCCCCCGGGCCGTCCGGCACTTAATTCATCCTTTATATAAGCAAAATCCCGATGTTATGGCCATAAAAACAATCCATTATGAGTATCTTCTTATTCATTTTGTCAGCTTGTGGCAATGCTTCACAATAGGTAATCTTAACACTTCACTCTGCCATGCTTTATGCCTGATTTTGGTAATTCCAGCGGTGACTGGCTATTTGCCCAGCATAAACATCAGCGGAATATGTACCCGGGAAGCCCACGAGGACTCAACATGTGCATCTCCCGGGAATACCCTGGTCATCCAGTTGTCTGAATTATAACCTGCATTCTCCATCACCCTGTCAGCTTCTTGCTGATAGGGACCATATGCTGCATCAAGGGTCAGGTCACCATGATCAAAGTAGATCTTATGACTCGCCGGATCCGGAAGAGAACTTCTCATATACCGGTACATAGCTTCCGGAAAATATCCTTCTCTTAATGAATATGTTGTATCGCGTGGATTAGGAATCAGGCCGGGCCAGTGGGTGGAAATACAGCTTGCTGATCCAAACACCTCCGGGTACTCACAAATAGCATAGAGTGATATTAAACCACCCATGCTTGAACCTATGATACTGGTATTCCCGGGTCCTTTTCTTACCGAATAGTTTTTGTCTATAAACGGCTTTAACTCTTCCACGACAAATTTCAGATAACTATCGCTTTTGCAGTTCTCAACCTCTTCTTTCAGAGCAATTTTACCTTCCTCACTCAGATAGTCAGTGGCTTTTTGAGGGAGATATTCAGCAAAGCGATACCTCGTACAATGAATACCCACAATAATTGTCTTTTTGATCTTGTCCTCCCTCATGAGACTGTCAGTCACCTCATCCAGGCGCCATTCCTGGTTATTGAACATTTTAGTTGCATCGAAGAGGTTATGGCCGTCCTGGGCATATAAAACGGAATATTTATTCTTTTTAGAATAGCCATCAGGAAGCCATACATCAATTATCCTCTCCTTTGCATACTCACATGGCATGACAAACCTTTCCACTTTTCCTGAGGAGACGATGACCGGAGAATCTGTAATTTCAATAGAGCTTTTTGCCGGGCTGCCTCCGTTACAAGCGGCTAGCAGCAAACTGACCCCAAGGGTAATTATAAACAAGTGCCTGGTCATTCGAATCATATTTACCTGTTTGTAATTAGTCGAGATTCTTCTTACGGACTTCAACCCATCCCGGATCCTTATCCAATCCGGATTTATCGCCCAGGAACATCTTACCTGCTTCTTTGTCACCCTTTGTCCACCAGTTGAGCCATGCAACTGCTGCCACTCCATAAGCGCCTCCGTTATTCTCACGGAAAGTACCACCGTGTGAGTCGCCGGGTATCTGTCTTACTGCAAGTATTGACGGAGCCGCGACAACCGTTTCATAATTGGATGTGCTTATCTGTCTTGCCATATCTGTATCACCTGCGAAAAATGCCACAGGTATGGTTATGGTTTTAAGGAAATCAGCCAGTGATGCCTGGTCTGTACCGGGAGCTCTCATCATTCCCACGCCACTGTTCCAGTAAACCATCATGGTAACCCGGCTGTCCTTGTGGAGGTCAGTCATTATCATTCCACCACATGACTGCCCCATCAAGATCACATTTGTTGTATCCAGTTTACCATGAAACTTACTGGCACTTCGCCTGTTTACTGCAAATGCCCAGTCAAGTCCATCTTTTACATCTTCAGTCTTATTGAAGAAAAGTGCTGCCCTCAGTCCTTCCGGTACAGGTAGACCCACTGCAATGACAAAATATCCATGAGAGGCTATTTCTGTCCAGAAGGGTCTGTAAGAATCTCCATCGAAGTCACATCCCGGGCCTGACATTACAATAATTGGCAATTTGTCTTTGGAAGGGAATCCCGAAAGGTCGGTAGGTCTGTAAATCGTATGGTTGGGGAGTGATTCGTCAACCTCCATCACTACCTTATACTGTCCTGTAGGTTTCGACCAGTTCTCCGCCGGGGGGTCAAGCGGATTGACCATCTGCAGGTAGTGCCTGCCCAGAGACGGTGCCACAGGACCCATCGGTCTCCTTGGTCGTTGTTGTTGCTGCTCTTGTTGCTGTGCAGTCATTTCGACTGAGAATAGGCTTGTTGCAGAGAGCAAAACCACACAAGCGATCAATCTGGGTACGTTCTTCTTCATAGTATTACAATTTTTACCAGTTAGTTCTTCCCTGCAGGCGGGCTTGCTTCACGCCTGTGCCTGAAGTACATCTCCATTAGTTCAAGTTTGTCAATATTGGGAACCGGACCAGATGCCGGCTCATTGTTCAGATACATGTAGATTGGTTCTTTTTCTGTAAACGGTGGCCAGAGAGGAAGGTTTTCTCCATTTGGATCTCCATGTTTAGCAAAGTTTGTCCAGTATTTTGCCATCATTTCTGAGAGCTTCTGATCGCCAGGAGAAAAGATCTTTTCATCAAGATTCCTGAAAACATATCTTATTTCAGCAGCATGAGGTGCACCTCTTGGTGTGAATGGCATATTTGGTATCACAGGTTGTTTCTGGTCAAAATAGTATGTAAAGACTTTTGATTTACCGGTTCTGGACTGCAGCCGGGCCCATGCCCATGATGGCCATGCAAATGCGGTTTCACGGAAAAGATCTGCAGTTGACAATTGAGCCTGTTCCTTTGTATCCCCAGGATATTCCTTAAGTATCTCCTCGGCAAATTCTCCAAAACGTTCCTGAAGCCCGGCCTTATAGGCTTCCGGGTCTATCGGTCTTGCGAACATCGCACCTTCATCTGAATTGGTTCCTATAATTACATTCACATTGTTGAATTGGCCTGCCTCATATAGTTTGTATTGATCGTCAGGAATTACATAACCATCAGCATTTGGCCAGAAGCTGAGCATCCTGGCGCCGGGTTTGCTGAGCCAGATCTGCGGATCTGTTTTTCTTAATTCCCGGATTGTGCTGATTTCCAGGCTCTGCATGAAATCAACTCCTGTCTGTTCAGCCCCTTTCAGGGAAATGATCCCATCCTGCCTGGTCATGCCTACTGGCCCAAAGTTACCTCCGCTCTGGCTAATTGCACCCCGGAACAAACCTTCAGCTAGTGGTGAGGCACACAGCATACTAACAGAGATTGCTCCTGCTGACTCACCGAAGATTGTCACTTTTTCAGGATCACCCCCAAAAGCTGATATATTTCTGCGGACCCACTGCAGGGCAGCAATCTGGTCAAGCAGTCCGTAGTTGCCGGATACTTTATGAGGTGACTCAGCGCTGAGTTCGGGATGGGCCAGGAATCCCAGAACGCCAAGACGGTAAGCCACGCTGACATATATGACACCCTCCTGTGTCAGTTTTTCTCCGAAGTAAGTTGATTCCAGGGGTGCACCCATTGAAAAACCACCACCATGGATCCAGACCATGACCGGGAGTTTGTCAGAGGGGTACTTTGCCGGGGTCCATACATTCAGGTAGAGACAGTCTTCTGACTGAGGCAGGTTCTGCGGCTGAGGGCAAGCGGGACCGAATTCAACTGTTTTCAGTACTCCTTCCCATGGTTTAACCGGCTGAGGCTCTTTCCAGCGAAGATCACCCACGGGTGGGGCAGCAAACGGGATGCCCCGGAAAACCTTGATCCCGTTTTCAATTGTACCCTCAATAGTACCTGCATCTGTTTCAATAAGGGTTGACAACGGCTTATCCTTGCAGGAGTAGAGAAGGAAAAGCATTGAAAAAAGCAGCAGGATCTCTTTTAGTTTCATCGCAAGAAGGTTTAATTATATTTGTATTATAAGGCGGTTAATGACAAATTATTGAGAGAACATTGTCCTTAATGCCTACCAGTTGTCGGTCCTGAATGGGACAAGTGGCAATCCAAAGACACTTGTTACATTGCCAGGCAACCAGTTTTTGAAACAGTATCGGACTGCCACAGGTTCTGTAACCATATCACTAGAGACTGTTATCTCTCTTGAGAAGGGGAACTGTTTAACAGCTTTTGCAGGGAAAAAGACCCGGTCACTTCCGGCAATTTCAAATCCCTGTATCTCGCCCGGGGTGGCTATAAATCCTCCCGGTTCTGAAACAGTGAATGATACAATAGCTTTACCATTCTGGATCTTCATTTCCTTGAACTGCGGCCCTGTCACAGGAATAGCATCACCGTAGCCATAAGTATTGCGCAGAGCCCAATAAGCAAAACGTCTTGCTACTTCCGGTTTATTGGCAGGATGAATCTCTTTGCGTTCATACGGATATACCAGGTCATTTGTACATACCATCCCTGTATTACCGATCATATTCATCACTTTCGCCTGTTGTTCACGCAATAAAGCAGCATCAATCTGGGCTTCTGACATATCCATACGGTTGGCTGAATAATCATACGGGGCAATCTCGGCGTAAAAGAATGGCATATTTTCATTTCTCCAGAGTTTTCTCCAGAACTTTATTAAAGCCACCATCTTATCAGCGTAGGTTGAGTACCGGGGCACATTTGACTCTCCCTGGTACCATATGAATCCGCGCAAGGCAAAATTTGTCAGTGGGGATATCATACCGTTATAGAGGGAAACAGGCTTGTTGTATACCTGAAGCTTTTCGTTGAAGAGCTGTTCAAGATCAACATCGGTGAAAGCTCTTTGGGCATCAGCATCCATCCATGCCTCAATAATAGTCCCTCCCCAACTGGCATTGATCATTCCAACCGGTACATTTAATAGCTTATGCAACTGCAGACCATAAAGATACCCTGTTGCGCTGAAGGTCTTCAGACCTTCCGGGGAGGAGGGAAGCCAGCTGCCCTGGCAGTCCTTTTCCGGAACAATTGAACTCTTCTGAGGTACATGGAAGAGGCGTAACCCCGGATAGCCTTTACTTTCTGCAAGGAACTGACTTGCACCTGTTACACCCGATGGCCCGATACCCATCAATGTCATCTCCATATTCGACTGCCCCGAACAGAGCCATACTTCACCTATCAGGACATTGTTTATGGTAATTGGTTCTCCGTCACTGATTGTTATCTTATACTCTGTAAAGGATGCTTCAGGAGTCTTGATGATCACACTCCAGTTTCCCTCATGGTCAGCCTTTGCTGATCCTTTGATTCCCCATGTGGTTTTAACATTGATTGTTGCCCCAGGTTTGCTCCAACCCCATATTTTTACGCTAGTCTGCTGCTGGAGGACCATATTATCACCCAGTACAGCCGGCAGGGTGACTTTGGCCTGAAGAGTACTGACAATGAGGATGATCAGCACAAACAATATTGTCGTTTTCTTTTTCATTATTGTTCTGTTTACAGGTTTAATATCCACTGCGAACGTAATTATAATATTCCTCAAACAATTGAAGTTTGTCGATGTTGGGTACCGGACCCGGATTTGGGGTACTCATCAGATACATGAACAAAGGTTCTTCCTCTGTAAACTGAGGCCATAAGGGGAGGTCATCTCCGTTGGGATCTCCGGTTTTGGCAAAGTTCGTCCAGTATTTTGCCATCATTTCTGACAGCTTAAAGTCTTCATGACTGAATCTGTTCTCATCAAGATTTCTGAAGACATATTTGATTTCAGCAGCATGAGGAGCTCCTCTGAGCTTCATCGGCATGTTCGGCATTTGAGGTTGTTTCTGGTCGAAATAGTAGGTGTATACCCTGGATTCGCTTGTTCTGGATTGCAGCCTCGCCCAGGTCCATGTTGCCCATCCAAAACCAGAATCCCTGGTCATATCAGCAGAAGAAAAGTAGATCTCTTCTTTTGTTTCTCCAGGATATGCTGCCAGAAACTTATCTGCAAAAATGCCAAACCGGTCTGATAGCCCCTTTTTGTACTCTTCCGGTTCAGGCAGTTGCCTGACAAATAAACCACCTTCATCTGAATTCAGTCCGATCAATACATCAACATGATTATAATTGCCAGATTCATATAGTTTATATTGGTCTCCTGCCAAGACATACCCATCCACATTTGGTCTGAATCCGTACCTTCCTCCAGCCCGATCCTTGAAGAAGACCTCAGGAGCCAAAGTTCTCATCTCCTTAATACTTTCTGCACCCATTCGCTTCATAAATTCAATGCCTGATTTTTCAGCACCATTTAGCAGTGATCCTGAGTCTGCCGGGGAAAAGTTGCCCCCGCTCTGACATATGGCTCCCCTGAACAGATTTTTTGTCAGAGGTGAGGCGCAAAGGATGCTTACTGCTGCCCCTCCTGCTGACTCACCGAAGATTGTCACTTTTTCAGGATCACCACCAAAAGCTGAGATATTTCTGCGGACCCACTGCAGGGCAGCAATCTGGTCAAGCAGTCCGTAGTTGCCGGATACTTTATGAGGTGACTCAGCGCTGAGTTCGGGATGGGCCAGGAATCCCAGAACGCCAAGACGGTAAGCCACGCTGACATATATGACACCCTCCTGTGTCAGTTTTTCTCCGAAGTAAGTTGATTCCAGGGGTGCACCCATTGAAAAACCACCACCATGGATCCAGACCATGACCGGGAGTTTGTCAGAGGGGTACTTTGCCGGGGTCCATACATTCAGGTAGAGACAGTCTTCTGACTGAGGCAGGTTCTGCGGCTGAGGGCAAGCGGGACCGAATTCAACTGTTTTCAGTACTCCTTCCCATGGTTTAACCGGCTGAGGCTCTTTCCAGCGAAGATCACCCACGGGTGGGGCAGCAAACGGGATGCCCCGGAAAACCTTGATCCCGTTTTCAATTGTACCCTCAATAGTACCTGCATCTGTTTCAATAAGGGTTGACAACGGCTTCTCATTGCATGAAAGCAGCAGAATACAGGGTAAAATGAGTAGCAATAATCGTCCGGTTTTCATAATTTAATATGTTTATGATAATTGTTCACGTAATTCCAGGTATGTCACTCACTGCTTAAAGAGATTGCCAGGAAGAAATCCCGTCGTCTAGGCTATTGGGATTATTTTACCTTTGCGATTGCAGCAAGTATCAACTCTTCCATCACTTTATATCCATTCAGGTTAGGATGAACCCCATCTTCCGAAAATTCCTTTTTAAGCCCGTTCCTTTCATCAGCCATGGGTGTATGATAATCGACATAGATGAGCCCATGTCTGCCAGCGTATTCACTAAGCATGGTATTCAGATTCAATATTTTATCTGCCGGTTCCAGTCCCGGACGCCAAGGGTAATCATTGACTGGGAGAACTGAACAGAGCACAACCTTAACGTTATTGGCCATCGCCAGCTCTGCCATAGATACAATATTGCCATAGATATCTTCAAGTCTGGAAGGTCCGGTGTTACCGGCAATATCATTGGTGCCTGCCAGGATTACTACAACAGATGGCCTAAGATTGATTACATCATTCCTGAAACGGATCAGCATTTGAGGGGTTGTCTGACCACCAATGCCACGGTTTATGAATGATCTGTTTCTTGTGAAGAAGGTACTGTCAACTGTTTCCCAGAGTTCAGTGATGGAGTTACCCATAAAGACAACACGGTTTTCACCGGTTACGGGAGGTTGGATCAGGTTATTTGCTTCGCGGTAACGCCTGAGGCCTGCGAAATCAGTCCGGAACATCTCACTGATCCTCCTTTCGATTTGCTCCTGTGATGGTCTGTTCTGGGTTGGAACAGTTTGTTCTTCCCTCTGAATGGTAGCCTTCTCCTGTGATACAGCACATGCTGAAAGTAGTATCACAACTGCTACAATAATACTTGTTTTCATGTTCTAAGCTTTGTTATCAAACAATAATAATCTCACTGACAATCAGGCAATGTTCCAGACTTCAAGAAGATTTTAATCTATAAAGCCGGTCTTCTTCATAAAGTTGTAGAATAACTCAATCCAGGTGTTTACTGTATCACCATTTTTTCTATATCCAAACCCATGTCTGGAATCTGTGAAGGAGTGAATTTCAGCCGGCAATTTTGCACCACACCAATCTGCATAAAGAGCTGCCGCTCCTCCCAGAGCCTCATGTTGAGTTGAAGCCATGAACATTGGCATGGGGTCATCCGGAACTCCTTTAAAACCCATCGCACCGTATATTATTCCTATGAGATTCGGTTTGCTTTGTCCGGTATGGTTGAAAGCCACGTCAAGCGCGAGCATGCCACCGGCTGAAAATCCGACTATTCCAATCTTGTCAGGGTTAATATCCCATCGGGATGCATTTTCCCTGACATATTCTATAGAGCGTCTTCCGTCATCAGATGCCAACTTCATCATATTACCCGTTGATCTGGCAAGCGGATTGTCTGATCCGGTGGCTTCCTCAGGTGAGTATCCTGAAATATCCAGTGTTTTTTCAAGATTCCTTTTCATCAGTTCATCGGCCTCAGGAGTTCTGGGTTGCCCACCATAAGTAGACATGGCAGTAAGATGCACCTCTTCAGGAGTTGCTCCCGAATATCCGGTTCTATATTTGAGAACAAAAGCTGCAATACCGTGTTCTGCAAGCCAACGGGCGACATTAGGACCTTCCGTATCCCAGGATAAAGCAGAAAACCCCCCGCCGGGGCAGACAATAATTGCGGAACCGGATGCTTTTTCAGGGGAGGGAAGGAACACTGTCAGGGTGGGGTCTACAACATTCAGGACCACAAGATTTTTTTCATGCCAGAAGGGAGAAAGGTATTCTATTGTGGCCTCCTTTTGTGTCCAGTTTTCAGAGCCTGGTGCCGGTCCTTCATACAATCTGATAACGGGTTCCTGGGCAAGAACCGGATTGCCCAATAATGCCGTTGCAATAAATACCAGGACTCCTGATGCTAGTTTTGTTATCATTATTTATGATCTTAAAATATTTATTCAATCCTTTTCTTTGTTAACCCATTCAACTCACATCCGAATGGAGCTATAATTCAGGCTAATGAAAGATTTTTGCCGGATGGCGTTGCAAGACGCCATCCGGCAAAATGAAAGTTCTGTTTATACCAACTCATTTGAGAGGTAGCCACAGATTATGATTCAATGAACTATACTTATAGTCGGAGAATAGTTGTAGTGGAAGGAACTATTAAAACCATTCCCGACTGCGCACACAGCAATTCTTAAATAGTGAGTCCGTTGAGAGTATTTGAATTCAGACTCATTACCGGCGAACTGAGGATCAATATATAAAGTATTGATGGTTGTTCCATCTGCAATAACCTCAGTAGTTGAGGCCTCGGGATCACCTGCGCAATGGTTGAGATGAACCCCGACAAATTTGTCAGGATAGCAGCAAAGCATAGCTTTGTATATGGTATTGGCCTTACTCGCGTCACCGTACTGTAGTTTGAATGTTGCCTTGAATTTACCTGCTGAGGCGTCGAATACTATGTCCGGGTCAATGATGCGAACATATGGTGTAACAATCCAGTCAACCTCGTTTGAGCCCTTGTTCAGTGCAACATTATCCATTATCATCGGATAGAAGTTGTTCTCTTTTGCCTCGAGGCGATAATTCCCGGCAAATATGCAGTCATTGTTATATGAACCATCATATTTAACCAGCCAGATGAGTGCGGCTTCGTAGTCCCATCCCAGCTCATATGCGGAAATGTAACCGGTAGTAGGTGTTCCGATATTTCCACCATAGATGTTCACATAATGACATTCCTGCTCAACATTTGATCCTGTCGATGTGTCTTTAAATGTTCCTGTAATGGAAGCATCAAAAGTATCATAGTTGTCAAGCTCAAATAGACTACATGAGGTCATTAAAAACACCATGCAGAAAATCAAATATATTAGATTTTTCATATTCAGTATGGTTTTATTTATTCATCAACAGGATTAGGCTCATACCTATTAACACCATAATCTGGCATTGATTTATAATAGGTCAGATAGTTTGTGTGGAAAGAGGGACTCATTCCTCCCGCATCTTCCTGAAAGAAGATAGATCTTACAAAGATGTATTTCGGACTACCACCTGAGGGAACATCAGAGAGGTCGATAACAGGAGTCAGAGCATGTCTTCTTGCCTTGATAACAGGATCAGTGTTCTGGTTGTAAAATTCGCGGCGGCGATGGCCTGTGTAGACGTAATCATCCTCGAATGCCAGTTCCAGTCGGCGCTGATGCAAAACCTCATCAAGAGTTAATGGCAGGTTATCAGTGAATGCAGCACGTTTCCTTATATCGTTGAGGTATTGCTCAGCGAATGTGAATTTTGCGGTAACATTGTTTTCGACCACCGCTTCACAGTAATTGAGCAGGACTTCCGCGTAACGCATATCATACCAGAAAGTCTTAATGAAGAGCTGTGCTGCCTGGGGATTAAGATATTTCCTCATTCCGAATCCAGTGGTGTATGTATTTCCGGTGTTGGCATTGGTATAGTTGTAGAAACCTGATACTTTTCCTCCGACATCTCCGAAAGCATAGTAGGTATTACCATTAACCGTTTCTGAGTCTTCTGTCCATATTGAAGCTGAACCATCAGTCTTGATTATCCCGCCCTGAATTTTCAAAGTCACCCCGCGGAATGAGCAGTCTGGGTAGAAGACCCATGCCTTGAATCGGGCATCTTTGTTCTCAAATGGGTCACTTACATTGTCATACCTTACATAAGGTATGGAAGAATACATAGATGCAAAATTTGACACGGGAGTGGGCAAGTAGGTTGATTCCTGATTGTCAGTACGGGTGCTGATGGTCCCATCAACGGCATTACGGTTCTCATCATAGTTGTCATAAGCATCGGCAAGGTCCAGAGTAACAGAATAACGTCCGCATTGGGCCGTACCTTCAACGGTCTGAGCAGGGCTGTTATAAACATCCCAGTTGCTTCCTGAAGTTGGCATACCATCATTGAGGCTCTTTCCAAAAATGAACTCCGAGTTCTGCTTGGTTGTGAAAAGATTGCCAAGATTGGTTACTGCTTCATCGACACTTGACGGATTGGCTCCATACAGGGAAAACCTTCCGCTACTGATTATTGCCTCGCTGGCAGATATACATTTTTCGTAGTAGGCAGCTGCATAACCAGCTTCCATATATGCCTTCTTGCCACTCACAGCAGCGTAACTGTTATCTATGGCTCCATGCCTTGTCCAATACTTACTTACTGAAGCAGCATAGAGTGCTACCCGTGACTGCAATCCATAGGCAGCCCATCTGGTAGCCCTGAACTCATCATCACCGGATGTACGTGATTCCGGCAGGTCCGGGATGATGTCATCCAATTCGGAAATTACGAAATCCCAGGTTTCTTTTTCGGTTGCTCTGGGGGTGAAATCATATAATCCATGGTTTTCCTTGCCATCATAGTATTGATCAAGGACCTCCGTAATAATTGGGACACCTCCGTAGCTGCGAACCATCACAAAATAACAATAGGCTCGTACAAACCTGGCTTCAGCGACCAGTTCTTTTGCTTTGGTATCATCTATAACTCCCTCTTCAACGGCATTATTTACATCATTGATAAAGGAGTTAATAGCTCTGATCCCCGTCCAGTTCCAGAAGGTCCTCAGACCATTTACACCATAATAGGGCACATTGCTGAAACCGTAGTCTCCGCCATGGTTGTCAACGGCATTCATTGTATACTGGTCTGTGTTACTGCTCATTGAGAACTGTGCAGTATTAGGGAAGGCATTGATCGGGAGATATGAATATACCTGGGCGAGAAGCCTCTGGATACCTGCCTCAGTCGCCACCATATCCTTTCCTGTCATCTTGGTCAGATCACCTTCGAGGTTATCGAAAATGCTTTCACATGATGTCATTCCCAGGGATAATAGAAGCAAGGCACTAATATTTATTAATATTTTTCTCATGGGTCAATTGTTAAAAGTTAAGATTCAAGCCGAAATTAACAGTCCTCATGTTTGGCATAGTACTGCTGTGCATAGCAGCCGCAGATTCAGGATCGTAATACTTCATCTTTTTGGTGCTGAAGGTAATAAGGTTTGTGCCGCCGACGAACACTCTTGCTGATTTGAGTCCCAGGACTTTAAGTGCGTTAAGCGGGAATGTATATCCAAGTTCAACACTTTTCATCCTGAAATAGGTGCCATCAATCTGGGTGAAATCCGTCGGGAAATCATAAACTCCGGGGCGAAGGACACCAGGACCATTGGCATCTACAAGCGCAGGCCAGTATCCGCTAACCCATTCTGTATTGGGATTAAAGGGATCATCTCCCGGATTCGCAACATGCCACCTGTCAAGGTACATATCGTAGTTGTTCGCATATCCTCCGTATCCGAAAATATGCAGAAGCCAGATGATCTTACTTACAAATGTGGCACCCTGCCATACGGAATTGAAGTCAAAGTTATGATACTCACCTCCAATGGACAAGCCAAACTGGAGAGGTGCATTTGCCTCACCCCATTTATATCTTATATCTGCACCGGTGATATATCCGTCACCGTTCATATCCTTGTACATGTACATGCCTGGCAGAGTTGACTGCATCCCGTATGAAGCATCATATTTTACATCTGATGAGTTGATGTCCTGCCAGCTCTGGAACTGGCCTCCCTCAAGGTTGTAATACCACAGGGCACGGTAATTTGCCCAGCGGTCCTGGCTGCTGCCGGCGTTGAATAATGCAACGCCTGTTCCATAATAGGCCGCCTGTGATGACCAGAGGGATGTTGCCTGTCTCTCAACATGCAGGTTTTTTGTGCGGGAGAAAGTGCCTGATACAGAAACATTATAGTTCAGATCCCCAATCTTGTTTCTGTGGGTAAGCATCAGATCTAGACCGATATCCTGTTTGGAGTCAACATTAATAGATGGCACGGTGACGCCAAGGATTGTTGGAGTAGAACCCGAACTTGTTCCTGCAATTCCAGTTGTTTTTCTGGAGAAAATATCAAAAGAACCACCGAACAGGTCATTGAACAGGTTCCAGTCAATACCGAAGTCAAGCATACGGATGTCTGCCCAGGAAAGCAGGGTATTTGCAATTTCACTGTTCAGGTACCCGTCAACTGCTGTTCCGGGACTAAAGACATAGGTTCCGCTGGTTGTATAACCACTAAGATATGCATAAGGATTACCCTGTGTCAGTCCGGTTTTTCCGTCAGACCACCTTAATTTCAGGTTATTTACCCATTTCAGGTTGTCTTTAATAAACGGTTCTTCAGATATTCGCCAGCCGAGTGAGTATGAAGGAAAGAAGCCCCATCGATAGCCAGGAGCATAAATGTAGGTCCCATCATAACGTCCCATCAATTCAACAAGATATTTGCCTCCATACTCATAGTTTAACCTTCCAAGATACCCTGCTGTCGCGGTCTGTGACCTGGTCCCGGTACCGACTGAAGTGCTTCCTATTCCGCTTGAAACGGTATTGTGAGTATAAAAATCCCCGAATTCCCTGGAGGCACCAACATTCCTTGTATTGGTTTTTGTGGCTTCTGCAGCCACCATAGCAGCGAAACGGTGTCTGTTTTTGGTTAATTCATAGTTGGTCTGGAACCTGGCATGGTACCTTTCATCCTCACGAATTGTTTCACCGTAATAGTTGCGTGTGCCGCCAGTTCCTAAAGGCTGATCAGTATAATAATCATATAATGGATACTTAGTCTCCTTGTTGTATGTTCCGTTATAATTGAAATCATATGCTCCCGTTAGCTGCATGGTAAGTCCTTCAAGGAAGGGAGCTTCGTATCTCAGGTTGACATTGTTGGTTATCAGTCTTCCTCTTTTGTCAGTAAAGTTGAGGTCATGGTCACTCATTGCAAGCGGGTTATATGCAGGTGCATCACCCTGAAAGGTATAATGGTTGGGATTTGCCAGGGTGGTTGGTCCAACTGTGCGATCTGCATAAGCGATGTAATTGAAAAGCATTTCTGCAGCATCTCCATAATATTCTGCACTGAAGGGATTCTTTGACGTTGTAGACCTGAGTGATGTCTGATAATCCATAGTCAGGTTATCTGTCAGTTTGGCTGTAAAGTTTCCCCTGAGCGTGTACCTGTCGTAGGTGAAGTTGTCCTCAACATCATAGATACTACCTTCATTCATAAAGCTTCCGCTTATGAAGTACTGTACCCTGTCTGAGCCTCCCCTTATAGACAGGTTATGGTTTTGTGCAGTGCTGAAATCCTTCATCATCATATCCCACCAGCTAAATCCCGTTTTGGTTCCATTACGGTATTCCTCGATCTCAGCCTCAGTCCACTTTCTCGGATACCGCGCGTTGTCCGCCATCTCATTGTCTATTGTCATCAGGTCAACCATATCCATTTCCTTGGGCATTTTGGGTGAACCGAAAGAAAAAGTATTCGAATAATTTATTGTCGGCCTTATACTTTGTCCCTTTTTGGTTGTGACAAGGATTACTCCGTTTCCGGCTCCAAGGCCGTAGATAGAAGCTGAGGCATCTTTCAGAACTGTAATACTTTCAATATCATTCGGGTTTAGCTGAGCGAGGGCGAGGTCAGTTGAAACGCCATATCCCTGTGCGTTGACATATGGCTCGCTGCGAACAATTCCATCTATTACCACAATAGGTGTCCCATATCCGCGCATACTGATATTTGAATAGAATTTACCAGCAGTACCGCCGCTCTGACGTATCAAGAGCCCTGGTATCTTGCCCTGTAATGATGTCACAAGGTCGTTCTGTTTTGTGGTAACAATGTCCTCAGATCTTATAGCTGCGATTGCACTTGTCTGGGATGCCTTTTTCTGTGTTCCATAACCTACTACAATCAGTTCATCAATAGTATGCACATCTTCTGCAAGCACAACTGATAATGTTGATCTGCCATTGACACTTACCTCCTGAGTTACATAACCGACGTAGGATATTATCAGGACAGCATCGGGGGATAAGTTGTTGAATTTTACTACCCCATTCATATCGGAGAGTTCGCCGACGGTAGTTCCTTTTACTACCACGGTTGCTCCTGCAAGAGGTCCGTTTGCATCGGTGACCGTAATGGTTACCTGATTTTGCTGCTGAATCTCATCGCCTGCATAGAGGGAAGGTCCGAATAACAACAATCCGGCCATGAGACTCATCACGAACAGTCCATTTTTTATTTTACTTATCATAAGGTGAGTTTTATAAGGTTAAACATCTTTTAGCATCTTATGCTTACCAGCACGTAAATCGTACCGTTTATTTGTCTGATACTTTGCTTTTGCTAAGAATAAAATCTGTTTCATAGGCTTGGGTTTTTGTTTGTTTAAGGTTGGTTTTTGTTTTTATAATTACAGTCTTCCAGATTATTTATGTAGATACCATGAAATGATCTATTGACACAGGCTATTTGTATTCTGACTTGTCAAGGTTTGAGAGTCTCTGTTCAGTTGGATTATATATAAGATTCAATACTGAACCGATAAAGAGCAGGACGGCAAATACTGTGGCCAGAATAAAACCATATTTCAAATCATGTCCGAAGGCATCGCTGACAGCACCCATTGCCAATGGTCCCAGAGCTGCACCGGCAGCGGTGAAAAACAGCAGGATTCCCGCTATGGATCCATGTTTAGCCTTTGGAAGGCAACTGATGCCCTTTGAATTGATTGTTGGATAAATCACAGACATAAAGAGACCTGAAAGAGGTAGCATTAATACTGCCACATTGACTCCTCCCGTCACACTGGCTATGAAGCAGAGCATTACGAGAAGACACAAAATGCATAAGACAAGAGTCCAGTTGAATCTTCCAACGACCCATGCTCCCAGAAATCTTCCACCTGCCCGAAGTATAAAAAATATAGGTAATGCATATGTGGCAATAAAAATTGCACTGCCGTCATATCCGGTTATAAGTGTCGGCATCCAGACATATATTGAGCATTCAACCGCTACATAGAGAAATGCCATGATTGAGAAAGCTATTACGAAGGGATCTTTCATCATGGACAGGGTTGACTTCAGGTTAACCGGTTCCTGAGTGGTTTTTATTGTCGCAGGATACTTTACCAATGAGGCAAGGATTATCAGGATGATACAGAGAGTTCCGGCAACAACATAAAGCCATTTCCACTCAATGCCTGTCGCAATAAATCTGGTTACCAGAAAGGGACCTATTATTGCGCCTACCGCGAAAAATCCTTCGACAGTATTCATAGTAGAGGTATGCTCAGTAGTTGAACGGGAGATATCACCTATCAGGGCAAGCGCACCTGTTTTGAATACGCCAATTGCAATTCCCCCTACGATCATCAGACTCAGGAAGTAGGCGAACGAATTTCCGACAATATATAAATAGGAGTTAAATGCAAAAATACTCAGGCCGATGATGATTGTCTTCTTACGGCCGAGCTTGTCTGCCACAAAACCAAAAAACAGACCTCCCAGGGCAATTGCGATCATGGGGGCATAGTGCATCATCCCTGCTGCAGTCATATTGAGGTTAAACTGCTTCATTACTTCGGGAATAATGACACCCACTGCATCTGTGGTCATGGCAAACATCATGAACATCAAATAAGTTAGCACCTTTATGGTCCATGTTCCGGTTCTTCCTTCCTGCTTTCTCATATTCTGGATATCTTAAATTACAAATGGTTATACTTTAAAGGAGGCATTGTGACCTGTATCATCGATATAAGAGATTTGTACTGAATAGTCCGCAAGGTCAATTTCTGCACAACATCTGTATTTTTCTTTTTTCCAGGTCATCATAAGACAAGTTTCATTCTTTCCCTGACATTCAAATACTCCGTCAAATGCCGGATAATCATTACGGAGTCTGATTAATCTAAGGAGTCTTTGAACAACCTTGGAACGGGTTGCACTATCTATTTCATCAATAGTGTAATTATGGCGGTTGATATCCCGGCCTTCACCGGTTTGCATGACCCTGTCAGTATCGTTTTTACCGGCCAGTAAACCCACATAATACACCTGCGGGATTCCGGGTGTGAAAAACTGAATGGCCCTTGCAGCTATGTAAGCATTATCATTACAATCCAGCGCAGAATAATAGGTGCATCGTATCTGGTGAGCGTCAAATCCATCCTCGCCTTTGTGGCTTTCAGAGATAATCCTGCTGAGATTTGCCCCTCGTTGAACACAGATGTCAACAATTTGACTGGCCTTATCTGAACCTACTAATTCATCAAGGTCTGGCTTAACAGGTATGCCATCATGACAGTCAAGCATTGTAATCTGATTGTGTGGCCTGCGGCGGATATACCCGATAAGTTCTTCTGCAGAATGATTAATGAGTGCCTGAAGTATCAGGAAGGGAAGTATGAAGTCATAGATCCATATACCTCTTTCTGCCAGCTTGTACTGAATTGAATAATGTGCGTGGACTTCAGGTACCAACTCTATACCCCGGGTTGCTGCCATTTCTGTAAGACGATCCAAGAAATGGTATATCTCAGGTTCAACAAAGAAACAGTTGGTGCCGGGCTTCTTTATTACATATGCGATTGCATCCAATCGTACCATACTCACATTGTGCCTGCTGGCCTTCTTGAAAAATTCGCGATAAAGCTCATGAACAATCCCGGAATTTACATCCAGGTCTATCTGTTCTGATGGCTCAGTCTTCCCGAAGGTGGTCCAGACTGTTTCCTCCTTCCCTGTCTTCTCAATGATAAAAGATGAATATGGTGTCTTTCTTCTCAGAAAGATCTTGCTGATATCCTCTTTGTCCGGGCTGCCCTCAATCCATAACTTATCAAGTGTAAGAAACATATCAGCATATTTGGATTCTTTACCCGTTTTAAGAAAATCACGAAAATAATCTGACTGTCTTGATATGTGATTAACAACAAGATCCAGGGTTATCGGATATTTTTCACCAATGCACCCAATGTCATCCCAGTGCCCAAAAAACGGATCTATCTCCATATATGTCAGTGGCGCAAATCCTCTGTCTCCTGAAGATGGGAAGGGTGGAAGGATATGAACACCACCCTTGAAGATACCCTCAAAATAATCATTAAGGACATTATACAATGATCTCAGATCTCCTCCGAGTGAGTCAGGGTATGTGGCCAGTTGAACTTTGTTTATTACCATCCGTCTAGTATATCCTTTTACTCTACTGCAACAACCTCATATGATTTGGATATTATATAGTCTGCCAGATATTTGTGACCTGCAATTATCTTATGTTCAGTCTCCAGTATTCCTTCTGTAAATGGATCATCCACCTCATTTCCCCTGTTCCTCAGCTTCCTGTACTTAAGTGTGTCTTTATAATCAGCATCGATAAATATCCTTGTATCCACATGTTTGAGCAGTGAAGTGTATGTTCCTTCAACTATAATTACTTTTATACCCTTCAGATCAATTTCAAGGTCAATCTTGTTATTCGAATAATAATCGATGTGAGGAATGATAATTGAATCTGCTCCGGCAACTGATTTCATAAGGTTCTCCTCAAGCAAATGAAGGTTAACTTCTTTATGTGGTCCAAGCCACTCCGGATCACTCTTCCTCATGGCATCATTGGCAAGAGGAGGGAGATTGAAATAGTTATCCTGCCCCAGCAATAAAGAACTGATCCCGTATTCCTGCAACACCTGCTTTATGGCTTTGCCAGTTTCTGTCTTACCACTTCCACTTTCTCCTGCAATGGTAATAACATACCTGTTTTTTTTACTTCTGATTTCATTGACAATACCAGTTACAATTTCTTGGGCAGCCCGTATGTGTGGATTCATATTTAATGTATTAATGATCTCTTTAATAATTCAATTCGAAAAATATGATATCAAGTCAGTATATTTTTTGAAACCTGAGCCATTGGCAATTCTATGGATTCAACAGAATCAATCAACATAACGATAGCATACTTTTTTCATGTATTCTGTGCAATTATACGCAGTTAAAGATAGGCTGTGCAGAATCAAAAATCAATGCCTAAATCCTTAATATAGACCGATATAGGCACGCAACCGGTTGCGCAACCGGTTGCGCAACCGGTTGCGGTTAATAACTTTTTGAAAAAAAATAATTGATGGCTTCGGCCATTGTCACAATACTTCCTTCCTGATCCGGAGAAAGTATTAAATGGTCTTTATTGAATGGATGCGGATGGATTGATTATTGTGATTGACCAATTAAGAAAAGATCGCAGCGCAATAGTCAACATTTACATGAACTGCGAATTTCATGCCTCCTTCCCTACTCCGCATCCGCAGCAGCCGGCACTGTCAATGGGATTGCACCCGGTGTCGGTGCTGCGGGCACAACCGATGCCTCTCTTGCGCATCTCCTTGTTGTGGCCGACATGTGTCTCAGGGAACTCTCCCTCCGGCTTGAGGAGAATGGTTACAGCCATGGCCACCAGCGCTAGGCCAATCAGTATGGCAGATATTATGAGGAGCTTTAACAGCATTTCTTATTTCTTTATTTAATACAAATATACCAATTTGCTTCCGACCTTCCGACCTTCCGACCTTCCGTTCGGGATCTCCGCTTTGGTCTGACTAGACCGCACGACCGCATGACCGCACGACCGCACGACCGCACGACCGCATGACCGCATGACCGCATGACCGCACGAC
>Ga0209203_1000815_pt1 | contig 24845 bp, 19 predicted proteins | sample AD_UKC109_MetaG_FD_184423 | JGI IMG/M metagenome (GOLD analysis project Ga0209203, IMG submission 184423) | Active sludge microbial communities of municipal wastewater-treating anaerobic digesters from Hong Kong - AD_UKC109_MetaG (SPAdes)... | ecosystem: Engineered > Bioreactor > Anaerobic >... | reverse complement strand
AGCCCTGTCGTTTTTCCTTTTTTCATTATTCAACTTTTATAATTACATAATGCGTCAGACTGATTACATTTTCAGCCTCTGCCATGGCGATCGTGTTCCCGGTGTCGCCCCGGACTTGCCATAACGTATTTCTTATTCTTCTCCCTTCTTGACGTACCTCCCCTGTGTCTGTTAATTCTTCCCTACCTTTGGACACGCCTCCCGTGTCCGATCCCGAGGCGGAAAGAGATACATGAAATCAACGGGCACAGCTCAGAAGATCGGTTTCACCAAGATGGCGGGAGCCGGGAACGACTTCATCATGATCAACGGCATGAAGTCGGAACTCGATATCGACTGGCCCTCCTTCGCAGCATCCCTCTGCCCGGTCAAGACAGGCGTCGGGGCGGACGGCGTGATCGTCATCGGCCCGGACTCCGACACCGATTTCCGTTTCCGGATCTTCAACGCCGACGGCAGCGAGGCGGAGATGTGCGGCAACGGAGCCCGCTGCGCGGCCCTTTTCGCGTACCGCCAGGGTGCGGCCGGCACATCCATGCGCTTCAGGACGATGGCAGGCATCATCGGGGCCAGGATCGACGGCGATGACGTCGCCATCCTGATGACCGAACCCGAGGGACTCCTCACAGGTATCGAAATTTCCGTGAAGGGAACGGCCAGGACCGTGCACTTCGTCAACACGGGCGTGCCGCACACCATTGTCCTGACCGACCGCATCGAGGAAGAGCCCGTCCACGAGCTGGGCAGCCTTATCCGCCGTCACGAACGCTTCGCGCCTGCCGGAACCAATGTCGATTTCGTCGAACCGGACGGGGGCGGAGGCATCCTGGTACGCACCTATGAACGAGGCGTCGAGGGTGAGACTTATGCTTGCGGCACCGGTGCCGTGGCATCGGCAATCGTCGCACACTGCCTCGGTCTGGTCCATGACGTCCCGGTGCTCGTCCGCATGAAGGGCGGCGACCTGAAGATCGACTTCACCGCCGAGGGCGGCCGATACGGCGATGTCTGGCTCATGGGGCCGGTGGCAGAGGTCTACACGGGCGAGGTCATGGTACGCCTGTGATGCCTGCCCCGCTGAAGCTCACCCCTCGTGCCGTCCGAAGGCGTGTCCCGTCCATCCATCATCTCTACCGGAGAAACAATCCATGCGTGAACTCGTAGCAGTCCTCGATTTCGGTTCCCAGTATGCCCAGCTCATCTCCCGGCGCATCCGCGAGTGCGGGGTGTACTGCGAGATCCTCCCCCATGACATCCCTGCCTTAGAATTGAGCTCCCTGGAGCCCAGAGCCGTTGTCCTGTCGGGCGGTCCCGCATCGGTGCTTGAGAAAGGCCATCCAGGCATCGACGCGGCCATTTTCGACCTCGGCATTCCGCTCCTGGGGATCTGCTACGGCCTGCAGCTCACCGCCCAGGTGCTCGGCGGGAGGCTCGATCGGGGTCTTGGGCGGGAATACGGCCCGGCGGCCATCGACATCGACGAGCAGGGCGGTCTCTTCACCGGTCTCGACGACAGACTCGATGTCTGGATGAGCCACGGAGACCACGTCTCAATGCCGCCGGACGGATTCAGGATACTCGCCCATACCCCCACCTGCGAGGTGGCGGCCATGGGCAATGCGGACAGGAAAATCTTCGGTGTCCAGTTCCACCCGGAGGTGGTGCATACCCCGAGGGGAAAAGAGATCCTCAAGAACTTCCTCTTCGGCATCGCCGGCTGCAGCGGCGGATGGTCCATGAAGGGATTCATCGAGGAGTCCATCAGGGCCATCAGAGCAGAGGTGGGCAGCGCCAGGGTCATCTGCGGCATGTCAGGCGGGGTGGACTCCGCCGTTGTGGCCGCCCTCATCAACAGGGCCATAGGCGACCAGATGACCGCCATCTTCGTGGACAACGGGGTGCTGCGCGGCGGAGAGGCAGACGAGATCAGGAAGACCTTCACCGAGGTGTACCCGCTTAACCTCGACATCGTGGATGCCGGCGACCGCTTCATCGACGCACTGAAGGGCATCACCGAGCCGGAGGAGAAGCGCAAGGTCATAGGCCGCACCTTCATCGAGGTGTTCTACGGCGAGGCGGAACGCATCGGCGGCGCCGACTACCTTGCCCAGGGCACACTCTACCCTGACGTCATCGAAAGCCGCTCCGCCAAGGGCGGACCGTCTGCCACCATCAAGAGCCACCACAACGTGGGCGGCCTGCCCGAGGACCTGAAGTTCAAGCTCATAGAACCTCTCAAGGAGCTTTTCAAGGACGAGGTCCGAGCCCTCGGCAGGGAGCTCGGCATGCCCGAGTCCATCCTGGCGCGCCAGCCCTTCCCCGGCCCGGGACTGGGTGTGCGCATCCTGGGCGAGGTGACTAAGGAGAACGTGGCCATCCTGCAGGAGGCAGACCGGCGGGTCTCCGAGGAGATCGTCAAGTGGGACGGCTACCGTGATGTCTGGCAGTCCTTCGCCGTACTCCTTCCGGTGAAGAGCGTTGGGGTCATGGGCGACGAACGGACCTACGCCAACGTCATCGCCATCCGAGCCGTCCACAGCCTGGACGGCATGACCGCGGACTGGGTCAAGGTTCCCTACGACGTGCTGGCGCGGATCTCCACCCGCATCATCAACGAGGTCAAGGGCGTGAACCGGGTGGTTTACGACATCAGCTCCAAACCGCCCAGCACCATCGAGTGGGAATGACGGACAAGGACAGTGGCAAGAGAAATCCCGGCCTGCTCAATCCGCGCATCCCGCATACTTCATGGCATTCATTCCAGGCTGCGGGATGTGCGGATTGAGCAGGTTCGATTCTTTCTCCAACATTGTGAGTACGTATCAGACAGCATGACCACAGACCTGAGGAGGTAACACCATGGGCGGACTGTTCGGCATAGCTTCCCGTCAAGACTGCGTGAAGGATCTCTTCTACGGCACCGACTACCACTCGCACCTCGGCACGCGCCGCGCCGGGCTTGCCGTGGTGAACGAACGGGGGTTCACGCGGTCCATCCACTCCATCGAAAGCTCGTATTTCCGCTCGAAGTTCGAACCCGACCTCGCCATCTTCCAGGGCAACATGGGCATCGGTGTCATCAGCGACACCGACTCGCAGCCGCTCATCATCAACTCCCACCTGGGCACGTTCGGCATCGTGACCGTGGGCAAGATCAACAACCTGGCGGAGCTCGGGAAGAATGCGTTCTCCCAGAAGAAATACTTCTCCGAGACCTCGGGATTCGACATCAATCCCACCGAGCTCATTGCCATGCTCATCTGCGAGCACGACAGCTTCGCAGCCGGCATCAGGCATGTCAACGAGAGCATCAAGGGATCGTGCACCATGCTCCTGCTCACCCGCGAAGGCATCTACGCAGCCCGGGACAGGTACGGCAGGACCCCGGTCATCATCGGCAAGAAGGACGGTGCCTTTGCCGCATCATCGGAATCCAGCGCCTTCCCCAACCTCGGCTACGAGATCGAGTACTACGTGGGCCCCTCCGAGGTCGTGCTCATCACCCCGGACGGGTATGAACAGGTGAGTCCCCCGGGCGAGCGAATGCAGGTATGCTCCTTCCTGTGGGTGTACTATGGCTACCCGCCGTCCTGCTATGAGGGTATCAACGTGGAGGAGGTGAGGTACAAGTGCGGCAGGGCCCTGGCCAGGGACGACACCGTGGAAGTGGACTTCGTCTCGGGCATACCGGACTCCGGCATCGGCCATGCCCTGGGGTACGCCGGCGGCAAGGGCATCCCCTACATGCGGCCCTATGTCAAGTACACCCCCACCTGGCCCCGGAGCTTTATGCCCCAGAACCAGGCGGTGCGCGACCTGGTGGCCAAGATGAAGCTCATCCCCAACCGGGCCATCATCAGCGGCAAACGCATCGTCTTCTGTGACGATTCCATCGTGCGCGGCACACAGCTCCAGGACAACATCCAGATCCTGTACGAGTACGGGGCGAAAGAGGTCCACATGCGGGTGGCCTGCCCTACGCTCATCCACCCGTGCGAGTTCCTTAATTTCTCCACCTCCCGCTCCCAGCTCGACCTGGCGGGAAGAAAGGCCATCAAGGCCCTGGAGGGTAAGGACGACGTCCACCTGGAGGAATACGCGCAGGCGGGTTCCGACAGGAACAGGGCCATGGTGGAACAGATCCGGAAGACGCTCGGCATGACCTCGCTGAAGTACCAGACCATCGGCGACCTGGTGGAGGCCATCGGACTGCCCAAGGAGCGGCTCTGCACCCACTGCTGGGACGGGACGAGCTACTGCTGAGGGGTCAGGAGAAAATCGGCAGCCTGTTCAGGGCGGTTACGGTTACCCTGCGAACGATGCCGTCGAGCCATGCCGTGCCGGTCAGACGAACGGGCTCCGGCAGTGCCTTGATGGCATCGACATAGGATACAACTCCTGTTGCTGGCACGAAAAGAGAGGACAGAAAGCCGTTCCGCTCCCTTTCGTCCCCGTCAAAGGACCGGTGCGACTGCAGCGAGTCCTCCACTGCATTCCAGCTCCCTGAGAATCCTTTCTGCATGGGGTCTTCAGACATGGAGAGCCTGTCCGCCACCCCCTTCATGCGCGAGATCCTCTCGTCCAGGGCCGTGTCCAGCTTCTCCAGGGAACCTTCCAGCATGGCGCCGTCCATGAACCTGCTCCTCACCTGGGTGTACCATGCCTTGAGCGCCACGAGGTTCGCGATGTAGGTGAGGTTGTTCATCACCTTGCGCCTGAGGTCCGGGTAAAGCCCGGGGATGAACGCCTTTTGTACAGGCTCGGCCCGGCCTCCGGTGACGAGCCTGCCGTCCTCCGGCACGTCGCCCCTGAACACCGTCCCCGCCGCGATCACGGTGCCGAATCCGATGACGCAAGGCCCCACCAGCCCGCCCTGGCCTCCCAGAAAGATGGGCCGTTCCCTGAGCATCACCCCCCGGGGTACGTCGCCGACGAGCGAGGCCGTGGCCTTGTCCTGGTCCGGGGTGAAGTTGAAGTGGATGTACGAGCTGCCCACCTCGCTGTGGTCCTTCTTCCCGGTGCCGCCCGCCATGAGGCAGTCGCAGAAGTTGATGAGGCTTCCCAGGGTGACGAAGGGCATGAGGATCGTCTGCTTGATGCCCACGCTGTGCCCGCAGCTCGCCCCCTCTTCCAGGATGCAGGCCTCGCGCACGTGAGCTCCGGAGGCCATGTTCGCTCCTTCGAGGAATACGGACTGCCTGAAGAACCCTCCCTTGAGTTCCACCTTGGGCCCGATCTGGCAGTCTTCCAGGGTGACCGGTGCCTCAGCGCCGAGCCGTGCTCCGTCCATGATCAGGGTCTTCTTCCCGCGGACCCTGCATCCGGAATGAATGACCACGTCCCTGCCGGAGATCCTTGCAGGGTCGATCTCTTCCCCGATGAACACGCTCTCCGGATGCGGGATCTTCACCCCGTTCTTCACCAGCTGCTTGACGTTCTTGTCCAGACCCATGTCCGGGCTCCTTACCCGATCCGATCCGCGATGATCCCGGCGATGCGGGTGCAGTAGAGTTCGGTTTCGTGTTCCGTGGGGCCTTCCACCATGATCCGGCACATTTTCTGGGTGCCCGAATACCGCACGAGCACCCTGCCTTTCTCGCCGAGCACTGCCTCGACCTCTTCTATGGCCGCCTTGACCTCGGGTATGGTGTCCAGGTCGGGTTTGCTCTTCACGTCGATGTTGATGAGCTTCTGGGGGAAGACCTTCATGACCTTCGACAGCTCCGAGAGCTTCCTGTTCTCGGTCTTCATGGACCTGAGCACCTGCAGGGCCGAGATGATGCCGTCGCCCGATGTGTGGTGGTTCAGGTAGATGATGTGCCCCGACTGCTCTCCGCCGATGACCGAGCCCTTCTTCAGCATCTCCTCCAGCACGTACCGGTCGCCCACCTGGGTGAAGGACATGTCGATGTCGTGCTCCTTCATGGCCGTCTTGAGACCCAGGTTTGCCATGACCGTGGTGACCAGGAGGTTGTTCTTCAGCGTGCCCTGCCGTTTCATGGCCAGGGCGCACAGGGCCAGGATGTGGTCCCCCGTGAGCACGTCGCCCTTCTCGTCCACGGCGATGACCCGGTCTCCGTCTCCGTCGAAGGCGAAACCTGCGTCCGCCCCGTTCTTCACCACCTCATAGGCCAGGCCCTCCGGGTGCTGGGAGCCGCAGCCGAGATTGATGTTCTTGCCGTCGGGCTCGTGGAACAGAGGGATGACCTGCGCCCCGAGCTCGAAGAAGACCTCCGGCGCGATGCGGTAGGTGGCGCCGTTGGCGCAGTCGAGCACGATCTTCATGCCCTCCAGGGAGCAATCCTCAGGGAAGGAGCGCTTGAGGTACACGATGTAGCGCCCCCGGGCATCGTCGATGCGGTAGGCCTTGCCCACCACCTCGGGCTCGGCATGGAACTCGCTGAGGTCGTCGGACAGGATGACCTTTTCGATCTCCTCCTCCTTCGAATCCGGGAGCTTGAACCCGTCTCTGGAGAAGATTTTGATGCCGTTGTCCTGATAGGGGTTGTGGGACGCGGATATGACGATGCCCGCGTCCGCCCGCATGCTCACCGTGAGAAAGGCTACGCCGGGCGTGGTCATGGGTCCGACCATGAGGGCGTCCGCCCCCATGGAGCAGATGCCCGATACCAGGGCGCTCTCCAGCATGTACCCGGACACGCGGGTGTCCTTTCCGATGAGGATCCTTGGGGTGTGCCCTTCCCGCCGGGAGAGGTATGCAATGGCCCTGCCGACCTTCAGGGCCATCTCGGATGTCATGGGGTGGACGTTGGCCACCCCCCGTATGCCGTCAGTGCCGAACAACCTGCCCATGTCTCGTCATTCCCTTCGTGTGTGCGGTTTAAAGCCGGCCTACCCCGCCGTATCGAGCAGCGAGGCGAGCGCCGGTACCTCGAACCCGGATGCCTCCACCATGCGCATGAGCCCGCCGGCCGCATCGGATGCCTCGTGCAGGGCCTTCTTCACGGCCTCGTCGGACTTCTTCCCTGCGATGCGCCGCAGGGCCGCGCAGAGTGCAAGCCAGGAGATCAACACATCCATGGACTCCTTGTTGAACCACCACCTGTCGTCGAAGAGGTTGAACCCCAGGAAGTCCCTCACGGTCGTATCCGTGAGCATGTCCTTGAGCAGAGCCCCCATGTCGTGCAGGGACGACACGCCCTGGTACCTGGCAAGGATGGTCACCAGGATGACCTCGTAGCTGGCCCTTGCATCGTCCGCGCCCAAGTTCTCAATAGTCCTGTGCATGGCATGCCCCAGCATCCAGTCGTCCATGAGGGAGGCGGAGCGCGCCGCGGCGTTCTCATCGCCACCAAGCCTGCCTAATGGGGCGACGAGAGCCCAGAGCATTGGTATCCGCCATGCCCACAGATCTGCCGGGAGCTTCTCCGGCATGAGGGAGAGCATCTCCCGGATCTTCCCGTCCTTCTTCCATGAGGGCTTGCGTCTCAGCCTGTCCACGGTGAAGAGCGCATCCAGGAGCAGGCACGTTTCGTCTCCCACGACCTTCTCCCGTGCAGACCACCCCGCGAACTCGCGGGCGTTCTTCAGGAAGGCGGTCATTCTCTCGCTGAAAACCGCAGGGACCGTCCCCACACGCACCCCTTCCGTGACGAGCATGCGCAGCGCATCCATGGAGACCATCTCGCTGAAGGGGCGGAAGACCTTCTCCACGGAAAGCTCCCTGAGCGCGGTCATCATGTCGGGCACACCCATGCCCATGAGCCGCTGCTCCAGCTCGGCGCACCTGCCGTCGTGGTCGTGGATCTCCCTGAAAGAGGTGAAGACGTGGCACTTGAAGGCCCCCAGGTGGACCATGAGCCCGTCGCGCCAGAGGACGCGGCTGCTCCTGAGGTATTCGAGACCGCCGCGTTCATCGTGCAGGATATAGTAGACGATGTCTTCGTTCTTCAGGTCGAGGCCTTCGCCGAGGCTCCTGTGCACGATGTGCCGCCTGCCGCCCTGGTCCACGTTCATGCCCACGGAACGGCTTATGGTGCCCGTCGCCTCGGAGAAGCGGTTGTTGTAGACCACCAGGGTCCGCTCGTCGCCGAAGCGGTTGGAGTATGCAAACACGTCCTCGTTCACGTGGCCCTCGGGTGTCCGGAAATCGTAGAGCACGAAGTGCTCCACCCCGGAGAAGAGCCTGCGCTTCTTGAGCAGGGGGAAGATCTCTCTCTCGTGCCTCCATACCAGGTGGCCGTCCACGGGCTCGTCCCAGTAGGAACGGCGGTATTCCATGCCGTACTTCTCGGAAAACCCCTCGATCTGGCCATGGCCGAACATGGGCAGACCCGGCATGGTGGCCATGAGCGTGGCTACGCCGAAGTACTTATCGTCCTTGCCGAAGCCGTGCACCGCAGGCTCCTCGTCGGGATTGTTCATGAAGTTCACGAAGCGCCTGAGGATCTCCGGATTGAAGCGCAGCACGTTCTTCATGACGTCGCGGTACTTGCTGTTGTCCTCGGCCTTGAGCATGTTCATGAAGGCGGAGTTGTACACCCGGTGCATACCCAGGCTGCGCACGAAGTAGCCCTCCATGAGCCAGAAGGCCTCGGCCAGGAGCAGCGTGTTGGGTGCCTCCACGGCGATGCGGTCCACGAGCTCGCGCCAGAACTCCACCGGGAAGAGCCGTTCGAACTCGTCCGGGGAGACGCTGTGCCCGGCCCGCGACGGGATGTCCCCGCCGTAGCCGGGTGCAGGGTACCAGAGGCGCTGGAAGTGCCGCTTGGCCAGGGTCATGGCCGCGTCGAACCTGATGATGGGGAACCGCTTGGCGATGGCTATGGTCTGTCCGATGACCGCCTGGCGCACCTCGTGCTTGAGGAAGTCGAGCTGGGCCGTGTCGTTCCAGGGCATACTCGTGCCGTCGTTGCCGTGGTAGATGAAGCGCGTCTGGCCTGTCCACCGGTCGTGCCTCCGGAAAACCACGGCCGCGTCGGTGCGGCTCCAGTAGCCGTCCTCGATCTGGATCTCCACCCTCTCGTCGTGGGAGAGGTTTGCCCCGGTATACCGGTAGGCAGGGAACGGCGGGTACTCGAGCTGGATGTACCAGTCCGGGTGCTCAATGACCCACCTTGAGTAGATGCCCGTGTGGTTGGGCACCATGTCCGTGGCCATCCGTATGCCGTAGCGCAGAGCTCTTGCCTTGAGGTCATCGAAGGCCGTATCTCCGCCGAGCTCGGAGGCGATGGTATAGTCATAGAGCGAGTAGGCGGACGACTCCGCCTCGGGATTGCCGGTCATGCGCTTGATGGTCTTCGAGGCGGGGCTGCGTTCCCAGATGCCGATGAGCCAGAGCCCTGTGAACCCCCAGCGGGCCAGGATCTCGAGCTCCTCGTCCGGGATCCGGTCGAGGCGGCTGATGTCGCGGCCGTATTTCACCGAAAGCTGGTGCAGCCAGACGTACACGCTCTTGGCCATGAGCACGAGGCTGGGCATCCAGTCCTCGTCCGGGCTGAACCGCTCGATGTCCTCGTAGTCCCTCAGGCCGAAGGAGATGACGGGTGCATATCCCTTGCCGAGGAAACGTACCTTGGTCTCCTCCCTGATGAGGTCCAGGCTGCTCAGGAGCCTTATGTAGAGCTCGGCCAGGAGGTAGCCCCAGTGCTTCCTGATGTACTCGAGCTGCTCGTACAGTGAATGAGGCGCGGCGCGCAGGGGGGCGAGCAGGAGGTCGAGGAGCGTCTGCCCGAATGGACCGAAGGGCGCCAGTGTGCGGAAGAACTCTTCCAGGAACGAGATGATGTTCAGGTACGGCGTCTCCTTCCTGAGGGCGGTGTCGTCGAAGAGTTCCTGGTAATTGGCCAGTGCCCTGTTCTCGTTGGAGATGTAGAGCAGGAGCATCTCTTCCATGGCGATGAGCCTGTTGGGCACCCCCCCGGTTTGTGAGGCCATGTATTCCTGCACCGTCATCTTTCCCTGGTACACGTCCCGCGGCGGGAACTGGTGGAGGAACTGCTCGAGGGTGCGATCCACGTCCGGGAGCTTCGTCGATGCGTAGTCGTAGGCGTCCTTTATGACGTTGGGGTTCACCTGCCTGCGGTAGAGCTCGATCATGAAATGCATGATCTCGTCGATAAGCCCCATGGCATTGATGTCGGATGCACGCGCCGCCTTGTCAGGGTGGCTGGCCGCGTCGCGGATACGGTTCATCCTGTCCGCGAAGTCCCTGGCGGCCTGGGGATTGGCCAGGATCACATTACCCGTGGTGGTGAACAGGGACTGGTCGAAGTTATAGAGGTCTCTCGCATTGCGGGAGATATGAAATTCGTACATCGGATCAGGTCCTCACCATCTGCGGGTCATGAAGGACAAAACCACCATGCTCATGTGCCACGCCATTCCAACGTTTCTCAAGATTGTAGCAGAATGTAGGGGAACGGGACCTGTCAGTCAAGACAAAAGCGAGATGGTAAGCGGTCATGAACATTACTCGATTCTTTCGATCGTATACCTGAGCTCCTCCCTGAGCTTGTCCGCCTCCGGAGACACGTGGCATCTCCTGTGACAGTTGGGGCACAATGCAACGGTGTTCCCGACGGTGTCGGCCCCGCCGTGGGCCAGGGGGACGACATGGTGGGTCTCCAGGAACCATTCACCCTGTCTGGTTCTGAAAGGCCCATGCTGCTTGCACAGCTCGCACATCCCCCGAGCCTGCTGGAGGACCCAGGCCTTGACCAGGGGATCCCTCTCACAGGCAGTCTGCATTGACTGCAGCCTCTCCGGGATTTGCCGACCCTTTGGTGTTCCGGCAAGGGTTTTGCCGAGAAGGTTTGCCGTCCTCCTGTCCAGCTCGGCCCGGTCTGCAGTCGGGGTGTAGTCCCGCTCGTTGAGAAACTTCCTATCAAAGATGATCCTCCGTATCCTCTCCGAGACCTCAGGGCTGAATCCCACCCGTGGGGGATAACCCAGAATCGTCGGGTGGCACAGGTCCTGGAGCACGGAGCAGATGTTCTGCATTTTGAATTCCACTGCGCCTCTGCTTTGGTTGATGAGCTCGAATCCGCAGAGCTGCCTGATGACCTCGGACCTGTTGAAATGTCTGCCCTTGAGCTCCTTGCCCAGCATGGTGAAGTAGGCATAGATGGCTGCCTCGAGCTCCTGGTCCGTCCAGTCGGTCGCGTCGGAACCAATGTCTTCATGGGAAACTGCGGATTCGATCAGGTCGATCCTGTACTCATCCTTCCCGATGCGTTCGAAGCGCATCACTGGCCTTTCCTCGTCGGACTCCTCATCCAGGGCATATTGTCTGTATACGTAGGGAAACCGGTCTATGAGCTTTTCCGAGAAATCGGTCTTCCAAAACAGCCGGCACCTCGCCCCCAGGGAATCCATGTGGATATGGGCGTCATAGGCGGTGGAGTCCAGCATCAGCCGAACAGGCCTGGGTGTCGGAAGGCCTTTGTCAGGCAGGTTGAAGAAGGGGACGATCTCCCTCGGGATGCTCATCTCGTGGTGGAGGAATGTGGATTTATCCATATGCTTCAGAGCGACATCTTCGGACAAGATGTCCCAGGAGTAGGCTGAGGATGGATAGTTCATACGGTGTCCAACCTTGTCAAAGTAATTCATACCGGGCAATGCTGTCAATCCGATACTACCCTCACGATGATGCGCTTATCGGCCCCCTCCTTTTCAGATGCAACCCACTGGATGATCCGCGCTTTTCGTACATGTGGTTACAATTATTTCCAAAACCGGGGATCATGCGCATCATAACGTGTTGAAATTACAAATCCGTACTTTATGGCATGTAGATTGTAAGTTCCCCGGCGACTGATCAATCTTATGAAATGGGGAAGAGTGTATACAATGATCACATTGAGGTATTCGATGAACCATGGGTTATCGTGCCAGGTCTACGACGACAGCCGGCTCATAGGACGTGTCCGTATCGAAAAGACACTGACATGCGACAAATTCCTGGCCATGACTCTCGGAGATGCAAAAGAAGCTGAGGATTGCCGCACAAGGAAGTTCGACACTATATTCGATGCGCTGGACTGGTTGGAGAGGTGCAGTGAGAGGTAACGAACCTTAACAGCCATGACATATCTGTTCGGCGTGTTATCCGTACTGTCCCTCATATCCATGATGGTCAAACATCCGTGGACGATCATCATTGCACGCCGGAGCACACCGCCTGAGGTCTGGTCCACCGGTTTGTTCCTGGAAACCAACATGATCATCACAGGTGCATGGGCGGTCCTCTTCTGTGTAGCTGCTGTCATATCGATTACCATGCCGTTCTGGGTGAATATCTTGATCGGGGTAATCTATGTTCTTCTTGGAAAGTTTTCCTCACGAATCAGCCTGTGGTACTCGTCGAAACGACTCAAGTCTATGACGAGAGATCAGCACTACGTTTAATCATCCTTTTTTATTCGAATACTATTGGCGAAAACCTCTATTTTAACCAGCTCCCAACCAATCTGACAGGAACCATCACAACCCCCTCCAGCATGGCCATCCAGGTATTGCCGAAGGGGGTTGATTATGAGATTTCGACCACTTGCTATTCAACTAGACTTCAGTTTCCATTCCACCTCTTCCCTATTCCCTTTTCACTCTGCACATACCTCTGCTGGTTGTTTCCCTTCCTGACATCCTGCTTTTGCCTGGACTCATTCGGCCTTGCCATGTTCTGTGCAGGCTGAAGTTGATTCGGCCTTTTCATGTTCTGAACAGGCTGAGGTTGATTCGGCCTTGCCATTTTCTGAACAGGTCGAGGCTGATTCGGCCTGACGATATTCTGCCTGTTCTGGTTCAGCCTCTGTTCACTCTGGTATGTACTGTTCTGTCTCTGGGTTCTTGCCTTACCGTTTTGTTCATACCTGATGTCGCGTTCGATGGTCCTGAAGCTCCGCCCATCGCTCCGGTACTTGATGATCTTTTCCGGGGCGTACCGGTAATGCTCGGACATGAACCTCAGGTTCACCTGGTTCACGATATCCCGGTCGCGGAGGTCGTTCCTCGACCAACCTCCCCTGGGGTGACGGTGATAGTACCCGTAAGGATGCCCGTACTGAGGCCAATAGTAGTGGACTACCACGGGTACGTAGTAGATGTCGGGGCTCAGGCCGAAGTAGAAGGTGATGTCCATCCAGCTCATGCCCCTGAGACGGAGATCCACGACGGCACCAGGGCTAACATGGGCCCTGCTGGCGATGTAGAACACGACAGGGAGTTCTTCCTCGCAGAGGCCTCGGTCATGGATGACCACGACCTCCCGTTCAGGCACCCCATAGTACTCACCGATGGAGAACGTGAACCCGTCGATGCCCTGGTCTCCCCCGGAGATCCCAACGTTCCACTCGGTCTCCGCCAAGGAAGGTGACGCTGCGGCCATGAAACTCAGAAGACACCCTATGAACATGTACCTTATGGACGGTCCTGCATTGGTTGTATACATCTCCGGATCTCCTTTCATACCCGTACAGACGATCCGGAGACGGGCATTGTCTACACGGAGGTGCTTTGTTTTTCTTTGAGGAGTACCCCCATGTCCAGCGGTTCACACCGTGCGGGGTCCCTCTTCAGAGTAATGGCCTCAACAGGACACTTCGATTCGCATACTCCACATCCCATACATTTTTTTTCGTTCACTACAGGCTTTCCATCCATGCTCAGAGCCCCGAACTGGCAATACTCTACGCAGGAACCACATCCGTTGCATTCCTCATTGATTTCACAGAGATATCCTGATGGTGCAATTATCGGCACATTATTGAAATGAGCCTTCATGGGGGCACAGCAGCATCTACAACAGTTGCAGACGGCATAAAATCTGTCTCCACATGCGTCTTTGAACCAGGCGCTATGGATATGCCCTCTGTCATCCTCTGCCTTGATAATGTCCACTGCCTCATCCTGACTGACCTTACGGGGATTATTACCCTTGTTGTGATCGAGGATAAAACTCACAAAGGGTTCACCGACGACCAGACATACATCCATCGGCTTGCACGAGTTCCCTTTGGATGATCTGCATGGGCAGTCAATGACTGCAATCCGGTCCGGGTTTTTAAGGATGATGTCCCGAGCATGCTTGTAGGGAATCACCCTTTCAAGGTCGGTGAGCGCAATGTCCTGGTCAACGGTCAGGAGGGCCCTCGCTTCGTCCAGTTTGAGAACCTTACCATGATAGATGCTTGTTTCAGGGCTCATCAGGGTTGGCATCATCTTTTCGACACACATCTGGGTCAGTTCATCTATCTCAGGGGGTATAGTCTCTCCGGGATATCGAGGGACTGTCTCCGGATCCGGCACAAGCTTTTCTACCAGCCTGCGGATATGATAAACATAGAGGTTCGGCCACCTTCCATACAGATAGCCTTCAGCAATATTACCCATTGTCTGTTTTTCCCTGCCGAACATGTTACGGAAGCCTTTCGTCGATTCCATCATGATCGTATCCTCCATCTCTTGGATTCACACGGAAAAGGTACAGAGCAATGAACTTAAAAGGATCAATGCCTTGGCAGACGGTCGACGTGATGATGAAGTGATTCCATTCAATCGAAAAAGTCGATGCCGGAATAATAACGCCATCCCTCAGGGAATCAAGGTTGCCATGTCACTATGTATGCAATGGGAATACCTTACTATGATTTCTTGACTGTTCGGACACCCCCGTCATACACTCCACAGTCATGTTCGGAGCCGTTCTCATCGTCCTCGTCACACTGATGCAGGCCTATGTCTTCTGGCGCGCCGCTTCGGTCCCATTCGTGCGGCGGCATGTATCCGGCAGAATTCTCCTGCTCGCCGCCCTGGCCCTCTGGCTTACCTTTTTCCTCGGCCGGGCCTGGGGTCACGGTGGTACCGGTGTCATAGCACGGACCATGGAGTTTGTGGGACTGACCTGGATGGCCGTGCTCTTCCTCACCACGGTCCCCCTTCTCGCAACGGAGCTCCTCACCGGGTTCGGCTTCCTCATGCCCAGGCTCGCACCGAGACTCAGGGGCCTTGCCCTCCTCACGGGCATCGCTCTTGCCGTCATCGCCCAGGTCCAGGGCCTGCGCCCCCCGGAGGTGACCGACTATGAGGTGCGCCTTCGGGGTCTTCCCCGAGCGCTGGACGGCACGGTGCTCGTCGCCCTGTCCGATCTCCATGTCGGATCCCAGCTCGGCGCATCGTGGATGGAGGCAAGAGTTTCCCAGGTCCGAGACCTGAAGCCCGACCTCGTGGTCCTGCTCGGTGACCTCTTCGAAGGGCACACTGCACCGCCTGACGAGCTGCTCCCCATCCTAAAGGGCCTCTCGGCACCCATGGGCGTCTGGGCCGTGCCCGGCAACCACGAGTTCTACCACGGCGCGGCCGGCCTTTCCCTCATCAAAACCGCAGGCATCCGGGTGCTCCTCAACCGATGGACCGAGCCCCGGCCGGGCCTGGTCCTCGCAGGCATCGAGGACCTAACCGTCTGGCGGAGAACCGGCCAGCAGAACGATCCCCTTGCCGAGGCGCTGACGAACAGGCCTCCCGGAGCAACCATACTCCTCTCCCACTCGCCCTGGGGGTACGAGGAGGCGGCCCGGGCAGGAGTGGGGCTCATGCTCAGCGGTCATACCCACGGTGGGCAGATCTGGCCCTTCGGCTATCTCGTGAGGCTCTCCTATCCCCTGCTGGCGGGCCGATACACGGTGGGGGGCATGACCGTCATTGTCTGCCGGGGCACGGGCACCTGGGGCACGCGTATGCGCCTCTGGCATACCGGTGAGATCCTCCGCGTGACGCTGCGCAGTGCAGGAGAGACTGTTCAATGAAGGCGAATGAATGGAAGCTGATCGCGGTCTTCGAGCTGTGCACCGCAGGCGGGCTGATCCTGTTCTGGATCGGGTTCTTCACCATCGGGCTCGCCCCGGCGAATCCCCCCGAGTGCTACTTCGCCTATGAACACTCCTTCCCCCTGCCGGACATCATCCTTGCCATAGCCCTGATCGCGGCCGCGTTCCTGGTGCTTCGGGGCAGACCCTCGGGCAGGAGACTGTCCCTCGTCTGCGCCGGTGGCCTCGTCTTCCTTGGCGTGCTCGACTTCAGCTTCAATATGCTCAATGGAATGTATGCCTTATCCGGATTCGATCTTGTGCTGAACGCCTCCATCAACGCCTGGTGCACGGGCTTCGGTCTCTTCATCGCCACCAGGAAGGGATGACCCTGTCTCGTTTCAGGCATGCACGACATGGGGATTGTTGATAAAAAAGGAGGCCTTTGGCACATCCCCTTGTGACTCCGACAGCGGACGCACCCAAGGCCTCCTGTGGGGGAGCTGAGTCTGACGTCTTGCCTTCCGTGAAGACCATGCTCATGAATGATTGCAATCGGTATACCAGATCCTCCATCAGACCCGGACACCATCCGTTCACTGCCGTCACCTTGCCCCGACATGCCGGATGGGTATATACTCTATGGAACAGCACCATGGGAAACAATGCCCGGTACTGATACGGGAATTCCTCCAGGGTAATGATGGAGCATCGTATGCGCGTCAAGGAGTTTGCAGCCTTTGGTCGAGGAACTCTGCCCAAGAGCACGACCATCAGAGATGCCCTGCTCTTTTTCGAAGAGGGGAAGGTCGATTGCGCGTGCATATGCAACGAATCAGGCCATGCCGCAGGCATACTGACCAAGGAACACGTCTTGACCGCTTATATGGCCGGCACCCCCGTGAACTCACAGGCCTGCGACCTTGCGGATACGCGGGTGGACTCCGTTCATGAGGACACCGAGCTGTCCGGGGAAATCTTCGGAAGGACTGACCGGCTGGTCGTGGTGGACGATCTCGGCAGGGCCAAAGGGGTCGTCTCCCTGTACGATTTCGTCGCCCACCGTATGGAACAGCACCCGGAAAGCATTACCCGAGACAGTGTCTCAGGGTGGCCTGCCGGGCGGATTAAATCAATGATTCATGAAATATCCCGGCTCAGGGAACAGAACAGGGAACTCCAGAAGATCATCGATTACTCACCCGACAGCATCTGCGTGGCGGATGACAAGGGGAACCTCCTGATGGTCAATAACATGTTCGAGACCCTGAGCATGCTCAAGAAGTCAGACGTGGTCGGGCGGAACGTATCCGATCTGGAAAAGGAGAAGATCTTCTCGCCTTCGGTCATCAGGCTCGCCCTGAAGGAGAAGCGGAAGGTATCCATCCTCCAGACCATGAAGGACAATCCCATGAACAGGGTCGTGGTGACGGCCGTGCCCATCTTCGACGACGACGGAAGGATCCTTCGGGTCATCTCGAGCGCAAAGGATTATAAAGAGATCAAGAAGGTGGACAAGTATATTCAGGCATCCGGGGAGGTTCAGCACACGGGCGTCCAGGAGCAGTATACCATCGTGTACAAGAGCCGCCAGATGGAGGACGTCATGAGACAGGCTTCCCAGGTGGCGAAGGTGGACTCAACCGTTCTCATCCTGGGCGAGTCGGGTGTCGGCAAGGAGGTCGTGGCAAGGTACATCCACGAGAACAGCGAGAGAAAGAACGGGCAGTTCGTGCACATCAACTGCGGGGCCATCCCCGAGTCCCTGCTCGAGTCGGAGCTCTTCGGTTATGAGATGGGCGCCTTCACCGGGGCGAAAAGGACCGGGAAACCCGGCCTCATAGAAGTCGCTCACAAGGGGACGATCCTGCTCGACGAAATCGGAGAGATGCCTCCCAATCTCCAGGTGAAGCTCCTGCAGGTTCTCCAGAACAGGACCATCACTCGTGTGGGCAGCACCCACCCCATGGATATCGACGTGCGGTTCATCAGCGCAACGAACCAGAACCTTCTGGAACTCATCAACAACAGGACCTTCCGCCTGGACCTGTACTATAGGCTGAATGTCGTCCCGCTCTACATCCCCCCGCTCCGGGAGAGGAAGGGCGATATCATCGTCCTCGTGCAGTACTTCCTCGAGAAATTCAACCGGAGATATCTGAAGAACATGACCATCTCGACGAACGCGATCGATATCCTCAGGGATTACAACTGGCCCGGGAACATCAGGGAGCTCGAAAACCTCATCGAACGTCTCGTTGTCCTGAGCGACAAACCATCAATCAATGAAGAGGACCTCCCGAGGTATATCTTTCAGAAACACGGAGGATCGTCCGAATCCATCCAGGTCAATGGCATCATACCCTTGAGACTGGCCAAAGAAGAGGTTGAACGTCAGCTGACCATCAAGGGGTATCAGGCATGCCAGAACAGTTATAAGCTGGCCGAACTGCTCGGCATATCACAATCTTCCGCACACCTGAAGATTCGCAAATACGTGCTCGGGAATGCCCGTGAGCCGGATATTGACGAACAGAGCCCCTTGCCCGAATCAAAATATTAATTATAATAATTAATAAATAGGTCGTCGTTATCTTCCTGCAACCAGTTAAATAACAAGGGTTTTCAGGGCAATAGGACTGGTTGGTGATGCAGATATGCATTTCTCCCATCCATACACCGTTGCGCAAACACCTTGACCGGCTTACCCGTGCCCCCTTGCAGGTTCGCTCAAACCCCGGGCCCGGGAAAGGGCGATCGGCCAGGGATTGTATATGGAACAGGACTTGCAAAACCAGGAACAAACATCAGGGTCTCTGTCGGTGACAGAAAACAATCTGTACGGATAATACAAACAAGAGGGGGAAAGATTATGAGCAGAAAGAACGCATTGAGGAATGTTATCGCTTTTATCGTATGCGCAGGTTTTCTCTTCTGCGGATCACATCTCATGGCGGCGGGAGATCCGATCAAGATCGGGTTCTCAGGCCCCTTCACGGGTTCTCTTGCCTTTAACGGCGGAGAGATGAAGAAAGGCGCCCAGCTTGCTGTTGATCAGATCAACAGCAAGGGAGGCCTTTTCGGGAGAAAGGTCGAGGTAGTCTGGGGCGATGATGAGGCCAAGCCGGAGGTAGGCGTGGCGGTCGTGAAGAAGATGATCACGAGGGACGATGTCCTCGTGGTCGGGGGCGGCTACAACAGCTCGGTCATGATCGCAGTGTCCGATGTATGCTCTCAGGAAAAGACCCCCCTTGTCGTTGCCGTGGCCATCACACCCACGCTCACGGAAAGAGGGCTCGATTATGTATACCGGACCTCTCCGAATTCGCCCCAGTTTCTGATGGGTGCATGCCAGTGGCTCGAGAAGGAGAGAAAGCCTAAGACGGTGGCGTTCCTCATGGAGAATACCGACTACGGCCGTGACGGCGAGAAGATCTACTCCGCACTGGCCAAGAAGATCGGCGCAAAGGAGCTTGCACACCTCTATTTCGAGATCGGCGACACCGATTTCACGACACAGTTGAGCAAGCTCAAGAACCTGAACCCGGAGATCACCTTCTGCATCGGATCGACGACAGAACAGGCCCTGATCCAGAAGCAGTCCAAGGAGCTCGGGTACGTATCCCAGTGGCTGGGCGCAGGCGGACACTTCACCGAGGCGTTCTTCAACATGCTCGGCACCACGAGCGCCTACTGCATGGGCGTGTCCCTTGAGCCCACCCTCGCGATGAAGGACCCGGTGGTCGCGGACTTCGTGAAGCAGTACGAGGCCAAGTACAACGGCGCCCGTCCCGGGATATTCTCAGGGCAGGCATACGACAACGTGATGGTCATTCTCGATGCCATCAAGCGGGCCGGCAATCCGACCGGGAAGCTCGCAGCAGATCGGGACAGCATCAACAAGGCACTGAAGAGCACGTCCATCAAGCTGACCCAGGGGACCATCAAGTTCGACAAGACCGGCCAGGTCGTCACGGTGTTCCCGTATGTCGTCCAGACCCAGATAGTAAACGGAAAGCCGGAGCTCAACATCATCTATCCGCCCGAAAAGGCTACAGGGACCTATCAGAAGCCCCTGCCCTGGAACCAGAGAAAATTCTAGGAGATCGTGATCGATGCATCCCCGGCTCACCCCGGGGATGCATCGTTAAGACCGAGACGGAGCACATATGGAATCTCTTTTCCTTCAACAGATCGCGAACGGATTGATCGTCGGGAGCATCTACTGTCTGATCGCCATAGGCCTTACCATGATCTTCGGCGTGATGAACCTCTCTAACTTCGCACACGGTGACTTCTCCATGCTGGGCGCGTATTTCGCCATCTACACGACGGCGTACCTGTCGGGGTGGTTCGGGTGGATCAGCTCCATGTTCATAGCCGCCATCGGGGTCGGCATAATCGGTTACTTTGTTGAACGGACCATGTTCAGGCCCCTCATGAAACGTCCGACGGACATCGACGTGATCATGCTGTCCATCGCACTGTTCATCATCCTGGAGAACGGCGCCCAGCTCATTTTCGGTGCAACGCCGCAGATGGTCGTAGACCCCTTCCAGAGCGCGAGCATCAATCTGTTTCTGTTCCAGACCAGCTATATCCGCATCTTCTCGTTCGTCCTCGCGATCCTCATCATCATCGCCCTCCAGGTCTTCCTTACCAAGACCAAGGTAGGGGTCGGCATCAGGGCGGCATCCCAGAACAGCAAGGCATCGATGCTCATGGGGATCAACGTCAGCTTCATATACTCCCTGACCTTCATCATCGGATCGGCCCTTGCCGGCCTGGGGGGGGTGCTCTACGGCACCATCTTCGCCGTCTACCCGACCATGGGAGCCATGCCCACGCTGAAGGCGTTCGTCATTACGATCATGGGCGGCATGGGGAGCATCCGCGGCGCGATAGTCGGCGGCATCATCCTCGGGGTGGCGGAAACGCTCGGAGGATCCTACCTGTCCATGCAGTATAAAAACAGCATCGGGTTCATCATCCTGATCCTCGTCCTGCTGACGATTCCGCAAGGGCTGTTCGGTAGGGGGAAGAGACATGCATAGCAAGGTCACGAAAATCATCCTGGGCACCATCGGGGTAGTGCTCCTCATAGCGGCTCCCCTGGTCATTACCGACCGGTATGTCCAGCACATCATGGTTCTCTCGGGCGTGTACGTCCTCCTGGCCGTCAGCTGGAACCTGCTCACGGGCTTTGCAGGACAGCTGAACCTCGGACATGCCGCCTTCTTCGGGATCGGGGCATATGCATCGGCCCTCATCTCCATGCATTTCCACCTGTCACCCTGGCTCGGCCTGTTGTGCGGCGGACTGGTCGCATCGATCTTCGGAGGCCTTCTGGGTATTCCGTCGTTCAGGCTGAGCGGGCCCTTCCTGGCCATCACCACCATCGGCTTCAGCGAGATCACCCGGATGGTGGCCATGAACTGGGTCGGCCTCACACGGGGATCTCTCGGCCTGTACGGGATCCCCCCGCTTACGCCGATCAAGCTGGGTCAGGGCACAAGCATCGAGTTCACGACGGAGTTCAGCGCCTATTACGTGATCCTGGCGCTCATCTTCATCATCGTGTACGTCGTGAGCACCCTGCACCGCTCGGAGTTCGGGCTCACAGTGGAATCATTGCGGGAAGACGAGATGGGGGCCGAATCCATCGGCATAAACACCTCGCACTACAAGCTCGCGGTATTCATGATCAGCGCATTCATTGCCGGAACCGCCGGCGCCTTCTACGCACACTATGAACGTCTGATCAGCCCCAACATGCTCAGCACCGGGGTCACCTTCTCGATCATCACCATGGTCATGGTGGGCGGGATCGGCACCATCTGGGGACCGATCATCGGCGCCGTTGTCCTGACCTTCCTCTCCGAAGGGCTGCGATTCGTGGAAGAGGCGATCAACCTGGACATTCGGATGATCATCTACGGGGTCGTCCTCGCACTCGTCATCCTCTTCATGCGGCAGGGCTTGGTCGGGGTCTTGAGCGGACTTGGCAGATTCATTTCTCGAAATCCGGAGAGGCAGACATGAATATACTCGAAGGGAAGAACATCACCAAGCGATTCGGCGGGCTCGTAGCGGTCCACGACGTGGATTTCACCCTGCAGAGCGGCGAGATCCTCGGACTGATAGGCCCCAACGGCGCGGGCAAGACTACGCTGATCAACCTCATATCTGGCTTCTATGCTGCGGATGAGGGTTCCATCCTTTTCAAAAACGAGGACATCACCCGCATGAAGACGAGCGACATCAACAAGAAAGGCATCTGCAGGACCTTTCAGATCGTTCGGATATTCCCGAAGCTCTCGGTCATGGAAAACGTGAAATCAGGGCTCGTGGAAAGGAAGCGGAGGGGTCCGTGGAAGGTCGCCTTCGACTCGCTGACAAAACCGGGAGGAAAACGATCCGGAAAAGGCCGGTCCGATGAGAGGGCCGCAGAACTCCTGAACATGGTCGGGCTGTACGGCTACAGAGACGAGACGGCCGAGAACCTCCCCTATGCTTATACGAAACGTCTCGAGATAGCGAGGGCGCTGGGAACCAATCCGGAGGTCCTGCTGCTTGACGAGCCCACCAGCGGCATGAATCCAAAGGAACAGAACGAGCAGATCGACCTCATCCGATCCATCAACGATAAGGGTGTCTCCATCCTCATCATCGAGCATGTGATGAGGGTCATCATGAGCATCTCGCACCGGGTCATGGTACTGCACTACGGCGAGAAGATCGCTGACGGGAGCCCGAAAGAGGTGTATTCCGATCCACGCGTCATCGAGGCCTACCTTGGAGGTGAAGCCCGTGCTGAACATTGAGAACATCTCTGTCTACTACGGTAAAGCCATCGCCTTGAAGGATGTGTCACTCACCCTCGGTGACGGAGAATTCGTCACCCTCCTCGGATCGAATGGTGCGGGCAAGTCGACACTCCTGAAGACCATATCGGGGCTGATCCATCCCCGCGAGGGGAGGATCGTGCACGACGGCGATGAGATCCAGAACCTGCCCCCCCACAAGATCGTCGAGCGGGGCATCGTCCATGTACCCGAGGGGCGGGAGGTCTTTCCCGAGCTGACGGTCAGGGAGAACCTTTGGATGGGGTCATACACAAGAAAGGACCCCGAGCATACGAAACGCGATCTGGATTTCGTCTACAGCATCTTTCCGCGACTGCAGGAACGATCGGCACAGGCCGCAGGAACGTTGAGCGGCGGTGAGGCTCAGATGCTCGCCATCGGACGTGGCATCCTCTCCTCGCCCAAGATCCTCATGCTGGACGAACCGAGCCTCGGCATCGCCCCTGCGCTCCGCGACACCATCTTCGAGGTCGTTCAGAAGATCTACGAGGAGAGAGGCATCTCCTGTTTCCTTGTCGAGCAGAACGCACACATTGCCCTCTCCATGTCCAAGCGCGGCTACATCATTGAAAGCGGACAGGTCAAATACGAAGGGATCGCCCGGGACCTGATGAATAACGAAGAGGTGAAGAAGGCCTACCTGGGGTACTGACCGGTCGGGGCGCAAAGGCTCCATGAACCCGCTTAGGCAGGGGGCTGCTGTTTGCCTACCCTGCCCCAACCATCAACCCTTATCACAGACAAAAGGAGGGCGAGATGACACAAAATGCGGATGCCAAGAGATTCGTCTCGGCATGGATCGATGAGAAGCAGGAACTGTTCTCGTCGTATGCCGACGCCGTCTGGGAATATGCAGAGCTGGGCTGCGAAGAGTACAATTCATCCAGGCTCCTCTGCAGTGTCCTCAGGGATAACGGATTCGAGGTGGAGGAAGGCGTAGCCGGCATGCCGACCGCGTTCATCGCGCGATGGGGCACAGGGGGGCCTTCCATCGGATTCAACTGCGAGTTCGATGCCCTTCCGGGGCTTTCGCAATGCCCCATAGCCCTTACGGAAGACCCCAGGAAAGAACCGCTGGTCCAGGGCGCTCCCGGTCACGGGTGCGGCCACTGCATCCTAGGGACCGGCTCCGTCTTCGCGGCGATCGCAACCAAGATCTGGCTTGAACGGGAGGGGATCCCGGGAACCCTCACCGTATTCGGCACACCAGCGGAAGAGCTCTGCGTGGGGAAGCCCTACATGGCCCGCGAAGGCCTCTATGAAGGGTATGACGCCATCCTCGACTGGCATCCCTGGGGTCACAACAATGCCGGGTACGACCGGATGAATGCGTATTTCAACATCAAGTACAGCTTCCACGGCGTCACCGCGCACGGGAACGCACCCTGGATGGGGAAGAGCGCCCTGGACGGGGCCGTTCTCATGGCCCATGCCATCGAGATGCTCAGGGAGCACATGCCGCCGGGCGAGACATCCCTGACCAACACTGCCGGTGCGAATACGGTCAACTACACGTTCTCCGACACCGGGCCCGAGTACCCGAACGTCGTCCCTGACCGTGCCACCCTGTGGGTGGTCGGTCGGTTCTGCAACTCCGACCAGATGCGCGGCGTCATCGAACGGATTCACCGGTGTGCCGAAGGCGCGGCCATGGCCACGGGGACGACCAGCTCCATGGAGTTCATCACGGCCACGCATGAGAAGATCCCGAACCGGACGCTGGCCAAGGTGCTCTACGACAACTGGCAGGCCATCGGCACGCCCGGGTTCGACGAGGCGGAACAGGAATTCGTCAGAAAGCTCCAGGGCCAGATGGGCGTGGAACCCACCGGCAACACGCCCGGAATCCTCCCCTTTACGGAGGGGAACTGCGTGGTATGCGATACACCCGAATACAGCTGGTTTGCACCCTTTTCAACCATATGGGTGAACATGCTGCAGGGGGGATTCGGCTGGCACAACTGGCAGGTGGCGGCCACCGCCCGTTCGACGGTCGGAAAAAAGACCATGGTCAATGCCGCCAAGGTCCTGGCAGCCTCCTGCATAGACCTGCTGACCGATCCCGGAATTCTCCCCGAGGCACGCTCGGAGCTCAAGGAGAGGCTTGCCGGAAGAACTTACAGCACCCTTATTCCCGACGGGGTGAAGCCTCCCCTCGGCATCAACAGGGACACCATGGAGAAGTACCGTCCGCTCCTCGACAAGGCCTGCG
>Ga0209203_1000814_pt1 | contig 24848 bp, 18 predicted proteins | sample AD_UKC109_MetaG_FD_184423 | JGI IMG/M metagenome (GOLD analysis project Ga0209203, IMG submission 184423) | Active sludge microbial communities of municipal wastewater-treating anaerobic digesters from Hong Kong - AD_UKC109_MetaG (SPAdes)... | ecosystem: Engineered > Bioreactor > Anaerobic >... | reverse complement strand
AGGTCGTTGCTGACGGCGTAGAGCGTTTCGTCATCCGGCGAAAGCGCCATGGCGCACACCGAGGTCGGACTATCCGCCAGCCGCTCGACGGTTGGCTCCGCGATGGCGATGACGCCGCCGGCATCGGCCAAGAAGACGGTCCGGTCGTCGGCGATGGTCATTGCCTCGATGTCGCCGAAAGCGGGCGCCAGTTCGGCCAGAGCGTTGAAGGTCGACGGATCGGCGAAGGGCGGCAAGAGGTTGAGGTTGTCCAGGCCGAAAAGCGCGCCATCGGCGTAGAGGAAGTTATCCCAGAGGTCGCTCCAGCCATCGGCGTCGGGCCAGGCGGTGAAGGGTCCGGCGGCCAGCAACAGGGCATCGAGGGACGCCATCGGGCCGGGATCGTTATCGGAGTTGTCGTCGTCGTCGTCGTCGCCGCAACCGGCAAGGAGCATGAGCGGCAGTAGGATCGCGGCCAGCCAGGGGAGAGGTAGTCTCATGGTCTTTCCTCCCATCAATGTATTGGCGGCCTGCATGTGTCCGACAAGTTTCTCAGGTAGTGTAACCCAGCCCGGGTGATAATAACAGGCAAAAAGGCATCAGGGACTTCCGGCGGGTGTCGGTCGGCGCTGACGCGCATGGGATGTACTTGTTACGTGTCCCGGTTTATCCATGGATTGGGTAGGAACATGATTCCTTCATGTCCCAGTTTTTTGGGATAAATGGGACACTTTGTCCCACGCTATTTTCTTACGATTCTCCTTTGATATCAATAGGTTATAAAAAAGAGCCGTGGGACACATGGGAAAAAGTGTCCCACGCCAATAGTATGGTCGTTCGAGCGCAAAAATGAATAATGGAGATAGTTACTTTGCCATCCTACCCCCCGAGCCGGATGCCAGAACTCGCTTCATGATGCGCGAAGCGGGGCTACAGCTTTCTGTGGACCGCTTGTCATTTCATCGTGGTGAAGCAGAGCGGCGAAGTCCGCCAAACCCTTCTGGGCGGCAGGTTTTTGCCGATAATAGTTATTGAACTCAAGACAGAGAAAGCGTCCTTGCCTAGAGAATTTGGTGGAGGAAACGTTACTGGTATCGAACTTGACGGGGATTTTTCGTGTGGGCGGTTAATCACTATCTCATTGATAATAAAGGAAAATAAATTCTCACGCCTTCCGGCAAGTCTGCACGCGTCTTCTCTTTTCCTAATTTTCAGGTGTTTCAACGGCCAGCCGAGCATGCAAACTCGCCATCAGCGTCGTCAGTAGAGCATCTTGATGCTTACGACGAGACCAAAGCGAAGAACCGGTCGCGGCGGTAGCAACGGTCAAGGGAATGCCAATAGGTCCCAGTAAAAAGCCGAGAAATCCTGTAGCCGCCATGTAGGTGCTGAAAGCGAATGTAGTTCCAAGGAGGAGAGAGAATGCCTTGATCATTGTAGTCAGCATCAAAAACACGCCCATGCCTGAAGCGTTGAGTATTGCCAATGTACCTAAGGTCATTCCACCCGCACGGAGGGTTTTCAGCATTGATTTTGCCGTTAATTCGTCAAGGCTCATTGCTTGCCTCATCGCCTCTTGCTCTCCCCTGCTCAGTTGCCCGAGCACTTCCTGTAGATGCTCCTCCAACTCCTTTTCCATTTCTGGACCACCCTTCGTCAAAGCGGCTTGAATGCGTTTTAGCAAGTCTTCGAGATGCAATTCAAATATTTTCCGCTCAACGTCCTCTGGCGCGATCATGGTTGTATCGATCTTCATGTGCTTGGCGGCGCGGGCAAGGACTGCACGTGAAATGACTTGAGGATTTTCTCTCTCTTTTTTCGGTACATGAGCCAACTGGCATAGCAGCTGCAGCATCCGTTTTCGAAGTACCGCATCATCCAACCCCTGGATTTCAGTCCTCTTCCTTATGATGGATTCGTTAAGTGTGAATGGACTAAAATTCCAAGAATTGTAACGTTCCAACAACGCCTCATGTCCCGCGTGTATCCCGCATAGAATACTACCGAACTTTTTCACGTTTTTTCGATTTGCGTTTTCTGATTTTTTCGCCAGCCAATCCAAAGCCTTGTCAGCACGCTGGCCAGCGCGACCCAATAGATGCTTGGCTTTCGTTGCTGCTTTTTCCGTGGGTTCACGCAAAGTGGATAAAAACGAAGCCGCCTCGCCGAAGGCGACCAGATCGAGCAATTCCTCGTGATTCAGACGATCAATCGCCGCCAGGAAGAGCATCCCTGAGGCCCTCCTTTATGGGTTCAAGGAAAGTCCGCTGCACATAAGCTTTTACCAAAGGCAGATCGTCGCCTAGTGCCAAGGTCATCATGTCAGACCCCATCTTGAAGCACCAAAGACCATTGGCCAGCAACCACAGATCGTCGTCGACAAGTGTTCCAGTTACCAGAGATCCAAAAAATGGAAACACAATAGACTTTGGCTGGAATATGTCCACGAATAGATGACAGCCAACTCCAAACGCGGCGGCACCTGCCGCAACGCCTACGATTTTGTTGACGACTCGATCCCGTAGTAACTTCGAATTGCCAGTGCGAGCAAGTTGGGCTTCATATACTTTGCGCATCATCCAGACGGCAACGCCTGAGTGAAACAGGAAAAACCGGTGGTTACCAATGCCCAGCAGCGAGATATCCTTGTCTGGAAAGGCAAATCCGGCCGAAAGGCTGAAAAGTCCCGTGGGTACTAACACAGCCATTTTGGTATATTTTCCTGCCTGTTGTTTCCAGTGGGTGGCTCGAAGCCGAACCTCATCGTAGAAACTACGGTCAAATGTCAACATGTCTGGCGTTACGCTTGCTGCTTCCGATACTTGTTCCAAGGACTTATTGATAACAATCGTTTTTGTAATAGCTTTCTGCACACTGTTCTTTATCATGATGATCTCCCTTATAACCCAATCACGATTGACAGATGTGGCTCTCTGACATTTTCTATTAGACTATTTCTCCGCAAGTTGGACATACAAATACCCAATTGCCTTCCTCATTTCTTGCAGGAATAGCTAAAAGATCACTGCCATACGTTCTATCCTCCCACCCTGGTTTGACATCGTCCGTGTCAAGGAAATCACCAGGCAACATTGCTGCGTATTTATGCCCATTGCCGCATAGTCTCGTTTCCCAGTGAGATCGACATTCCGGGCATTTGCAGAGAAAGCAACCTTTATCCCGAGGTTGAAAGTCCCTCACGGGATCAGCTATCGTTCCGCAGACAGGACAAACCAGCAATGCTTCACATTTTTCCTGCGCATCCATCAAATCGACTTTCAATTTTTCAATCGCTACTAGATATTGCTCCGCGAGGACTCGTTGTTGATGAGCCAATTTCTTCTGTGGGTTGAGCGTTTTTGTATTTCCTTTCCTGACCGCATCTCGTAACTCGTTTGATAGCTGTTCATGTTTATCGATGGCAGTTTCAAGGTCTCGTCGAGCTTTCATTTCTATCTGGTCAATACCTATCTTATTCCATTCGTTATCTTCCATCGCCCGCCGCACCGTCAAAACACTTCCAGTCTTTGTCAATTCCCCCCAGCCTTTAAATAACCCGTTATTCCCGATATCTCGAACCTCTTTATGCACCTGCAATACTATCGGGTATAAATCAAACCGCGCACTGTCAAGAAACCATCTTAATGCGCGGGCTACTCGTTCAACACTGCCGATATCCCACGCGGATACTGGCAAAATTCCAAGAGTCTCAGGCACATTGAGTCTCGGGTCGTTTCCCACAGTGTTCAGGCGGAATTGGTTTTTCTCTGAAATTGCAGAACTCTGTTCTTCGGTTGAGCCCACATATAGGACAATTGTTCGAGAATGTTTTGTGGCGTCGGTTAATCTATCGACAAGCGTGTTCACCTGCTCATCATTGCTGGCCTTAGCCAAACTCGCCATCACCGCTACAATATTTAGCCGTTTTCCATTAGCTTCGATCAGCACTCTTCCATTTTCATCCCACTCGCATTCTATCTGTGTGCCGTGACCATCTAGAGACCACTGACTGGAAAAGCTTACCCTTTTGTCAAGATCAGTTTCGATTGGAAGATAGCCCAGTTGTTCCATTGCACGCATTACAAGCAATAGACTGAACCGATCCATGCTTCGGCAAAGTTCCTGTGATTCCTTGTAAACATCTGAAGGGCTCTTTGAGTCGGCGTATCCTGTTTTTATCCACTCATTCCATATCTCTGCTACTCGACGATAGTGCTGATCGTTTGAAAGAATATTTGTTGTTCGTATTGTTGGTGCAACAAAGCACCTTCGTGGAACTTCCCGATAGAGCGTCGAGTCCATCAAGCCCATCACCCTGTACTTCAAACGCTCCAGATCAGCCAAAGTTGCTTCGGCTAAATCAAGAGTTTTACTTGCATCTAGTGATTTCCACCAAAGTTTGCTAATCCTTTGAGCCAGCTGATAACTGCAGCGCTGAAGTACCTCGCGCCGTCTTTTCAGTTCCTTTCCTTTCTTCTCTTCTTTGCTATATTCGGAATCCTCGTATCCCATCACCACGCGAAGTGTTCTAATTGCTTTTCGAACAGTTGCAATACGTTTGTTTAAATAGAGAACAAGGCCATCGATCAATCGGGCAGTGACCCGATTTTCATATATATCCACTTGATCGTACCGGATCTCAGAAAGTATCCGTTTTGGGAGAACACTTTTTAGCATTGGGCGTTCCCAGTCTTCTGTATGGGACGCAAGATAGGACGCTACATTGACAGGCAACCTACGAGCTTTGTTGATCGATACGCGTTCTACTTCTACATGTAAATGAGCCCTTGGTCTCATACAGACCGATTCCAGATGCCCAAAGTAGTTCACGGGCTTTGAGTCAATAAGCATTTTTTCTAAAGGATAGAGAACTACAACCTCTGACATGCCTGGAGTCAAAGGAACCACATCTGACCAGTCAAGCCAATTCGCTCCTCGATCTAATAGGCTTTGGAGGTGCTCACCCAATGCACGGATGCTTTCTGCTTCGTCTGGATCAATGATTTGACTTTGAGCAACGCCACCCTTAATTGTGTGTCCATCCGCAGCCAAATATTTCCAATTCCCTGAGGGATCAGGAATCAAAAAATCGCCATTACTTACAGGCACAGAATTCAGAAACACATTTTCATAAGAAATTTTTATCAGCCATCTTCCGATCAGTGTATGGTAGCTTTCAGGCGACTCTTCAAGCTTTCCAGATAGACGGTCAAAAAAGAGGTATTCCATCAGTGTTTCAGTCCTCTTTGTGACCAAGCCTATGCAGTTCTTTCTTGAGAAGAGCAATCGACTTCAGTGGTTCGGAACGTGCGTCCAGGACGTGCCAATTTCCTTGAATTTGATCGCGAAGTGCTAAAATGTCTTCAGGCCGAGTGTCATGTCGATCTCTAATTTTTCGAAGCAACTTGGTTGTGAGAATATGGTCAGTTGCCTCACCAAGGAGACCAGGGTCATTGCCACCGCATTCAATTACTACCGGCACGTAGTTTTCAATTTGTCGTTCCAGACGATTTCCCCAACCTACTCCAAAAAGATCAGCTAAAGTTTCGCCCAGATGCTCGTCCAAAAATTTGTAAGAGTGACGTGCCGCATCGCTATGTTTTACAATCGCCTTGGTAAAAGCTTCCTGCAATGCCGCGAGGCTAACAGGATGTGAGGGTTGATAATTATTAGTTGGAAACTCATCTCTATGTCGCGGTAGCTCCATAACATGCGCACGATCATAGGTTTTATCAGCGAAATCCTTTGTTGTTTCGTCATGATTCGCCGTACCGATAAACCACACATTGAGCGGGATTAGAATTTCTTCACCTTTATACTTCTGCATTTGGATAGGGGCATTCGCTATATTTTTACTATTTAATGCGATAAGCCGCTTCCGGGGATCCGGCTCCTCAAGTGCGGAAAGGAAATCAGCAAAGTACTGCTCAAGATGGGAAAGATTTACTTCATCTAACACGATAATAAACGGAATATCATGATGGAAAGGACATCCTGCACGATACAGCGCCTTCAGAAGCGGCTGCTCAGAGTATCTCCGCTCAAATGTATTGTAATGCCCAATTAAATCTTGCTTGTCTCGCCAACCGGCCTGAACGGCGATTTTTTCGTGTCCAGCACCAATTGCACGGGCGAATGCTCTCGGCAAGCTTGTTTTTCCCGTGCCACTGATCCCTTGTAACAGGTGAAGCCTACTCATTGAAAGCCCTGCAATGAAGCTTCTAACATCTGGAAGTGAGTAGAAAAGCCTTTTCTGGGTCTCGGGATCTGGGTCAGACATACGATCACGCACATACTCTGTAAAAGCCTTGAGGCTCTTAATTGTATCGACCGTAGGTTGGGAGGATTGAAGCGAAGAATCGCCATCCATTTGCGAGCACGATTCGAAGGGACTCTCATTACTTTCCCCACGAACCAACTCGTTCACTTTTCTGATTTCATCTTGGAGTGCAGTAGTGAGGAGTTCGTTACTCGCTTCCAGAGCCGCCTTGTGGTTTCGGAGTGCTTCTAAGTCGGTCACGGCGATTCTTCTAAGGGCTACATCTTGTCTAAGTTCGGCGCACTCGCCAAGCAGTTGGATTCGTTCTGATTGCCACGTCTCGCGTTGCCGCTCAAGATCGGCAAGACGCTGCATTGCTTCCGCACCTGGACGAGAATCCCGTTCCGTTCGTAATTTATCGCACTCCAATTTAAGTTTGCGTAACTCTTTCAGTACATCACTTGGAGATCGTCCTTCAAACTGGACTGTTGCCTCGTCAAATGAGGCCAATTCTTGATCGAGATATCTGTTTCTGTTTTGCGCTGCTTCCAACCTTTCTTTGAGCGCAACAATTTCAGCGTTCTTTTCCTCTATTTGCGCAGCAGCGTGTCGTTCGACGCGCTCTTTAAAGGTCGCCTTCTCTTCGTCGAGAAGTTCACGGTCTACCTTGATGGAGCTATCTTCTTGACGCAGACGGGACTCATCCTTTTTGATTTGGGATTGCTGCTTCTCTAATTTTTCTCTTTCTTCTTGGATTGCATCGAGTGCGGCTTTCTTCTCCTTTTCAAGCTCCTGATCGAATTTGACTCGTTTGCCTGCCAATTCATTTTCAAGGTCGGCGCGATGTCCCTGAAGTTCCTTTTCCCAACCTGCTCGTTCCTCAGCGATGCGCGTTCGGTGGGCTGAAAACTCACTTCGGAGTTGCTCAGCCTCTTTTTCAAGTTCTTCCAAAGATTTACGATTACGTCGCGCAAATCCAGCATCAGCGTCGTTCTCTCGTTGAACAATGGCCTCCTCTCTGGCGAGTAGCTCATCCTCCAGTCTTTTGTGAGTCTTCTTCGTGTTCTCGAAAGTACTACGCTCTTTCTGAAGTTCGGTAGTTTGAGCCTTTAGATCGTCACGCGCCGTATCCAATTCAGCCTTTTTTTTCTCACATTCTTTTGACGCTTCCTTCGCTTTTTCTTCTTCCTGTTGCAGTCGCAGTCGCTGAACGTCTAAAAGAGCGAGCGCTTCGTTCCCTTTGCGGATCAAATCATCGATTTTTAAATTTTGATCAGGTGCTGAAATTGTTTCAATTGCTTTAAGATCGGCCTCGGTCATATTCGCTGAGGCCGCTGAACTTAACTCCTCGATTTGTTTTGAAATCGTCGAGGTGGTTGTTGCCGTAGGCGTTTTGGCTGCCGCCCCTGGTTGCGGCTGCTTAGCCTGCTTATTTGGCTTCTGTTTCGATTGCTTGTTCTTCCTAGACATTTTCAAGCCCTTTTTCGTGGTCGACGGTTTGGGATTTGTGTTGTCCAAAGCCAGTAATGGCCGACAAAATTGAATATGTAAGGTCTACTGTTCGTTGAAAGTCTTCGTAAGATACATGAAATTTGTTCTTGCTTGAGTGGCCTCCCCAACCGCCGACCATCGCAACTTGATCTAGGTCCGTTAGGATAGTTGGATAGATAGTCGCCACTTGTCGCAATGGATGGTCAATGTTCTGGTGTGCGCTGAGAACAAGCGCCATTAATAGGGGACGAAGCCTCCAATGTTCCTGTTCTCCATGCTCGGCGACGGATCGTATGTGCCCTGGGCGTACATTCAGTAATGAATCAGGAATTCGCCCCCCAAATCCAACGTCACCGAAGGCCGTTTCGTAGATTGCTTTCAGTAGTTCTTTATCTTGTTGTTGGGCCAAATATTGCTTTCCAGTTCGACGATTATATCGATTAACGTACACACGTTTCCAAACGTCGCCGAGTGGATATTTTTCTGTATAAGCACCAAAACTCGCTTCGAGGGCGGCACTGCATAAACGTAGAGCATGTTTAAATTTCGATTCGGGACAGTCTTGACCAAGAAGAAGTACCTCTTGGTTTGCAAACTCCATATCCGTTATCTGATCAAAAGCACTGAAAGATCGAATGTTTACGGTCATGCGCCTTTCGACCTCAAGCCTTGCCATTACGCGCAGTTGGTCTATCCAGCGTTTCTGCTCCTCCAATCCATCATAAACTCCGCGACCGACCATTCGGTTAACGACATCGTAGAGCGAGGGCATGGTTTGCATGATTTGTTCGACCTTACGTCTTAGTCGAACACTAATTCCTAAGCCAAAGGGATCGCAGGCATACCAATCTGTGTCTCCCGATGAGTCAGCAGGCAAATAGAGATAGGTCATTAAAAAGACAGGAGTTGGTTCTTCTTCTATGAAAGCTACACGCACAAAATGGGCATGCGAAATGGTACTTTGAGAATAGTCAATTCCATCGTCCGGATCTGCTAAGTTATCTCTGAAACGTAAGCCTTTTCGGTGACCCGAGATCGCCGCTACAACGGATGCTGGTGTTGGACGGCCAGGCAATGGAGTATTGCCCGGCAATACCATGAACGCACCTTGCCGTTTGAGACCGCCTTTTGTGCCAAGGAGAAGCTTGGGAAAATCACTTTCGTCAAATTCTAGTTCACAGTAATCCAGGCGTTCAACAAACCGGGGCCACAAGTCCCCATTCCACGGATCTTGAAATACATATCCTGTTACCATGTCATGGGCTTCGATTGAATCTTCAGATAGGACTTTTAATCCTTGGCTGGTCGGCTGACCATTCGAATCTACATATTCAAGTTCGGTCAATTCAACTAGGATAAATGCAGCCAAATCAGTATGAATAGAGAGTTTTATTCCGATAGGTTCAGCCTCAACCATTCCTGCGCGGCACAAACCTAGCACAGCCCTTTGGAACATATTTAGTTTACGCTCTCTAATGCGGGGAGCGACAATTCGATATGCCCACGCTGGCCAGAGAATATACTCCCATGAAGCGTTCCGCATGTGCTCCCTAGGGCGTCTGGGCGCGAAATTAAGTACAGGCTTTTCAGGCGTGAAGTTGAACGCCATACTCACCTCCGCATAATTCACGAAATCGTACCAACCCTGGAATAACTTTCGAGGCAGCTTCCGGCTGGAGCATCCCTGAATCGCCGACGACAACTAGAAGCCTTTGTTGGCGGCTCATCGCGACGCAAAGCCGGTTTTCCAACATCAGGTGACCGTATTTCCTGCGAAGTATTTTCTCGTCTTTGGAGTCCATATTATTGGACCTCGTCATTGACAGGAACACGACATCAAATTCCTTTCCTTGGAAAGCATCGACAGAGCCTACACGCAGCCTTTCCTTCAACTTACCCGATAGGTCTCTGGTATCCCTCCAAGCTTCGGCTATGCGAAATGCGCCCTCCTCATTTTGCTCAGTGAGTCCAAGGGATTGCATCTGCTGAAGAAGTTCCTGAACCTGCGCTGAATAAAAAGTGATCACTCCAACACTGAAATCTGGTCGCTCTGTGAGAACGCGATAGGCTTCTTTCGCGATCCACTTGGCTTCCGCCGGACGCCTCTTACTCTGTCGACCGCTTTCTTTTCCGCGATCCAATGGGACGTCTACCCATGCAGCAACAGCAAAACGCTTTTCTTTCTGCCGCCCACTCTCCTCTTGATTCTCTAATATTTCGTATCTTTCCAGGTCGTGGGAAAACTCAGATGGGTCACGTCCTGATTCAAAGGCTTCGCCATGCGGTCGGTAGAATGTATCGCTGACAAATGATCCCAAAATTGGATGCATACGATACTGTTTATCTAGTGTTACTGTCCGTTTAATTCCATCCGTGTTTTCACGCTCGCGCATAGCAATAAATAGGCGTTCAAATAAGCTCTTCCGAAGCATCTCCTCCGTTTTTGCTTCAACGTTTTTGTCTAACTCGCGTTCTATTTCGTGTTCGAGAATGTGAGGAAGTTGGCGGTGGTCACCAACAAGAATTATCCTCCGTTCAGCAAGTGCCATTGGAATAAAAAGATCAAGCGGGTTGGCCCTCGCGGCTTCATCAACGACGACTGTTTCGAACACCGGCCATTTATTTGTAGCGTCATCCAATCCTTTGTGGGTACACATCTGATATCCAACGGCCTGTTGACAAGTTGCAGCAAGAACGACCGTGTATCTTTCGACGGCGTCTCTTGTCCCACGCTGATCCATTTCAAGGTCGTCACGGTAGTCATACAGAACAGAATCTACACCACCCTTGGAGCCACGCACTCGTTCACGAAGGGCATCTATAACCGATCCAAACGCTGCTTCGACATCTGCATTAACTAACGGAGCATTCGTCGGACGTTCATCCGGTAGCAACCGGTCGATCAGTTCCGTTTGGAGCACACGTAGCTGGTTGAACATGTCTGCCCCATGTTCTACGTCATACTTGGAAGCTTGGTCGAGAAGATCGTATTCGTTCCTTGACAGCAATCCGAGACTATCGAGCCTACGAAGAGCTTTTAGTGCTTGAGTTGGACCATCATCAGAAAAAGATACTTTGTCGACTCTCAAGCTCCGAACAGCTTTCATTGCTAGTTCGCGCTTGTCACCATGCTCGTCGACCAGTCGCCCATGGCGGAAGGTCTGTTCAAGTCTCAAGAGATCATCGGATAGTTGTCCGGGAATATAAGGGGATGTCATTTCTCGGACTTCCTGAAGGAGCCGAGCAACATCTTCGGATCGGGAGGGCGATTGCAGGTAACCGATAGTTATGTCCCGGCATCTGCGAAGAACAGCAGTTATCGGTGTTTCTGCAATCTCGGAAAGTTGTGCGCTTACCGCTTCAATTCTATCCTGTCGCCATCTTTCAAATCCGTCCGCATCTTCCGCTTCCCCTCTTTTTCTTCCAATTTTTGTCGCTGGAAGCCCGAACACTTGTGTTGCACTTGCCACGTTTTCGACTGCATCATGCTGGTAACTTGTCAGCAATGATCTACCGGCAACACTTTCGGAATCACCTGCGATGTCGGGGTCAGACAATCTGGCCTGGAGCGCGGCTATTGTGCGTGTTTTACCTGTTCCTGGGGGACCTTGAATTAGAGCTATATCTGGTGTGTTCAGTGCGACTCGAAGAGCTTCAATCTGTCTATCCGTCGGCTCTCCTCCAAAGGCCTTTTTTGCAGCTGAAGAAAGAGGGTGTGCCTTTTTACGGCGTCGTTCCGGGACAACCTTGCCTTCGATTAAAAGTCCAAGTTGTGGCATTGGACATTCAGCCGAGGCGATCAGCGATTGGGCTTTTTCGCGTCTATCAAGGCGTTTTCGATCTCCACTGAGGCTGACAAACAGAACACCGCTACTTGGAGCATTTATATCCTCTTCTCCGATATTGAAAGGAGGGCGGATATCCAAAGTTCCTTTGTATCGATCATAACCGACGCATTCTCCCGCAAAGATTCGTTTGCGAGACCTGCTTTGGTTATCGTCGGTTTCGGTTTCTCCCCTATCATCGTTGAGTTCACTGGGAGGTTTTTCTGCCGCTTCTAAATCAACCGACTCGTTATCCTCCAAAATGCGAATGTGATCTTCTGATTCCTTTGCGCTATCCAGTGTAAAACGCCATCGACCGTCAGCGAGTTGACGGCATTCTTTGTACCGCAGCCATCCGAACTCCCGCGCACGGCGGAGAATGCTTTGTCGCTCAATTTGGTTGTACTCTCTCCAAATCCTCATGTAGCTACCAGCATCCTCAACCAAGCGGTCTAACTGTGTGCGTGCTGCGCCTCTAAATCGACCGGCAATTGTGTAGTCGACAAATCTAAACTGCCCCCTCACTAGAACCACCGGCCTTCGTTCGTCATTGTTTATAGGGCGTCTAGCCTCAACGATTCGAATCACCTGCAACTTATCGTTCTGGTCGCGAGCTATGTCGACTGCGACACTTTTTCCGTAAAGTCGAAATCCATTAATATTCTGAGACTGAAAAGATGGGCTACCGGATAAAAAAATTCGATTAGTACCACCAGGATCAGAAAGTAAAAACTTTTCTGAAAGCCAATCAATCGCGTCCGAAATCGATATCAAAGATTTTCGTTTATTTCGCATGGCATCAAGCGTCTTCTCATCAATGCCAAAATCGATCACATCTGGCCAAATATTTTCTGAAGGAAATTCTCGAATCTCAATCAAAACCGATGAGGGCTGCCTGCTCCCCGACGGTTCCACCGCTGTTACCCACACAATTCTTGGAAGGTTTCGAGAAGTTGTGTTGTCTAAAATAGTCTGGTTATGATCATCTACACCAATGACATCCCAAGCGCTTTCCCCCGCTCGCAAAACTACGGTGTCGCCAACTTCTGAAGTAAATATGCTGACTTCATCCAGCGGCCTGATCTCTCCTGAAAAAGCTTTTTCATGCAAAGGCCTTATTTCAACATTTGTAGTCTCGCCGAATTCTACGTCGCTGATCCTCATGCACCATCTCCTTTGCGGAGCTCAAACGATACAACTCTATGTAAAGTGCTCTCATCTCCGAAATGAAGCCGCCATGATTCTTGACGTTCAACAATTCGAAGAGCCTTTTCGCGTTGATCAATTTCGGTCTTCTGCTTTCCAGATGGCGAGATCAGCACGTAAGTATTTCCGTCGAGGCTTTTTAGTTTTATTCGATCCCCGGAAAGAGTCACGGACACAACTGGTTCGTTTACCAGACCGGAAGTTATTCCGAATGCTAACCGCCTTGTAATCAGAAAAGTCTGCCCATCTGAAACAGCGCCATGTCCCACGAGGACTGGTTGACTTTTCTCTGCTTTTGGCTTGGTCAGAACACCTCCTTCGGGTCCAAAATGAGGGTCCCAAAGATGAAAAACAGCCGTTGCAAAATCTGGGCGAGTAGCGCCGCACCCCCAAGGGCACTGAGGTTGTGTGAAGAAATACGATGCTGAACAACTGGGGCAAGTGATTGTCGCGTCTGCAGCGGCATATAATCGCTCCATCCACTCGGTGATGCTTGGCCTAGCTTTTGGATCGACACGCCCCGAGCAAAACGTCTGAGCGAAGGTTTCAACAAGACGAGAGGATAAAATCCAATGACGAGGAATTCCGAAATGAGCCCGATTACGGTCATCATCTGGATCGTCTATCCACGGTAATAGCCCAGCAAACGCCTGCTCTTCTAAATCTGGTTCGCCATTATCTACCATGTTACCTATGAAGGGATGCGCTAGAGTCAAACAGTGAAACGCCAGAACAGCAAAGGCATAGACATCCGTTAGAGTCGTGACCCCAGATTTTCCTGCAACTAGCTCGGGGGCACCATAACCAGGTGTGAATACTCCGTGCCTTTCCTTTCGTGGTGTTGACTCGTATTGTAGATTGTCCGTATCGATCAACCAAACCTCATGGGCCTCGCAGTCTTTGGAGATAAATATGTTCGCTAATGAAGGATCAGAGTATGCAAGGCCCTTCGCGTGAAGCTGGGCGAGGAGATTTGCTGTTCTCCCAAGAAGAAGCAACCGGCGTCGCAGACCGCCACTACTGATATACCATTCTTTCGATGGAGAGATGCCTTTTGGGGGGAACACGATAGCCTTCAAAGGAATCATTCCGGTAAGTAATTCCATTACATAGCCGGTATAAGGTGGCCGTAACATTTCCAGTGGTTTTGCCAATGCTAATTCCTGCAGCGGCAGACGTCGCACATGCATAAGTTGATTTCTTAGCTTCTCCCGATTGATCTGGTTCCCTCCAGCGATGAGTTTCACTGCCAAGCGGCCACCTTTTACGGCATACACAGCACCTTGGCCACCGCGACCAAGAACCCCAATCAGGTCGTATCGGACACCATTGCTATCGACGACGGTGCGTATTTTGCTCAAACCATCTCCTCCAAAACCAGCGCTGGAGAACTCATCACAGCCAAAGTTTTATCATCCAAGTGTTTTGGGGTAGGCCATGCCCGTAATTCTTTGGCAAGCTGACGCCAGCGCGCTATTGGTTTTAATGTGAGAAAGGACTCCAGGAGCCATAGACAGAACGCATCTAACTTTTCAGGTAACAGATCATCCGCAACGCCATCGGTCGCAAGAACAGCAAATCGGGCGGAATCAGAAGGTGGGAGTTGAGTGAGTCGCCAAGCCTTGATTCCAGAGGTGGTTCCCAACCCTTGCGTTTCGTTGCCAAATCCAGTATCGCGTGGTCCAATGACTTCAATAATCGAATCATGCCCAGTCTTCACGAGTGCTAGACCATCGCCTATCCCGCCTACAATCCATTTTCCCTTGTTAAGAGCAAGTGCGAATAGACAAGTTGTTGCAGCATCCTCGGGGCTGAATGGATGGATGCGAAGAAGCCATAAAACCTCAATGAGTTGAATCAGATAGGTCAAAGGTGCGTCGTCAACTTTTGCCCATCTTGTAACAGCCTCTCGTGTTGCTGCACATGCTGCTTCAGCGCCGAGTTTGGATTTAGGCCTTGATCCCATTCCATCGCAAACCACCACGAGTGAACCAAAAGAACCATGCGCTCGAAGCCAAGAATCTTCGTTAGCCGTTCCTTCGTGCTTATGCAGCGGGCCTCGGACAGAAGCACCGAAACTTATAGTGGTTTGCTTCATTAGAAATCCCTAGAAATCAAAGTCGTCGAAATCAGTCGGCTCTGCGATCACAACACTATTCGGATTGGCACTTCGAGACCTGCTTGTGACGCTCATGGTTACCCAACGGAAAAATTTCTTTATCTCGCGAGCCTCGTGAGCCTCAAAAACTCGTGTTTGGTTGTCTCCCAGGAAGGCTTGCAAGGTTTCCTTGTTTGCGTCCTCGCCAATTCCCATCGCAAAACGGGCTGCTTTCGATGCGCGGTCTGAAGAAAGCAGCATTGATAGGGGGGGCTGCCAATCGTCAGTAGGTGCGCCATCAGATATTAAAACGATTGTTGGGCGATAAGCGCGACTCGGAATCACATCCCGATCCTCAATGAGTTGCTTTGTAATCGTAAAAGCCTCACCCATGGGTGTGTGTCCCACAGCCGCCATCGATTCCCAGGAAACAGATGAAGCGGACTCGAGCGGTTTATGCAACTTTGCACCTTCGCCACCGAAGGTAATGACAGCAACGTGTATTTCAGCCCTTGTATCGTCTTCTTCTGCAAAGGTTGTAATCATTTCGGAGACAGCATCATTGAGAATGTCGATCTTTCCATTAACCGACATGCTGCCGCTGACATCTGCAAGGATTATCACTGGCAGTGGTCTCGCTGTAGCCATAGTAAATTCCTCAAGCTTACTCATCTTCTCTCCTATAGGACCCGAGTTTTTCAAACCGGTACCTGACGGGTCTTTGTTATCCGGAACAGTGTTGCCTTTCTTCAGAGCGCCATATTTCGCGCTTACTTGACGGCTCAAAATATCTTCGCGGAAACTTGCCCAGCCCATTTCTCTCCTCCCTCAGTTCGACCACTGGCGATACGGGCGACGTTTGCTCGGTCGAAGTCCCCGAAAATCCCTGTTTCGATATGCGGTGAGAATTTTGCCGTCGGTCGAACAAACCACCTGGACACCCTCGAAACCCGAAAGATCGACGCCGTGGTGCTTTGCGGACTCCACTTCCTTGCGACCGATGGCATGAATCGAAGCCCCGCGAGTGTGAACAACGCGACCATAATCCAAAGCGGCGCGAATCGCGTTCCTCGGAAGGTTTCGTTCCCTCATGCGCTGTTGCGCATGTTGAGACAGGTCGAGTTGGCCAACAGGGATTTCGCCTACGAGAGTTACTATGTTTTGCATCCGACGGCTCCTTTGATTCCTTGGCAGGTTCATTCCCGCCAATCTCTGCCATCGGATAAAGCGAACTTCGTGCCAAAATCGTGCGGCCCGAGAATGCGGAGTCCATAACTATTGAATATGGCTTGCAAAACATCGCGTCGGACCGCTTTATGGCCTTCATCTAAACTCCTGATATGCGCTAATATTCGGAAGCATTCTTCCGCCGCACGGCGGTATTCCCCGTCTTCTGATTTGCCCATTCGCGTATGGTGCGATCAGAGACGTCGCACAACTCGTTGACCGGAACTCCCCTTTGTTTCGCAACGCGACGAATTTCTTCCGCAAGGAAACGTCTTAAATCCTGTTCGGTTTGTTTGGTCGGAATCCTTCCAACTTTGTCGAACAAAGCGTCCAGTGGAGTCGCTTGTGAAAATGCGTGTGCGACAGCTTGCGCAGGATTCATCTCAAGGGGTGTCCGATCCAGTTCGGTACTTAAAGCAAGCAACCCATATTCGACCGACTCATAAGGATCGAGAGGTACATGCGGATCACTTCGGGCTGCAAGAATGCGGTATGCAATCCGAAAAAGATCGCGGATGTTTCCAGGCAGCAAGTGCTCCTTCAAAGCGTTCACAACTCGACGATGATGTTCGCTGCCAAGTGTTGCGCGTTTCTTCGCAACTTTCGATCTAGCGCTTGCAAGCCTATAGGCTGTCTCCCAAAGCCAGGATAATTCTTCTCGAATCTCGCGAAGTGGAGGAAGCCGCAATGTTACAAGGCTGATCCTGTCAAGAAAATCGGGATCGAGACGACTCTTCAATTCGTCCACATCCAGGTTTGTCGCAGTCAGTAGGCGAAAGTCACTACTTCGTGGTTTGTCGCCGCCAAGAGGCAGGTACTGCTTTTCTTCGAGAGCCTTGATTAACAATCGCTGCAAATCACGACTGACGTCTCCCACTTCATCCAGAAAAAGGGTATCTCCATTTGCTGCCGAAAGAAGGCCTTCTTTGTCCTGGGTTGCTCCAGTAAAGGCACCCTTTTTATAGCCGAACAATTCGGCTCGCATTGTCTCCGGACTGTATTGTCCACACGCAACAGCGGGCCAATGATCGTCTTGGGTTTCCTGTCGAAAAGGGCTGTGAAGCCTGATCCAGTTGGCGAGGGTTGTTTTTCCTGTGCCTCGTTCGCCAAGCAGAAGAATCGGGACATTCAGATGAGCGAATCGACGGGCTTCAATAAAGAGGTTGCGCATTCGCTCGGTTTGAAATTTTCCAGGATCCCATTCTACCCTCTGGTCCTCGGAAGACACATGGACCGGCCTGGAGGATTTATACACCTTGTAAAAAGTGTCTATTCCCAATTCTACCGGCACAACAGCAGGTCGCCCGCGACGTTCATTTTTCCGATACGACTTCACCAAATGGAAAGGTGGTTCAAAGAAACCAGTTTCAGCCATGAGAACCCAAATCGTCTGCATAGATGGAGTGCCGGGGCTGATGTGAATGAGGAACTCTCGCCCAGCAAAGCGACGCCGAAGCTCCGGCATCTTGTCCTGGAGAAACTCAAAGATGCCTTGATGATCGGTCGGATCATCTCCTGCCCAAGGCTCAAAGTGTATTCGTAGGTTCGGGTCTCTCTTTTTTAGCTCAGTGGTCGTTTCTTCAACGGCATCAGATTCACGAGCGTGTCCTGTCTTTTCAGATTTCCGATGGAGGAAAATGATCTCTTTTATTTTCCCTTTGTACTCTGACTCATCATCGAATAGCAGTGTCAGTGTCGGACCAGGTATTGGCTCGCCGTTTTCCAGACGATAGGTGCTTTTGCCACGTTCTCGTTCAAAGGGATCATTGTTGACCGCGATCCAAGACAGAAGAATTGGATTTGTGGCTAGTGAACTTTGGCTCATGCTTTCGGTCCACCTCGAAGAAGAGTCAAAGCTTCCATAACCTCACGGCCATTCGCCGCTATTATTTCCATAAGTTCCTTGGGAGTCCGGGTATCAATCACTGGCTTTTTGTTCGGGTTGACGGCCTGAAGATCGTAGACTCCATTTTCGATCTCCTTTGCTTTTAATGATAGTTCTTTGGATTCTCTAATGAGTTCTTTTACTTTGCTGTCTGCATCTGCAATTGCTGCTTCATCAAGTGGTTTTGACTTTTTGAGTTTTTTGATTTGCTCATGTAACTGTGCTGCATGTTGGTTTCTAATTATCGCTTTTTCCTTGAAAGGACGGGCTTCTTCACTGGCAAGCTTTTTTCTTTCTTCAAGATCAATTGTCCATGAGAATTCGCTTTCAGATCTGCTAGGTAAAAGGCCAAAAAATCCTTCGAAATGTTGTAGGGTCAGTGGTTTCTTTTTCCCAACATTCACGTCGCTTAAATCGTAGTACCATATTTTTCGAGTCGGTTGACCTTTTGAAAAAAATAAGAGATTTGTTTTTACGCCAGCACCGGCTGAAGAAAACACACGAGGAGGAAGGCTAACGATGCACCATAGATCACAATCATCTAGTAGCTTTCGTTTGGTTTTGACGAAGGCTTCTTGATCGATCCTAAAAACAAACCCATCATCAACGACGATACCACAACGCCCTCCGTTTCTGAGGGATCTTATAACATGCTGCATGAACAGTACTTGCGTAGACCTAGTCTTATAGTCAAAGTTAGTCTGTGCTTCTTTTCCTTCCTTTCCTCCAAAAGGTGGATTTGTAAGGATAACATCATAGTTCTGCGGTGCCTTTTCAAATAATCCACCATAAATTTCTTGTCCAGTGAGCGTATTTCCATGCCAAAGATTTGGCTTGTCAATGCCATGTAAAACAAGATTGGCCAGAGCCATAGGGTACACTAGGTTCTCTTTTTCCCTTCCCCAAAATGTATGGTGTTTGAGCGTGTCCAATTGCGCCGCTAATACTTCTTTACCAAGTTTACTTGTTATATATTCGTAACTCTGTGCTAGGAATCCACCCGTTCCACATCCTGGGTCATATATTGTTTCATCCAATTCAGGATCAATAACTTGCACCATTGCTTTAATAACCTGGCGCGGAGTAAAAAATTGTCCTCCATCGTTTCCTTTTTCGCCCATTTTAAGTAAAAGGCCTTCATAAACTTGAGAAAGTGTAAATACATGAGTAGGGTCGATTGCCTCTGCACTTAATTGATGAACCTTATCCAGCACATCTAAAAAGTTTCGTTCTGTATCAATTCTAACCCTCTCCACACCTGATATAATTTCGCTAATGACTTTTTGACGCGGAGTTGCATCAGGACGGTTTTTCAGATTTTTAAGGATAGGTAGCAACTCCATGTTCACGAAATTAAAAAATGAGTTTTGAGGAGCATCCTGTAGTTCCGCACGTTTATTGTTTTGAAAAGATGTCAAAAGATTTGGAGGCGCTGCCCAATCACGCCAGCGATAGGGGGAATCCAATGATGGATTGTATTTAACACTTAGAGCCTCAGCTTCATGTTGTTCTCGTTCCTCCATCTCATCTAGGATTCTTAAAAAGAGAATCCAGGTTAACTCAGGAACGTACTGCATAGCTCCAGCACAATTACCACGCCTCATGATGTCGCAGATACTCTTTATTGCCTGGTCCACGGACGCCTGAGTTGTATGCTGCTTTCCGTTTCCGTTTTTCTTCTTTGTTGCTTTCCCCTTCGCCATTTATTGTTCGCCTTTCTCGATTGCTGCTCGGATTATTGCACCTGGAAGTGATTGAAGGGCCTCTAACTGGTTTTGAGCAGCATTTATAGCTTTCTCCGCAATTTCCATCTGTTCGATCAACCGCTCCTGATCCGGACGCGGTGCATACGGAAACTGCATCCTCAGAATGTGCGCGGGCCTTATAGCAGCGTAGTTCAAAGACCCCCTCACTGAATTTTCGATGCTCTTGGTGACAAAGCCAACTTTAATAAATGCATCAATGAACTTCGGCAGGAGTAGTGCCGAGTTGATTTCAAAAGTGAAATAGTGACTGCTGACTATTGCTCCTGCCAGCGATGGGGGCACAATACCAAATCCTCCCATTTTTGCATCGATCTCAGCAACGAGGAAGTCGTTTGGCTGAATAACTTTTTGTTGTTTTGTCTTGATCTCATAGCCTTTTACTGTATCTCGAGCTACTATACCTCGACCATGTAGTTGAACAGTGACGCGCTGATATTCTTTTTCATCAGATATTGTAATGAATTCTTTCCTGTGTGTGAGCGCTTTTGAAAGAAACGCCCAATTCCAGCCATTCGGGACAGGGAAAGGATCACCGAAAGATGCAAACGCCAATTGCTCGATTTTACCATTTTTACTCATGCAGCAAACATCCTCGTCTTGGTTTCACGAAGAAGCTCCGATGGCGTTCCGGCCGATTGAAGAGCAGCAAGACCGCCAGCTGCCTTGACTTCCGGTGTTTGGAATATTTGTGGATTCTCCAAACCATCAGTGCCACCTCGTTCGAATTGACTGGCGATAGCGCGGATAGTGGCAGCGGCTTTGCCAGGAAGCGTATCGATCCAGTCTTCATGTTTGTAGGTAAAGGCCAAAGTACGGTCATGGCGTGTGCGGGGTCTCATCCCCCAGCCAAGTTCGGCCAGCACATCATATAGATCGTAGTCATCCTTCTCATCTACTAATCGAATGACCGTAGGCGAATAACCGGAAGTTACCAATGCGTTTATCAATTCCTGCCGGGAGGGCGGATCGATCCAGCGAGTTCGGAAATCGTCCAATGTGTGCACTTCATGGACCAGTCGTTCGGCAAGGCGGGCTTTGTATTCTTCAATTGGAACGGGCATGGCTCGACCGTCCACATCGGCAACGATGAATCGACCGGCGTCTGTGATGTGAACATCGAATCCCTCAACACTGATTGTTGGCTCTGGAGGTGTCGGAGGCGCGGGTGGTCTTTCTTCTCCCGGAGTTGATGGCGCCTTGGTGATAAAGCCCTCTCCGAAAAGACGAGTTGCGTCTGTGTAATCGTAAACCCTAAACATCAGCTTGTTTGTAGGAGTGTCGATGCGCGTACCCCGCCCGACCATCTGATAGAAGCTGATAGGGCTTTTAAGGTATTTGAAAAAGACGATGTTCCGCACACATGGTACGTCAACACCCGTGGTCAATAAGTCCACCGTCGTAGCGATGAAATGACTGCGAGAAGATGCCCGCAGATCCGGAAGTTGGTCATTGCCGTCACTTTCAGCGGTGCATTTGAAGGCAAACCATTCCAGTCGATCCTTGCCATTGTCGGCGCACCATTTAGCGTAAAGGTTGTTCAAACAGACAGCCACATCATCGGCGTGGCGGTCGCGAGCGCAGAAAATGATGGTCTTTTGCTCGGGGCCTCCGGTTTCCAGAAGGTAGTTGAAAAGGTCCTGGCACATGGCAAGCACGCGGTCGGGCAGAAGAATTCGGTCTTCAAACTGGTATCGCTCATAAAGTTCGTCGATCTGTTCAGGGGTAAGCGGCAGACCGGTGATGGCATCGACCGGATTTCGAGCGATGATCTCTTCTTTAGTTATGCCAGTGTCGTCAAGGTTGACCCGGCCCTTTTGGATTTCACAGGCAGCGAGGTAGCCGTCTTCGATTGCCTGGGCGATATCATATTCATAAGCCGGTTCACCGAAGTAAGCGATGTTGTTGGCTGTTATTTCGGCGTCTTGTATAGCTTCAGCTGTCTCTTCCTTGCACTCGATCTGGCGCGGTGTGGCAGTCAGGCCGATTTGGACAGCGTTGCGGTTCCGTGTGAGCACCTGAGACCATTTACCCCAGGCGGAACGATGGCATTCGTCGATAACGATGTGGCTGAAATAATCTTCGGGGTAAAAAGTGGTCAGGAAGTTGGCGTCGCCGTTTTCGTTCTCCACTCCCAATGTTTGGTAGGTGGCAATATGGATGCGGGCGTTCTTCGCATTGTTCGTGCCGTCGGACTTTCTGAAAACCTCAGCTGCATCAGAACCAAAAACGTTCTGGAAAGCCTTGAGCGCCTGCGTTCGAAGTTCGTCGCGGTCGCAAACGAATAAGGCACGAGTAAGTTGTCCTGCATCGGAGATTCGCTTGAGTAAATTAACGGCAATAAAGGTCTTGCCAGCGCCGGTGGCTAAAGAAAGCAGTGCTCTTTTGGACTGACTTCCCGTCTCGCATTTTGCGACCTTTTCCATGACGGCTCGGATGGCGGCGTCTTGATAGTAACGACGTGTTCCTTCGCCTCCGGGATACTGCTGGAGCAGTGGTCGGGCGGCGGGCGATTCGAGTGTGAATCCCATTCCTTTCTCATATCGTGTCCGAAGCTCGGCGGGAGTCGGAAACTCGGCAAGGGGCTTGGGTGAGGAAGTCAGGCCAGAAAAGCAATCGAACTCAACAAACTGATGGCCGTTAGATGAGAAAACGAAGCGAACATTTAAGCGCCGACATTCGGCATACCCTTTGGCCTGGGTTAAGCCGTGTCCTGGTGGTAGGCTTTCTTTTTTTGCCTCAATGAGCGCCAGCGCAACTGGTTGGGTATCGACGTTGACCTTGACCCGCAAAACATAGTCGATCTTCCCACGAGAGCGACGGCGTGCTTTGCCGTTGATGATTTCGACAGTTCCCGCAGTCTCTTCGCGGCGAATCAGGTCCTCTGTCCAACCACGCTTGTGGATAGCAGGGTCAATGAGTTTTGCTCTGGTATCCGCTTCGTTGTAACCAGCCATGACCGCCCTCACTCGGCATCAGGGAAAAAATTGTTCAGGAGCTTTTCTCCGTCTTTTCCCATGCCCTGCAATAGTTCCTTGATTTTCTGAAGCGCCAGCGGCGATGGCTTCGCACGGTTGTTTTCCCACCGGTTGATCGTTGGAAAGGTCACGCCAAGCTTGGCCGCAAATTTTTCCTGAGTGAGCCCTGTCCGTTCGCGCAGTTCCCGCACGAGTCGGGCGCTGTCTCGTTGAAATGGCAAGAGTTTTCTCCCCTTCAGGGCAATAACGCTACCCAAGACACAAAATAAAAGTCGTGACTTATCAGATGATATATCGCACCCATAGAGGAGGGTCTGTCAAGTGGAATCGGTCTCTGGTGGGCAAAATAATGTCAGGAGCCGAAATTCAACCGCGCATTTTCTCGATCCACCCGTAGGCTGTGTAGCCAGGACAGGCTGGCTTGCCAAAGTCCGCGTGGCAGAAGAACCCGTCCGGTCCCAACCCCAGCGTCTCCATCAGGTGTTCCGCCAGAGCGAAAAACGCTTGCTCCTGTGCCGTTGTGGGGTCACCACCTGCGTGACCTGGCCCCGCGAAATCACCGACCAGCATGACGCCGATGGAGCGTGCGTTCTGCCCTTTGCAGTGCCAGACCACGTCGGTCAATTCGTTGCACTGGTAGATGGCCCCATCATCGTCAAGCACCCAGTGGTAGCAGATGTGGGGGCAGCCGCCAGCCGAGATGTGATTGCCGGGACTGATGTGGTAGTTGTTGATCCCATAGACGTCGCGGTTGCCGGACGTGTCCGCATGGCCGAGGCTCTGGTGGAGGATCACGCGGTCGATCCTTTCCAGGTTGCGCTTCTGCGGCCAGCGCGGACGACTCGGATTCCACGGCAAGCTCTCAACGAGCCTGATGATGTTCACCGCTCCCATCACGCGCTCTTCCGATCCACGACGGCGACTCGGATCTCGTTCAGCCGTTCGTGGACGTGCTCCTTGTCGGCCCGGTATGCGCAGCATTCCCCGTGATCGACTCGCTCGCGGATTTCGTCCAGGGATTCGGTGGTCTTTTCTTTCCAAGCCCGGTCGTTGCCCAGCATGATCTTGAGCAGTTCGTCATTTTTCTTCGTGATCCAGCGAATGAGGAATGTAAACATCGCGCCGTATCCGGCCATTGCTCCAGCGACGATTCCGACCATTTCAAGCAGATGACTTTCCATTCCGTTCTCCTTCACGCGATCCCGAGGATCGCCTTCTCGAAGTATTCGAGCATCAAGGTGGTTTTTTGTTCGGTGGTAAGGGTTGCCCATTCCCCGGATGTCGTAGCGCCGATCTGCTTTACCCGATCCTGGCGAACCAATTCCTCGGCGGAAACGGGCGTCACTTCACGGGGCACGACCACGAGTTCGCCGGTGCCGACGTCCCGCGTGATCCGCGCCGTGATCTTGTAGACGGCGCGATAGATCTCATCGCTCACCTGGATCACGTGCCAGCCCTCGGTGGATTCAGCGCCGATCCGGGCTTTTCCGAGGTCCAGCATCTCCTGGTCGGTCGGCATCTCGGCCGCAGGCCGCAGGCGCGTCCGGATCACCAAGTTGCCCGCGTCGTCGAATACAAATTTTACCGGCATGGTTTTGCCTCCTTACACGTAGCCGCCAAGATCGGGGCTTGCGAGAATCATCACGTAGAAGTTGGCGCGGCCTCCCTTGTAGGTGCTCGCGTCGAAGATGCCGTCCCAGGTCGCGTGGGCGTATGCAATCCACAGTTCGCCGTCGTAATCATCAGCGAGGATTCTCCACCCTTGCGCACCGCTATCCTGGCTGCCGCCGGGGATGTAAGCCATCGCAGCACCGCTGCCGGTCTCCTGGTCCGACCACCCCGTCTGGGAAAAATCGATGCCCAGTTCGGTGTAAACCTGGGACACGTTCATACGGAAGTTGCCGTAGGCCGTCCCGCCAGCTGTGGCGCCCCACGTTCCCTTGTCATTACCGTTCGGCATGAAATTGGGATCGTTGTAGAGCGAGTAGCGAGACGTGGAGAGGACCGTCAGGATGCGATCCCGGAAATCCGCGCTGCTGTCGATCTTTCGGTACTCGGCCAGGGTGCCGCTGGAAGTTGCACCGACAGATGTGCTGGCCGTGAAATAGACGTAATCGGCATTCACAGCATGGACGACG
>Ga0209203_1000813_pt1 | contig 24860 bp, 25 predicted proteins | sample AD_UKC109_MetaG_FD_184423 | JGI IMG/M metagenome (GOLD analysis project Ga0209203, IMG submission 184423) | Active sludge microbial communities of municipal wastewater-treating anaerobic digesters from Hong Kong - AD_UKC109_MetaG (SPAdes)... | ecosystem: Engineered > Bioreactor > Anaerobic >... | reverse complement strand
TTGTTCATCGGCGTTTTCCTCCTTCTTATTTTTATTTGCATAAGCTCCAGCATCACCTAGTGGGAGCATATTGCCATTAATTAAATAAAGATCTCCACCTTGTTCAGTAGGGATCTTATCTAGGTTCTCAAGCACACGAATATCGTTTGCAGACATCCATCCATTTTGTCTTGCTGTTGAATAACCAGACATCCTGGAAGCATAATCTCCTCGCAAAAGACCTTCTAAATTGAACTTGAAGAAATATTTCTTTTTTTCATCAACTGTAAGTAAGGATCGATATAAACTTTGTTCCCAACGAATAACCCAGGGATCAAGTGTATATTTCACAAACTCTAATGACTGTTGTTCGATATTTGAAAAGCTTGATTTTTCTAGGTCCGCTAACATATGAGGCGGTACTCTAAAGATACGAGCTATTTCATTTATCTGAAACTTTCTTGTTTCTAAAAACTGTGCTTGTTCTGGTGAGATAGAAATTGGTGTATACTTCATTCCTTCTTCAAGAACAGCAACTTTACCTGAGTTTATTGAACCACCAAATGTAGAATTCCAATTTTCTCTAAGTCTTGCTGGATCTTTTATTGTTCCTGGATGCTCAAGTACACCAGAAGGTGCTGCACCATTTGCAAAGAACTTAGCTCCATATTCTTCAGTCGCCATTGCAAGACCTATTGCATTCTTTGCCATTGCTATTGGTGAGTAACCAACTAGTCCATCAAATCCAAGTCCAGGAATATGAAGTACTTCTCTAGGAGATAATACAACAGTTGAGTTTTCTTTTGCATTAGCTTCTTCCGTACTTCTTGAATAACTGTAGTAAAGGTGACCTTCATCGTCTCTATCTACCGTCATTTTGTTTGCCATTAGAGGATATAAAGCAATAATCTCACCTTTACCATTTCTAATAATTTGAGCATAAGCATTACCCCATAAAAGCAAATGAGTCATTAGCGTTTCTCTAAATACAAATGAACTCATTTCAGGATTAGGTTCATCATGTAATAAACGATATAAGTTACTATCCAGTGCTTTTTCCTTACTTCCATCATCTTTATATCTATAAAAATGAAGTGGAAGCCCAGCAACAGCCTCAGCCAAGATACGAACACAAGAATAAACTGCAGTCATTTGCATAGCACTTCGTTCTGTCACAGTCTTTCCAGCAGTTGAGCCACCCATGTAAAATGTATAATTGCTTCCAACTGTTCTATTTTCAGGCTTATCTCTTGCCTTAAAAATACCTTTAAATATTCCCATATCTATCACTCCTTAAATAAATAAAAGACCTCTTGAATCATATATAGACTCAGAAGATCCTTCGTTTCTTATTGCTCTATCAAGTGCCATAACCGTTGCTACAGCACCATCTATTTTTTCTACTGATTTAGATTTATCCATTTTAATGTTTCCAGCTGGATCTTCTCTAATTGAGATATTATCCATCATCCAATGAAGGACTGGATTACCATTGTGTGCGATACGCTTGCCAACAACCAAGTTCATAAGTTCCTTTGTTGGTGGACTCATATCCTTAAAACCCTGTCCAAAGGGAACAACTGTGAAACCCATGTTCTCTAGGTTTTGAGTCATCTGAACAGCACCCCATCGGTCAAAGGCTATTTCTTTAATGTTATATTTTTTTCCTAGTTCCTCAATAAAGGACTCGATATAACCATAATGGATAACATTACCTTCTGTGGTTTTTAGATATCCTTGCGATGTCCATAAATCATATGGAACATGGTCACGACTTACTCTTTGCTTCATATTCTCTTCAGGTATCCAAAAGTAAGGTAATACATGATATTTATCTTCATTTTCTAGTGGCGGAAAGACAAGTACAAAGGCTGTAATATCCATTGAAGACGAGAGGTCAAGTCCGCCATAACATACACGACCTTCCAGATCTTCTGGATTAAAATCAACATAGCAAGCATCATACTTCCGCATGGGCATCCAGCGTTTTTCTTGTTTCACCCATTGATTTAACCTTAACTGCCTGAAGGAGTTCTCTTCACTTGGCATTTGCTTTGCGGATTCACAAGCAGCTCTTACTTTTTCAATGTCTACTGTCACTCCTAGACTAGGATTAGCCTTTTTCCAAACTTCTGGATCAGTCCAATCATCATCAGGATCAGCACCATAAATGACAGGATAAAATGTTGGATCAATTTTTCTTCCTTCAAGGATATCCATTGCTTTTTGATGCACTTCATAACAAATAGAATTTGTATCATCACCTGCTGTAGTAATAAGAAAAAACAAAGGTTGCTTTCTGGCATCACCAGAACCTTTTGTCATAACATCATATAGTTTTCTGTTTGGTTGAGCATGTAGCTCATCAAATACAACACCATGTATATTGAAACCATGCTTTGAGTAAGCTTCTGCAGAAAGAACCTGATAAAAGCTATTTTTGTATTCGATTCTATTTTTTGATTCAGAAATCTTAACTGCCTTTTTCAATGTCTTATTAAGCTCGACCATTTTTTTTGCAACATTGAATACAATCTTCGCTTGGTTTCTATCAGCAGCACAACCATATACTTGAGCACCTTCTTCAAAGTCTCCACAAGTAAGTAAAAGAGCGACCGCTGCTGCTAGTTCACTCTTTCCTTGTTTCTTTGGTATTTCGATGTATGCAGTATTAAACTGTCTATATCCATTTGGCTTCAAAATTCCAAATACGTCTCTAATTATTTGTTCCTGCCAATTAAGGAGTTCAAACGGCTTTTTATACCAAACTCCATCTGTGTGTTTTAGTGATTCAATAAAGCATACAGCTCTGTTTGCTGCTTCTTTACTGTAAACGGAGTTTTTGGCTTTGAACTTGGTAGGAACATAAGTCTTTAATCTTCCCAAAACCTCATCCTCCATATTTTTGTAAAAGAAAAGCCGACCATATTAAGTCGACTTCCTTGTTTTGATATAAATCTTTACAAATCCTCAATTTTTGGAATTTCGAGTATTATCTTTTCAATTTCGTCAGGTTTCAAACCAAGTCCCTCAAGAGCCTGTCTGGTTCCGCAAGTAGGGCATATCGGTGTTTGGTTATCTACTCTTGAAATCGCTGGATGGCCTTTGTACTCCTTACCACACAAAGGACAAGTTTTAATAAAATCAGTTGTTGTTTTCATTGCTAACCTCCATACTTTTTAATATTGCATCTTCTAGATACTTAGGACTAAATCCAAATGTTTTATAACCTTCAAGACAAGTCATCACATAGTACTTTGAAGGCATCCCTACATCTCGATCCTCGTGCATGATATAAACGAATGCTTTCTTTCGATACTCTTTGCCTGTTTTGATCCCTTTGATATCAATTTCAACATCAGCTTTATAATAAAAGGTTGGATAACCTTCGTATCTATCAAGTGCTTGTTCATCAAGTTCAGTTACTTTCCAAATAGCAACTGGCAGTGATTTGCCTTCCGCTTTTTCAATTGTTAGGTAACCACCAGTTTTGCTTCCTTTGAAGAGAAGTTCATAATCTTCAATGAACCCAGTCCCTATAACTCTTGCAGTTGGACATCTTCTTTTCATCTGGTTAATGTTAAGGTTGCTACCATAAGCAATGTAGTATTTACTCATGCTGCACCTCCTTAAGCTGAAACCATAGAAGCAGGTCTTACCCCACTTCTAAAGCTTGCATCGCCTGATAATCTCTTTGTTAAGAACTCTCTTGCTGTTGCGAATTCCTCACCAATGAATCCAAGTCTAAGTAGCCAAGTTCTCATTGCGTATTTAGGATTTTCGTTTTGTTGTGGCTTTGGTGAGGCTCCTTTGGCTTCCTTAGCCATTTGACTTAAGGCTAGGCATAATTGAATGTAACTCTTAAGTTGTCCTGCGTGAAGCCCGTTTTGCTTGCCATCTTTAGGTGCATCAAATTGGAATAGTCTGAATTCAATTGTTCCTTTTGTAAAGGTTGCATGGAAGTTTAGCATGTGGTATCTTGAACCATTGTAATGTTGAGTTCTTCCATAATCTTCGTTTTGGCTTCTATACCAAACATCTGCGAAACCGCTCATTGTTGATGGCTTCTTTTTGTTTAATGCTGTAAGGAATCTTGGATCAACCGTTTTGCAGTATCTTCCGATTCTGCTTCTATCAATTTCTAATGATTCTGCTAATAAACTCTCGTGGCTTGCCATGATGTTTGTTAAGTTTCTCATTGTCTTTGGTGTGTGTCCGTTTGCTCCAATGTGAATGTGAACTCCACACATTCTTGTTGCATCGCTTTTTGCTCCAGCCTTTCTAAGAATTCTGATTATCTCTTGTAATGCATTGATATCTTCGTATTTAAGAATTGGTGTCACCATTTCGCATTTTTCATCGTCTAGTCCAGCAATGCTTACATCCTTTTGAAATTTCCAAACTCTACCGCTTGTGTCTTTGCAGGCCCATGTTGAATACCCGTATTCGCTTGCTGCGTTCCACGCTCTGGTTCCAAAGAAATCGGCTACAAGTTCTGCTGCCTTCTTTCTTGTAATGTTGTTCATTTCAATCTCAACACCGATTGTTTGATTCTTCATGTTGTCGATTTGGTTTTTGATTTTTTCTTTCATTTTAATCCTCCTCATTAGACTTGCGTGTTTCTTTTGTCGTGTATATATATCACTCTAAAAGCAATTTATATCAAGTCATTTGAGAAGTATTTTTCAACTATTTTTGATATATTTATATATCAAACTTTGTCTTCGGTTATTACTCTAAATAGGTCTTCGCCATATATAAGATTTAACGAACTTCCGTTGTCCCAATGAACTAAAATGGAGCCAATATCATCAACTCCAACGACCGTTCCTTTTGTGCCAAGTGGCGGTGCTTGAAAATCGTCCATCTTCAGTAGTTCGATCCTTGTGCCTTTTGGATACGTGATTCTTAATTCAGCAAGTTGCTTTTTGGTTATCATAATTCTTTACCATCTTTACCTATAAGTTTAATCTGTGTGATTGTTCCATTGTGAAATAACTTCAACGCATATTCGAGTGCTTCTTTTTCAGTCCATTTCAGTGAATTAATGTAATAGTTAACTAAATACTCAATCCCAGAAAATCTTGTATCATACTTTTCACAAGTTTCCTTTAGCTCAGTTCTTAATTCTTCTATTGTTTTCTCTGCCATTTCTATACCTCCTTTAAGGTACTATATATATCGCTCTAAACGGCATTTATATCAAGTCATTAGTACTAGAATTATCTGAACTGCCGTCAACTTGCTTAACAACATCTGCGTATGCTACTTTTTGTCCGTTTCTGATACAATAAACATTTTCAGCATCACCTGTGTTTTCAACGTATCTTCTTAGAATAACTGACGCATACTTTTCATCGATTTCCATTGTGTAGCAGATTCTATTTGTTAGTTCGCAAGCCATCAAAGTGGAACCTGAACCACCAAATGTATCAACAACAATGGCATTCTCTTGTGAGCTGTTTCTTAAAGGATATGAAAGAAGGTCAAGTGGCTTACTCGTTGGATGATTTTCATTTCTTTTCGGTTTCTTAAAGTTCCAGATAGTTGTTTGCTTTCTATCCGAATACCAGCGATGTGTACCATTTTTTAAGAAACCATAAAGTATAGGTTCATGTTGCCACTGATAATCGGATCTACCTAAAACCAGTGAGTCTTTCACCCAAATGCAACAACCTGCTAAGTGTAGTCCTGCATCATGAAAAGCTGTTCTAAAGTTCAATCCTTCTGTATCTGCATGGAAACAATAAGCCGATGCACCAGGCTCGCAGTGATCAACCATGTTCTTAAATGCCTTCAATAAGAACTGATAGAACTCTTCATTCTTGAGTGAGTCGTTTTTAATCTTGAGTCCACTTGAACTCGTGAACGAAACTCCGTAAGGCGGATCGGTCAGAAGCAAGTTTGCTCTTTTACCATCCATGAGTTTATTGACATCATCTAGTTTGGTAGCATCACCACAAACTAAAACATGGCGACCAACAATCCAGCGATCACCATATTCCACGAATGCTGCTTTTTCTAAAGCTTCTGTTAAATCGTAATCGTCATCTTCTATTTCAGCTTCATCACTTTTGAATAGGTTAGATAGTTCCTTTTCATCAAAACCAGTAAGTGATAAATCGAAACCTAGATCAGATAAACCTTCAAGTTCTACTGCTAATAGTTCTTCATCCCAACCAGCATCAAGAGCCATACGGTTATCTGCAAGAATGTATGCTTTCTTCTGAGCTTCAGTTAAGTCCTCAACAAATACACATGGCACCTCTTTATAGCCTTCAGCTTTGGCTGCTGCAAGTCTACCATGCCCAGCTAGAACGTTATGTTCTCTATCAATAATCAAAGGATTAATAAAACCGAACTCTCGAAGTGATGATTGTATCTTCTTAATTTGCTCTTTAGAGTGGGTTCTTGCATTGTTAGCGTACGGCACTAACAACTCGACATTAACTAATTTGAATTCTTTTACTGATGTTTTTGCCATTATACTAATCCCCATTCTGCAAATTTCTCAAAACCGCCTAGATCACTAATGAACTCACGAACGATCTCAACGATTTCTGAATATGGTCTGCCATCGATAATCTCATCTCCAATAGCACAGCAAAATTCAACAGGAGCATCTGTTTCTTGAGCCTTTAACCAAGCATAGATATTTACGCTTACATCAGCTTTGGATAGGTCTTTACCATGAAGCCCACCGCCAGTAACTGAGTCGGCCATATCAGATCCAAGTTTTCTATTAGTTGCACCAGTATCTACGTCAGTTCCGCCAGTCCAATCACCGATAGGATTTATTTCGGCATCTTGATACTCGTTTTGGATTTCAGCTTTATTAGCATTACTTTGACAAATAATCAATCGATCACCATTGAGGATGTATTTACCGTCAGTGCGATACTTTGTATAAATGCTATGAGCAATCTTCGATAGTTTCTTTTGCTCTTTAGTAAGTGGTACTCCTTTAAAGATTCCATTATCCCCACAGCGAATTCTATCGGCTTGGTTATATGCTAAATTAATATCTTGTGGCACTTCTTTATAGTCAACCATGATTTCACCAGCTATTCTATGAACTGCATCAAGAACATCGCCTTCAGAAATAAACACAGAAGTTTCCGCAATAATATGACATTTACCATGACCAATTAATACCTCAACTGCGATTCTTGGATTTTCTGCTTGCTTGTATGCTAAGTCAACAATAGCACCAGCAATTCTATCTGCAACCTTATCTGGATGGCATGGATTTACTTTTTCGTACATTTACATTTTCCTCCTCTTACATTTTTCTGGCTTTCAGTAATTTTTCCATCATTAAATCCTGTGGATCAAGTTCGTCAATTTCAGCTGATCCATTGTCTTGAATGATGGAATAGATTTGATACCAGATTTGGTTTACTTGTTTCATATATGCCTGCGACATTGAAACAAACGGACTGGCGATTGCATTTCCTGTTGTTGGATGTTTTGCTAGCATACCAAATTCTGATATCGCTTCTTCACATTGAATCCAACGAGAAACACTCATCGCATACTGTTCGATTAATTGATTACCGACTAGGTTTTCACAGCCTCGTTTCTTTAGCCACAAGTAAGTGGTCTTGAAAATGTCCTGAGCATATAAGTCTTTTCCATTTTTTTGCTTTGCTTTTAAATAATCTTTTATCGGTGGAACATCGACACCTTCAATTTCATCTGGTGTAACAAAATCCGACATATTATCAAAGGTTGTAGTTAACACTTCCACCTTATTTTTGTTGGTAGGTTTCTTTCCACTACCTATTCTTGCACCGCCTCTAGCAGTACCGTCCTTTGCCATCGCTTAATACCCCCTTTGAAATGAAAAAAATTCGCACGAAACCCCAGCCTCGGTGTCGAATTAAAAATTTGTAGAGATTTGACTCCCCCTACCATCAACTGCGGTCACCAATTTCATAATGGATTATTGTATGACAGCTTTGGCATAGCGACATTAAATTACTAAACTGGTTAGTTCCTCCACGAGAAAGAGGTACGATGTGATGAACCTCTTCAACAGGTGTGATTCTTCCTTCCTTTAAACATCTCTCACAAAGTGGATGCTTCTTTACATACAACCCACGTATACGTTTCCAGTTGTTACCATACTTCTTATCATGATTTGGTGCTCTGTTATAACGATCATATTGTTTCTGTCTTAATGAAGCATGCTCTTCGCAATAAACATCTAAAGTAAGTTTAGGACAACCAGGAAATGCACATGGTTTCTTTGGCTTACTTGGCACAGCAATTCCTCCTTTTGGCATGAAAAAAGGCCAGCAGATTTGACTCTGTTGACCTTCACTATCTCTATGGCTTTTGCCAATTATATCATACCACATAGACTTGCTTGTCACAAGTTGCCACGCCTTGTCATGCCTTGCCATTTTATTCTGGTATATTAAATTGTTCCATAGCCTTGTTATGTAGTCTTCTAACAGTGCTTGATGAAGCAAATATTAGATCAGATATCTCGTTCCAAGACTTCCAATAGATATAACGATGAATAAGCACTGATTCTAATTCTGTATCACCTATGTTAGCAATAGCATCTAAAGTTTCATTTCTTAATCTTTCGGCTTGAGGTTCGAGTCTTTCTAATTCATGCTCATTATCAATCTTACGAAGTATCCACTTTACAAATGGTGCATCCGTATTTCTATTAGGATTTCTAGGCATATCATCATACTTAGGACCAGGAATGGAGTCTGCTAGTTCCTGACATCTATTAATATCATTTTTTAAATGATTCATTTTCAATACCAAATTATGATATCTTGATAAATAAGTTTTTTTGTCCATGTACTAGCCTCCTTTTAGAATCTTATCTAATTTGTCCATTTCTATTGAAATACCTGTAGGTTCATCTGACCATCGCTTTTCAACTGTCTCTTTTACCACTTGTGCATCATCTTTCCAGAAACCAACATCTGTCATACAGTCTTTGAGCATTTTTTGAAGGTTGTCAGTATCAGGCTTGGTAATCCGCCATTCGTTATGCTTGTGTGATTTACCTTTTGGAAATAACCAAACAACATGAAGCTCAATCGCACCTTCATACGGGCTAGGTGGTTTGAAAGGTTTCAGATGTCTAATAAGCATTTGCCTTGCTGTTTTAACTTTCTCTGGCTTATAAAACATAGGTCTATTTCCAACCACCGCTACCTTCGCTTGCTGAGCTGTCACTGTAGGTGGTTCCATTAATAAAAATAATTTCATCAACTTCGCTCCTTTTTAGTTTTTGAGTCTGGCAGAAAACTTGTGCTGACGTTGATGCTTTTGTTGTAGGGATAGGGCTGATTCTGAAGCCCTTATCCTACTACGACAAAGCGTCAGCGGTGCTGGTGGCGGTAGCTACCTATATATAAGCCCTATCCGCCAGTTTTTGTGCCAGTTTTTTTCTGGTGGCAGATAGGGATTTTCTTCCTTTCCGCCAGTTTTGTAATTTTTGGCGGATTACGTGTTGTTTTCCTTTCCGCCAGTTTTTTCATGCCTTGTAATAAGACCTTTATGCGTACTGTATTTATCAGCAAATTCATTAACTCTATCACGTACAGTTCTCGGTTTTATGCCAAGATACTCTGCTACTGTTTCCGCATTTGCTGTAATTCCATCTTCAGAACAGATATCGAATGCTCTATCAAACTCTTCTTTTCTTGTTTCGGGAGTTTGACCTCTCTTACCTGATTTTGCTAGGTTGGCTTCTGTTGAACCTTCCGAGAAAAGTTTGTCTAGGTCACCCGATGTATCTAGTACATGGATAGGGTATTTAAACCAAAAATTGCGAGGTTTGAAGTTCTTGAATTCACGTAATGAACATTCAAGTTTCCATGCAGTATCCGACAAGTCGTCCGCATAGTTTGCTATAAATTCTTCTGGTGCATCGAGTTGGATCATGTCTAGTTGTGCATCGGGATCACGTGCAAATACACCCGAACCAGACGCTCTATCCATTGCTCGTTTAGAACCTTGAGCACCCTTTGAATGGTGATGACAGTAAATAGCTGCCGATCCTGTTTCGTTACAAATCTTGTCAAACTGATTACAGAATGCACCCATCTCTGAAGCATTGTTTTCATCACCTGTAATAACCTTGTAAATTGGATCGATGATTACTGCATTGTATTGCTTATTTGATATTCTTCTTATTAGTTTAGGCACTAGTTTATCAAGCGGAACAGCATGTCCACGAAGGTTCCAAATAGAAATATTATCGCTGTGCTTTGGTGTAATTTTTAATGCCTTATAAATCTCAGCAAAACGATTAATAAAAGATGCCGAGTCGATTTCTAAGTTCACATACAGCACTCTTGATTTCTTACATTTGAAACCTAGCCATATCATTCCTTCTGATAAAGCCACAGCAAGTTCCATAAGTAAGAATGATTTACCTGCTTTTGATGATCCTGAAATAAGCATCTTATGACCGCATCGGAGTACTCCTTCAATGAGCTCTTCAGGTAATGCTGGCGGATCTAGTAATTGGTCTTTTAAGTTTTGTAGTCCTGGAAGTTCATCATTTGCACCCTCAACAAAATCAAGCCAATCAATCCAAGAATTGCGACCGATATTTGTTGCGATTAAGGTTTGTTCTTTGCCGCATCTTGTGATTCCTGGCATACGTGATAATCTCGAAGGATTGCGATTTTGCTTATCTACCTTTAGTCCGTTCTTTTCTAGAAAATCGTATAGGAAATCCACTCGTTTTCTGTATTCTTCATAGTCCTTCGCTTCAACCTTTACGATTGCATGAATAGACTTTCCTGCTGAGCTTGTAAGTGCTGCTATTGGTAGTTCGAGTTTTCGATAAAAAGCATCTTGTTCTGATATAGGCATATCGTCAGATTCAACTAGTGCATAAGTGAAGCGAGTGATGTTCTCATTCTTAACGCCTGTTCCATCTAAAGGATTAAAGCGAATCCATGCACCACATTCTTCTTTCCAATCACCAATCGTTGCACCTAAGTCTTCTGGATGCTTTTTTAGTGTACCTATTAGCTCTTGTGCAGTACGATCGTATATACCTTTTGATGGCATCCATTTTCCTTCAGCGTCCTGCCACACGTCATTTGTTACATATCCGACTAAATCTTCTGGTTTGAATAAAGTTTCAAGATAAAGGATAAGCTGCTCAACTGGTGTCATTGTTTTTGGTATTTCATAAGTTATGCCATCGCCATCATATTCGATGACATCATCCCAATCTAAGCAGCCGTCTCCTGCAAAAGAATGCGGAATATAGCCATAGGTCTTTGCCATTTGTACTATTGTTCCGCCTGTTATAGGATTTGAGCTACCACCAAAGGTAGCCCATTTCCTTTCGCATTCATTCGCCTTGTATCTTGAATCATTTCTGGACCATTCATCCCATACTGAGCAGTCATAGCCTTCAGCTTTTAAAGCCATACCGACATTGATCCATTCTTGATAATTTAAGCCAGCAACATTTATGAATTTTAATGCTTCTAGTATGTTGTCCATAGTGTTCCTCCCATTATGGTTGATAACTTGCAGCATCAAGGCCACGAGGTAAGAACCAGCTATTATTTGAAATTCTAGTAATCATCTTACTTGCACTATCGAAGTCCCATGTTCCGACATGATAGAATCCATACTTTTCAAGTAATCTGATTTGTTTTGGAGTTGCTAAATGCTCGTCTTGTCTTGCTCTTAATTTTTCAATAATTGAGCTTGCATGACCGCAGCATGAAATTGTGTCTGTTAAAATACCCATTCTCTCAAGATATGATTTTTGTTTTTCAGTAACAGGTCCCATTTCCCAAGTAAATGTTGGTTCATAATTAACTAAGTCTTCTGCTGAAATAGAAAGTGCATATTCAAGCGGATCGACATATTTTCTTTGACGCTTCTTCATAGCAGCAAGTGCACGAGCAAGTGCAGCTTCACGTTCTTGAATAACATCATTTTCAGCTCTGCTTTCTGCTTCTAATAAGTCAATGCCACAGCCTGTATCCATAACCAATTTATCGATACGTTTTGCGATGCTTTCATCTTTTGAAATAAGAGCTGAAGGCCTGCACAAGTCATGACGCTCTGTCATCCATAAGAAATCTAGTAATAAGAGTTCCTTCTTACCAGGACTAAGTCTCATGCCTCTACCGACCATTTGTTGATATAAGCTTCTAATCTTTGTAGGTCTTAAAACTACTATTGTGTCTACCGATGGACAATCCCAGCCTTCAGTAAGAAGCATCGAGTTACAAAGTACATCGTACTCACCAGTTTCAAAGTCTTTTAATATTTCATCTCTATCAGGTGAATTCCCATTTACTTCGACTGCTTTTAATCCATGAACATTAATCAAATCACAGAACTTTTGTGAGGTCTTTACCAAAGGTAAAAATACGACTGTCTTGCGACCTTTGCAGTAGTTGACCATTTCGATTGCGATTTTATTTAAGTAAGGTTCTAATGCACCACCAATTTCACTGACAGCATAATCACCGTTAGAAATTCCTACGCTATTGATATCTAGTTCAAGTGGTATCATCTGTGCTTTTACTGGGCATAAATAACCATCTCTTACTGCTTGATGCATTGAATATTCATAAGCCTTACTGTTGAAAAATTGTCCTAGATTTTTTTGATCTGCTCTGTCTGGTGTAGCTGTTACACCTAGTACTCTCGCAGCATCGAAGTGTTTTAATATTCGCTGGTAAGTTTCTGACATCGAATGATGTGCTTCATCCACCACGATTGTTTTGAAGTAATCTCTTGGAAATCTGGCTAGTCGTTTTTCTTGAGATAATGTTTGAACCGATGCAACTGTGACATCAAGCGGTGAGCCTATGGAGGTAGACTCTGCCTTTTCTAAAGCAGAATCTAACCCACTAGCTACCTTTAACTTGTCCGATGCTTGGTCGAGAAGTTCACCACGATGGGCAAGAATTAATGCCTTGCTGCCATCTTTGACTTCTTCTTCAACAACCTTTGAGAAAACGACCGTCTTACCTGTGCCTGTTGGCAAAACAAGCAATGTATTCTTAAATCCGCTATTCCATTGATTAAAAATTGCACTTACAGCTTCATTTTGATACGGTCTTAATTCCATAGATTACCCCCTAAAATGGAAGATCATCATCGCTGACTTCAACCATAAAAAACTTAGGATCATAATCGATGAAACGATCAAGATCATTGATTGTCTTTTCTTCCCCAGATTGATTAATGTATGTTCTTTGTTTGAAATGAGCACGTCCTTTTGAGCCGATAACTTTATTCCAATCCATAGTTAATTTTTCGCCATGTTTCTTTTGTCCAATGCTACGGAAGAACCCAGAAATACGCCATTCTAATGAGCGATAAAGCAATAAATCAAATTTAACAATTGATACACCTTCTGGTGCATTTACTTGAACAGTTATTGCAGCTTTATTACATGCAGGAACTTTAGCTCCGCCAGGAAATCTTCCTCTTTCAAAATTTGTAACTACGAAGTTGTAGTCACCTTCGGGTAACAGAACGAACGCTTGTCCATCATTTTCAATGGAGTCGTTCCAATCCAACATCATGTTTTGGTTATTATTTATTTCTGCCATTTTAAATTCCTCCGTTATTTTTAGTGATTGTTTGAATGATCTTTGTCCAGTTTGGAATTATCCATCTGGTAATGAAGTCCTCTGAATAAGTCGAGATATCAGCATCGAGAGAATAATGACCTTTATTTGCCACGATTACTTTGATATCTTCTTCAGTAATACCTGCTTCTTGAATCATGTTTTTTAGCTTTTCAATGTTAGGTCGTTCTGTCTCTTTTGTAGGCTCAGGTTGGCCCGTTTTAGGCGACACGTCCGCAAATAAATGAGATATCGAACTGAAAGCCAAGTCTAGCTCATCAGCCAAACTGAAGCGATTTTTTGCGTCCCAGCAAGGGTTATGAGTTGTATACATTATTCGCTTGCCACCACTTGCTTTCTTTGTGTTATTTTCAGTAGTGATAACAAAGGTTTTATAGTTGCAGAAAAGTAACACGTCACACCATTCTTTGACTAATGGAGCACATTGTTTTGTTAATTTCATTTCCCATCTGTCGAATTGGCCTTGTTCTTCTGGAAGCTCATATTTACGTGGCTTTCCATGAGCAATAACTACTGGATTAATTCCAACTTCGATAAGCTTGGATAATAGTTGTAGTAAGGTAGAGAATTCTTCTGCAAGGTAGGTGTAACCTTTCCCGAATCCGAAGTCCTCAATATTGGCTTTGCGATACTTGTTGCAAATGAAGTCATTGCATAAACTTTCAGCCCAGTCTGCTGTATCTACCACTAAGGTTTTACAAACTTCTGGATTATCAATAACCTCTTTAACTGTTGCGATTAATTCTTCCCAGCTTGAGATTTTGATGCGTCTGACATTTAATCTTGATGTTCCACCTTCTGTATCTAAGAAAAGTGGATCAGGCATTTTTGATGCTAAAGATGTCTTACCAACACCCTCTGCACCGTATATACAAAATTTTATCGGTGTCTTTTCAACACCACTAACGATGTTTAACATGCTTATTTCATCTCCTTGTTGATTATTATTTCTTCTCTAGCATCAGATTCAGGAGCTAGTACTGCTTGTCCTTTTGGCTTTATAATGTAGCCTCCGACTAAGTCATTAAATTGTGTTTTTCCGAGCATCTTTTGTAGTTCGCTAATAGGCATTAATTTCTTAGGTGCGAATGGATCATAGCCGTTTTCTGTTATAAGTCTTGCTACTGCATCTTCATCACTGATTTTGCGTTTAGTAACCGATTCAACAATCTTGTAACCTTTCCACTTTTTGCCTTCTATAGCCTTTTTCAAGCAATACTCTCTAATGTCATCAATGTAAGTGGCTATGCTGTCTAGCTTTGTTAAAATAGCTTCGATTTCATCATCGGTCATGAATTCAGGTTTTTTCATTTCCTTGACCGCTTGAAGTGTATCTTCAGCTCTTTTTCTGCAGCTATTACGTCCAGGACAAAATCTGCACCAAACACCACTATTGGCTTTTGGATCATCACTTAATGCTTCTTTTACTGCTGGGGTAAGTCTTTCTTTTTCCCATTTTTCAAGTTCCTCTGAAGTGATGGAATACTCTGAAACGTTGTGAATTCGTTCTTGATAAATTACCAATCGGATATTATCAATTGGATAAAAGTCCTTATAGCACTTGTACGCATATAGCCCATAAATCCCAAGCTGACTGTTTAGTTCATTGAGTGTTTCATCAAAAGGTGTGACTTTGATAAATCCAGTCTTGTTGTCAATAATCGTGAGCGTATCGCCTGCAATAATTCCGCAATCCAGAGTGCCATGAGTATCTGGTGCATAGTCCATTTCCAGAAGCTGTTCGATCAGTACAACTGGCTGCTCGCCCGTACGCTTTGCTTCATAATCAACTGTGCTGATTACATAGTTAGCGTAGCCATTTGCTAATCGTTCCATTTCTTCTGAATAGTGCTTAAGACCTGATTTTATTTCATCTGTTGTCTTTTTATTGCCAGATTCATAATCTTCAAGTTTTAAGCTTTGTCTGATGTAGTGTTCTGCTAATAGGTGGCATTCGCTTCCAAACTCACTCGCTTCTGTAGTCTCTTCAGTTTTAGTTGCTAGGAATTTAGTAGCGTATCCACAATAGAACCACTCTTTGCTACTTGGAGCCAAGATCGAATGTGCCCTTTGAGCCATCTTCCTCACCTCCTTCTTTTGCATCTCCTTCTAGGAGCATTACTTCTTCTGCTAGAGCCTTAGTAAGAAAGCTGATTGTTAATAAAGAATCAAAAATATCAACTTTGCTTACTACGGGTTCATCTCTAGCTTCTTGAACATCGTCAACCATATTTAGTTCCTCCTTTGATTTTTTTGAAGACTGTTCTTTGCCTTCTAAAAGTCAAATGGGAACTCGACAGGTTTTTGCCAAATAAATATCAAATATAATTTTTAAGTTTTTCTTGAAGTGTTTTTATAAGGCTTGATTTCTTGTATTGAACAGTTGATCGTTTCAAGCCCATAGCCTTGCCGATTTCATCATCTGTGTAACCATCATTGAATAGATTCAGTATCATCCGACTCTTTTCATCTAGAAGCGATAGTTCACGTTCGAGTGCTTCCTCTCGTTCAGACTTTATTAACGCATCATGCGGTGTATCAGTATGTATGTCTGCCATTTCATAGTTGTTATCTTCTAAAAATTGATCTAAGGATAATGGCTTACCATCTCTGTGAGTTTTACCGAACGGGCAGTTATTACAGTCCTCTTGACATCTCTTCATATATGAGTATCTTTCAGAAGGAACTAGGCATCTGCTTTCGTTATCCCGTTGTCTGTGTTCTTCTGCCAGCATATTTCGCCATGCATGAAAATACTCAATCGTACAAGGCACATACATTCTTTTTCTTGTGATGCTGTTAAAGTAAGAACAGTAACGCATCTCTTCCTCAGGCTTCTTGTCTTTGTTGTACTCAGCGATAGCCAGCCTGATTTCAGCTTCACTGAAGTATTCATCTTTTAGATTTGTTAACATTAAAAAACCTCCATTTCAGAATTTTTTTAGAAATGGAGATCTCTTAGTGCAGTCCAAGCGTTATTCGGGCGTAGCAAAAAGAACGGAGTACCTTTGTCAAGATTTCCATTTCTATTTGCAGTCCGCTCCCACAGCTTTCTGCGTTTTTGTGTGTGTTTTGGAGAGTCCTACGTGGGATGCAGCGATATCTTCTGCAGTAGTGACTTCCTTAACACAGTGCCAAAACTACTTATCTCAAATTTTTAATTTAATTTAAATTACTTGAGAAATTGTAAAGTCTGGCATTTCGTGATATAATTAATCAAAAGCATACGTTCAAAAATTATTACTAATTTTGTCTTGCACGTTTTGACACTATAATTGTACTAAATGAGTCTTTTTCATCTCAGCGGTGTTCGGACTAAGGTATTCAGTCCGATTTATGAAAGGAGCAAATCAATGCATATTTATGAGTTTATAAACTTAATTCAAAATTCATTTGCAAGTCAAATTCAACCAGATTCAAAAACTGGCAAGATTACTGCTAAGCAAATATATCAAGATGTCATAACTTGGTTTACAGATGAATCATTGATGGATATTGAATCTATTAATGCTGTAACCATGAAATCTCTGAATTATTGTGAAAAACTATTAAATGAATCTAATGAAATCGATATGCCTATAGCTGATGCTAAACTCTTAAAAAGCAAAGTAACATCAGATAATTTTAGAGATGTATTTGACGCCGCCGATTTATCTCCTGAAGCTGAACAATTACTGATTGATGCCTTTGAAACCAAAGGCTACAAACTAAACAGGTTTGATATACCACAAGACTTAACTGATATATTTATACAATTGCTCCAAGAAAGATCTGAGATTAATAAGAAAGGATCAATCACAAAAGCACAATTTATCTCTGATAGTCAGGTTAAGATTGGTGGTAGAATAATCAATCTTCCGCCAGCTTTATATGTACCAGAACTCCCAGCAGAGAAAGAAAACGAATATGTAACTGCTCTTCTTTCTGTATACACTCAAAAAACATCCAAAAAGATTGAATCATTAAACGACCTTGATGAATTTCCAATTTATCAAACTGAAATTCAAGCTCATCGAGAATATTTCTATAGTGCAGAAAGTATTTTACATAAAGTTAGAAAATTCTTTTATGACGCAGAAAGCGAGTTTAGCACTCTCAAAAGTGAAATATTTGACAGTATAAAACTAGATATAATTAGAAGTTACCCAGATGGCTATGAAAAACTCAATGATATAATGCATACAGTTATTGTCATTTCTCTTTCAAAAAGCTACTTTTCTAAACCTGGAAATGGGATCGTTGGTAATGGCGAGAGAAGAGGAGTCGTCCATATGTTAGTCAACGATGGAAAGGTAAGGTGGTTATAATGCAAAAACTTTTTAACACCGAATTTGAAGTATCAATGCGTCTTCTAATACTTCTTGATTCCATCAGCAATTTAAATGAGGATGAATTAGCATATTTAGACTTTTTCTCTATCTATTCAAAATCTTTTAATTTTGAAAATGATAATTTAAATGGTGATTGCTCGTTCCCAATAAATGAAATAACAATTCAAAGGAAGCTTATAAAAAACGCAATAAAGGATTTAGTTTTGAAATCATTTATAAAAGTCAACTATGATAAGATAAAAGGTTATGTGTACTCTGTTACAGATGATGGGTATTCATACGTAAGAAAAATTGATGATCCTTACTCAAGACAATATCAACAAAATGTTTGTATTATAAAAAACTCGATAAGTCCAATAAGTATTTCAAAATTAAAAGAAATTGCAGCACAAAGGAGTGATGATTAATGGCCTATATTAAATTATTAAAGCTAACAGCTACTGGACCTAGTGATAAGATTTCTACTATTGAATTTGGTAAAAAAGCTACTATTATTGCTGGCCCTTCTGACACAGGAAAAACATGCATTTTTAAATGCATTGACTTTGTGTTAGGTGCAAAAAATGATGAAGATCATGCTCCTTTTGATGAAGAAGATGGATACACTACAGTAAATTTGCTTATTGATACATCATATGGCCAAATGTCTTTAACTAGGGAACAAGGAAGCAATAAGACTCAAGTTTCATGTGATAATCAATCAATCGAGAACGGTGAATACTTGTTAAATGCAAATAAAAATAACCCCAAAACAATCAACAGTTTAATGTTGAAAATTCTAGGGTTAAGAGAAGATTTAAGTATTCCAAAAAATAAAGAAGGCGAACCAGAAACATTTACATGGCGAACATTAAAAAGAGCATTCTTTGTTGATGAAAATAGAACCGATCAGTCAAAATCAATTCTTCTTCCTGCAACTGGAGATACAGCGTATTTGGCTGGCTTGATTTATTTCTTAACTGATAACGATTTATCAAACTATCTTTTAAGAGACGAAACAAAAGAAATTAAAGAAGCGAAAAAGAATGCAATTATTGGATATATTTCTTCTCACAAGCAAGAAATGTTAAATAAAAAAAATAACCTATTAACCAAACTATCTACTTCAGGTAATGATATTGATTCTGTTTCAAAACTAATTGATGACCTAAATCAACAAATGTTCAATATAAACACTGAAATTGAGCAGCTTACAGAAGAAACAAAGCATACATCATCTCAATTGATACAGCTTCAAACTAAACATCAAAAAAATACTATCCTGTATTCAAACTATAATGCTTTAAAAACTGATTATCAGAAAGACGTCGATAGGTTGTCATTCATTGTTCAGCACGAGCTCATGCATAGCAATCTCAAAAAAAATACCAAGTGTCCATATTGTGATCATAAAATTACTCCAAAAGCATCTGAATCTTATATTGAGGCTTCACGTATAGAGCTTAGAAGAGTAATAACCAACTTGAATGACTTAGAAGAAACATCAGTAAATCTAAAAGATACTTTAGATGATGAAGCCGATTTGATTCAAGTGTATGAAGATACAATGACTAAAAACAAGAACAAAGTTGCTGAAGTTTTATTGCCACAAAGACAAAGAATAGCAGATACATTAAGAAACTATGAGGAATACATAAGTTTGAAATCAGCTATCGACCAATTGGAATTTGCAGATGAAGCTTTATCTAATGACCTAGAAACTTATAAAAGAGGTAAGGATTTACCGAGAATCCCGTTTGAAGCAAAGAAATTATTCTATGACCTAATTGGCTCATTCATAAAAGAAAATGGATTATCTGTTTTAAATAAAATGGGTAATCTAGATGTAAACACAATCGACTTTTTAGAAACTAAGCTGGACCTTGTAATTAACAATAAAAAGAAAAATAAACGTGGTAAAGGATACAAAGCTTATACAAACTCCGTTTTACTTCTACTATTTAGAAAATTCGTTGAAGAAAAGTCCGCAAACAAAATTGGTTTATTTATGTTTGATTCACCACTCAAGAACCTATCTATTCCAGAAGAAATTGATGATGATACAAACAATATAAGGAAAGGATTCTTTGACTATATTATTAATTTAAAAACAGATGATCAAATTATCATTTTTGAAAATACTAAACACCTTGAATTACCTCAACTTGATGAAAATGAAGATACAAAAATTTATATCTTTACTCAAAAAGAAAATTCAGGCAGATATGGTTTCTTAAATGAAGTAAAGAAGGCATAAGGAGATAAGAACATGGTTAGTTATAATAAGTTATGGAAACTGTTAATTGATAAGGGACTAAATAAAAAAGAGCTAATTACGCTCTCGGGTGTTAGTTCTTCTTCAATTGCTAAAATGACTAAAGGTCAAAATGTTACAACTGATGTTCTATCTAAGATTTGCAAAACACTGAAATGTGATTTTAAAGATATTATGGAATATATTCCCAAATAAAAAAACAGCGACCTAACTCGTTATTGAGCTAAGTCGCTTTTTGTTATTAAAACTATAGAGTTTTTAATAAATCCGTGAAGTAAGTAATAAATTCACCTTTTGTTAAATTTTCATTATATAATGGTGATCCCCATATACGATATTCGTTGTCATCGACGAATTTTAAAACTGGAATACCTTTATTAACTAAATCTAGTAAAAGTGTATTTTTCCATTTATCTTTATCTAATAAGTGTTCTCCTTTTGGTTCAATAAACATACAAATATAAATATTATTTTTACCTTTTTCAGTTTTATTTTCCAATTCCTTATTAAGGATTAAAACATAGTCAGGTTCAAATTTATAACCATCATCAAAAGAATATATTGCCACTTGAATTTCATTTCTAATTAAAATGACAGAATGAAATTTACTTTTTAAATTTTCTACAATTGTGCTGAAATACTTAACAAATTTTTTCTCTTCACTAGTTCCAAAATTATCATTATAAGCGTACCAGTTTTTATCTGATAAATCCATGCGATAAGTACTGTTTACTAGACTATCATTTTGTGAAATACCAGCTCCCCATGACTCATCATCTGCTTGTATAGTTATATTTCTAATTTTATCAGTGAATACTTCTCTAATTGGTTTACTGTAAAACTCGTAAGTACCTCTAAAGGAAATTTCAATTGTTTGAACATAATCAGATACAATTTGTAGAACTTCCTTGCAAGCCATTAGTTGATCATCAATGCTTGGAGTAGTTCCTTCTAAAACTAAAAAAGTTATAGGAAAGTTACCCAGGTATTCTTCACTTGTCAAAAACTCTTCAACGCTTTTTAGATGCGGAAATTTTTCTTTTAATTTATCAAAAGATAATGTTAAATCAAAGCATCTATAAGCTTTATAAATAATATTATATTGAATGTCTTTAAATTTAGTTGGAGTCAAATCAGTATATTTTAATCTATATAAGTTTTTATCTTCTTCAAATAGTCCAGATAATGAAGATGCATTAGACTTACATTTATACGTTTTTCCCATTGTTCGTATTTTTTCAGGTAAGGATGTAACTGAACTTCTTCCAACTTCAACTCTATTATTTAAGAAGACAAAACCTTCTTGATATATCTTGGTAGATTTAAAATCATCTTTCAATCTATAAACCACTTGTTTCGTTTCGTTTTCTGGTAGTAAACCTGTTTGTTTTAGTGCTCGCTTAATTTCATCTATATATCTTGAGTCATCCATACAGTGATATAATAAAGTTTCACAAATAGATAGTGGATTTGAATAATCAGAGTACTTTCTTTTGTCTCTTGACTGTTCTGTTGTAAATTGGAATGGGCAATATCTTGCTCCTCGACCAATTAACTGAGCTTCGCTTATTGTATATTTGGATACAGTCCCCTTTGGACCACCTTGACGAGTTTCATATAATCTAACAATATCAAATAAAGACAATACATCCCAGCCTTCAGTCAATTTATCTACTATAAAAATAAGTCGATGTTGGTTATCCTTTTCATCCAGATTATTAACAATTTTTTCATTTTCTGGATTTAACTCATTCATATTAACACACTTCGATTCAGAGAAATCAATTTTTATTAAATCAACTAATTCATCATTCGTCAATTTTATTTCATCAAAGAATTTAAATGCATTAGCAAATATTTCATTACTTGAATTTGTTATTCTTATATCTTCAATATCAGTCGGAGATAAAATCCTAAGTTTATCATGAAACTCGTTATAAAAACTTTTAGATTCACTAATCGTTTTTGACTTTAATAATACAACTGGTTTTATGGAGATCTTATGATTTTCAAAAACAAGTTTTCTATACTCACTTAAAATTAACGCTTGTAAAGTTCTACCCCATTTTGTCGTGCTACTTTGTAAGTTCATAAATTCTTTTGTATAGCCCGCTTTTCTGAACTCTTTTAGATCAAAATTATATATGATCTTGTCAAGATATTTACTTTTAACATTTATATCTTGGACATCACATGTTGCTGTAAATTCCAATAAAACATTATCTCTATTGGCTAATAATATTCTATTTACTGTATCTTCCCAAGTTGCATTCTCTTCATTCTCTACTTTGTCTTTTGAAGTGGTGGAATTGAGATGATGTGCTTCATCAGCTATAAGTACAATTTTATCGTTTTCAAAATCTTCTAAAGTAAGTGAATCTTCTCTAATTAAACTAAGTGAACTATGTATTCCTTGAACTGTATTAAAGCAAATATTAATAGCAAATTTATCTGCTTCACCAAAATTTTTTACTTCTTTTATTTTAATATTTTCACCGTTAATGTTTATAGTTTCGTTAAACAAATATTTCGATGATGATTTTTCAAGGAAATTTATTCGGGTTTTAGAAACAATATTAGTTTGATTAGTAAAAAATAAAAAGTTTCTATATCCTAAATTATAATAATACAAAATGTTCATAGCCATGATTACAGTTTTTCCAGAACCAGTAGCCATATGATATAAAATATGTGTTTGTTTGTTTTTAGATAGATTACTATTAAGATACAAAATAGTATCATGAATCGCTTCTTTTTGGTAATCACGAAGTTTTATATTACTAGATAAATTATCAAGTAAAAATTGTGGTATTTCTGCTGAAATTCCTGCCTCTTTTAGTGTTCGTATTTTTTCGTATAGAAATGCCATAACTATTCACCATAAAAGGATCTAGTGAAGTTTTTGTCCACTTCAGTTACTTCCTTACTTTCATCATCAATTTCAGATAAATTTACATATAGTATATTTTTATCCAAAATATCAATTAATACCTTCTGTTTTTCTTTTAGAGTTAAGAGTTTAAATTCTTCAATATTTTTAAATTCCTTCATGTTAACCAAATCAACTCTATAGTTTAACAAGAATGGTGAATTAATGACTTTATTATATAAATCCATTATATTTTCACTTGAGGAGTTAATTATTTCATTTATAATATTTTGATTATACTTTGAAAGTTCACATGAAACGAAGCTACCTCCACCATTCCAACCAACTTCTTCAGAAACACCTGATTTATCACCATTTATAACTTCTTCCAAGCGTTTAATAGATTTTTCATAATGTGTATCAAGTTGTTCTAAACCTATGAACTTTCTATTCGTTTTCATTGCTACTGCTCCGGTTGTTCCTGTTCCAAAGTAGGCATCAAGAACATAATCGCCTTCATTTGTAAGAGAGTAAATAATTCTCCTTGTATATTAATATTAGACAGAATCATGGCATTCTGTTAAATGCTTCTTTTACTCCCATAAGCCATGTGGGATAATAGAACCGTACAGGTTGAGGGCGTAGTTGCTCTCCTTGAAGTTAAGCTTCGTTATTAAGACTTACGCCTCATCTCTGCGGGCAGTATGCGAATGAGCTGGATGGGTAGTTGACCCGTATGTCTAACAAGGTTGCATTCCCGTAGAGTCATGCGGATAACCTCCATCTGTAACTTTTCATTGAAAGGTTGGTGCAACATGTTTTACATCGGCATCGATATCTCCAAAAACTCCCATGAGATTAGCATTCTTGACGCTTCCCATGGAATTGTAGAACCGTCTAAGAAAGTCGCTAATACTGCTGCCGGTACTGCTAAACTGCTCACTTTGTTCGAAAAACATCAGGTATTGCCTGACAACTGTCTCATTGGCATGGAATCGACAGGTCACTACTGGCTCGTATTTTACTCTTTCCTCGTCGGCCTGGGATTTTCCGTCAAGGTAATCAACCCGATTGTCACTGATGCATACCGCAACATGCTGATCCGAAAGGTGAAAAACGATTCGGTTGATGCTTTAGTAATCGCCAAAGTACTTATGCTGGGCGAGTATCAGGAGTCTTCCGTAGCCAACGAAGAAACACTCGCATTAAGGCAGCTGTGTCGTTTCAGGGCTTATGAGGTCGATACATGCTCGGATTTGAAACGCAAGGCAATCGCTTTGCTCGACCAAGTCTTTCCCGAATATGAGAGCCTTTTCTCCGACACTTTCGGTATTTCATCCCGTGAAGTCTTAAGCAATTTCACTACGCCTGAAGAATTAAGCCGGATCAATACCCGGAAATTATCCAATCTCCTTGCCAAGTCAAGCAAAGGTCGTTTCGGAGTGGAGAAAGCTCTTGAGCTTAAAGCTGTCGCGTCAAAATCTCTGGGAATAAAAATCGCCACGGATGCCTTTGCCTTCCAGCTTCGGCAGCTCATCGACCAGCTTGAGTTCATTGAAGAACAGGTTGAAATGCTCGATGCACAGATTGCGGAGTATATGGAACGAACAAATTCTTTCATTACGACGATACCTGGCATCGGTCCTGTCATCGGAGCTGTAATAGTCAGTGAAATCGGTGACATCTCACGCTTCAGCGACGGTAAGAAACTGGTCGCTTATGCGGGCTTGGATGCTTGCGTCAGTCAGTCCGGCAATTTCGAAGGTTCTCAGATGCACATGTCCAAACGAGGTTCGCCCTATCTCCGG